>Ga0326726_10003993_pt1 | contig 13509 bp, 15 predicted proteins | sample MHFenrmetagenome_2_FD_207603 | JGI IMG/M metagenome (GOLD analysis project Ga0326726, IMG submission 207603) | Lab enriched peat soil microbial communities from Michigan Hollow, Ithaca, NY, United States - MHF15MN | ecosystem: Environmental > Terrestrial > Soil > Wetlands > Peat | place: USA... | reverse complement strand
GGAATCCCGAGTGCGGTACGGGTTGACGGCGTTCCGGCTCTCTGCTATAAAGGCCTAAGATTGGACTCGGACGGCACGAAGGAGGCCCCCCATGTCGGAAAAATCGAGACTTTCGGCGCTCTTCCTCTGTATCTGGCTGGGCATATTCGGCGCTCACCGTTTTTACGTCGGGAAAATAGGCACGGGAATCGTCTGGTTCCTGACGTTCGGCTGTTTTTTCATCGGGTACATCGTGGACCTGATCCTGATCCTGACGGGCCAGTTCTATGATAAGAGCGGCAAACCGGTCCTGGTTTGGATGAGGCGGGTCGACGGCGAAGGCAAGGTCCAGGACTATCTGGTTTAGCTTGCCTGGGCTAATTTGGTGGGCTAATTTGGGGTCGGACCAATTTAATCCATTGATATCCAACGATTTATAGCTTTTTTCTGGCCGGTTTATGGCCTTAAGTGCGGCTTTTGAGGCCTGAAAAACGGGATTTAGGAAATCCAAGACGCTAATACTTGGCCCTCGCCTAACTCCACGTTTTGAACGCTAAAAAACGGGACTTAAGGCTAGGATCAAACTGTACGAAAGCAAGCAAATTGTTTATTATCTGTGAGTTGAATTGGTCCGACCCCAAGGGAATAATTTATGGTATAATGCCCTCCTTTACTTTTAAGGACACCAGATCCGAGCGATGAGCGATTTCGTCTTCAAGCCCTTCCCGGAGATGACGGACGCCGATTACCAAGAGGTCGGATTCCGCTCGGGCCTCGAAATCCACCAGCAGCTCCTGACCGAAAAAAAGCTCTTCTGCCGCTGTCCGGCCGGCCGCTACAGCGAAAAGTATGACGCCGAAATCCTCCGCCACATGCGCCCGACCCTCTCCGAGCTCGGCGAGTACGACGGCACGGCCCTGATGGAGTTCAAGACAAAAAAGGAAATCATCTACCGGATCAACCGCGAGACGGTCTGCACGTACGAAATGGACGACACGCCGCCGTTCATGATCGACGAGCCGTCCCTCGACATCGCCCTCGGCATCGCCATGCTCTACAGCCTCAACCTCGTGGACGAGCTCCACATCGCCCGCAAGCAGTACCTCGACGGGAGCATCCCCACGGGCTTCCAGCGGACGACGATCGTCGGGGTTAACGGCTGGATCCCCTACAAGGACCGCCGCATCCGTATCGTCCAGCTGGGGCTCGAAGAGGACGCCTGCCGCGAGGTCAGCGACGTCGGCCACCGCCGGACCTACCTGACCGACCGCCTGGGCATGCCCCTCATCGAGACTGTCACCGCTCCCGAGATGCTCACCCCCCAGGAGGTCGCGGACGTGGCCCAGATCTGCCGCCGCCTCGTGCGGAGCACGGGCCGGGTCCGGACGGGGATCGGCGCCGCCCGCGAGGACGTCAACGTCTCCGTCCGCGGCGGCACCCGGGTCGAGATCAAGGGCGTCCCGCGCATCCCCCGCATCCCGCTCCTGACCTACCACGAGGCCATGCGGCAATGGAACCTCCTCCGGCTGCGCGACGAGCTCCATCGGCGAGGCATCACGCCCGAGACCTTCCGGTCCGAGACCGAGGATGTCACGCGCATCCTCCTTCGGGGGAACTATCAGCCCCTCCGGACAGCCCTCGACTCCGGCCTCGCGGCCCACGCCGTCGTCCTCCGCGGCTACCGCGGGCTCCTCAACTGGCAGACCCAGACCAACACGTTCTTCTCGCGGGAGATCTCCGACCGGGTCCGGGTCATCGCCTGCCTGACGACCCTGCCGAATATCGCCCATTCCGACAGCCCCTCCGAGAGCCTGTCGAGCCCAGAGTGGGAATCCGTCCGCAAGGCCGTCAAAGCGACCCGCGACGACACCGTCGTCGTCGTCTGGGGAAGCCGCGACGACGCGAAGACCGGGGCGCAGGAGATCGCCATCCGGGCCCGGGAAGCCGCTACCGGCATCCCCTCGGAGACGCGACAAGCCCTGCCCGACGGCACCAACGGGTTCGAGCGCATCCTCCCCGGGCCGGACCGCATGTACCCTGACACCGACCTGCCGCCGAAGCAAGTTACCGACGAGAGGCTCCAGAAGATCCGGGCGGCCCTGCCCGTTCCCGTCTGGACGCGCGAATCCTTCTACCGCGAACTGCACGTGCCGGACGACGTCGTACGGCCGCTGGCCATGTCCGCTTTCGCCGGCCTGTTCGACAAGCTGGTCAACGAATGGAAAATCGACCCGACCCTGGCCGCCGTGGCCCTCGTTCAATTCCCCAAGCGCCTCCGGAAAGAGGGCTTGGGCACGGCCGCGCTGACCGGGGATAACATGAAGAAAATATTCGAGTTATACCGGGACGGGAAGATCGCACGCGAGGGCATTTACCTGGCCATGAGCGGCGGCATCCCCCTCGACCGCCCGCCCGCCGTTCCCTCCCGCGAGGACCTCGACGCCCTCATCCGGCGCGCGGCGGACAGCCTGGGATCCATGGCCATCCACAACCCGGCGAAGAAGGGTCACATCCTGACCGGTCTGGTCATGGACGAACTCAGGGGCCGTGTCGGCGGGGCGGCCGCGGCCGTCAGAGTCCGCGAAATTCTCGAGGGGAGGGGGAGGGCTTGATGGCCGGCGACGATTCCTACAAGGGCTACCGGGGAGCGGCCCTTGACACCCTCAAGAGCTTCGGCGCCATGGTCTGGAGCGACGTCGAGATCAAAACGGCCCGGGGCGCCTACACGGGCATCATCCTGCCTCGTTCGGAGACGGCCGACCCCGAACACATCGTTCTCAAGCTCCGGTCGGGCTACAATATCGGCATCTTGGCCCGGTCGGTCGAAGCCGTCACGATCACCGGCCGGAAGGAAGCCCACTACAAGATCCCGGAAAAGGACTTCCCCTACGACCCCAAGAAGCCCAGGGTCAAGCTCCTCGGCACGGGGGGGACGATCGCCAGCCGCCTCGACTACCGCACCGGAGCCGTCATTCCCGCGTTCTCGCCCGGCGAACTCTACGGCTCCGTCCCCGAGCTGGCCGATATCTGCAACCTCGAAACCGAGAAACTTTTCGGCGTCTTCAGCGAGAACATGGGCCCCGAGCAGTACATCGCGACGGCCAAAGCCATCGGCCGCGAGATCGAAAAAGGCGTCCAGGGCATCGTCATCGGGCACGGCACCGACACCATGCACCACACGGCGGCCATCCTGTCCTTCATGGTCCAGAATTCGCCGGTGCCCATCGTCATGGTCGGCTCCCAGCGGTCCTCGGACCGTCCTTCGTCCGACGCCGCCCTGAACCTCATGCACAGCGTCAAGACCGCGGCCGAAAGCGACATCGCCGAAGTCATGGTCTGCATGTTCGGCCCGACCTCGGATACCTACGGCCTCCTCCACCGGGGGACGCGCGTCCGGAAGATGCACTCGAGCTACCGGTCGACCTTCCGGACGATCGGCGACATCCCGATCGCCATGGTCAGCCGGGAGAAAATCACGCCGCTCCGTCAGGATTACAAGCGCCGGCGCGCGGACCGGGAGGTCTCGATCAACACCGCCTTTGAGGAGAAGGTCTCGATCGTTTACTACTATCCGAATATGAAGCCGGACATCATCGACTCGCTCATCGACAACGGCTACCGGGGGATCATCATCGCGGGAACGGGCCTCGGGCACGTCAATAAGCCGCTGTACCCGTCTCTCAAGAAATGCCGCGACAAGGGCATTGCCGTCTACATGACGGTCCAGACACTCTGGGGATATGTACAAATGTATGTATATGACACGGGCCGGGACATGATGGAGCTCGGCGTCATCCCCGGGGCCAACATGCTTCCCGAAGTCGCCTACGTCAAACTCGCCTGGGCTTTGGGCCAGACGGGAGACCTCGACGAGGTCCGCCGCATCATGCTGACTCCGATCGCCGGAGAGACGACCGAGCGTGAGCCGTCGAACGGCTACCTCATCTTCCAGGGCGGCATCCCCGAGGTCGAAGCGTTCATCTCGACCATCAAGAAATAGCTGGCCTCACCCACCTTCTATCGACAATTTTTGTAAAAAATGAAAAATTATTTGACAAAAGGTGTGTCTCGTGCGCCTAAATAGTATACGGGTGTGCCCAATCCCGTTCGTCGGATCCCACAGACGTAAGCCTGTGGAGCTTCAGAAGGAGGTGCGAATCGGAGACATCAGACCAAAAAAAGGGCATTCAAAGCAAGGCGCAATGAAAATGATCGGAAATCACAGAAAAGGAGATCAAATGAAAAGAACAGTTATTTTTCTCACCCTGGTGATGTTTGCGGCCGCCACGCTGGCCATGGCCCAGCCCCTCGTGACAAAGAAATGGGAGGCCAGCACGGCCCTGTCCTTTATGGTCCTGTCTCAGAGCGGCAGCACCACCCAGACGGTCTTGAATATCCCCATCACCGTCGGCTACGTTATCTGGAGGGGGCTCGAGATCCAGCCGGAGGTCATGCTGACCAAGTTCAGGTACAGCAACACGTCCATTCTCGTCAACCTGAATGTGGCCTATAACTTCCTGATGCAGAAGAAGTTCGTCCCCTACGTCCTGGGGGGCTTCGGCCTCGGCAACGGATTCTCCTACGCGGGGATCGTCGAGGGCTCCTCGGACATCAATTCGACCGCGCTCAATCTCGGCGGGGGGATCAAGTATCTCGTCGGCACAGCGGCGGCCTTCCGGGCGGAACTGCGCTACACCCACTACCACTTTTCGGAATCGGGCGGCGGCGCGTCTAACTTCAACACCTTCCAGCTCTTCACGGGCATTTCCCTCTTTTTCTAATTCTAAGTTCCGACTGACGGGCCCCGCGCTTCCTTGCCGGGGCCCGTCTTACACACAATTCTGCGGGCCTAGTCCTTGAGAAATTGCAGGGTTCGCGGCTCCCTTTCCAGGTGAAAAGTGATGAGCGTCTGGAGGGTTTTGCGGACCCTGGCGAGTTCGGCGGCCGGGATGGAAAGATCGGGGGTTTGGACAGGCGGGTTCTTCCGGACCCAGCGCAGGAAAGCCTGGGCCGCGGCCGGGACCTCCTCTTTTTTCAGCGGTGCACAGTCCCCGCAATAGGCCCCGTCCTTTTTGGCGCCGAGCCACCCCGGGTTGAGCGGCTTGCGGCACTTCCGGCAGGCCCCGAGGTCGGGGAGCAGGCCGTTGATCTGAAGGATCCAGGCCTCGAAATAGGCGGCCAGGAACGTCCGGTCGCAGCCTTCCTTCAGGGAACGCAGGACCGTCAGGAGCAGGCGATAGAGGACGTCCTCCTTGGCCCGCGCCGGGGCGAACTCCTCGACGAGCTCCGCGAAATACGAAAGGAGGAAGGCCGTCTTCGGGTCCGCCTGGACCTCGAAGAACGACTCGATCAGGTCACAGCCGGAGATCGTGACGAGGTCGCGCCGCTCTTTTTCGTAATAGAAGACGCGGATGACGGACATGGGCTCGAGGCTGGAGCCGAACCGGTTTCCGAACTTCCGCGCGCCCTTGGCCACGCCGCGGAGGACGCCTTTGTCGCGGCAGAACAGGACGGCGATCTTGTCCTGGTCGCCGACGGGCATGGTGCGGAGGACGATGGCTTCGGACTGGTCGGTGGGCATCGGGCACGCTATGCGGGCCGTCCCGCCGGCCGTCAATTGGACGGGCCCGGCGAGTCCTTGCCCCGGAGGAAATCCTTGATATTTTCGAGATTGATCCGGACGTTATTGAGCACTTCACCCGTGCGGCCCAGGATCTTTCCGGGCTGGCCGTTGAGGACGAAGGTCATCCCGCCTGCGTTGCCGACGACCGCGACCAGGATTTCCTTTTCCGCCTGGACCTGGGCCTTTTCGCCGGGCTGGAAAAGGCCGTAGATTTTAAGCGTGCCGTCGGCGTAGATCTGAAGCCAAGTCTCCTCTTGGAAGGAAATATCCATGGCCAGTCCCTTCCACTCCTCCTTGACGGGCGGGGGCGCGGGCTTCTCGATAGGGGGGGCGGTCTTTTCCACCGCGGCGGGGGCCGGCTCGGTCCGGGATTGGGTCTGGGGGAGTGCCGCCGCGGGCTTGGATTTGGGCTGAATGGCGCGCGGCCGACGCTGCCGCGAGAGGGTCAAAACGATGGCGATGACGACGAGAACGGCGACGCCGGCGATGAGCCACGGCGTGATTTTTCTTTTTTCCGCAGTGTCGGTAAGGGCGCGCGAAGCCAGGGCTTTGGCTTTGACCGGCTCGTCGAGGACCCCGGCGGCCCGGTATTTTTCGACAACTTCGTTTTCGTCGAGCCCGACGTACGTCGCGTAGGTCCGGAGGATGCCTTTAACAAAAAATCCCCCGGGCATGGCGTCGAACTGGTCCTGCTCCAGGGCCTCGAGGTAGCGGCCGACGATCTTGGTGGACGAAGCCATTTCGTCGATGGAAATGTTGCGGGATTCCCTCTGCTTCTTGAGTTCCTGACCCAGGGATGCCATTTCGCCGAATTCTATGACAATCGATTCACCCTGTCAATTCTTCAGAAACTTCGAGACCGATGTGGCGCTGCCCGTGAATCCGGTCGCCGCTCCGGCGGCCAGCAGGACCAGGGCCTGCTGCAGGTCCGGGAAGCGGAAGCTCAGGAGCTGCCTCAGCGCGCCGAGGGACGTCCCCAGGTAGAGCGGGAAGACCTTTATGACGAGGAACAGGAGCCCCAGCGAGAGAAGGCTCCCCAGCAGGCCGAGCACGATCCCCTCGAGCCAGAACGGGATGCGGATGAACAGGTTCGTCGCGCCGACGAGCCGCAGGATCTCGATCTCGTTGCGCCGCGCCATGACGTTCAGCTTGATGACGTTGGAGATGATGAAAAAGGACGCTAGGACGAGGATGCCGCCCAGGAAGAGGCCGATGGCCCCGGCCAGCCGGCTGAAGCCCTGCATCTTCTCCACCCAGTCCTGGTTGAACTGCACGTCCGTGACGCCCGGGCGCGCCTTCATGGACTGGACGAAGCTCACGAGCTCGGCGCTCGTCGAGGCCTTGCTCCGGACCCGGGCCTCGATGGACGGCGGGAAGGGGTTGGTCTTGAGGTTGGCCAGGATGTCCTTCAGTTCCGGGAAGCTCCCCTGGAATTTTTCCATAGCCTCCTCGGGACGGACGAAGCGGACGCTCTCGATGAACGCCGGCTGGCCGATGTCCCGGAGAAGCGCGGTCGTGTTCTGCGGCGGCGTGTTTTTGTCGAGGAAGAACGAGATGGTCATGTTGTTCGCGAGGTCCCGGGCCGTGTCGCGGAGGTTGTTCGAGAGCGACAGGAAGATCCCGGCGATCAGGAACGACAGGCAGATGATGGTCACGGAGAAGACGTTCCGGCCGCGGAACTGCCACAGGTTGTTCCCCGTGACGCGCAGGTAGAACTTGACCTTCTCGAAAATCAGCGTCCTTCCTTTCCGACGATCTTGCCCTTCTGGAGGAAGAGGATGTTGTCGCCGAAGTGGCGGATCAGCTCGCGGTCGTGACTGCCGATGATGACGGTCGTGCCCTGCCGGTTGATCTCCTTGAACAGGCTGACGATCTCGAAGGCCAGCTCGGGGTCGAGGTTCCCGGTCGGCTCGTCGGCCAGGATGATCTCCGGGTTGTTGACGATGGCCCGGGCGATGGCCACCCGCTGCTGCTCGCCGTAGGAGAGGCGCGACGGAAACTCCCACATCTTTTGGTGGAGGCTGACCTTCTGCAGGGTCGCGAAGACCCGCTGCCGGATCTCCTTGCGGTTGATGCCGATGACCTGGAGCGGGACGGCCACGTTCTCGAACACGGACCGGTGGAACATGAGGCGGAAGTCCTGGAAGACGATGCCCATCTGCCGCCGGAGTTTCCAGATCTTGGAGTCGGGGATCTTCAGGGCGTTGACGCCGTCGATGAGGATCTGGCCCTCGGTCGGGAGGAGCTCGCGGAAGATGATCTTGAGGAGGGTCGTCTTGCCCGAGCCGCTCGGCCCGGTCACGAAATAGAAGTCCCCGACCCGGATTTGGAGCGTGACGTCGGACAGGGCCCAGTAGGGTTTTTGGTACTGCTTCCAGATGTGAAAAAGTTCGATCATGCCGTTCGGGCCTTGCGCGCCCTCCGTGCCCGAGGCGAGGGCTTATTTCTTGATGAACAGGAACATGAACCAGCCGAAGGCCAGGGCGCCGACCGTCATGATGAGGAAGAGCGTGACCCCGTAACGGATGCGGTCTTTCTTCTCCGAGCGGCGGATGAGGGCCATGACCAGCGAAACGAAGACGGAATAAATGATCATCGACAGGAGATGGCTTTCGAGGATCATGGCCTTTTCCCCACGCCGAGGTCGTAGGCGTCGAGGGCGACGAGGAAATTGAGGAGCCCGGCCCCGGCGATGTAGGCCGTGCCGAACTCGAAGGTCGCCCGCTCGAGTTGTCCCTGTCCCCACGCGAAGTACCGGGCCAGGCCGTAGAACAAGCCGTTTCCGATGTCGGCGAAGAAGGCCAGGATGGTCAGCGGGTTGTCGGTCTGGAACGGATAGACCTTGCCGCCCATGGACAAGCCCATCGCCGTCATGGCGAGGATGGAGCCGAAGAAGAGCAGGGCCCGGACGTATTTTTTTTGCAGGGCGTGGCCCAAGCCCGGGACGAACCAGCCGAGAACCATGAAAACGACGGCTTTGAATTTCATGAGAGAGCATATTAATGGAATCGCGGCGTTAAATCAAGCGTGGCGGACAGGGGGTCATGGGCGGTTTCTTGTCCTTCCCGGCGCTGGGCAGGACGGGCCGGAATTCGGGACATGAACTCATTCGCTTGAATGAGTATCGTGTCCCAAGAATTCCAGCCGGGGTTTCCGCGTTCCTGATGTGAACCTTTCCTCTCTCTGATAGAATGTCTCCATGCCGGAACTGCCCGAAGTCGAAACGATCGTCCGAAGCCTGGCGCCCGGGATCTGTGGGCGCGTGATCGAGCGGGCCGAGCTTCTCTTCAAGCCGCTGCTGCGCCGGGCCCCGCGCGGCGGGCTCGCGGTCCTCGCGGGGAAGCGCGTTCTGAACGTGAGGCGGCGCGGGAAGATGGCCATCGTCGAATGCGAGGGTGGGCTCAGCCTCGTATTTCATTTGAAGATGACGGGCCAGCTTCTTCTCGCGGGGAGGGGCGAGGCGCGGGACATACACACCCGCCTCGTTGTGAAATTCAGCGATGGCGGGGCCGAACTTAGATTCCGGGACATCCGAAAGTTCGGATTCCTGCTCTGCGTGAAGGGAGCGCCGGAAAGCGCGTGCGCCGAGCTTTCATGCCTCGGCCCAGAGCCCCTGGATATCACGATCGAGGATTTCGGACGCGCCCTCAGCGGGAGGAAAGCGCGAATTAAGGGCCTCCTCCTCGACCAGTCCGTTATCGCGGGGATCGGCAACATTTATGCTGACGAAATCCTGTTCGACTCCAGAATCCATCCGGTCACACGGGCCCCGGCGCTCTCTAAAAACGACGTCGGTCGGCTTTGGGAATCCACGCGCAAGATCCTGGCCTTGGCCATTGATGCGAAAGGGTCCACACTGCGCGATTACGTAGACGCGGAAGGCAAGCCCGGCGGCTTCCAGTTATTCCACAAAGTCTATGACCGGGAAGGGGAGCCCTGCGTCACGTGCGGGTCGCCGGTCAAACGGATCCGGGTCGCCGGCCGGAGCAGTTATTTCTGCGCGCGGTGCCAACGGAGGGGGGGCCGGGATAAAGCGGCAAAAACGAGCCCAGCAGCCTGGACGAACTCCGCGAAAAAGCGGTGAGAGATCGGGCTTCCGCGGGCGCTCCAACCCCCCGATCTGATTGAAAAGCCGGTGTTTTTCGGCTATAGTAAGGCCACTTCTACTGGGTGCCCCTGTAGCTCAGTATGGATAGAGCAATGGATTCCTAATCCATGTGTCGCCTGTTCGAGTCAGGCCAGGGGCACTTGTTATTTTTCCCCTGTTATCCCGAGAAAATCAACGACTTAGCCGGGTGACCCCCGGAAACTCCCCTTCCATCATTTTCCATTGTTTTCCGCCGTTTTGAGCATAAATCCCGCAAGAAAGTCGAGACTCTATTTCGACGCAGCGAGAGGCCGTGGTCCGTCGGGGATGCCTGCGGCCGGGACTCCGAGGAACCCCGCCCCCAGGGAGGGTATGGGACGGCCGCCCGGGTCACGCGCTGACAGGTCATCGTAAATCTCTGCAGATATTTACCCTATTTTTTACTATAAGGGCCCCCGAACAGAACCTTCGTTTTTCCCCTTTGTGGAATTGTTGCCATAGATGCGCGCCCGTTGATCAGCGGGTAGAGCAGTAGACTTCGTGGCCAATTCCGCGTCTGCAGGAAAACCCCGATTCCAGGCGGACGAACCGAGTCAGACCTTAAGCGCGTTTAAGTCGTTTTAAGCTGGCTTCAGTTCCAGAGACGGCAGGAAATCTGCCAATCGAAAAGACGCCCAACACGACGTGAATCTTGACAGCATGATTACGCAGGGGTCAGGTCAGATAGCTTGAAAATCTCACATCAGAGGCGGTACACTGACGAAGGGTGGGTCATGAACGGATTCGTCAATCTGTACATTAACGGAATCGAATACAGGAGGGACTGAATGAGCTTCGCTCATTTATGCTTAGTTTTGGCCGTATTTTTCTTGCCAGCACAGGACCGGTTGTTTTTGGGGGCCGGGGCAAACGCTGTTTTGGACCCAGCCTCTCAATCGGGTGAACCACATTTTGGGCCGAATGTCCAGCCGGCCAATGATGACGGCGTAGGTCCCATGGGCTCACGAGGCCAGTCGGATCTAATCTTCGAGGGCGTTGGGAAGCTTCATCTCGAGCTGACGCTAGATGGCTTCGGAATCAGAGACTTGTGGGCTCAGGCGAATACTTCGTTCAGTATCGTTTATCAGTTCGAGATCGGCAAGGACTCCCACCCCATGCATATCTTCTTGCTCGCCGGAGAGAAGTACATAGATGCAAAGGCGGCGGAGGCGGGCCTAGCGAAGTGGACATTTGCCGGACTCGAAGCAGGCAAGAAATATGTCATGGTCCTGAATTGGCAGCATGCAAGAGGTTATGTATCGATGTCCATACTCAGCGATCAGATGACCTTCGCAGTCAGAATGCAAAGGGATCGCATATTTCCTTAGGAGAATTCGGCCCAGGATCCCGCAGGGCCGGGTTTAAACGGTTCGCCGAAGTGCGGCAGGAAGCCCAACAGGGACAACAAGGCGGAATCCAGGCGGGCAGGATTAAGCCCGATTAAATCCTTTTAAGCAGGAGTTTGTCGCCATCACAGCAGGAAATCCGCCAATCGAAAATTCCTGAGCTAACGAAGAGAATGCCTTGCCGGACCTTTCCTAACAGTCTATTTTCCGCTTCAGCCAGCTATTCCGGCGTCTCGGCTCGATTTTAATATGCCTTGTCACTTCATCATCTGATACGGGCCATTCGCCATCCCAGGAGATATCGAGCGTGAGCGGATTCGATTGACCGTTAGAAGCAATTGCCATTATTTCGACAGTAGTTCGTTGATTCACTCCAACAAGGAGGAAATCTCTGACCACGTTATAGCCCTCTACAAGCAGTTCGAAAACTCCGTTCTCTGGTAATCGCCCAAGGTCACAATAGTCCTCGGGGCCGATAATGGAAAAGGGCCTCCCCTGTCCAAATTTCCACGGGAACGGGAGTCGGCCGTTGATACGGATAGGTTTATGGTTGTCATACTTATTCGGCGGAACTATCGAGAGTAAGATAACTTGAGTATTAATCGCTGGTGCCCCACTTCGTTTATTCTGAACTCTGAGATGGAAATACCTTACAGGCGTTTTATCTTCCGTATAGTAAGTCCGTTGACCCTTAGGACTGTCTAGATCGAGAATGAGTTTTGGCCCAAAAAACAGAGCTTTTATCTCATTGCCCCAAATGGCGGAAACAGCGATAACGGTCTGCGCAAAGGCGGTAAATCCTTGGAGATACAAAGTCGCTACTTTTGTCGGATGAGCAATAAAAACGATCAGCAGGTAGATAATCAGAATGAAGACGAACGCAATAAGGTAGAAAAACTTTCTTCTCACTAAGGGCCATTTTTCGTTTTCCATTTTTGACACCCCTTTTTTGACTATCCTCTTCAGGTCAGCCTAAGCACCTGCCAAACCGTTCTGATGAGCTGGAGGGCCGTCCCAAGTTTCAATAGGGTGAAGCCAACCAGCGACCATTCGGTTGTTGTTAAGAAGGGCTTTAATATTTTTCCCTGGTTAAGCGCCAAAAGGAATTTCATCTGCCATTTCCAGTGCTCCTTGATGTCCGGGGGTTTTGGATCGGGCGGGTCGAACCGGAAAGTGATGACCATGCCGGTCAGCGTAAGCACGAGACCGACGATCACGACGATGAAAGACCAAGCCATTTTCACACCTCCTTCTTGCCGCCCCGATTCTACTGCGGGCCTGCCGGCGACGCAACGGAATGAGCCCATGGCCGTTCCGCCAGAGGATTTACGGCCCGAAGCCTGCATCAGGGACTTGATATGCAGAGCAGAACCCCGGCGTCCGAGGCTTAATGGCGGGAAATAAGGCGGGATGGACCTGGCCGGCTAGGCCCATCAGTTCGACCCTTACGAGCTCCGCTGCAAAAACGAGCCCTCAAGAACTCAGGTTAGGGAGGAGAAGCGTCGAATAAATCAGAAAGCACTATCAAGAGAGCTTATTGACCCTCTTCTTGCATTCGCAGTCATTGCTCAAATCGAGATTTGAAGTATCGATAACGAATTCCGTGTGCCTCTTTTCGTCAAATACAACATCTGCAATCTTCCCCGTTTCCAGGTCGATCTTATAAAAGTGGCTGGTGTGCTCAATGGTCTTCAGATCGTGGACGTTGACAATATCAATGCTCGCAAATAAATCTTGCTCGTTGATATAGAGCTTGATGATATGCGCCTTGTCGTCACGGGGTCGAGGTTGTTTCACCCTTATTGGATCGCCCCAGCCCACGGTAAACAAAAGTTTATTCTTATGTAAATCAAAGAAAGAAAAATCATGCGAATCATCAGCCATGCCCCCGCGTGCAATCAGGTATCTGTCGAGGAAGATTCTATACGCTTCTCCTGCAAGGTTGACGAGCATTCCCTCATCGGTAATCACGAGTGTTCTGGAATTATAGTCTCCATATTTCACCATTATGAAGTGTTTCGGAGACTCCTGTTGTATCGGCAAAAAGATTCCATAATGCCATCCCAAAGGCCAAATGTTGTTGAAATCAATTTTGTTAATTATTCTACCGTTTTCTTGTATTTCAACTAATGCGGAACACCATACGGGTCCTACGTGTGTATCAAACTCTTTCTGGTTACTAAGTTCCTTGAGGCGTTTATGCTGTCGTATGACTATTTCATATTTGCCTAAGCGATAATGGGCATCTGTAGTCTTAAAAAGTTGCTGGTCAACAGAATCCTTACCAGCAATTAGACTAATGAAAAAGAGCGATAATAAGACGACCCTTTGCATGTTCCCCTGCCATAGATTATTGGCGCAGAAGTAGTCTGCTGTCAAGGCAACTCACATTACCCAAGATATCTCAGAAATCCCATAACCTGCAAAAGAACGAC
>Ga0326726_10003992_pt1 | contig 13509 bp, 8 predicted proteins | sample MHFenrmetagenome_2_FD_207603 | JGI IMG/M metagenome (GOLD analysis project Ga0326726, IMG submission 207603) | Lab enriched peat soil microbial communities from Michigan Hollow, Ithaca, NY, United States - MHF15MN | ecosystem: Environmental > Terrestrial > Soil > Wetlands > Peat | place: USA... | reverse complement strand
GGTCTGTGCACTTGCATTGAAGGCAATTAACAAACCGCCTATAACTGCTGCAGCTGAACTGATTAATACTTTTCTTAGTGTCTTCATAAGATTCAATTTTGATTTTGGTATATATTACAATTATCGTGCAATTTTTTGTGACTGGAATTAATGTTCTTCAGATTCTTGATAACCTGAGATCATTCCCCGGAAAAGGGATGTCGGCTTTGATCCAAGGGTACAGGTATAAATATGAATAACAAGAAAAACCGAAAGAATGAAGGCCATTGTGATATGCAGTATGTCGGTAAGGATAAGACCACTGATTCCAAATACCCTGTTTACAGTGACTTCCGGAAACAGAAGTCCCAAACCTGAAATGATCACTAATGGCAAGGCGACATACATGGCAAATACATAAGAAAATTTCTGTAATGGGTTAAATTTACGTTCCAGAGTAATTGGAAAAGGATGTTTTTCTCCTCTGAACATTCCCCAGGCATAGAATCTCATTTGTTTCCACATGTCGGACCAGAAATTTCGCTTTTCAAGCTTATAGTATTTGCCATTAGCAGTCAGAAGATTACCAATGACAAAAAATATATAATTTGCTATTAAGAAGATAGCGGCAAAATTATGCCATTTTACTGCTCTGGCAAATCCGACTACAAGGATGTAATCCTGCTTATCTGTATAATGCATGCTAATACCAGTGACTATCAGCACTATTATAAGTAGTGCATTAAAAAGATGCCATAGCCTGATCCATATCGGATATAGATACATTTCTTTATTTTATTTTTTGGTCAGCCTGAAATAAACATGGCTTCCAATAATTAATATTACAACAGCAATTACCAAAAGGCTCAAGATATTGAGGTACTCATTCCTGTTTGCACCAATTACATATGACTGGTTTAGAATTATTCCGTTAAAAAATCCATCCTTTCGCTGTTTTTTCGACTCAAATTTATAGAGGGAAGACATAAGCAATGAGTTTTGCGAGTGGCATTCATTGCATCTCTTTACGGCTTTCTCAACCGGTTTAATCAAGTGCGAAACCAGGATCGTATCATTTATTTCAGCATGACACTCAATACACCTTACATTTTTAAAGTGTGATTCCTGATTCGGGAGCCATTCATGTTTCTGAAGTATATTTATTTCTTCCCTTTCAGACAGAAGCTGAAACTGATTATAGTTTGAATGACATTTTAAACAAATATTATTGTCATAAAGTATAGCCTCCTTCAGGTTCGAACTATTCCTGATGTTAATCTTGTAATCATGGGGATTATGGCATTTCCAACACGTAAATCCCTCAGTTTCAAGCTTAAAATGTGTACTCTTTTTGTATTCAGATTCAATAGTCTCAAAATTATACTTTGAGAACTTTTCATCTCCGCCATGGCAGTCTATGCAATTATACATCTGCTCCATACGAAGTCCACCCGCATGAGGAAATTTTGTATACTCTTCCGAATGACAATCAGTGCAGCTGAAACCTTTATGGTTTGCGTTATAAAATTTATTCCTGTCAATTATTATTTCTGAGTACATCATTGCCTTCACCTGGCGTCCAAGATTTTCATTGGTATATTCATATTTGTTCTGGCCATGACATTTAAAACAGCGTTCGTTAGCTTCGTAAAATGGAGATCTGTAAGTAATTGAATCATAATTAGCATCAGTTTTTTCAATTTTAAGGTCAGCCCCTGAAACTGATGAAATTACACCAGTAAAGAAAATAAATAAACAAGAAATATATCTGATTTCTGGGAAGGTCATTCCTTAATGGTATTTAAGTTTAAAATCTCACAGTAATATTAAATCCTATAAGATAATCACCTTTTGTAAAATCGTTTGTATTAAAGACAAGATTTCGCTGGTTTATAATCTGTGAATAATTGGCTGCAAAAATCTGGAACGTATGTGTCGCCGTTCCTATTTCCCATCCGATTGAAAGGTTTGGTTTTGGCTGTTCATCAAGATCCTGTTTTGTTAAAAGCTGATCATATTCAATAATAATCGACTGTGAGCCAAAAAGAGTTGCCTTTCCACCGGCCGATAATCCGAAATTCAGGTTATTATATTTTGATTCGTTCGTATAGTGGGGCACAGCATTGAAATAAATCACTGAAGGTGCAATCTGAAATGAAAACATATCATTGAATTTTCTGGCAACAATTAACTGGCTAAAATATGACAACCTGTGTATATCCCTGTAACGTTCAACAGGTCCGAATGCTTCCTCCTTCCGGAGATCAATAACCATGTTACCATAATATGAAAGGGAAACAGGCATGCTGTTGTCTTCAGTCTGCTGAAGTAAAAGATATTTCCACTGGATATCCTGAAGTTTATAATCTTTGGTGGTCCCGATCCCCAGCATAAGCCTGTCGGTTATTCCGTAATTCAAACCCAGTCGTGTGTTAGCCGCTCCGTAAATTCCAAAAAGATTATGGTAATTTTCAATCAGGCTGAATCTGTGATGTATTTGTAATTCCAATCCTCCTTTATAGGGTGTTGCAACTGTCTGATTATCTATAAGAATACCTGTTCCGAAAGTAAAGCGTACAGGCTTTGATTTTTCCTGTGGTTTCCCTTCCTCCTGGGCTGATATTGTAACAATAAAAGCGAATAAAAGCAGAAATAATAAAGTCTTTTTCATTTTATCTGGTTTATTAGGTTCTAAAGATTAATTGTTCAGTGCGCCCTGCCCTATCCATATCAGAATAAGCTGCTTCTCTGTGTCAAGAGTAAACGGAGAATGGCTCGCTGATGTAATTTGCCTGTACAATCTGCTGCTTTCGGCAGGAGTTGTCACATAATTCCCGGAAGTAAGCGAAGCATACGAAAAACCATCTCTGAGATCAGGATTCCTGACTCCCTTATGACATGTAATACAATTGTTTGTAAAGATAGGTTGGATCTGGGTCTGAAACAGTACTGGCTCCTGAGGATTGATTGTTTCAATCAAATAAGTATATTTCTCGCACGATGAAAACAACAGCATTCCCACAGGAATTATCAAAGCCGCCACAAAGTTCCATGACAATCTAACTTTCATTTTCATTTTTCAGATACTGTTAATTATTTCACAAAGATATCTGAGATTACTGATTAATAACATATTACATCATCCATTTTTATATCATGCAACATGCTGTTTATCATATTTATAATTGATCTATATCAATTATTCTAGTGATTTTTGTTAAATTAATTAGAAAAAATGATTTTACAGTGCAAACTGGCAGGAAAATGAAAAATAATCAGCTGTAATTACAATTCAAAATAAAATATTTATTAACCGGAGTCTGTTAATAAAATTTCCATGTTTTTGATGAATTGCACTTTCTGTTGCATGAATGAAAACAAACTCCTGACAACCGTCAGAATTTCATAGACAAACAATATGCTTACCATTGATTTTCTGATACTTACAGCGTCTGATATTTTGTGTAAATGATATTTAATACTTAGATTTGACTAAAATAAATCGAATGATCAGGTATTTATTGCATAAGTATTACTTAACCAGATTATTGTTTATTCAATTTCTGTTGATATCAGGGGGTATTTCTGCATTTGCACAGGGAACAGAAGTTGATTTTGGTTCTATTCCCAAAAGCGGAACTGTTTTAATGTATGCACATCTTGACGACGATGCAATATGGATGCTGCCATTCTGGAAAATCACTGAGAAGTTTATAGGTGGCGTCGATCCCGGAGCCCCCAGGTATGAAACAATAATTCACCAGATGCAGGTCTATTTAAATAATAATGGATACAACATCAGCTATGAACCTAACTGGTATCCTGCCTGGGGTAGCCTGACCGATAATGAATATTTAAGCTATTATAGCCTGAATTCTCCGGATTACCAGTATCTGGCACTCGATCATGCTATTGCATTCTGGGATAATAACGACGCACAACTGGTTAGAAAGGAAATTAACAAGATCAAGGCCAAAATTGAGCAGTATATTGCCAGTCCGGGTGTATCACGGGTCATCACCCATGACAACTGGGGAGAATATGGTCATCAACACCATAAGGCTCTTAATAAAGCTGTAAGAGAACTGGCAGTTAAATACCGTAAAGACGTCTGGATGCTGGGCAGCCAGGTAGTTTCAGGAAATTTTACGGATGTATTCGTTCCCAACGGGATTACTTACACGCTGGGCAGCTTTAATGATCCTGCCTTATATTCTGCAATAAGAACCATTTATCAGAATAATGGACGCTGGACTTATGTTTATGATCAGATTCCTTCAGGAGATCATAAATTCATTAAAATAGTGGATGGCGGAATTGACAAGTCAAATATCTTAACAGGAGAGAGTATAACTACATCAGGTCCTTATCAGAATGAACCAGGTGCCTATATCTTCGACGGCGATGATGATTATTTAACTCTTTGGGGGAATAACAATTCATCGTTTACAATAGCAATGCGTATAAGGCCCGATCTGATAAGAGCAATGGATATCTCAGCAATGTCAGAATATCCGTTGTCAACAACAAATGACCGTAATTTTTATTTAAATGCTGACGGACATGTTACGGCCAGAATTTTTGACGGCAGTTCAAAGACTGTGACTTCATCATCTGTAATTTCAGCCGGAGCCTGGACACATATTGCAATGACAAGTAACGGCAGTACTCTTAAAATTTATGTTAACGGGATTCTTGAAAACACTATCAGTGCCGGAACTGCAATTACAAATTACTCAACGCCCGAATTTATACTTGGACAATCAACATTAACCGGTTCATTTTTCAGCGGACAGATAAATGATGTCAAATCATATAGTTATGTCATGAATGACAGTGAAATTGCGGCGTTAAGCGGTATGGTTTATCATATTACCTCTGGTTCCGGACCTGAAGGTAATGTTGAACCTTCCGGTATTACCACAGTCACAGCAAGATCAAATAAGACGTACGTAATCACTCCCGGGACAGGTTACAGGGTATCCGATGTTCTGGTTGATGGCATATCTGTCGGAGCTGTTTCATCATATACTTTTACCAACATCACTTCAGACCATACTATTTTCGCATTATTCACTTCTGCAACTACTTATACAATAACTTCAAACGCCGGGACAGGAGGGTCCATAAATCCGTCAGGAACCATTGTCACAAATGAAGGATCAGATAAAACGTTTACAATAACTCCCGATACCGGATATCGTATTTCAGATGTCAGGGTAGATGAAGTTTCGGTTGGAGCAATAACATCTTACACCTTTAGCAACATTTTATCAAATCATACCATTTCGGTTGTTTTTGAGACGGCGCCCACATATACAATTGAAACCAGCGCTGGAACAGGAGGTTCAATTACTCCTGGCGGAAAAGTAACATTGAATGAGGGGACAAACCAATCCTTTACAATAAAGCCAGATGCCGGATACAGAATATCAGATGTTCTTGCGGATGGTACTTCTGTTGGGCCAGTTTCTTCCTACTCATTCAGCAATGTTACCTCAGATCATACGATCTCAGCCAATTTTGCACTTCTTACCTTTACTGTAACCAGCAGTGCTGGAGCAGGTGGTTCAATAAGTCCTTCGGGAACCCTCACGGTTAATTACGGATCATCCCGGACATATTCAATAACTCCGAATACAGGTTATCAGATTTCAAATGTCCTTGTTGACAACGTTTCTGTCGGTACTCCCTCATCATACACCTTTAACTCCATAGCCGCTGGTCATACAATCACAGCTTCCTTTTCACTGATTACAAATACGATAACAGCAAGTACAGGTACCGGAGGTACAATCTCCCCATCTGGAAATGTATCCGTAAATTACGGATCAAACCAGACATTTACTATTTCTGCAAATACAGGCTATCATATTTCTGATGTAAAAGTAGATAATGTTTCTGTGGGCGCTGTTTCTTCCTACAATTTTGTAAATGTCACGACAGGGCATACCATAACGGCTGCCTTCACACAAATCACTTTCACAATAACTGGCAGTGCAGGAGCCGGCGGTTCAATAAGTCCATCAGGTAATACAACAGTAAATTATGGTTCGAACCGTACTTTCACTATCAGTCCTGATTTTGGATTTCAGGTATCGGACGTTAAGGTTGATAATGTATCCGTTGGTCCCGTGTCGACTTACACATTCAGTAATATAACGACCGGTCATACTATATCAGCAGCATTTACCACCGCAACTTATTCAATCAATGCCGCTGCAGGAAGCGGAGGTTCAATAAATCCTTCAGGGACCACTATCGTTACTCATGGAACAAGCCGTACTTACACAATAACTCCGGTTACAGGTTACAAGATTTCCGATGTAAAAGTTGATAATGTTACGGTCGGAAACGTTTCGTCATATACATTCAGCAATATCACCTCAAATCATTCAATTTCAGCAACTTTTGTCATAATAACTTATACACTTACCAGCTTCACCGGAAACGGAGGCATTATCTCCTCAGGCGGAATTAATACAGTTGACTATGGTTCGAGCAAGACTTTTATTATTACACCTAATACCGGTTATTACATTTCGGATGTAAAAGTTGATAATACTTCAATAGGTCCCGTCTCATCGTACACATTCAGCAATGTGACGAGCAATCATAGTATTTCTGCCACCTTCTCACTTTTAACATTTACACTGACCAGTGAAGCCGGAGAAGGAGGTTCAGTAACTCCTGCCGGGGCATTAACAGTAAATTACGGATCGAGTTCCACGTTTACAATAACTCCAGATATCGGATTCCTCATCTCTGATGTGAAAATTGACAATGTTTCTGCAGGAGCAATCTCTTCCTATACCTTTGAAAATATTACTTCTGGCCACATATTGTCAGTTACCTTTACCCCGATTACATTCACAATAAAAGGAGGCTCAAAATCTGGTGGATCAATTAGTTCTCCCGGAACTACTACAGTAAATTATGGAACTGATAAAGTTTTCATATTTACACCAGATATCGGTTATCAGGTTGAAGATGTGATGGTTGATAATAAATCCGTCGGACCCTTATCGTCTTACACTTTTAGCAATATTACCCAGAATCATGAAATATCCGCTTCATTCTCTGTGATAACATATACGATCACTGCTGCAACAAATCCGGGCGGTTCTGTTAACCCTGCAGGAAACAGTGTTGTAAATTATGGGTCAGATCTGATTTACAATTTTGCTCCCGATTACGGATACAGAATCTCAGATATAAAAGTAAACAGTATTTCTGTAGGTGCTGTTCCCTCCTATACATTCGACAACATTACGTCTGATCAGAACATATCTGTGACTTTTAGTCTTATACCTACCTACACGATTTCTGCTGGTGCTGGTGAGGGTGGATCAATAACTCCTTCTGGTTCCGTTATACTTTTTGAAGGTTCAGATCAGAGCTATAAAATTACTCCCAGCCCTGACTACAGGATCCTCGATGTTGTTGTTGATGATAATTCCCTGGGGGCAATAAATGAATTTATGCTCAGCAACATAACATCTAATCATACTCTTTCAGTCAGATTCACTACAAGTATTGATGTTAAAGTGTACCCTAATCCATTCGTCGAGGAGATAAACATTTATATCGCTTCCCCTGAAGGATACCTGTTTGATCTGTCGGTGGCAGATCTGAGCGGGAGAATTATTTATGTCCGGGAAAAAACCCCCGGGAATACAGTGCTTCCTTTAAGTCTGACAGTTCCTAAAGGAGTGTCCTTCCTGAGGGTTTACTTAAAAGGCAAGAGAATCGCCATAATAAAAGTTGTGAAATCCTGATATTAATGTCAGAAAATCAAATGATTTTCTCAAAACTTATATGAGTTATCCTCTATCAGTTTATCAGCTATTCGTCTTCGAGCATCTTTAATATTGATCCCATTGACTTTTGAAAGGATTTCAATTGCTTTGACAAGCTTTGATAATAATTCAGGAGAAGCGAATGAGCAGATGGCATCAGTTGCTGATTTTCTAACTTTGTCTGCTGTATCATAGATATTTACATCAAGTATATCCCTGTAAACCGGAACCGCACCTTTCATTCCTTCAAGCTTCTCAATCCTCAATGAGAGCGATTCGGAAAGATACGTTTCCATCATCATTTCAGTTATATTGTTCATCACCTCCTGTTCATTTACAATACATTTTCCGAATTGTTTCATTGCCCCATGCATGCAGATGAGGATAACCTTTTTGAAGTTCCTGATATTTCTCTTTTTTTCCTGGTAATAAGTTTCGTCTGAGGTTTTCCCGTCATCCATTATCTCCAGATCATTAAATAGTTTCTCGGCTTCCCCGAACAGGTCGAAATCTCCTTTCATTGCACGTTTCATTGCAGTATCAGAAACCAGAAGTCTGTTTATCTCGTTCGTTCCTTCGAAGATCCTGTTTATTCTCGAATCGCGGTAACCCCTTTCCACATCCATTTCAGCCGAGTAGCCCATACCTCCGTGTATCTGGACTGCTTCATCGGCGACAAAATCGAGCATTTCCGAACCGACAACTTTTAGAATTGCAGCTTCAACAGCATAATGGCTAATGGCATCAATTGTCGCCCTTCCCTTGTCGCCGCATTCCGATTTAAGTCTTTCCATCAGATCATCAATATCCTTGCTGACCCTGTAGACAGCTGATTCTGAAGCAAAAAGCCGGATAACCTGTTCAGCCAGCTTATGCTTTATTGCTCCGAATGTGGAAATAAGAACACCGAATTGCTTTCGTTCATTTGCGTACTTCACTGAGTCGTTGATTGCTTTTTTTGCAGCTCCAATTACGTTTGCTCCAAGTTTCAGTCGGCCCATATGAAGAATGCTCAGCGCAATCCTGAAACCTTCACCCCGTTTGCCAAGAAGGTTTTCCACCGGCACTTTAACATCATTAAAATATATCGGCGCAGTCGACGATCCTTTTATACCCATCTTATGTTCATCAGGTCCGATAACAACTCCCGGATATCTGCTCTCAATAATAAATGCACTAAGTACCCTGTCATTGTCGATCTTGGCAAATACCACCAACGTATCAGCAAAACCGGCATTTGTGATCCACATTTTCTGACCATTGACTATATAATTCTTCCCATCTTCAGAAAGCCTGGCGTTTGTTTTTCCGGAATTGGCATCACTTCCTGCCCCGGGCTCTGTAAGGCAGTAAGCTCCGATCAATTCCCCGCTGGCAAGTTTCGTGACATACCGCTGTCTCTGGTCCTCATTACCGTAATACATTATCGGCAGGGTTCCTATTCCGCAATGGGCCATATAAGCAACTGAAAATGAATAACCTGCTCCTGTCGTTTCTGCAACAAGCATTTGGGTGAGGAAGTTCTGACCAAACCCACCATATTCCTCCGGGATTGAAATACCCATCATTCCAAGATCTCCTGATTTCTTAAGTATGGTTTTCATTAGCTCTCTGTCACTCTTTTCAAGCGCCACCATATTGGGATATACCTCAGCCTCAAGAAAATCCTTACAGGTCCGGGCAATCATACGCTGTTCCTCATTGAATTCCTCCGGAATAAAAATATCTTTCGCCTCAACATCGCTTACAAGGAATTCTCCGCTTTTCAAGACTTTTCTGGTTTCCATATTGGGTATCATAAAATTCTATTAATATAAAATTATAAATAAATTAAAGCTAACTTCTTTAAAATGAACATATTTACCCCCTTTCTTATCCCGCCTTGCGGGAAGCTTTGATCCTGCTCCTTCCCCCCTGGGGGAAGTCCCGATAGCTATCGGGAGGGAAGAGGGTTATTATCAAAAAGATACATGACTTTCATTATTCCATAGCCTTCACCACCAACTCCGCAATATCTAAATTTTTAATCTCCTCTTCTTTATTCTTATATTTCAGTCCGTCCGTCATCATCGTCATGCAGAACGGGCAGGCAGTTGCAACCAGGTTGGCTTTGGTAGCAAGCATTTCTTCAGTTCTTTCAATGAAAATTTCCTTGCTCCCTTTCTCAGCCTCCTTGAACATCTGGCCACCTCCTGCACCGCAACATAATGCAAAACTTTTGTGTCTCTTCATCTCAACATAATTATCTGTCACGGATCTGACTATTGAACGGGGTTCGGAATAAATATCATTTGCTCTTCCGAGATAACAAGGATCATGGAAAGTTATGGTTACATCCTTTAACGATTGCCGGTTGAGTTTAAAACGGCCATCTTCAATGCATCTGTTAATGAATTGTAAATAATTGATCACCTCATAATTACCGCCAAGATCCGGGTATTCGTTCTTAAGAACATTAAAGCAATGTGGACATGTGGTTATTATTTTTTTTATATCATATCCCTTTAGAATTTCAATAACCTGCAATGCCTGCATCTGGTACAGCATTTCATTACCTGCTCTGCGGGCAGGATCGCCGGTGCAGGTCTCCTCCTTCCCAAGAACGGCAAAGCTGACATTCAGTCTGTTGAGGATTGAGGCAAAGGCTCTCACAACTTTCTTATAACGGTCGTCAAATGCCCCTGCACATCCGACCCAGAAAAGGTACTCAGGCTTTTCTCTGCCGGCAGGTATTGATGAAAACACGGGAACTTCAAATCCAAGATCCTTTGTCCAGTTCAACCGGTCTTCTGCCGAATACTGCCATGGGGCTCCATTATTTTCGATATTACTGAAAACGCTTTTTAACTCACCAGGAGCCGAAGCTTCCTCGAGAACAAGATATCGACGCATATCGACAATCAGGGATGGTTGGTTGATGTTTATCGGACACTCCTTAGCACAAGCATTGCATGTAGTGCAAGCCCAGAGTTCTTCTTCAGAAATAAAATCCTTTAAAAGAGAGCGGTTATCACTAAAGTCCCTTCCGTTTTTGATCATCAGCGGACCTTTTTGCTTCATCCTTGAACGAAGATCCATCATCACCTTACGGGGCGATAATTTCTTGCCTGTAAGATTAGCCGGACAGACAGAAGTACATCTGCCGCATTCTGTACAGGAGAGGGAGTCAAAATAATTCTTCCATGTCGCATCCTCTGCATCCTTAATACCAAACCTTTCAACCGGAGCATCAACAGGTGCCGCTTCAAAAGCAGTGTCAGGATTGAGCATCATCTTAACCTCCCTTGTAATAATATCCATATTCGCCAGTTTGCCAAGCGGATCAAGTCTTGAAAGAAATACATTCGGAACTGACATGAACACGTGAAAATGCTTTGAATAGGGAAGGTAGTTGGCAAAAATAAAAATGGTGAAAATATGGGTCCACCAGCTGACTTCAAATACCAAATGAAATTCCTTCAAGGAAAATCCCTGAAGACTACCGCTGATTATACTGCTTACAGGATAAATCCCAAAAATCCGTTCATGTGAAAGATCCCTGTACCCGACATAACCTGTATTCATGGCAAGCAGAGAGATCATAAGCAGTAATATAAGCGAAAGTGAAATACCAGCATCTATATGGGACCTGGCTTTCATTTCAATGCCGCTGAACCTTTTAATATGCATAAAGTATCTCCTGATACTAAAAACAACGATTGAAATTGCAACAACTAAAGCAAAAATATCTCCTGAAGCCATAATTATATCATGCACCTGACCAAGAAACCTTAGAGATTTTTCTGTTCCTGCCAATCCATCAATTACCATTTCAATGCTTCCGAGAAGTATCACGCAAAAACCCCAGAAAACCAAGGCATGGAATAAGCCGATAACAGGCTTCCGGAAAATCTTAGTCTGTCCGAATGCAACCCGTATCGTCAGGTTGAAACGTTTTCCGAAATCTTTTATGGGAAAGGCCGGTCTGGTAAAACTGATGAATTTAATTATCCGATTTACAGTATAATAGAAAACTCCCAAAGTTATAAGAAGGGCAGCCGCAAATACAATCTGTTTGGTCATGGTTGTAATTGACTCTATTTTTTCAACCTCTTCACTGCATCCACCAGTTTGGGCAGGACTTTCATTGCATCACCTACGATGCCATATTGCGCTGCTTCAAAGATCGGAGCATCCTTATCGCTGTTTATCGCCACAATGTATTTTGAAGAGCTTATTCCTGCCAGGTGCTGGGTAGCCCCGGATATACCAACCGCCAGATAAAGGTTTGGCGCAATTATTTTCCCGGTTTGTCCGGTATGCTCTTCGTGAGGTCTCCATCCTTCATCGGAAACCGGTCTTGAACAAGCTAAAGCTCCATTAAGCAATGATGCAAGCTCAACCAATGGAGCCCAGTTATCAGGCGATTTCATTCCTCTTCCTCCTGAGACTACAATATCGGCGTCAGAAAGCAATATTTTGCCTGCTTGTTTATGCGTTTCGGTTACTGTCGTTTTTACTAATGATCCATGTATATCAATCACCGATGTTTCAGGAACAGCACCTGTCGGTTTTTCAATTAAATCAAAAGAGTTCTGTGCAAGAGTAAGAATCTTAATTTCTGATCTTATTATAACACGAGCAAATGCGTTTCCAGAATAAGCCCTTTTATAAACTGTAAACGGATCGAGGCTAAGTGGTAATTTGCTTACACCCGATCCCATTCCGGCTTTAAGTCTGACTGATACTCTTGGAGCAATGGCTTTCCCAGACATATTGTTGGAAAAAACAATGACTTTTGAGCCTTCTTTCAGCGCATAATCCGCAATTAATTTTGCATAAGTCTGATTATCAAGAACTGTCAACCGGTCGCAGGTCAGATTAATGATCCTTGAAGCACCGTAATTACCCAGTTTTCTCAGTTCATCATCATTTGCTTTTCCTATTGTTAAAGCAATGAGCTCTATTTTGAGCATATCAGCAACGGATGATGCATAAGAGACCAGTTCATAAGAGAGTTTTTTGAATTTTCCGTCCCAATTTTCGGTATACACTAAAACTGACATATGATTATTTTTTTGAAATTGTTATTAAATAACTTTTGCTTCATTCTGAAGAAGTTCGATCAGCTGGGCCGCATTTTCAGGATCAACGTATTTACAAGAGGCACGGGGTGCCGGTTTTTCAAATCCTGCAATTTCAGTAAGGATCTCAGCAGCAATAGGTTCATATAGCCTTACAGCCTTGGTCCTGGCAGTCATAATCCCCCTCATAGAAGCAATTCTTGGCTCTTTTGCTATCCCCTTCTGGACCACCGCCACGAATGGAACAGGAACTTTGACACTCTCCGTGCCACCATCAATTTCTCTTACCAGAACAGGTGTTCCATTTTCAATTTTTAATCCCGAAACTGACGAAACCGAGGGAATGCCAAGGAACTCCGAAATCATCCCTCCTACAGCAGATCCGTTAAAGTCGCTTGATTCTATTCCGCAAATTATAATGTCAAAGCCTTCCTTTTTTATCACTTCGGAAAGTTGGGCAGCGACAGAATATGCATCCGTAGCATTAAAATTGATCCTGATTCCATCATCGGCACCAATTGCCAGAGCTTTTCTTAATGTGGGCTCAGATCCCGCAGTACCCACATGTGCCACAGTCACCGATTTTACACCGGTTGAAGCATCATCCTTTAATTCCAGGGCTCTGGTTAGCGATAATTCATCCCATGGATTTATAACCCATTGAATGC
>Ga0326726_10003991_pt1 | contig 13510 bp, 13 predicted proteins | sample MHFenrmetagenome_2_FD_207603 | JGI IMG/M metagenome (GOLD analysis project Ga0326726, IMG submission 207603) | Lab enriched peat soil microbial communities from Michigan Hollow, Ithaca, NY, United States - MHF15MN | ecosystem: Environmental > Terrestrial > Soil > Wetlands > Peat | place: USA... | reverse complement strand
ACACGCTCGCGATCCGGCAGCGGGGGCTCGGGGCGAACTTCCAGAGCCGGTTTCTCGATTCCCTCGCCATCAAGGATCTCGACTTCATCGCCGGCACCGGCGTCTGGCTCCGGTCCAACGAGGCCAACTTCCAGCTCGAGGGACGGCTCCGGGTCAACAAGATCCGCAAGCTGTACCAGATCGAGGGGAGCCTCAACACCCCGCGTGGTACGTACACCCTCGAAATAGGGCCGACGATCTCCCGGACCTTCACGGTCGAACGGGGCTCGGTGCGTTACTTCGGCGACCTCAATGCGGAGCTGGATGTCCAGGCGCGCAATGTGGTCAAGACGTCCGAGGGGAGTCAGGATGAGATCCCGGTCATCGCCCATATCACCGGAACGCTCGAAGTGCCCACGCTGACGCTTTCCACGCCACCGGACCGACCCCCGATGTCCCAGCCGGAGCTCATCTCGCTGCTGGTGTTCGGCACCAGCCGGGCCGGCCTGCAGAACGGATTCAACGTCCAGGCGGGCGCCACCTCGGCGGCGCTCAACGCGCTCGCCAACGAGCTGCAGCGAACGCTCACCTCGGCCCATCACGCTCCCGACATCGTGGAGATCCGCCAGGGACTGTCTCTCGGCAGCGGGTTCGGGAGCCAGGTCCAGTCCGCCACCGAGATCGCGGTGGGGAATTCGATCGGCAGCAAGCTGTTCGTCACCGCCAACGTCGGGTTCTGCCTCAACTCGAGCCAGAACCCCTTCAGCGCCAAGAACCTGGGCGCGAGCCTCGAGTACCGGTTCCGCCGGGAGCTCCGGATGGTGGTTTCGGCCGAGCCGGTGCAAACCTGTTTCGGTGTCGGAGCCGAGTCGCTGGTCAACACGCGGCGCTACCAGTTCGGCGCCGAGCTTCGCTGGGACCGGGACTACTAGGAGTGGCCCGGGTCCTTCTCATCGCCAATCCAGTGGCCGCGCGGCACGATGACGCCATTCGTCACCGGGTGGTGGAGTACCTCGGCCGCGAGGGCTGGCAGGTGGAGATGGCGGTGACCACGGGCCCGGGCGACGCCCGGGACCTGGCCGCCCAGGGCCTCGCGTCGGGCGTCGACGCCGTGGCGGTGTTCGGCGGAGACGGCACCACCATGCAGGCGGCGGCCGCGATGGTCGGAACCGGTGTGCCCCTGGCGCTGATTCCCGGCGGCACCGGAAATCTGCTCGCGGGCAACCTCAGGATTCCCACCAATCCGGTGCGGGCGGCGCGGTCCCTGGTACGAGGCCACGCCCGGGTGATCGACCTCGGGCGGGTGGTGCTTCCCGACGGAGAGCACTACTTCGGCGTGGCCTGCGGCGCCGGCGTCGACGCCGAAGTCATGGGGGGCACCCCAACCGCCAGCAAACGGCGCTGGGGCATCGGTGCCTATTTCGCCAGCACCTTCCGGGTCCTCCCGACGATCAGGAGTTCTGCCTGCACGGTCTCGGTGGACGGGGTGGCCTTCGACTTCCCGGCCGCGCTGGTGCTGATCATGAACTGCGGCGAGATGATCCCGCCGTTCGTGCGGATCCGGCCCGAGATCAATCCGGACGACGGCCTGCTCGACCTGGTCGCCGTTTCGGCCGACACGCCCTGGGAGGGAATCCGCGGCCTCCTCCGCGTGGTCTTCGACGGCCGCCGCGAAGAGATACGGGAGACACCCTACCTTCGCTATGCGCGCGGAACCCGCTTCACCGTGGAATGCGGCGGCCACCTTCCCGTGCAGTTCGACGGCGACCCGGTCGGCCACACCCCGTTCAGCGCCGAAGTCCGCCCCAAGGCGCTGGCGGTGATGGTGCCGAAGGAGTGACTCCTGAAATCCGGTGTATTGCGCTCGGGAGCAACTGCCTACATTCTTGACAGACAATGACCGACTCCGTCCTCCTGATTCATGACGACAGCGGCTTGCTCCGCAGCATCGGCGCCCGATTCGAACAGGCGGGATGCGAGGTATTGCGGGAGCTCTCCGGCGACGCGGGGGCCGCGACACTGGCGCGGGCGCATCCCGACGTCGTCTGCGTGGCGATGCACCTCGCCGACGGAGCGCCGGCGCTGGTACAGAAGCTGGCCTCGGACCACGCCCAGGTGGTGGTGTTCGGGGAGCAGCTCGATGGCGCTGCGTCGGCGCGGGTCATGGCGGCGGGAGCCAGCCGGGTGGCGGACACGGCCCACGATCCCGAGCTGCTGCTCTCGGTGGCGCAACGGGCGGCCGCCGAGGGGCGCCGGCGGCGGGCGGCCGACTGGCAGTTCCGCGAAGGCTCGCCCCGATTCGGGTTGGAGTCGCTGGGTGGCTCGCCCGCGCTCCGCCAACTGTCCCATCAGATCGGCCTCCTGGCCCAGAGCGAGCGGACCACGCTGCTCATCACCGGCGAGATCGGGATCGGCAAGGCGTGGGCGGCCCGGGTCATTCACGATCTCGGGGCCCGCTCGGGGCGGCCGTTCCTGTCGGTGCGGCTGGGCGGGCGGAACCCCGCCTATCTCGAATCGCTGGTCTTCGGTCACGAGAAGGGCGCATTTGTAGAGGCCACCGATCGCCGCCGCGGCCTGCTCGAGCTGGCCGAGGGCGGTACCCTGCTGCTTCGGGAGATCGCGGAGTTGCCGGCCGAGCTGCAGCCCAAGCTCCTCCGGGTCCTCGAGACCAAGACCTTCCGGCGGCTGGGGGGCACCCATGATATCGCCGCGGACACCCGGCTCATGGTCACCACCCGGCGGGACCTCGCCGCCGAAGTGGATGCCGAGCGGTTCCGCCAGGACCTGTTCTACCGCCTGAGCGTGATGTCGCTGGCCATGCCGCCGCTCCGGGACCGCTCGATCGAGGATCGCGCGGGATTGATCACGGCGATTCATGGCGAGCTCCGGGGCATCTACCCCGAGGGGCCGGCGGTGATCTCCCCGGACGCGCTGAGCCGGCTCAACGAGTACGCCTGGCCCGGCAACATCCGCGAGATGGAGGGCGTGCTGGAGCGCAGCATGGTCATCGCCCGGGGGCAGATCGCCATCGGGGTGGAGCACCTGCCCGGTGAGTTCCGGGCCCGTCCCGGCATCGGCGACCGGCGCCATACGCCGATGAGCATCGAGGATCTGGAGCGGCAGCACATCGAGCGGACCCTGCGCTACCACGGCGGGAACCGGACCCGGGCCGCCAAGGAGCTCGGCATCTCCCGCGCGACCCTGATCAACAAGATCAAGCTGTACGGCCTGACCGACTGACCTCATGACTCCCCGACCCCGGAAGCCGGCGACCGATCTGATGCAGTGCCGCGCCTGCGGACGGGAGGAGCGCGCGTCCGAGGGGTACCCCTGTTCCCGCTGCGGCACCTTCATCTGCCTCATCTGCAACATGCGTGGCGTGACCCTCTGCCGGAACTGCTCCATCGAAACCGGGGGCGGAACGACGAACGCGTGAAGCGCAAGCTCGTCCTCTTCGATATCGATGGCACCCTCCTTCTCTCCGCCGGCGCCGGCCGCCGCGCGATCCACGCGGCGTTCCGGGAGCGCGGGGTGGACCTGGCGACGGTGTCGGGCATCCGGTTCGACGGGAAGACCGACCCTCAGATCATCGTCGAGCTGCTCGAGGCGGCGGGGCACCCCCCGCCGCACCCCCCCGCCCGGATCACCGAGCTGCTGGATCTCTATGTCTCCCACCTGGAGCGGGATCTGACCGAGCACGGCCACCGCTCCCGGGTGATGCCGGGTATTCCGGCGCTGCTCGACGCCTTGGAGGCCGATGGGGGAGTGGTGCTCGGGCTGCTCACCGGCAACGTGGTCACCGGGGCCAGGCTCAAGCTGGCCGCGGCGGGGCTCGACCCCGACCGCTTCGTCGTCGGGGCCTACGGCTCGGACCACCATCGGCGCAACGAACTGCCTCCGGTCGCGGCCCGGCGCGCCGAGCCGCACTTCGGACGGGTCCCCTCGGGCGCCGAGGTGGTGATCATCGGTGACACTCCGGCCGACGTGCGCTGCGGGGACTGCATCGGCGCCCGCACCATAGCCGTCGCGACCGGCGGCTACACCGTGAGCGAGCTCGAGGCCACCGGTGCCGACCGGGTGTTCGCCGATTTTGCGGAGGTGGAGCGGGCCCGGGAGGCGATCCTATCCTAGAGCTGGAGGTCAAGGCGGTCGTGCCCGATCCCGACCGGGTCCGCGAACGGCTCCGCCAGGCCGGCGCCCGGCCCGGATTTGCCGGGATGATGACCGACACGCGCTACGATCGGGACGGGGAGCTCGCCGCCCGCGGTGAGGTGCTCCGGCTCCGGAGCTTCAGCGGCGAGAACGGCGAGACCGTGCTGATCGGCTGGAAGGGGCCGGCCAGCGTCCCGGTGGCCTCAAGGAGCGTCCCGAGCTGGAGTATGGCATCGGACGTCGCCGCGCGCCGCCCGGCGCGCTGCTCGAGGCGCTGGGGTATGCGCCGGTCCAGCTCATCGACCGCTACGTCGAGTACTATCACCTGGAACGCGCCGCCGCGCGGCTGGAATGGTATCCGCGCATGGACACGCTGATCGAAATCGAGGGCGACGCGGAAGGCATCGACGCCGGTATTCTGGCCTCGGGCCTCCCGCGCGCGGCGTTCAGTCCGGAGCCGCTGGTCGAGTTCGCCGCGCGGTTTGCCGCGCGGACCGGAACTCCCGCGGCGCTGCGGCTGGCCGAGCTGGGCCTCGAGCCTCCCCGCTGGCCCCGGCAATGACCCACTCGCCGACGCTGATCCGCTTTCCGGAGCTGGGGCCGTTCCTGGGCCATCTGGCCTCCCCCGACGCTCCGGCATCCCGCGATCCGGAGCTCGAGCCGGTGCGGCTCGCCATGCTCTCGACGCTGTTCGAACGGGCCGGCCAGGCGCGGGCGCTGCTCGCGAGCGGTGACCTCGCGGGATCGCGGGCCGTGCTGGCGCGCGAGGCATGGCTGGGAATCTGGGAAGCCGCGGTCGCTGGAGCCGCGGTCGCGTTGCTCTCGGGCATCGAGCGGCGGCTGCGCGACGCCGCGGCCGTCTCGAGACTGCCCCGCGGCAAGGTGGCGGCGCTCCTGCCGGGAGCCGAGGACCGCCGGATCCTCCGGGCCCGCCTCGCGTCGGCCGGCATCGGCCTGGAACAGGCGACGCTCGAGCTTGCGCGGACCGCACTCGAGTGGGACGAGGCGATCCGCCGCAGCGCCGGCGAGCTCACCGGCGCGTGGGACCAGCTGCTGGCGCTGGCGCGCCAGGAGCGGGACTCCTGGGATCGCCGGATTGCCGACGTGCGGGCCTGGCGGCGGTCCTGGCGGCCGCTGATCCTGAGCGGCACCGCACTCCTGCTGCTGGCGGTCTGGCTGGGCCTGGTGCTCGGCGGATACCTGCCGGTCCCGTCGTTCCTTCGCCCGCTGACCGACTGGTACTGGAGTCTGCCGTGGCCGTGATCGGGCTCGGCGTCGATCTGGTGGACGTCGAGGAGGCGGAGCGGTTACTGGAACGGTGGGGCGACCGACTGCTCCGGCGGCTGCTCACCGACGCCGAACGGGAATATGTGCTCAGGTTCGAGCACCCGGCGCAGTACCTGGCGGTACGGCTCGCCGCGAAGGAGGCGGTCTACAAGGCGCTCCAGTCGCTGCCCGGGGCTCACGAGGTGCGCTGGCGCCACATCGAGGTGGTGAGGCGGCACGACGGGCGCCCTTCGATCCAGCTACATGATGAGGCAGCACGACTTAGCCAGGCAGCCGGAATGGTCCGCATTTCGCTTTCCCTCTCCCATACCAGGCGCACGGCTGGAGCGGTTGCCCTCATCGAGCGGGAGTGACGACCGGCCGTCTTTGAATTCCGATTGGGCCACTCTACTTTTCCGGCCGATGCGCAAAGATTATTTGAGAATTATTCTCATCCGTTTGACATCCATCTGCTTCCTCTGCGGCGGGGCCTTCGCGCCTGCCGCCGCGCAGGATCCCGGCTCGGCGGCCCGTCGGGTGGCGGCCACCGCCCAGCTCGCGGCCGAGGAGTATCGGCTGGGGGTGAGCGGGGGACGCGTGGTGGCGCCGGAAGAGGTGAGCGAGGCCCGGCTGTTCCTCGCCGAGGCGCGCCGCAACCTGACCGCGCTCCCGGCGGCCACGGTGGCATCGGTCGCGGCGTCGCTCGACACGCTCGACGCGATGGTGGCTCGCACGGCCCATCCCGATTCGATCGCTGACCGGGTGACCGTGATGGTCGCGGCGCTGGGCCGCGACCTCAACATGGCGTTCGACGAGGTCCCCGCCGAGACGCCTTCGCTGGCGCGCGGCCGCGAGATCTACCAGACCAACTGCGCGGCGTGTCATGGCCCGAGCGGCCGGGGTGACGGATCCCAGGCGGCTGCGATCACTCCCCGACCCGCCAACCTCGCCGATTCCGTGGCGTTATCGGGCAGCTCCCCCCTCGATTTCTACCGCCGGATTACCGTTGGTGTGGCCGGCACCGCGATGACGCCCTACGAGCACATCCTCTCGAATGAGGACCGTTGGGCGGTGGCGCTCTACACGTCGCTGCTTCGGCTGCCGGCGCCTTCCGGGGCGACGCCGGCCGGACTCCGGGCCTTCTCCGCCTCCGCGCGGCTCAGTGACGCCGAGGTGCTGGCGGCCCTCGGCCCGGGCGCGTCCCGGGCTGGCGTGGCCTCGGTGCGGCTGGCGGACGGAGACGCGCTCGCGGGAGGGCTGTCCGACCGGGTGTTCGCGACCGTGCGCGCGCAGCTCGACAGCGCGTACAACCTGGCCGTGGCGGGCCGCAAGAGCGAGGCGCGCGCCATCGCCATGGATGCCTACGTCACCTTCGAACAGGTCGAGCGGACCCTCCGGGTGAAGAATCCGTCGCTCACGGCGCGGATCGAGGACGCGTTCTCGGTGCTGCGGACCCGCGCCGGGTCGGACGCCACGGTGGCCGAGCTCGCCCAGATCCGCCAGAACCTGTCCCGGGAGCTCGAGACCGCCGAGCGTACCGTGGTGGACCGGCTCTCGCCGACCAACCTGCTGGTCCAGTCCGTCATCATCCTCATGCGCGAGGGCCTCGAGGCGATTCTGGTGATCGGGGCCCTGATGGCGTTCCTGGTCAAGACCGGGAATGCCCACCGTCGCCGCGACATCCACCTCGGCGTCGGGGCCGCGGTGGTGATGAGCCTGGTGGTGGCGGTGGCGCTCGAGACCGTGTTCCGGCTGACCAGCGCGCACCAGGAAGGCCTCGAGGGGGGCGTGCTGATCCTCGCCACCGGCACGCTGTTCTACGTGAGCTACTGGCTCCTGTCCAAGATGGAAGCCGACAAGTGGAGCCGGTTCGTGAAGGGCAAGGTGCAGGACGCCCTGACCCGCGGCTCGGCGCTCGCGCTGGCCTCGGTGGCCTTTCTGGCGGTCTTCCGGGAGGGGTTCGAGACGGTGCTGTTCTACAAGGCGCTGGTCGTCTCGGGGGGCGCGGGCGCCTGGGCGCCGGTGCTCGCGGGCATCGCAGCCGCCAGTGTCGCGCTGTCCGCGGTGTACCTGGCCATGACCCGATTCGGCGTCCGGCTTCCCCTCAAGCCGCTGTTCGGGGTCACCGGGGCGCTGCTGTACTACATGGCCTTCGTCTTCGCGGGGAAGGGCATCGGCGAGCTGCAGGAGGCGGGACTGGTGTCGCTCACGCCGGCCGGCTGGGCTCCACGGATTCCGGCCATGGGGATCTATCCGACGCTGGAGTCACTGGGACTGCAGGCGGTCCTGGTGCTGCTGGCGATCGCGGCGCTGCTCTGGACCTTCATCATCGAGCCCCGCCGGCTTCGGCCCACGCCGGTGCTGGTCCCGGAGCTCACCACGGACCGACCCCGTCGGACCGAGGTCCCGGCCCGGGACGTCACCCTGTTGCGCTCGATCGATCGGATCGAAACCGATTTGAACGAGGTGCGCTCGGAGCTGGAGCGGATGCGGGACCAGGTCAAGCCCGAAGGGGAAGTGAAGCGAAAGCCGTAGCGCGATCCGTCAGGATTTCTTGCCCGACGTGAGGTAGCCTCCCGGCTCCATCGCCGCGCCCGCCTTCCACTTCGTGTAGAGCACCGCCCCCGCCACCATCAGACCGATCGCCACCAGCTGCGCCACGGTGAGGCCGCCGGGGACGTGGTCTTCCTTGGCGCGCACGAACTCGATCAGGAATCGCTCGGCGCCGGCCAGCATGAGGTAGATGCTGAACAGCCAGCCGGTCGCGTGCCGGTGGTTCCGGAACCGCCACAGCACCATGAACACGCCGATCATCAGCGCCGCTTCGTAGAGCTGGGTGGGATGCACCGCGAGTACCGCGTCGGCCGGCGTGCCCGGCGCCACCGTCACGCCGAAGTTCCGCGCCAGCGCATCCGCGGTGGTGGGCGGCAGCCCCTGGGGAAACTTGACGCCCCACGGCAGCGTGGTGGGGCGGCCGTAGTCGTCGCCCACCAGGAAGCAGCCGATCCGGCCCAGCGCGTAGGCGGCGGGCAGCGCGGGGGCGGCCAGGTCCAGGGTATAGCGGATCGGCACCTTGAGCCGCCAGCTGTTCAGCAGCACCGAGATCACCCCGCCGATGAAACCGCCATACCAGACCAGGCCGCCCCGGCTGAACAAGGAGCCGATGTCCTGGGTTTCCACGACGAACCAGAGCTTGGCCCCCAGGATGCCGCCGATCACCGCGGCGACGGTGATGTCCGCGGCGTAGTCGTGATTCCATCCGCGCCGGCGCAGCTCGCGGTCCATCAGCCAGCCGCCCATCAGGAAGCCGACCATCATCATCACCCCGTATCCGGTGATGTTGAGCGGGCCGATATGGAGATTCAGCGGATAGACCGTGGTCATAGGGGGAACATAACCGGTTGAGTGCCCGGGATCGGGCCGCGATCGAAGGGCTCCAGGTCCAGCCCGGCGCGCTCGCCGCGGGAGAGGTGCCAGGCCCCCGCGGCCGCGATCATGGCGGCATTGTCGGTGTTGAGGCGGGCGGAGGCGACCACGACGCGCCCGCGCCCAGCCACCCGCTCCGCGAGCGCCGCGTGAAGGGTCCGGTTGCAGGCGACGCCGCCGACGATCACCGCGGTGTCCCGACCGGTCTCGTCCATGGCTCGCAAGGTCTTGGTGACCAGCACCTCCACGGCCGCGTCCTGGAAGTCGCGCGCCAGGTCGGCCCGGTCGGCCGCGAGGTCGGCCGACGCCCGCACCGCGCGGAGCACCGCGGTCTTGAGGCCGCTGAACGAAAAATCCAGGCCCTGGCGCATCATGGGCCTGGGAAAGTCGAAGCGGCCGGCGCGGCCCTCCCGGGCCAGCCGTTCGACGGCGGCCCCGGCCGGGTAGTCGAGGCCGAGCAATGTGCCCACCTTGTCGAAGGCCTCACCGGCGGCATCGTCCTGGGTCTGTCCCAGGACGCGATAGTCCCCCCACGCCGCCACGTCGAGCAGCATGGTGTGACCGCCGCTCACCAGGAGCGCGATGAACGGCGGTGTCAGGTCGGGATGCTCGAGGACCGGCGCGAACAGGTGGCCCTCGTGGTGGTGGACCCCGATCAGTGGCTTGGCGAGACCCAGCGCCAGTCCCTTGGCGTACATGAGCCCGACCAGCAGCGCGCCGACCAGACCGGGCCCCGCGGTAACCGCGATGCCGGTGAGCTGCTCCGGACCGATGCCCGCCTCGGCGAGCGCGCGATCCACCACCGGGCCGATGGTGCGAAGGTGCTCGCGGCTGGCCAGCTCCGGCACGACGCCGCCGAACACCCGGTGGATGTCCTGGGACAGGATGACGAGGCTCTCGAGAACTGGACGGCCGTCCCCGGTTCGGAGGACGGCCGCGGAGGTTTCGTCGCAGCTCGTCTCGATGCCCAGGGTTCGGCTACTCGCCACCGAGCAGGTCGGCCACGATGCGCTGGTTCGACGGGGAGCCCCAGGGATGCGAGCCGATGACCTTCTTGACGATGATGCCCTTCCGGTCGAGCAGGAAGCTCTCCGGCACCCCGGTGGTCTGGAACACCTTCTGGATGTCGCCGGACTTGTCCTGGAGGACGTCGAAGGTGAGCCCGTAGTCCTTGACGAACTGCTGCACGTCGGCGGTGTTCCCTTCATCGACGCTGATGGCGATGATCCGGAGTCCCTTGGGGCCGAGCTCCTGGTAGAGCTTTTCCATGGCCGGCATCTCGTCGCGGCAGGGGATGCAGTAGGTGGCCCAGATGTTGACCAGGGTCACCCGGCCGTCGCTGGCCTTGTGCAGGGATATCGAGTCGCCCCGCTGAATATCGACCGCGGTGAAGTTGGGCGCGCGCTTGCCGACCTCCACGCCCTCGAGCCTGGGCCCGAACTTGACGAGCGCCACGGCGCCCAGCGCGAGCCCCACCACCACCGCGGCCACCATGGTCCATTGCTTCGACATAGTCCCTCTCTCAGACCGCTGTTGCGCAGGCCAGCTTGAGCCGCTTCACCGCGGCGGCCGGGTCCGATTCCCCGAAGACCGCGGTGCCCGCCACGAAGGTGTCGGCGCCCGCCTGCCAGGCGCGCCGGATCGTCGCGGTCGTGATGCCGCCGTCCACCTCGAGCGCCGCCATGCTCCCCCGGGCGTCGAGCAGCGCCCGGACCCGGCGGATCTTCCCGGTGGACGCTTCAATGTAACGCTGGCCGCCGAAGCCGGGGTTCACCGACATGACCAGCACCAGGTCGAGGTCGTCCACGACCTCCTCGATGAGGCCCACCGGTGTCGCCGGGTTGAGCGCCAATCCCGCCTTCATCCCTCTTTCCCGTACTCTCGCCAGCTGGCGCTGCACGTGGATGGTGGCTTCCGGATGAAAGGTAAAACCCGCGGCGCCCGCGTCGGCAAAATCGTCCACATAGTGCTCCGGCTCGGTGACCATCAGGTGCACGTCCAGCGGGAGGTTGCTGAGCTTCTTGAGCGCCCGGATGAGCGGCGCGCCGAACGTCAGGTTGGGCACGAACCGGCCGTCCATCACATCCACGTGGATCCAGTCGGCGCCGCCGGCCTCGATCTCGGCCAGTTGATCTTCGAGCCGGCCGAGATCGGCGGAGAGAACGGACGGGGCAATGCGAGCGGTCACGGGCGCTCCCGGTTCGGGCTCAATTGCTGATGACCAGATTGACGCGGCTCTCATGGGGAGTGAACACCCCGGCGGAGGGTCGCTGTTCCAGCACGATGCCCGGGCCGTTGCGTCCGCGCTTCTGGGTGGTCACCATGCCGATCCGGAGTCCGGCGGCCTCCAGCCGCTGGCGGGCCTCTTCCTGGCGGAGGCCCGTCACATCGGGCACTCGAATATCCGCGGGACCCTTGCTGACCAACAGGTCCACCGCGGAGGCCGGCTGGCGGGTCGAGCCGATGCCGGGGCGGGTGCCGACGATCAGCCCCGGGTCGGCCGAGCTCGGAATCGAGTCGATGTCGCCGAGCCGGAGTCCCGCCGCCTCGATCACCTGGCGGGCCTGATCCACGTCGAAGGAGAGCACGTCGGGGACCGTGACCGGCCCGGGGCCGGTGCTCAGCGTGAGGTGCACCACCGTGCCGCCCGGAAGCGCGGTCTCGGGCGGGGGATCCTGCCAGACCACATATCCGGCGGGAATGACCGGGTCGGCGTCCTCGCCTTCCACCTTGGCCCGAAAGCCCTGCTGGCTCAGCTCCTTTTCCGCTTCCGCCCGCGGCAAGCCGAGGACCCGGGCCACCTGACGTTCGCGGGTGATCAGCGGAGCCGGGTAGGCGACCCAGGTGACCAGGTACCCCGCCAGCGCCGCGAAGCCGAGAATGAGGCCGATCCGCAACCGGTCTCGCCCGCGGACCGTGCTGGGCCACAGCTTCCTGAACCGGGACCAGAAGTGGGCCCACACCGGGGGAGAGGTCACCTCAGGCGACCCGCCGGAGCCGGGCGGCGTAGGCGCCATCGGTTCCGTGCCGGTGAGGGAGCAGCATCAGGTCTCCGGCTTGGGTCAGAAGCTCCGGCGGCACGGTCGAGGACGGCTCGCGGCGGAATCGGGCATCGCTCGCGAGAAAGGCCTCGATCTGCACTTCGTTCTCCTCGGGTTCCAGGGAGCAGGTCGAGAAAAATAACAGCCCGCCCGGCCGGACGACCTCCGCGAGTCCCCGCAGCAGACGCCCGCCCTGGGCGGCCAGCGCCGCGAGGGCCGTCTCGGACACCCGCCAGCGCGCGTCGGGGTGCCGGGCGAAGGCGCCGGTCCCGAGGCAGGGGGCATCCAGCAGAACGGCATCGAGGGGCCGGACCGCCGGCACCCCGGCATCGGCCACGACGACGGCCGCGGGACCGGAGGTCGCGCGGTCCAGGTTCTCCCTGAGTCGCCGGGCCCGGGCCGGACGGAGATCGCCGGCGGCCACGAGTCCGGCCCGCTGCGAGAAGGCGATGGCCTTGCCCCCCGGTGCCGCGCAGGCATCGAACAGGCGGCTCCCCGCGGGGAGGTCGCAATAGCGGACCACCAGCGCCTGGGCGGGGTCCTGCACATAGCAGGATCCCGAGGCGAACCCCGGCAGCTCCCGGGGCCGGGTTCCCTCCACCACCAGGCCGGCATCGTACGGCGCGGGCCGCCAGGCGATTCGCTGCTGCTCCAGGCCGGCGATCAGCGCGTCCCGGTTCCAGCGGGCCGGCTGGATGATCAGCGGCGGCCGGGTGTTGTTGGCCTGGAGCAGGTGCTCGGTCTCGGCGGGGCCGAACCGCGCCAGCCATCGGGCGACCAGCCACGCCGGATGGGAGTATTCCACCGAGAGGGCATCGAGCGAGTCCCGCTGATCGGCGACCGGCTCCTGTTCGGCCACCTTGCGCAGCACGGCGTTGATGAACCCGCCCACCCGGGCGCCCGCGATCCGGCGCCCCAGCGTCACCGCGGTGTCCACCGCGGCGTGACGGGGCACCCGTTCCAGGTAGAGCAGCTGGTAGGCGCCGAGCCGGAGAATATCGAGCAGGTCGTCGCGCACGCCGCCCACACCGCCGGTCACGTACGGGGCGATGGCCTGGTCGAGCGGCGTGCGATGGCGCAGGACACCGGCCGCCAGCTCGTGGGTCAGGCGTTTGTCCGGGTCGGGAAGCCCGGTCAGGGCGCGCTCGAGCGCGCGATCGAAGGGAACCTCGTGCCGGATGTCGTGCAGCACGCGCCAGGCCGCGGCGCGGGGAGGAAGGCCCGGGGACGACCCCGTGCTCAACCCGCCATGCCCCGGGTGGGCGAGGAGGGCGCCGCGACTTCCCGCCGGGGCATTCTGCCGGCGAGGAACGCCAGCCGGCCGGCATCGGTGGCCTGGCGCATGGCTTCGGCCATGGCAACCGGGTGGGCCGCCTCGGCGAGCGCGGTATTCATGAGGATCCCGTCCACGCCCTGCTCCATCACCAGGCAGGCATCCGAGGCGGTGCCCACCCCGGCGTCGACGATGACCGGGACCGAGAGCCGCCGCTTGATGGTGCGGATCGAATAGGGGTTGAGGAGGCCGAGCCCGCTGCCGATCGGCGAGGCGAGCGGCATGACCGCGGCGCACCCGATCTCCTCGAGCTTGAGGGCGGTGATCAGGTCGTCGTTGGTGTAGGCCAGCACCTGAAAGCCGTCGGCCACCA
>Ga0326726_10003990_pt1 | contig 13511 bp, 9 predicted proteins | sample MHFenrmetagenome_2_FD_207603 | JGI IMG/M metagenome (GOLD analysis project Ga0326726, IMG submission 207603) | Lab enriched peat soil microbial communities from Michigan Hollow, Ithaca, NY, United States - MHF15MN | ecosystem: Environmental > Terrestrial > Soil > Wetlands > Peat | place: USA... | reverse complement strand
GCCCCGGAGCGACGGTGGCGCCAACCTCGATCGCGCGCCGCGCGATGATGCCCGAGATCGGTGCTTCCAGGCGCGTATCGGCCAATCGCTTCTTCGCGAGATCGGCGGCGGCGGCGCTCTGACGCGCGCCACTCTCGAGGTGGTCCATTTCGGCCGGCGCGATTCCGCCGGACGCGAGCAACGGCTGGTTGCGGTCACGGTCTCGCGACGCGCGATCCGCCTGCGCCGATGCCTGCTCGAGTGTAAGACGGTAGTCGGTCGGATCCAGCGCGGCGATCTCTTGGCCGGCGCGTACGGACTGTCCTTCGTCGGGCCCGACCGTGACGACCTTTCCCGCGACCTCGAACGCGACGTCCACGCTGACGTTCGCCTGGACGATGCCGCTCGCCGTCGTGGACGACGCGCGCGTCGAGGGAGTGACGGTCTGGACCACGACCGGGACGGCCGTGGTATCCGCGTCGTTCGTAGGGCTCGCTGCTGCCCGTGCGCAGGACGATGTCACGAGCGCGCCGAGCGTCAGGGCGAGGCGCGAGTGGCGCGCGAGTGAAGTGGGCGGGGCGATTGATGCTGCGACTGCGGTGATGCGCGATCTCATCGATCCTCCAAAGAAGTGAACATCGGTATCACTGCTAACAGCGTTAACTTCGGGCGAAAAAAAAGCGCTGCCGCCAGACAACTTCCCGTGTCTGCCTGACCAGGCTCAACGCGTCCTGCGTCCTGCTCGAGCGCGTCGCGCTGGCTCAGGCGCCCGTCGCTTCATTGCTTCGGGCTTCACGAGGCCGTCCAAGGTCACGTCGATGAGCCGGCGTCCGCTCGTCCGCGCATCGCGCCACTCGATCCAGCTGTCCGCGCCTTTGATGTTTTGCAGCGCCACCAAGCCGTGCGCGCTCGCCCAACAGATCTGCGCGATCTCCTCGGCGTCCGTGTACTCCGGCCGGAAGAGGCCCGCGGCGAGTCCCTCGTCCGCCGTCTGCTTCAGGAATGCGTACGCGTTCCGCTGCGGATCGCCCTTCCCGAGCTCATCGTCGTATGGCAGCGGATGCTGGACGAGAAACATGAACCGGAAATGGCTCGGATGCTCGATCGCAAAGTCGACGTAGACGTAGCCAATGCGCCGAAGCCGCTCGATCGGATCCAGGTGGACGAAGCTCGCGAACAGCTTGGCGAGGTCGCGGAGCTGGCGATAGCACAGCTCGCGGATGATCGCTTCCTTGTCGTGGAAGTGCGCGTAGATGACGGGCGGCGAGTACTCGATGGCGTCGGCGAGCGCGCGCATGGTCACGCCTTCGACGCCTTCCTTGGCGAAGAAGTCCAGCGCCGCGTCGAGAATCTTCTCGCGGACCCGGGTGCGCTCGCGTTGTCGTCGTTCTTTGACGCCCATGGTGACCTCGTAACCTGGTTTGATTACTTAACGGCGTTAGCCTGTTCTGTCAATAGGCGGATTCCCGCGCCCCGCCTACTCAGCCCGTAGCGTCAACTCCGGGCACTACATGCCCCCGCCCCTTGCCCTCGCGGATCCATGTCAGGATCGCTGGATCCCGAATCTCCTGGTCTCGCGCGAGGAGAAAGACCTTGGAAAGCACCTCGGCCGAGCGCGGATCATCGTCGGCGAACGGGAGAAACAGCCGTCCGCGGTGCTGCGAATGCACGGCGACGATCGGAATCGACGTGCCCGGAAGCAACATCGCACCGGCGCTCCCGAGGTGCACCGAATACTCGCCCAGCTTGCCGGTGATGACGGCGTGGTGCCCGTCCACACGCACGTTGTCGAGGCGAAGCAGCTCGCACGATTCGCGAACCAACGACGCGCGCATCTCAATCGTGGACGCCGTCGCTTCGGGATCAACGCCGCCCTGGTGGGCAACGGCCACGATGAGATCCACGTCGCGCATGGTTTCGCTGAACAATCGAGCCGGGATCTCGTTGAGCGAGAGAAGCCGCCATTCACTTTTTGGCGTGAAGACGACTTCCTCGAGCGTCAGTCCCTCGACGTCGGCCGGTGTGTAGAACGTCTCCTGGAACCCCAACCGCGCCGTGAACCCAGCATCATGAAACGTGCGACTCACGCCCTCGTCGGGGCGGACAATCCATCCGCGTCCGCTGAGGAGGGCGAGCGCTTGCCGCGGGTTCACCTGGTGACCGGCGTAGCGACGCGTGCGCTGCGAGCCCCGTTCCGCCTCGGTGAGTGGATACAACTCGCGAAAAATCTGCTTGAACGGTTGGATCCGCTCCGCGCGGAAGCACTCGCGCTGCCACGCCCCGAGATCGCCGCGCGCAAGGAGGTCCACCGGATGCGCGATCCGCACCGACTCGTTGGAGCCGAGGGCGTGCAGTGATCCGGTGTGGTCGCGAAGCGCGTGCCCGCCTTCGGTGAGGTACCCGGCAAGGCCGTCGCCCACGAAGACGAGCTGGCTGACGGACGGCGCGAGGACCGGATGCTGGAGCAGCTCGCCGAGCTCACGTCCGGTGAAGTCGTCGCCGCGACACAGCGCTTCCTCGAGAGCGGCGCGAACGCGCGAGCGCTGGCGCTTGAGCGCCTGCAACCGATCCTTCAGCTCCTCCACGTCCGCGTCGTTTTTCAGCGCGGCTGGCACCGCTTTCAGAGGCTTGCCCTTTTTCGTCGTCCGGAGCGCCGCTGATCCGTCGGCGTCGAGCGACAGCTCGAGCGTCACGTCAGCCCGCGTCAACACCACCGGACCTCGCACCAGATCGGCCGTGGCTTCGCGCTCCATGGCCCACTGGAGCCGCTGTGGATCGCGGTAACCCGCGGTGCGCGCGAGATTCGCCATCGCGATCTGGACAGCGCGCGTCTCGCTCTGTCGGCGCTGCGCGCCGAACGTGCGCGCCTCCCGCCGGAATTCCTCCAGGCGTTCGTAGCGCTCGAGAAGATCGCGACGGCCGTCGTCCCCGGCTGCGAGCGGCAGAAGACCGACTGCGCGCACGGAGTCCTGGTGACGGCTTCCATCGATGCGCGTGAACAGTTCCTGACGCGACGTGAGTCCCGCCATCGCTCGCGCGAACAACTGGGCGCGAGTATGACCCGCGCTGCTCGCCGCGTATTTCGCGGCGCTGTCCAGCGCCTTCCAGCGTTCGGCGCCGAGCTGCCCGAACGCTTCGGCGAACCACTCCACGTCGACGGCTCCCTCGGTCAGGTCCGACGCGGCGAGCGGCGTGCGCTCACTGATCTCAGCGGCCCAGAGTTGCTTCATCTCCTGCAGTTGCCAGGACCGGTCGTCCTTCGTGTGTGCTTGTATCCACCACACGCCGCTCTCGAGGCCGGGCCACAGTAGAAGATGATTCACGTGCGCGGCCCATTGCGGTGCGTAGACGGCAAGCTCGATCAGGCGCGACTGGCTGATCTTCGCCTCGCGCGCCCAGCGCGCGAACTCCTCGTGCGTATCCTCCGGCCCCGGGACGCTTCGGACGACGAAGTGACTGAGCGACTCCTGTCGCGAGGGACCTGTGATCGCCCATCCGAACGTCCGCGCGAAGTGTGATTTTCCCAGCGCCGGGAGCGCCGACTTGAGCGTTTCGAGGCCACCCGTCGAGCGGAGCTGGCGCGCCAGCGGTGATGCGGCGGTGAGACGGTCGCCTCTTGCGCATTCCACCTCGATGATGCGCCGGCGAACGCGATCGATCGAAGTGAGTACATCTGGGTGCTCCGCCAGCGTACGCGGAACTTTGCGCGTCGAAACGCTCCGGAGCAGCGAACCGTGCGGCGGCGCGGTCCACGGGCCCGCAAGGAGGTCGAAGAGCTCTGGCTCCCCGACGATTCCGGCGGCGTACACATCGAGAAAATCGTCCATCACGATCGGCAGCGAGGCCTTTCCCCTCGATCGCTCCTGAACCCACCGGAGCAACCCGTACACGCGTTCGGCCTGTTTCGGTTGAATGGAGCGCGGGAAGAGCTGGCGCCACCATCTGATGGTGGCCAGCCAACCGGCCGCGTCTCGCACCTTCAGGCGAAAATCCGATTCCTTGGCAAGGAATTGCGAGAGCAGCACAGCGCCGGAAAAGTGCGTGTCGTTGGCGATGTGATGGAAGTCGTCATCGGTGAGCGACGCGAGGCTCCGCTCGAAGCCGTCGAGCAACAGATCGACGACGCCCGCCGGCGGATCCCACACGATGCACCATTCGAGAAGACCGCGAAGGAATCTGGTCCCGGCGCTCATCGCTCCCAGGCCTTGCAGCGCCGTCGCCGACGTCCCTGACCAGACTCCGTCGGTCGCGTTGCTCATACGGGCTCTGACGAGCTCGAGACCGTCCGGATCGCGCAACGCGCCGGCGCGGTCGCGAAGCCACGCCTTCCACACCTCGGCGAGCGGCACCGGGGATGGATCGGCGGACACGTCTTCCGGCTTTCGCGGGCCGAACGCGAAGCCAGCCGATTCCACGAGCAGCACGACGTCGCCGGACGACCTGCGAATCTCGGTTGTCTTGTGTGCAAGCACGAGCGCGGCGAGATCCTCCATGGCGGCGCGCGCCCCGGGCGTGTCCAAGTCGACGCGGCGCGCACGGGGCTCCGGCCAGGCGCGCCGCGATTCCGGATGCACGAGGCCGAGCGCGTCGTCTGTGGTCGCGACGTCTGTGCGCGCGTCGAGCACCGCGGTGGTGTGTGTGCGCTCTTCCTCACTCAGGTTTTCTTTCGTTGCGTAGCGAGCAAGGCGCACACGCGCCGCGTCGACCGCGCGTTTGGATTCCACGGCGTCACGGAGCACCTCGAGTCCGGCCAGCCGGCGGAGATCGGTCGCATCGCCGAGCAGCCGGTCCGAAACGGCGAGGAGCGCGTCGTCGTCTAGCGCGCGCAGTCGCACCAGCGCTGCCGTACGCAGATCGCCCGGCTTTCGCCCAAGCAGATCGACCAGGCGCTCGACCTCGTCCGGCCGCAGTGGAAGCTCGCGAAGCGCGTCGAACGCCGCCGCGCGCACGACCGACGACGAATCGCCCAACAGCTCAACTGCCATGGCGCGTTCCGCCGGCGTGAGCGATCGTCGCCCCCCCGACACGGCCATGAAGGCTCGCTGGTGCATCAAGCCCGCGGCGCGCCGCAAGAATGCCGCTCGCTCGTGTGGTGCCAGATCGGGCACGTAACGCAGTACGCGGTCGGCCGCCATTGCAGACGCATTCGCGACGAGCGCCGAGGCGACCGTCACGCGCTCGAGCTTCCGCTTCCACCAGGGCCACACCAACCCGTCCAGTTGTTGTGCGCGCGCGGGCACGCGCGCGATCAGTTGCTCGAGCTCGCGGAAGAGGCGCTCACCGTCGACGAAGGTCGTCACGTCGGTGCCGAAGTTGTCCAACGCGCGCGCCGCGACGCGGAGATCCGAATCGCCGAGCGCCGTCACGAGCGGCGGCGCGGCGCTCGACCAAGTCGATTGCACCAGAAAGTGCGTCGCGACGAACCGAATCTCCGCCGCGGGCGACGCGAGCAACGCCGCGGCGGATGGGATGGCCGACTCCACGTCCTCGAACGCTGCGCTCCAGAGTGCGAGATACACGATCTCCGCGTCGGATTCGTCGAGCGCAGCGCGGCGGGCCGCCGGGTCGTCCAGAAACAGCAGCGCTCGGCGAAGCAACGGCTCGAGCGCCACACCACTCGAGCCATCCCACAGGAAGCCAAGCCATGTATCGGCCGCTCGCACCACCGACGAGAAGCGTCCCAGGTCTTCCTCGAGGACGAGACGCAGCATCCGCCGAAACGCTTGCGGATGCGCCTCGTCCACGGTCTCGAGAATTGCTTGCCGCACGCCTTCCTGCCGCTGCGCCGCGAGCAACAGCTTCTCCACGAACTCCCACGCCGACGGTCGGTCACAACTGAGGAGCGCCGTCGTGACGTGGCGGCCCATCTGGCCCGTCGGGTGCTCGCCCGAGGCCGAGGCGATGAGGATCTGCTCAATCTCCTCGGCGGCCTCGTTCTTCAAGTTCATCGCGCCGGCGAGCAGCCATCCGAGATCGATGCCGCCGCTCCAGCCGGCGAGGTGTGCCGCGTGTTCGGCGATCCACCGAATGTCCGCGTCGTACTCGCCGACCAGCATCGTGGCCTGCAGCAGCCACCGCGCGCGGATGTCTGCCTGCGTCTCGCGCGAGCGTGGGGCGCGGAACGGCTTGCGTGTCGGACCCTCCTGATACGGGCGCCGCGCGAGCGCGTCCAACGCCGACGTGGCGCTTGACGTGATCTGCGGAAGCAGGGTCGCGACGACTCGGTGCCACTGCTTGTCAGACAGCTTTGCGAGCGCCGCGCCGAGGCCACGCCGCCGTGGAAGCCCGAATGGCGCTACCTGACCGTTCTGCGGACTGAACGCCTGCGTGAGCACATCTCGAATCGGGCCGGGAACATCATTCCCGGTGAGCATCGCCGCAACTCGCTTCGCCCCGCCGAGCCGCGTGAGAACGGAGCCGGGACGACGTTTCGCCGCCAGTTCTTTGCGTATGCGATCGTCGTCCATGCGAGTGGACTATTTATGGAATCGTAAGCAAGGAGCTCGCCCACGCGACGTTGCGCGAGCACACGGTGCCTTCGAGCGGCTAGGCCCCGGCCAGAAAGGTCAGCCGAAGAAAGACGAGGTGGCTATTCTCAGTTACGAATACCTGCCGCTCGAGGTCACGCTGTTCGTCCCCGTCGAGGACGACCAGATATACGCCGTCCACGAACCCTTGCAGCGCGGCCGCGACCGCGGCCGCCTCGTCCACCGCCCCGATCGGTGGACGACCGCCCGGGTCGATCTTGCCTCGAGCGGCGCCTTCGGCGATGTCGGCGTCGCCGAGCACGCGGACCAGCCGTCGCGCACGTTCCCGCGCTTCGAACGCGTGCACCTCGGCGCGGACGATGCGCTCGATCAGCGTGCGCAGCGTCATCCCGTCGCCGTCGCCGCCAGGCGCGTCGCCCGGCGGCAGGCTCACGGACCAGCGATCGAGCGGCCGGCGCTTCTTGCCGAGAACTCGGGTCTCGAGGAGCATGCGGGCGCGGGCGCGCCTGGGCTCAGGTACGAACCAGCTTCTTATACGCCACGCGGTGCGGCTGATCGGCGTCCGCGCCCTTCCGCTTGCGCAGATCCTCGACGTACGACTGGTAGTTGCCCTCGTGCCACACGACCTCGGAGTTCCCCTCGAACGCGAGGATGTGCGTCGCGATGCGGTCGAGGAACCAGCGGTCGTGTGAAATGACCACGGCGCAGCCCGCGAAGTCGACGAGCGCGTCCTCGAGCGCGCGCAGCGTGTCGACGTCGAGATCGTTCGTCGGCTCGTCGAGCAAGAGCAGGTTGCCGCCGCTCATGAGCGTTTTCGCAAGGTGGAGGCGGTTGCGTTCGCCGCCGGACAGGAGCCCCACTTTCTTCTGCTGGTCGGTGCCTCGGAAGTTGAAGCTGGACAGATAGGCGCGGCTGTTCAGCTCCTTCTTGCCGACCATGATCATCTCGTTGCCGCCGGAGATCTCCTGCCACGCCGAGAGATTCGGGTCGAGCGTGCGATTCTGATCGCTGTACGCGATCTGCACCGTCTCGCCCACCTTGAGCGTACCGCCGTCCGGCTCCTCTTGATCGACGATCATTCTGAACAGCGTCGTCTTGCCGGCGCCGTTCGGGCCGATGATGCCGACGATGCCGCCGCGCGGCAGATCGAATGACAATCCGTCGAACAAGAGCTTGTCGCCGAACGCCTTCTTGAGGTCGCGCGCCGTGACCACCTCGTTGCCGAGTCGCGGCGGCGGCGGAATCACGATCTCGTGCTGCATGATCTTTTCCGCCGTTTCCTCCGCCACCATCTCCTCGTACTTCTGCACGCGCGCCTTGTTCTTCGCCTGCCGCGCCCGCGGCGCTAGGCGAACCCACTCGAGCTCTCGTTGTAGCGTGCGCTGGCGGGCTGATTCGGTTTTCTCTTCGGTGGCGAGGCGCGCCTTCTTCTGCTCGAGCCACGACGTGTAGTTGCCCTCGTACGGAATGCCGTAGCCGCGGTCGAGCTCGAGAATCCACCCGGCGACGTTGTCGAGGAAATAGCGGTCGTGCGTGACGGCAACGACGGTGCCGGGAAAGTCGTGCAGATAGCGCTCGAGCCACGCCACGCTTTCGGCGTCGAGATGGTTCGTCGGTTCGTCGAGGAGGAGCATGTCGGGCTCCTCCAGGAGCACCCGGCACAGTGCAACGCGACGGCGCTCGCCGCCCGACAGCTTCGTGACGTCCGCGTCGGCCGGAGGAAGCCGCAGCGCGTCCATCGCGATCTCGATCTTGTTGTCGAGGTTCCACAGGTCGTGAGCGTCGATCTGCTCCTGCACCCTCGCCTGGCGCGACAGCAGCTTCTCCATCGCCTCGTCGCTCATCGGCTCGGCGAACATCATCGAGATGTCCTCGAACTCCTTGAGAAGACCGCGCTGCTTTTTTACGGCGAGCTCGACGTTGCCCTTCACGTCGAGCGCCGGGTCAAGCTCGGGTTCCTGTGGCAGAAATCCGACGCGAGTGCCCTCGGCGGCCCACGCTTCACCCTGAAAGTCATGGTCGACGCCGGCCATGATGCGGAGCAGCGAGGATTTGCCGGCGCCGTTCGCGCCGAGCACTCCGATCTTCGCGCCGTGATAGAAGGACAGCCAGATGCCGCGCAAAATCTCCCGCGACGGCGGGACGACCTTGCGCAGGTCTTTCATGACGTAGATGAACGATGGGGGAGCCATGGCGGCGAAATCTAGCCGCGCGGCGGCGGCGTTTGCCGTGCCCCGTTAGAGCTTCAGCGCCCAGGTTTCGGCGGTCAGCGCGCTGCCGAACAGGTCGTGTCCCTCCTCCGCGACGAGCGTGAACCCCTTGGCCTTGTAGATGCGCCTCGCCGAGGTCAGGTCGCTCTGCGTCCAGAGGAGGATCTTCTTGTATCCGACCTGGCGAGCGAACGCGATCACCTCGTCCACCAGGCGCTCGCCGATTCCGAGTCCGCGCGCCGAGGGCTCGACGAGGAGCAGGCGCAGCTTGGCCACGGTCTTCGAGTTGGCAGCGATGAAGATCGATCCAACGCGCTCGCCGGCGCGTTCGGCGATCCAGCAGCGTTCGCGCGCCGGGTCGAAATGGTCGACGAAGTCCGCCACCACGCGCGCGACGATCGCCTCGAAGCGCTCGTCCCATCCGTACTCGCGCGAGTACAACTCGCCGTGTCGCTGCACCACCCACCCCAAATCGCCGGGTCGATGCTGGCGGACCGCGAACGGCTCGGTGTCCGCGGGGGCGTACGCGTCATCGAGCGTGGAGCGGATGGTCCGCATGGCCTCGAGGAGGCGGCGCTGCCGGCCGTCGCTGAGCGGCGCGAGCAGGTCGCCCATGAGCTGGCGAGCGTGCCGGTCGAGCGGACCGAACGCCTTTCGCCCGGCCGCGGTGAGCTCGAGGAGCGTCGCGCGCCCGTCGGTGTCCGACGGCACCGTCGCGATGAATCCGCGCCGCTTGAACGCGCGCAGCGTGCGGCTCAGGTACCCGCGGTCGAGCGAGAGCGCGTCGGCGATCTCGGCGGCCGTGGGACGCGCGCGATGGGCGAGCTCGTAGAGGACGCGCACCTCGGTGAGCGAGTACGGGCTCCCCAGGTGCGCCTCGCCCAGCGCGCCGATGCGGCTGGTGTAGAACCGATTGAATGCACGAACGGCTTCGGCTCGCGTCTCTCGTGGCTGCATGGCGACGTTTCCTCTCGCGCGGGACGGGCGAGGAACATCACGCATATAGTTGACAAAGTCAATTATATGCTATCGGGCCGGTTTCGGCGTGGCGTGGCCGGCGTGCTCGTTCGCGTCGTGATGGTCGTCCGCGAAGATGCTCGCGAGGTCGGTGCCCTCATACGCGTTGACGTGGATCATCCACCCGAAGACGTTCGAGTGAAAGTCGCCGTTCACCGCGTCGCACGACGCCTTGGTGGCGATCGGGCTCTCAGGACCGAAAACGGGTTTGCCGTTCTTCTGTTCGATCCACCGGCTGCCGTCGCCCTTCTTCGGCAGGCACCAGTTCACGTGCTCGTGCCAGCGCGCCAGCCCGAGCGGCACGCGGTCGTCGAGGCGTTTGAGGCTCGCGTTCTTCGGCATCGTATACATCGCGCCGACGAGATGGAGCTGGTTGTCCGCGCCGCGCTTGTAGAGCACCGACGTCGGCTTCGAGGCGTCGAAGTGGAACGCGGCGAGCACCGCGCGGCCGTTGTTGGTGAAGTGGTACACGCGCTGATTCTTGACCTCGGGCAGAAACATCTTGTAGCCGTCAGCCACGGCGACCGCGGTGTCCTGGTACTTGGCGATGGCCTGCTTCAGCTCGGCCACGACCTTCGTCGCGCGGACGCTGTCGTCGTGCGTCGGCGTCCGGGTCGGCGTGAGCTGCATGTGCTTCATCATGTTCTCGTCCATCGGGCCGCTCATCGCGTGATCGGCCATATCGGCCATCTTCACGCTGTCGGCGGCGGGCTTGGTCCCGGCCGGCGGATGCACGTGGCCGCTCTGTCCGGCCAAACGGCCCGGAACGGCCAGCAGCGGGAACGCGATGGCGATGGTAAGTGTTCTCAGGTGGCTCGTGCCCATAGCTTTCCTCCGTCCTATCTGACGGTGCCGCCGCCGGTGCCGTTAAGCCCTGTCGCCGGCAACGCGCCGCGCCGATCGGAGCGACCTACCAGGAATCGTCCTTGAATGCTGCCTGATCTCTCGAGTCCGTTGCGGGCACTGCCGGCGGTGTTCATCGGCGGCGTCCTCACGAGTCTTACGCCGTGCATCTATCCGATGATCCCAATTACGGCGGCGATCGTCGGCGGAACATCTGTCGGCGAGGCCGAGAAGCCGCCGCGGTGGCGGCCCGCCGTCCTCACGCTCATGTACGTGTTGGGACTGGCGTTGGTTTATTCGGCGCTGGGGCTCTTCGCCGGCATGACGGGAACGCTGTTCGGGTCGGTGAGTACCAATCCATGGTTGTATTTCGCCATGGCCAACCTGTTGCTGCTTGCGGCGTTGGCGATGCTCGACGTGTTGCCGGTGCGCGTCCCGAACGCCATTCTCCAGCGCGCGAGCAGCGCTGGAACAGCGGGCCGCGCGTCGGGCGCGTTTACCATGGGTGCGATGTCGGGGCTCGTCGCCGCGCCGTGTTCGGCGCCGGTGATGGCCGCGGTGCTCACCTGGGTATCCACGACGAAGAGCGCCGCGCTGGGCTTCGCCTACCTGTTCGTGTTTTCGCTGGGGATGTGCACGCTGCTCGTCGTCGTTGGGTTGTCGTCGGGCAGCATCGCACGCCTGCCGCGCGCGGGATTGTGGATGGTGTGGGTGAAGCGCTTCTTCGCGCTCGTCATGATCGGCGTCGCGCAATACTACCTCGTCAAAATGGGTCAACTGATTCTATGAAGCTCGAAAGGCTGAGATTGGAGCGGATCACTCGCGCGGCAACCGTCGCCTTCGCGGCAGCCGCGATGTTGACCGTCGCGAGACCAGCGCTCGCGCAGGATCTCGGGATCGAGATCGGGAGCACCGCGCCGGCGGCGAAGATGCAGACGCTCGACGGCAAGGAGGGCGACCTCGCGCAGTACATCGGCAAGACGCCGATGCTCATCGAGTTCTGGGCCATCTGGTGCCCCAACTGCAAGGAGCTCGAGCCGACGCTGGTCGCGATGGCGAAGAAATACGGCACGCAAGTGAAGTTCGTCGGCATCGCGGTGTCGGTGAACGAGTCGCCAGCGGGCGTGAAGGCGTTCGTCGAGAAGCACGGACTGCCGGGCGACCATTTCTACGACAACAAGGGCAACGCGACGGGCGCGTATGACGCACCCGCGACGTCGTACGTCGTCGTCATCAACAAGGCCGGCAAAGTCGTGTACACGGGACTTGGCGGGAAACAGAATCTCGAGGCGGCGATCAAGAAGGGGCTGGGGGTTGGGGGCTAGGGGATGGGGAAAAGGCCGACGTGACCAGAGTCTGGCTTTCCCCAACCCCCAACCCCTATCCCCCAGGCCCCAACGTCCGCCCGATCTTCGCCAGCCCATCGATGATCGCCACGACGTCGGCCGCCGTCGTGCGCGGATTCATCATCGTCACGCGCAGCACGCGCCGAGGTCCGAGCGTCGTCGCGGTGATCCAACCCTCGCCCGACAGATTGTAGCGCTCCCGCAGCTCGCGGTTGAGCTGATCGAGCGCTTCGTCCGACCGCGACCGGTCGCCGACGTAGCGAAAGCACAGGATGTTCGATTCGGGCTCGTGCATCGCCTCGAAGTCGGACCGCGACGAGATCTCTTCCCAGAACACGCGGGCGAGCGCGCAGCAGTAGTCGTGCAGCTCGGCGAGACCGTCGAGTCCGTGGCGCAACAGCGCCACCCACAGCTTGAACGCCTCGGTGCGGCGCGAGCACATGAAATTGCGTGTGCCCTGATCCCACACCCGCTCGGCGTCGCTCCCCTGGAACAGATAGGGCGCGCGCTGTGAGAACGCGGCGTCGAGATCGCGCTCATCGCGCACGAGCAGCATGCCCGCTTGCGTCGGGAGCAGCATCATCTTGTGCGGATCCCACGCGACGGAGCGCGCGCGCTCGATGCCGCGCAACCGATGCCGGTGCGTCGCCGAGAGCAGCGCCGAACCGCCATGCGCCGCGTCGACGTGAAGCCACACGCCGTACTCATCGCACAGCCCGGCGATCGTTTCCAGATCGTCGAACGAACCCGTGGCCGTCGAGCCGGCCGTGGCGACCACGCCCATCACGCGTTTGCCGAGTCGCCCCATCTCGCCCAGTGCCTCGCGAAGCGCGTCCGGGTCCATTTTGTAGTTGCGCGACCGAATCGGCAGGACGTTGCGCATGCCCAAGCCAAGCTCGGCGCCTGCGCGCGTGACGGCGTAGTGCGCGTGTTCACCGCAGAGAAGCACCGCGGGCTCCGACCCGACGCCGTTCTTCCAGGCATCGGGCATCGCGGCGCCGCGCGCGGCGAGCAGGGCCGTGAACGTCGCCTCGGACCCGCCGCTCGTCATCGTGCCGCCGCTTCGTTTGCCGAGTCCCGCGATGTCACACATCCACCTGATGACGCGGTGCTCGATCACCGTGCCCACCGGCGACATCTCGAAGACGGCGACCGACTGGTTGAGCGCGGCGGTGAGCGATTCCATCCACACCGCCACCGGAAGCGGGCCGCCGATCTGGTGACCGGCGTACCGCGGGTGGTAGAGGTGATTGGAATCGGGGATCACGTCGGCCCGGAGACGCGCGATGATCGACTCGAGCGGTCGTCCGGTGCGCGGCGCCGGTTCGTCGAATCGGACCGCGAGCCCCGCGGGCGTGTGCGCGGTGGAGACGCGGCCGTCGCGGCTTCGCGTTTGCGCGAAATACTCGGCGGCGAGAGAGACGAACGCGCGACCGACGGCCGCCTCGCCATCCGACTCGAACTGCGCGAGCATGGCCGGCGGCGCGAGGCTGGAGCGCGGACGGGAGATGTCGGTCATGGACGATCGACGCCGCCGAACGGGAGATCGAGCACCCGTGTGGTTCGCGTCAGATCCTCCGCACGATACGCCTGCATGGCGTCGATCAGGACGGGTTCGGAAACGCGGA
>Ga0326726_10003989_pt1 | contig 13513 bp, 11 predicted proteins | sample MHFenrmetagenome_2_FD_207603 | JGI IMG/M metagenome (GOLD analysis project Ga0326726, IMG submission 207603) | Lab enriched peat soil microbial communities from Michigan Hollow, Ithaca, NY, United States - MHF15MN | ecosystem: Environmental > Terrestrial > Soil > Wetlands > Peat | place: USA... | reverse complement strand
TTATTTATGTCTTGTCTGCTTATACCCGCCGGACAGGCAATAGCCGCTTATCCGGATAGACCTGTTACCATTCTTGTCGGATTCGCGCCCGGTGGCAGTATGAGCATGAGCGCCATGGCGATTGCAAAATCAGTGGAAAAAATTCTGGGACAGCCGGTTATAGTTGAAAACAAAGCGGGTGGTACCGGTACGGTGGCGCTTGCAGCCATGCTGGCGCAAAATCCTGATGGTTACACCCTTTGTGCGACACCCAGCTCAGTATTAATCCGTGTTTCACAGATGCAGCAAGTGCCCTTCGTGCCTTTCAAAAGCTTTAAGTCCATCATTGGTTTTGCCGAGCCGCAACTGGGAATTGTCGTTAAAAATGATGCGCCCTGGAAAAGCGTAAAAGACCTGGTTAATGAAGCAAAGAAGAATCCCGACAAACTCAAATTTGCAACAATCGGCACAGGAAGCACCACACAGGCCGCCGTTGATGAAATCAAGGCTACCGAAAAAATACAGCTGATCCATGTGCCCTACAAAGGAAGTTCCGAAGCTCTCATGTCTCTTTTAGGAGGACATGTGGATTTTGCTTCACTGACTTCGGAATTTGTCCCCTCGGTAAAATCCGGCCAAACCCGGCTTCTTGCAACCATGAGCGAAAAAAGATCGCCTAAATTCCCCACCGTTCCCACCCTTAAAGAAGTTGGTTATAATTTTGCAAACGATGCTATCTATTCAATAGTTGCTCCGGCCGGCATTCCACCGGAAGTGGCAAAAAAACTGGAAGCAGCCTTTGCCCAGGCAATAAAGAGCCCGGAATATCTGGAGGAGCTCGACAAGATTGATATGATTCCTGTAAATTATAATAGTAAAGAATATGATAAATTCTTAAGGATTCATTGGAAAAATATCAATAAGCATTTGATATCTTTAGGACAAATCAAGCAAGCAGCAACATTGCCGGAGTAAAGATATTGTTTCTTGCATGGCAGAAAAGACGGATGATCGGGCAGGAAAATTGAAAAATAAAAGAGAAATCATAGGGATTATCGGTTGGCTTTTAATTGCAGCTTTTGTAATGATTTCGTCATGGAATCTGGGTCTTGGAGAGTATAAAAATCTAGGACCCGGGTTTTTTCCATTTTGGTCTGCTCTTTTACTTGGCGCTTTAGCATTATCAATGATGGGGACTATATATTTACAAAAAGAGGCAGTAGCAATTGGAAGGGAAGCGGATATATGGAAAGACCTTACCTGGCATAAAAATGTAATTGTCGTTACAGCGCTTATTGTATACTGTGTTGTGTTGACCTGGCTTGGCTACATTCTTTCTACAATGGGACTCATGATAATTTTATTTTATGTGGGAAGGATGAAACCATGGGCAGTCATCGCCGCTTCTTTGCTGGCAGTGCTGTTGAGCTATTGTCTCTTCCTCTATGGTTTGAAAACTCCGCTTCCCCGAGGCATATGGTTTTTCTAGAATAGATTGAAATGGAGTCTTATTGGATGCATTACAGGGCTTGCTATACGCGTTTTCTGTAGCCCTTCAGCCGGACAATCTTGTTCTCGTATTTGTGGGATGTGTTCTGGGAACACTGGTTGGTGTTCTGCCGGGTATAGGCCCGGTTGGTGCTATTTCCATTCTCCTGCCTTTAACTTTTCAACTGCCTCCCGCCGGTTCGATTATTATGCTGGCAGGAATTTATTACGGGGTGATGTATGGAGGTTCAACAACATCCATTCTGGTTAATGTGCCCGGTGAAACGGCATCGGTTGTTACCTGTATGGATGGCTATGCTATGGCGCGCCAGGGGCGTGCCGGCTCCGCCCTTGGTATTGCCGCCTTTGGATCCTTTATTGCCGGCACTATAGGCTTAATCGGTTTGCAGTTTATTGCCGAACCTCTGTCTGTTATTGCGTTAAAATTTGGCCCGCCTGAATATTTTGCCATTATTCTTCTGGGTTTCATATTCATCTCTTACCTTTCTCTCGGCTCTATGCTCAAAGCAGGCATGATGGCGTTTCTTGGACTGACCTTAAGCAGTGTGGGGCTTGATCCGATTAACGCCCAACAAAGAATGACTTTTGGAGTATTGAGTCTTTATGAGGGGATTGGGATTGCGCCCATGGCGATGGGATTGTTTGGTGTCGCCGAGGTTTTTAACAGCATGGAAAAAGCGGCATCAGTCAAAGTTTTAAAAGTTAAAATAAAGAATTTATTTCCCACCAAATTAGACTGGCTACAAGCCAAATGGGCTATCGCGCGAGGAACATTAATCGGGTTCCTTCTGGGAATTCTACCGGGAGGGGGACCTGTTCTTTCTACGTTCTTCGCCTATGGAGTAGAAAAACGGGTGGCGAAAAATCCGGAGCGATTTGGCAAAGGAGCTATTGAGGGTGTGGCCGCCCCGGAAGCAGCTAATAACGCTGCTACGTCAACGTCCTTTATTCCTCTTTTGACTCTGGGTATCCCGCCAAACGTTGTCCTGGCGGTTCTTTACGGGGCGTTTCTCATCCACGGAGTTGCTCCCGGCCCTCTTTTGATCAAGGAACATCCGGATGTGTTCTGGGGCTTACTCGGAAGCATGTATATCGGGAATGTGGTATTGTTGATTTTGAATCTGCCGTTAATCCCTCTGTGGGTTCAGGTGCTCAGAATTCCGGATAAAATTCTTTACCCCCTGATTCTTCTTTTTTGTGTGATTGGAGCATATTCCATCAATAATAATGTTTTCGATATTATTGTGATGGTTATCTTCGGGATAGCAGGGTATCTATTTAAAAAATTCGGCTATGAGGCGGCACCGCTAATACTGGGTTTTGTTCTGGGTCCGATGTTTGAAGTCAATCTCCGGCGCTCCCTGCTTATTTCCCAGGGAAGCTTTTCTATCTTTTTCACCCGGCCTATTGCCTTGGGGGCAATCATCGTTTGTGCTATTCTGGTGTTATTACCCCTTTATAAAGCTTTTAGTAAAAAGAAAGGACATGCGGTTATAAATTAACTGTATCGTTTAATCTCGAAAAAGTTCAGAACTGAAAATATATATCTTTTATTAACGCAGCGCTACACTAAAAATGATAGTGGGTTTATATTATATACAAGGCACTATTTTCTAAATAATTTGGTGCCCCTGGCGCGAGTCGAACGCGCGGCACACGGATTAGGAATCCGTTGCTCTATCCTTCTGAGCTACAGGGGCAACCATTTTTTATAGGAGTTGCCGCGATTTAACATGCTTTCATAGGGTCTGTCAATCATTCGAGATTGCTTCGCCCACCTTTGGCGGACTCGCAACAACGGACGAATTTTTATTTATTCGGTTCGAACTGATTTTTTGCCGACCAAAAAGACGGCAGATGGCGCAGTAAATACATCATACTTTTGCGGTGCTGCCATAATCTTTTTCGAAATTTTTTGCGCCAGGCGGCATCGGAATAAAAACGTTTCACATGCTCGTTATAGAGTTGATCAAGCCTTTCTTTGGAGCTAATTCCTTTAGGAATAAAAACAAAATTCAGGCAATTCATCAGCCGCCAATCTTCATTAAATATTCCTTCTTCTCTTACCGTTGACCAAAGCGGCGCTCCGGGAAAGGGTGTAAATTTGGCCATGTTCATGTCGTCCAACCCTAATGAAATAATAAAATCGGAAGTATGGTGAACTGATTCTTCCGTCTCTCCCGGCAAGCCCATCATAAAAAGTCCTTTAGCGCGCAATCCTGTTTTTTGAATGCGCTGGACGGTATCGCGAACTTCGTCAAGCGAAACGCCGGCTTTATGCCGCGCGAGCATTTGCGGATCGGCGGATTCAATGCCCAGCGAAACCATGAGGCATCCGGCTTCTTTGAGCATCCGTAAAAGTTCATCATCCGTGTAACCGACACGCACAGCACAGTTGAAATTTATTTCCAGAGGGAAGCGAGTAAGTTTATCGCAAAGTTCGACGATCCGCTGACGATTGGCCGTAAACAAATCATCGTAAATATTTATGTGCCGAACGCCGAATTTTTCGCGTAAATATTTCATATGCTCGTAAATATAAGCAGCGGAATTGTAGCGGAATCCTTTCTGGAAAACGGAACGGTCGCAGTAGGAACACTGAAACATACAGCCCCGTGATGTAATCATTGTCGCACCTGGCGTATTAACATAACTAAACAAGGGCAAATGGTAATCGCGGGGAAAGCCCTGAAGCTTCTCGTAGGCGGGAAACGGCAAGCTGTCTAAATCGGGTATTTTAGGACGCGGTTCGTTAGTAATTATTTCCGCTTTCTTCCGCCAGATCAGTCCTTTAATTTCACCGGGGGAGAAACCTCCGGCAAGCTCGGCCATAGTTAGCTCGCCTTCGCCCACGGCAAGAAAATCAAAGGCAGGGTAATCTTGCAAAAGTTTACCCTCCAGAGCGGAAACATGGACTCCTCCGCATACTGTCATAATATCAGGCGATTGTTCTTTGATTTTCTGCGCCAGTTCGGCGGCATCGGGAAACGAGGATGTAGTTGTGGAAAAACCGACAATTTGCGGCTGATAGGCTAAAATTGCCTGCACCTGCTTTTGCAGTTCAAACGGAGCTTCGGAACCGAGGCAATCGTAAACAAAAACATTATGACCCTGCTCTATTAAATAAGCGGCGATGGAGAGGAGTCCCTGAGGCACCATACGGTTAGCGATATCGGTAATGTCGCGCTTTCCGGGAAACCAGTTGAATCCCCGCGGGTGAACAAGGACAATGCGTTTTTCTTGTTGAGATTGAATCTTCGCCATTTTGATAAACATGTTAAATAGGAAAAATTATTTTGTTGCACCTGCCACAAATGTCTGTTTGCCCGAAGCGTGACAATTATAATGCACAAAAAGCGCGGATGGGTTTTTCTGCAGGGCGCGCGCTATCCCGAAAGCCGCTGCCGCGGGGTGAATACCGCAACAAGGCAAATAGTCGTCAACCTCCCAGCCTTTAAGTTTCCAAAAATGAGGATCGATTTTATTCATACGGAAACCGGGCAGTAAAAAGCGTTTCTTCCCACTTGAAACGGTCTTAGCAATTAATTTTTCGCTTGCGCTTAAAATATTTTCGCTTAGCGAAAATTCTTCCGGCGGTATTAATTCATTGCCGAACTCCACCGCTAAAATATCACCTATTTTTTCCTTAGATCCTCCGCCGAGCAAAAGCCAGGAGCTTCCTTCACCCAGAGGCAATAAACGGGAATTATCCGGTTTCAAATCCATCCGTTCGCGGTATTCCTCAACTGTCGGCGTAAAAACGTCGCACCCGCCGACGAGAGCCAAATCTATTTCACCGTTTTCCAGATAGCTCTGCGCCAGCCAGAGTGCCGCCTCAAAAGACAATTCTTCCTCGGATATCGTCAGAATAACTCCCTTGATTTCACATATCCGCGCCAGAAAAAAGGCGGCCGCGTTGCTTACGGAATTGGCAAACTGATTGGGGCTGGGAAACCCGCCCTCATGTTTAAAAACCTGGGTAATAAAAGGCAGTATTTCATCGACATTCCCTAATCCGGTAGCCAGAAATATCCCTATTTTTTTCGTTTTTAAATAATCGGGCGGCACTTTTTTCAGGCAAGCCAACGCCCCGCAGCAGACCATTTTGATGAACCTTCCGGCGCGGCGCATCGGCTGCCCCATAATTTCAGCAACCAAATCATCTACATTTAACGGCAGTTTTTCTTCTTCCCAGGCCACATCACGATTGGGCGCAAGCGCGGGACCAATATAGCTTGCCGCTATCACCGGCATAATCGAAATAATTTTCTTTTCTCCTGAGCTAGAGGACATTAGTTTTCATTCCTTGATAATCAAATAGCTCGTACATGTGCCGCCAAATCCGAAATAGGTAAAGAGATAAGCACCGTTTGGTGCCGGATTGTTTTTTAACGCCGGCGTAAACCCTATTTCCGGATCGGTCTGAACAAAACCAAAACTGCGGGGAATTTTCCCTTCTTCAAGACAAGAAAGCCAGACGGCAGTTTCTATTGCGCCAGCCGCGCCAAGAGCATGGCCTATTGCACCTTTCAGGGAAACCACGGGAGGAAGTTTTTCTCCAAAGAGTTTGACCAAACCCTTTCCTTCGGAAAGGTCGTTATCCTTTGTGCCCGTACCGTGAGCCTTAATCGCCACAATAGCGCCGGGAAGTACTTGCGCCAATGTCAAGGTTTGCTGAATAACATCGCCAACGAGTTCTCCGTCAATCCCTGCCGATGTAAGACTGTTATTATCATTAAATAGGTAGCCTCCGGCAAATTTGTATTTTTCTTTTCCTGCGGAAGGCAATCCATTTCGCTCCATGATTACGGCGGCTGCACCCTCCCCGATTTGCATGCCAGAACGGGTAGCACAAAACGGACGGCACTGATCATAATCATAAAGAAGCAAGCTGGCAAATCCATGCAAAGTCAGATTCAAAAGCGGCTCGAAACCGACTACAATTGCCCGGCGAATTTTTTTCTGTTCCAGAAGTTGCGCCGCGGCAACTAAAGCATGGGAACTGGAAACACAAGCCATGCTGAAGGTCAGCGTAATGCCCCTGATACCGTATTTACCGGCGATTAAACCGGCTACCTCACCGGGACCTCTGTTCCGACAGGAAATAGCCGGTGATTCCTTGTCTGGATTTTTGCGCACCGCTTCGGTAAATTCATATTCATTGCGGATAAAAAGGCCACCTGTCGTTCCCACCAGCAAAGCGGACTCAGCAATTTCGGCCGGAGAAAGTCCCGCCCTAGATATAGCTTCGGTAAGTGCGCTATCCAACATTGCCTGAGATTTCTCCAGAGGGTTGCCCGAATAGGGAACTTCAAAAGCCTTATATTCACGGCTGATTAAATGGGAGGCTGTGCCTGCCGTTGCTGGCGTCACTTTTCCCGCAATCAAATTCTGTGCCGACTCGGGCGCGCTCCATCCCAGTGAGGTTACGGCGCCCCAACCGCGAATATAGATATCGCTCTTTTTCACTTTTTAACCTTCGGCGCACTGATAACAAAATCGGCCAGTGTATCAAACGATTGCATTGCTTTGGCCGCAGTCGAAGCATTTTTTAACTCCACACCGAACTGATACCTCAGTTCCATGGCAATTTCCATGGCATCAAGGCTATCCAATTTAAGCGGGCCAGGTCCGCCGATAAAAGGGACATCAGTGGGTATATCTTCCGGTTTCACGTCTTTAACATCACAGGCCTTGATAATTAGTTCTTTGAGCTTGAAAATTAATTCCTCTCTCGATGATACGTTCAATTCTTTTAAAGCTTGGCTTACATCCATTTAACTTTCCTCCCCGCTATATAAAAACAGCCCAACGCAAAAAGCGTTAAAATAATTATTTTGGGTAAAATAAAACTAAAAGACGCGTCGCGTAAAATCACGTCCAGACAAGCCTGATGTGCCCAGTACATTGGTGAGATCATCGCCAGCTTTTTCATAACCAGCGGCATAACCACAACGGGCAGCATAAGACCGCCAAATACTGCCATTAATAGTGCGCTTGTCGCCGCCAGTGTTGAAGTCTGTTCCGGTGAGCGCGCCAATGCCGCTATCAAGACTCCAAAGCCCGTGGCTGCTGCTGCTGTAACCATCGCAACCGGCACCAAATGCCATGGATGCTCACCTAAATTAAAAGATAGTCCAGCTACCAAAGGCATCACATAAACACCGACTGCTAGCATCAAAACAAACTGTGTCAAATTAATCAAATAATAAGGGATAAGTTTACCCAAAATGATCAAATTGGGGCTTACAGGATAAGTAAAAAGTCGCTGTAGTGTGCCGTCATTTTTCTCCCGTAAAAAGGCAATGGACATAGGAATCGCAATAAAAAACATTGCAAAAATAGTCCAGCCGGGAACGCTCTGTTGTAATGCACTGGGGAATCTTATATTTTTTCTTTTCTTTTCGACAATAAAATTAGAAGCCATGGTTTCAATATCATCTATACCCATAACCACCTCAGCAGTAAGACCAGTAATGAGTGAACGCAAGGCAACTTTATAACCGGCATCAAGCACCGGATCAAATTCTATTTCGACCGGTTTTGTGCCTTCATCAAATCCTTCCGGAATGTAAACCACCGCGTGAGCTTTGCCGTATTCAAATAATTTATCATTGTCATAGCCCTCCGGCCGCTCGACACGTTGAATCAATTTATTGTTTACTATCTTTTCTTCTAGTTTAAGTGCCTTAGGAGCACGGCTGCTATTCTCTAGAATCAATGAAATTTGGTGGACTGTGAGTTTATCAGAATAAACTCCTTTCAGCGCCAATGACAGAAAAAATATCAACGCTATGGGCATGAGAAAGAGGAGCGGAATGGTCTGGCGGTCACGCAATAACACCAGCAATTCTTTTCTGATTAATTCTTTCAATTTTTTAAAAATCAACTTACGGCAGCCTCAATAAATGATTATCAGTTTTCGTCACGCAATCCACGTCCCGTTTTCTCCAAAAAAAATTTTTCTAAATTATCGATTTCTTTCATATCACCTGAAAAGATGACAGAACCTTTGTCCACCATCGTTACTCTTGTGCACAAACGCTGCGCTTCATCCATAATATGCGTACATAAAACAATGGTTATCCCGAAAGTATTTATTTTTTTCAATGTTTCATAAATATGATTACGGCTTTGCGGATCAACTCCCACCGTTGGTTCATCCAATAGCAATAGTTGCGGTGAATGCAAAAGCGCTACAGCCAAATTTAATCGGCGCAGCATGCCTCCGGAATAAGTCGATACGCGTTTTTGCGCGTGAGATAAAAGCCCCGTTTCCTCTAATACTTCCTTTGACTGCCGGTTCAGGCTATCTTTCGATAATCCGGCCATAACGCCAAAGATACGCAAATTTTCCATTGCGGTAAGTGAAGGAAATACTGATATCGGCTGGGGCGCGTAACCGATGGAGCTTAGCACTTCTTTGCCCCACTTTTTATGTTCATAAATAAAGACATCTCCGATGTATCCTCGCAGTTGACCGGTAATCAACCGCATCAGAGTAGTCTTGCCAGCACCGTTCGGCCCTAAAAGGGCATGGAATTGACCACTTTGTACAGACATGGAGAAATCACGCAGAGAGTATTCATTCTCTGCGATACCTGATCTGTCCACCGGTTGATTGTAAGAATAAGTTATTCCGGAAATTTCCAGCGCTTTCATGTTTTGAGCTTCCCGGCAACGGCATGGAGATTTTTAAAAAGCTCTTCTTCCCGCCCCGCGCAGATGAGCATTAATCCGCCCGCTTTGCCAAAGTTATCATCGGACTGACCCCTTTGTTTAATGATCCGTGCGGATACGACGGCAAATTCACGCCAGACATCCCCAATGGCGGTCATCTCCTGGGATAACATGACAAGGTCATCCGAGCCAAAAAGATCTGCCGCCTCCTGAAGAAACGCGGCATACATGAAACGGAATCCCGCGCCGCCGGTACCCACTTCTTCCTGCATGCGAACGATATTGGCCAGCTGACGGCAGGCTTCATTAAAGCCAAGTGTGTCCGGACTTTTGATGATTCTTTTGGCAAGAAATCGTATACCGCGGATGCCGAAAATGGGCAGGGGGATCCTAAGCATCATATTACAACTATCCTTTATACCTTTGATACAAGCTGAACGAAGGTCGGGGTTTTGTAGAATTTCTTTGGGATAATACATAAAGCCGTGCGGTTCGAGGGGGCCATGCGCAAAACGCGCCCGCACCAGGTCTTCTGTCAGACAATCCACCGGATGATCCAGCACCGGATCACTGACGCGGAAACCATTTTCAATCGCGCGCAAAACAATAATATTATGACCATTGAATTGAAAGCGGAAGCGATTGGGAAAATAGGAAAGCCAGTAAATATTTGTCGTCAATCCGACAATCTGTCCCTGTTTGAGCACACGACGCAGTTCAGCCATGCCTTTTTGAGGATTACGAAAACGTTTGGTGACAAATTTTCCCCCCAGCCTTTTCGCCGCTTTGCGGAAAACCGCCCCGGGTTGAGAGCGGAAAGTGCTGATCGGCAACCCGACCCATTTTACAAACGGCAGATGGCCGAAAAATATACCGCTGCCGATCCCGAAAATCATCGCTTCGCTAATTTCCACTCCTTTATCGCGGAATAATGCAGATGTGACACCGCTTTCGCAATGCGCAGAATGGTGGTGGACAAAAGGCTTTCCGCCCGCTGTTATTTCTATGCTCATCAATGAATGTTTCCCTTTCTTTTCTATTTATTCATGAAACTCCAATTTCCATAACGAAGTGTTGGGAAATTGGTAAGTTGTAATGAGACCCAAGTTTTAGAAACAGAGTGCATAACCTAAAGGTCACGTCACCGCTGAAGTTCGCAGGTCGAATTATTCCGCGAAGCGGAGGGGATAATACCCCAAAGCTTGCTTTGGGTTTCATACCTGCGATTTCGGCACGATTTTTAATTCTTCTCGGGTAACCGCCAGGGCTTCCGCGTAACGGTCTAATACAGCTGGTTTGAGTTTGGCAAAAATCCCCGGACGGAAATGCCTCTTGACCCTAAATGTTGCTATACCCGCTGTTTTAGCCAGAATCTCCGGTATCATCTGCCGCCGTTCCATATGATAAACTAACGGACTTTTAACACCTGCGAGCACGGCTTTTCTGGTTTCCTCCAGGTTTGCTGCCAATTCGGCTACAGCTAGGCCGTTGACGACTTCCTCGGCGCTCCAGCCTGTGCTTGTCACAATGACATATTTCCCCTCGTCATTGAGTGCGTAACATGCTCGCTTCTCACCTTCATAATATGTGATATCCTGCGGAACTTCATTTGCTTTCATTACTGGCTCCTGTCAACGGATTTAGAGACCTTCTTACACTAAATTTAACCGGGCGAAAAGCAAATTTTAACGAGACCCAAGCTTCAGAAACGGAGTGCATAACCTAGAGGTCACGTCACCGCTGAAGCTTGCAGGTCGAATTATCCCCGGAGCGAAGCGGAGCGGGATATTTACTCCTTTTTATTTATCTTTTCGCCGAGAAAGGGCTCGAAATGATGCCATTCAAACGGGTGTTTATAGGCCATTTGCATCAGTTCATTTGCATAGGTTTGTGCCGAGGCCAATACTGCTTTTTGACGATCGGCACGTGTTGCGGCTATAACCTGTCGCCCTCGAGATACGGTAATATGATATTTGCCGGACGCCTCCTGATGAACAAAAAAAGTCATAAGCGGTGCACCCGACATTAAAGCAAACAAATGAGGTGTGTCGGGTAGTTTTACCTCATGCCCCAAAAAGTCAACCACAATAAAACTCTGGCTTCCCCACAAACGGTCGCCCGTCATGGAAACAATTCCACCTTCCCGTAAGAAATTGATCCCTTCCAGCAGGGCAAAAGGAGAGCTTTCTTTATCTGATGTTGCAACAATTTTAATCCCGCTTTTGACCAGAAAGTCCTTTTGCACGCGCTCGACCTGCTCTTTATGCTTCGCTCCCAAATACAGCATAATGGGCAATCCCCTGCGGTTCAACATCTGCGCCGCCAACTCCCAATTGCCTATATGCGACATGACAATTATAGCGCCGGTCTTCTTTTCTACTGTTTCGTCCAGATGTTCCCATCCTTCTTTGATAAATTCAATCTCTTCTTTTCTCAAGCTGACAAAACGGTGGAGATAGACATCGGTAAAGTTATGATATTGCTTCCACACGCAATATAAATGATAGTAAAAATCTCGCGCGGGGAACAACGCGCGGTAAAATTTCAGGCTGTGTGCAACGCGTACCGGAAAGAGGAAAAAATAACCGGTGGCAATAAACCAGGAAAAAGTATGGAAAAACCACGCCCCCCAAAGCCGGGAAAAATAAATTGCTATCCGATAAGATAGTATTTTCATAAAATGTAATCTAAAGTCATTATTCAAGAGGTCTTATTGCCGACAAACCATTTTTCTTCCACTGAAGCTTCTAAAGAAGCACAAACATTAACTACAAATCCAGCCTTTGCCATAAAAGATGCAATTTCCTTTTCTTCGCGGAAACGTTCTGGCATATTAGTCAGCTTTAAACGAGCAGTTTCTATCCAGCGCTTCCAGGGAACTTTTTTGTTCGATGGTACTGTCGCTCTTATAAGCAAAATTCCACCCGCCTCCAGTTTACCGTAAATACGCTGCAAAACAAGTCGCAGTTCTTCATCGGATATTAAATGCAGCATATCCAGCATCATCACATAGTCAACAAAGCCTTCGACGGCAGGCAAAGCGGGAGCCCGTCCTATTTCCATACTACCGCGAGTTCCTATGGCATGAGAAGCAATAAGCACACGTATTTCGTCCGGCTCTAGGCCATATACGCGGGCGAGAGGATAAATTTCGAGAAGCCACACGGCCGGAATTCCATAACCGCAACCGATATCAATAATCTTGCGGGGGTTTTGCACATATTTATCCAACTCTTTAAACATGGGATCAATCATGATTTTAAAACGGGCAAAAAGCCGCGGATGTGCTTCCAGATGGCGGTAACGTAATAGAGAACGCTTCAAATGCTCTTTTGAGCCTATCTCCAATGGCCCGGAAGGAAAATCAAACGGCGCATATATTTTCTTCACTAACGTCGGCAAAATAAGATAGGCGCCGATGATGGAGTAACCGATGCCCAAAAGAGAGGTGAGGCCGATACTGCGCAAAAGATTGTGCTTGGCGATCGCCAATACGCCGAACCCAACAAGCGTGGTAAAAGATGCCAGAAACATTGCCAGTTTGACGATGTCCATAGCCGGATGGTTTTCATCACGGTAGCGCTGGTAGAAACAGGCATAATAAATAGAATAATTAATCCCCATGCCCATAATAACGATCCACAGCATGATGCTGGGAATGTCCAGCGGATGGCCGATGATTTGCAAAGTGCCCAGCGTGGCTACTAAAGCAAAAGTAATGGGAGCAAGCACCGCCAGTGATAGAAGCCAGTCAAGATAAAAAACAAAAACAATGACCACAATGCCTATCCCTGTAATCAATGCAATCTGGATGAAAATGCTTTTCAAAAAGTTCCCCAGTCTATTGTTAAATAAACCAACATCAAATATTTTAGCGAGCTTTTGATTGGTAAGACGGGAAGCTAAATCTTCGGCATCGTATTTTTTACCGGTCACAATTAAACTCAGCTGCGTATATTCCGCCGGGCCCCTGGTAATTCCAAAAAATTCAAAATATTTTTCCGGTATTTCTCCGGAGTGTACATTTTTATTATTGATTATTTTCCAAAAGGGCTCGAAGGCAGAAGGCGCAAAACCATTTTCCCCGGCGGCAACAGCCACATCCCGCTTTAGTTTGGCCAGACGTTCCTTGTTCCAAAAGCCCTGCCAGGCTTCCATATTTTTTTGGCTCATTACAAGTGATGGAAACAACAAAGATGGAAGAAAAACGGAGGACAATTTTTCCTTCTGAATATCGGCTGCTAATATCGGCATCAACTGATCGTTTTTTTGTTGCAACTGCGCAATGCTGGGCGCTTGCAGAAATATATAACATTTCCCGGAAAAATCACCCCAAGTACGCTGT
>Ga0326726_10003988_pt1 | contig 13513 bp, 3 predicted proteins | sample MHFenrmetagenome_2_FD_207603 | JGI IMG/M metagenome (GOLD analysis project Ga0326726, IMG submission 207603) | Lab enriched peat soil microbial communities from Michigan Hollow, Ithaca, NY, United States - MHF15MN | ecosystem: Environmental > Terrestrial > Soil > Wetlands > Peat | place: USA... | reverse complement strand
GGGCGTTGCCTGCGACGCCCTTACATTCCAAAAACCTGAAACTTAAAACCTAAAACCTAAAACAATTTACCTATTCTACCTGACCAGCATAATCTGGCGAACTTCTTCAACCTTTCCTGCCTTTAAGCGGATGAAATAAACACCACGCGGCACCTGATTCCCATCTTCCGAGGTTGCACTCCAGGTTATTGAATAACGACCCTGCTCCTGTGTGCTATTAACAAGATTTGCGACAACTCTTCCGATAACGTCATAAACCTTGATCATCACCTTTCCTGAATTCAGCTCATCATAAGCAACTTCATAATTAATTGTTATTGCATCTCTTGACGGATTCGGATAGATTATACCAAGTTTGGTTTCAGTTACCGGTTCAGGAACAGGTTTTTCGGCATCAAAATAGTCATACTCCTCTCCTTCCGATTTGGTAACTTTTAGCTGATTGATTATTGCTGTGGCTGCATCAACCAATGCATTGCCCTGGGCAGCAGACACCTGTTTATTCTTAATATAGGTTTTTACCAGAGCAACGAATGCATTTAAATCTACTATTGCAAGTTTTGTTCTTCCGGCAGTGACATTCCTCAATGCACTATTGAGTGTTACTATTAGTATCTCTCCACGCAATCTTGTAATGCTGGCATTATCGATCATTATCTGGACAGTTGAGATTAAGCTCTGGATAGAATTTTCGGGTGAGATAATAAGACCAGTCAGTGAAATTGTTGTAACCTGTCGGGTTGAAGAGCTTAATGATGTAATAGTATAGATTTTGTCCCCTGACGGACTTATATTTAGCCCTGTAGGTCCAACAGGGACCGGAACAGGATCGAGATGTGTAAGGGTAATTCCCAGAGCGCCTGATCCGCTTGGTAATCCTGTCGCTTCCCCGCTGAACTTATAGACGAGTATCTGATCGTTTTCAGTATCTGTTGCATAAACATAAACAGCATCACCACTTGCTTTTACGTCAGATACATTGGTACCTGTAGGTACATTCGCAACAACCGCTCCTGAGTAGTCATCATTGGCAGGATGCAGATTAACGATTAGCAGGTTTCCTTCCCCGGTAGCCACAATGGCGAATCCGGCATCGGCTGTCGTAGTGACATCTGTTGTTCTTGTACCTGAGCTTACAGTGGCTGTTATGCTGTTATAGTCGACACTCTTTGGATTGGAATCCACTATTTTCAATCCGAAAGGTCCGGTTACAAGAACCATACCTGCATCTGCAGTAACGGCAATATTGCCGGGATTGGATCCGGTAGGTACGTTGGCAACCACATGGTCAAATCCTCCGCTTGTCGGATCAACGTCAATAAGAGAGAGGTTACCTGATTCGTAATTGGAGACATAAACCCGCTTGCCATCAGAGGTAACTGCAACACCAAAAGGTCCAACTCCGGCAGGGATTATTTTGGAGACCTGGTTTGTTGCCAGGTTAATCACGGTAACGTCGTGTGAAAAGTAATTGGTAACATACGCATATTTTCCCTGCGGATCAATATCAACCTTAACAGGATAAAGGCCGCCTGTGGGTATCGATCTGAACGTTCCTGAGGTACCGAGTCCGATACGGGTGACACTGTTGTTTTCAGGATTGGTCACCATAGCAAATACAGCCTCACCGCTTCCTGAGACAGCAGAACCTCCTGAAGAACCGCTTGGCAGAGATTTATTTGAAGTTGTGTAATCCGGGTCATTAATATAATCCGGGATTATATCAAACTGCATCTGGTTGGAAGTTCTTCCATTAACAGCAACAGTAACAGGTCCTGACATTGTGCCTATTGGTACTTCAGTAGTCAGTGTGCTTAGTGTTGCAGTTTTGGTAAATGCTGTAATGCCATTGAACGAGATCAGGTTTTTGGAAGGCGATGGATCGAAGCCTGTTCCTGAGATTGTCACTGCAGTTGCAAAGCCAACCTTTACTGTTCCCCTTGGGGGATCAAGAAATGTAATTGTCGGAGCTGAAGGTGTGGGTGCAGTTGTAAATGTTGATGTAACATTTGCTGCAAGTGTACTTATAGTCGGCGATACATCCTTTATTCCTGTGGTGAGAGTTGCTGTGTATACTGATCCAGGTGACAGGTTTGTCAAAGGCCTAAAGACGACTCTCGCATTTCCGTTTAGGAATTCAAAGTCTCCATCAACCAAAGCCTGGGAACCGGAAAGTTTCAGTGAGAAAGCTGAACTGGTCACTGATAATGGATCAATAGCTTCAGAGAAGTCTGCAACAACCGGGGTTTCGATGGTAACACCCGTCTGGGAATTTGTGGGTCCCAGATACTTAACAACAGGTACTGCTACATCTACAGTACTGAATGTAAAGTTATTAGCAGTTGCCATGTGGTTGCCTGACAGGTCGGTTGCCCCGGTTGAGACTGTAATTGTGTAATGTGTCCCCTCGCCAAGGCTCTGTGAAGGAGTAAACGTGAGGGTTGCTTTTTCGGCATCCCAGGTTATTGAACCATCCACCTTATTTGTGACAGCAGGTGTTCCTCCGATCCATGTGAGGGCGAAATTGTCATTGACTGACCCTGTATTCATAGGTTCTGAGAACATTACTTTGACATTTGACGCCACAAGAACGCTTCCAACGCCATTTACAGGGTAGGTTCCTTTAATAGTCGGAGCCACCAGATCCCTGTCAACCGAGGTGAAGGTTAAAGGTGCAGGTACAGTGAGTGGATTCTCTTTCAGATCCTGGATCCCTGATGTAAGATGCAGCGTGTAGATCTTGCTGAATCTCAGAACTGAATCAGGATTAAAGACTATTATGTTAGTGCTGTCCGGCAGTACGGAGAATATTCCCCCGAACTGCCTGGGCCCTGATGTTGTCGCCAGCTCGAGGTAACAGGTCTGGCTGGTTAGTGTTGACTCATCGACCGGCTCTGAGAATTTGATAATGAAATCAGACAGGACTTTAATCTTTTCACCATCCGGATCTGTGGGCCTGACCTGTACAAGAGTCGGGGGTGTAATATCCCTGTTGGTTGTAATATCTCCTGCAATTGTATTAGAACCAGCAGAAACGTTTAATGATAATGGAGGATCTGTCGATTCTTCATCTGATTCATTAGTGCTGAGAAATTCACCAGGGTAATCAGTATAGACTGTGTTGCAATAGATGTATATGCTTATATTCCCTGGTCTCAGGTTAAATCCGTTTACACTTCCGTCAAGTGGCTGGATGTAGATGTTGTAAGTACCACCAGGCAATCCCGGGACAAGGTAATTACCATCTGCATCGCTGTATGCATGAACGGTATCCAGTGGTGTTACACTGGTCCTGATAGCCATTACAAGAGCTCCGGCTACCGGATCTCCTCCATAGCCATATCTGATATGTCCTGAAATGGATCCAAATGTTGAGTTGTAGGATGCAACGGGATACTTGAAGCTTGCCCACGATCTGTCATCCTGTTCAAGGCTCTGGACTTTAGTGCCATAGCCGAGCATAAAGAACATTGTTGAGTTAACCACCCCGGTGTGGAGCAGTCCCATAACATGTCCTATTTCATGGGTTATTATGCTCTGGGCATCATAGAAATTTCCATTTCCGACACCCACATCATGAGCAACAAATTCAGGGTTTACAACAATATCGGCGTCAATGATCCGGGCCACATCGTCATTAGGACTGACCTGCAATGTCTTGGCTGCGATTGCGAGCACGCGCGGCGGGAACGGGAATGCATTGTCAACGAAACTGACAAGGTTCAAATGATCGGTTGCAGAGGCATTTCTCTGGGTTGTCGTGCCATCGCTTTCAAAATCGATCTTAGCTGTTGAAATGTTTTCCCATGTGGCGAAGGACTGTTCGACTGCAGTAATATCAGAACCATTGGTGATTCTGGGGACACCTTCGTTATTAACCCGGAAGTGGAAGGGCCAGTTGGCGGGTGCAATGATCTGATCACTTAGTCCACCGACTGCCATTGAAAGTTCGGAAGTATTTCCGGAAGCATCAGTTGCAGTTGCTGTTACAGCGTCTCCCCATCCGCTGCTTCTTGAGAAGGTTTCGGAGAAAGTCACTGTTCCGTTGCTGTTTGTGGTTACTGTTTTTGATCCAAGATAAGTGCGTCCTTCACCATAGCCAGTATTATCAGCGACTTTGTTTGCAAAGAACTGAAGAGTGTAGGAAGAGTTGGCCGCACTATTAAGATGTCCCCTGATATATACACTGCTGGAAGTGTAGTTAAGAGAATCTATTTCAGGGTAGTTCTGGAGATTGTTAGGACCCGTATCTGAGTCGAGAGGATCGGTATCGGTATTACTAAGTGTTACTCCATTGTCTCCGAGGTCAATACCAAGACCACCATTGGAATGGATTGAATTTGACAGTATGGCGTTACTAGTGCCCGGATTTGTTGAACCATCGCAAACAATACCTGAATTATGATTAAATGCAATTATATTACCGGCACCTTTCTCAATTCCTCCAACTAAGTTGTTAGTAGTATACCTATCGAACCGTATCCCTATTCCATTTCCAAGAGAATCCAAACCACTCTTATCAGTTCCGATATAGTTGCCAACTATTAAATTATCTTCTGCTATAGTTGGAGACACGTCAGAATGGCCACGTACAAGTATACCTTCTTCAATATTACCTGAGATTAAATTACCCAGTCCCTCTTCGTTACCGCCAATCAGATTATTCTTCCCTCCCGAAATGGTAATTCCAATTCTGTTATGCAGTCCTGAAAATCCTGAAATATCTGTTCCAATAAAATTCCCCTGGATAACATTATCTGCTGCCTTAGTCCCAAGTTCAATTCCTGTTGAACCCCCACAAATAAGGTTTCCAGATCCAGGTTTCTTACCTCCTATAATATTTCCACGGGTATCTATCCTGATGCCTCTTTGAGCACCAATGAGTTTAGTACCTTGTGGATTGGTTCCAATATAGTTCCCTTCTATTCGATTACCGAGTGTATTATCAATATTTGGGTATGCAATTACAATCCCGTCATTATTCGCTGAAATAATATTACGTTCGCCTTCAGTTTGACCACCAATAATGTTATTGGGGGAATCGACAATATCAATCCCATAACCATCATTTCCCAATGGTGCCTGTCCTGTCTGATCTAGTCCAATATAGTTGCCGATAATTCTATTATGTCCCCATCCCGGAGGCGTACCCGCAGAGACATTTTCAATTCGAATGCCATTTGCATTAGCAGAAATAACGTTTCTGTCGGCTGGTGTTGTTCCTCCTATTAAGTTATCTGAGCTATAAACATAAATCCCATTCCCATTTGAATTATAATAATCTATATTATAGCCTCCAATATAATTACCTTTAATAATATTATTTCCATGTTCATAAAGGTTTATTCCGTTTTTAAAACCGTTTATATAAAGTCCGGAAATAGTGCTATTACCTGCAGTGATATATAATCCTGATTCTATTGCACGAGTGTTATTTTCGGCGAGTTCAATTATAATTTTTGCAGGGTTGGTAGGTGTAGCGGCTACAGTCCCGGGTTGAGAGTACCCATCTATAACCAGAGGATCAGTAATCCAGGGTAATTCTGTGTGGGGCTGGATTGTAAAGGGACCTGTTCCTGGGATATTGAAAATAATTGTATCCTTACCGGGGTTTGAATTTGCATATTCAATAGCATTTCGTAAACTTCCAATGCCATTATCATTTACATTGGTCACAATTGTAGGATTAACGTTGTCCTTCAGGCAACGCACCGAAATCCCATTTGTTTTACTATCATAAATCCTTGAAAAGCGAATTTCATTGTTCCATACGAACCGGTGCCAGGCATAAATTGACAAGGTATCTGTTGAAGACCACCAGCTTCCAATTGCACCAATAGAGTAAAACACACCATTGAGTAAGCGGTCGCCACCTGGAAGGGCTGTAAAACCATATTCATTAGTAGCTCCTTCATTTGGGCTAATCCAATGAGTAGTTCCTGTCTCTTTTAGCTTACCTCCTGCAACGTTTCCGCCGCCAACATAATTAGTCATTTGTGTCACTTGAGCATCCGTGGGTACATGCCAGCCCTCCAGGCATAATTTACCTGTCGATACTGCATACCAGTTATATAGTGCTCCGTAAGTTGCCTTATATTCAATATTGTTATCGTACCATGCATATGCCGGCGTGGTCAAAGCATCCCAGGTAGCATTATCAATTACATTGGGTATAGTACCTCCATCATTATATTTTGTTGTTTTCAGGTTCTCTGCCAGCCATGTCTGAGTGCCAATTGTTACGGTGTTGTAGTAATTTCCTTCAACATCTGTAACAGCATCAGGGCCATATGTTGTGAAACTTATTTCTTCACCATAACTCGTTCCAACGCTGTTTGTGGCGTATGCTCTGACATAATATGTTGCATCGGAGGCTAAACCCATGATATTGCTAACGAATGAGCCAGATCCTGTTCCATCTGATGTTTTTGTTGGAAGATCAACTGTTGGATTTGGACTTGTACTCCAGCAAACACCCTGAGCTGTTATAGCTGTGATTCCTTGATGGATTACATTACCTCCACTCTCAGCAGAGTTAATACCAATCTTATTTAAAGGTCTGGTTGTTACAGTTGGCAGTTCGTTCATGATACAACGCACTGAAAATCCAGTTACGTTACGGGCGAACATGGAATGGACCCCGTCGTCAGTACTCATCTGATACCGGAAATAAGCAGAATTAGGTTGAGCAGGATTATTGTACATAGATGCTGACCACCAGTAAGCCTGGTCTCCCATTAAGTCGAATAATCCATTCAGGTTACGATAACCCGCAGGAATGGAAGTGAAACCGCTCTCATTTGTTGCTCCACTGTTTGGAAATGGCCAGTGGGTTGTTCCAACCTCCTTTAATTTGCCACCGGCAGTTCCATCCAGAAAAGTCAGAAGTGTTTGATATTCATTATTATCTGGAACATGCCAGCCTGTGGGACAAAGTTTGCCTGTGTTTACAGCATACCAGTTATACAAAGCACCAAAAATGGTTTTATAGGTGTTAGCATCATTTTTATACCAGCTAAGGGCTGGGGTAGCCGAAGTACTCCATACCGTATTATCAGTCACTACTGGTATATCAGAGCCATCGTTATACTTCGTGGTCTTAAGGTTCTCAGCTATCCAAATCTGGGTACCTATCTGCATTGTATGGTATACATTTCCATCCATGTCTGTAACTGATCCATAGGTTAGACCTGGATTAAAAATAATTGGTCCAAATGTTTGAGATGTTGTGAAAGAAACCTGGTTACCATATGCTGTACCCACACTATTGGTAGCATAAGCCCTTAGATAATAGGCGGTATTTGGATTCAGATTAGTCGCACTCCGTGTGAAACTTCCAGTTCCGGAAAATCCAAATCCTGACTGGTTGTCATCCGTTGTAGGATTCTCTGACGTACTCCAGCAAATACCTGCTGTTGTTATATTTGCTCCCCCATCCGAAATTACATTGCCTCCACTAAAGACTGAAATTGGTGTAATATTTGTAACAGCATAAGTTGTTAATGTAGGCAGAGTCGCTGCTTGCGTTACAAAGCTTATTTCATCTCCGTAAGTAGCGCCCAAACTATTAAATGCAAACACTTTTGCATAATATTTTGTTGATCCTGCCAGACCTGATATTGTATGTGTAAAACTTCCAACACCAGCGATTTCAGTTATGAGTGAATCCAGGATTGAAGGATTAGGTGACAGGCTCCAGCATATACCCCTCAATGCAATAGCGGATCCACCATCTGAAGTTATATTTCCATTAATTCGAGCGGAATCCGCCCCATAGTTAATAATTGATGTAGCACCAAAGCCGGGTTTGGAATAATTATTGATGCAACGAACTGAGAGCCCTTGTATTACAGAGCGCATACTCGTCAATGGAGTTTGACCAAAACTCTCGGTAACTGGAAGAGGGTGATACACAGCTAAACCACGGTAGATATCGCCATTGCCATTGGAAGTCCAATAATCACCTGCGACACCAATGTTTCCAAATGTACCATCCTCTAAACGATAGCCCCCTGGAAGTGCTGAATAACCTGTTTCGTTAGTTCCCTTACCTGAAATCCAATGGATTGTACTTGCTTCCATAAGTTCATTCCCTATTGTTCCATAAGGATGTACTGGATCAATCGGATATTCATAAATCTTAAAGGGATTGGTTAGATTATTCCATTCATCACCAGTAGGTACATGCCATCCCACAGGACACAGTTTACCAGTTTCCACAGCTCCAAAATTGTATAATTTACCATAGTCATTTTCATACGCAGATTGATTTTCATACCAGCAGAATGCTCCGGTTAATGTCCACACAGGAAATGTATTTACAGCTAAGTTATTCCACTCAGTATTATCCGTAACGTTTGGTATCAGGATACCGTCATTGTAGTGAGAAGTTTTCAGATTTTTACCCATCCAGACCTGTGAGCCTACAAGGACTGAATTATATGTATTGCCGTCAGGGTCAGAAGATAAACAATTATTAATAACAGGCTGATTGTTAAGACTCGCGGCTTGTCCGCCTGCAGCTGTTTGCAACGGATTGCTGCCAGGTTTTGTGTAACTAAGAATCACAACATCTCCATAAGTAACTGAACTTGAAAGAGTTAATAAGACATTGTTATCCAAAACCGAAACAGCATTTATAGTTCTTGGTACAGAATTAACATGGACATTAAAAGCTGAAGTGGCGGGTATGTAATTGGCCAAGGTAGCATTATATGTCATTACAAGGGTTGAAGGAGTTGCATCCCCTATTGAAGCAAAAATGTATATTGGATCCAGTACTTGTCCATGCAACGTACCTGAAAATGATAACATCAGAGCAGTGGATAAGATTATATGAAGTATATTTTTTTTCATGACATTCATTTTTTTGAGGTTTGATTTTCATTCATTCTCTGATTAATGCTTCATATAACCTTTCAGCTTACCAATAAAATCTTCAAGCTTCATTCTTATGGCTTTTCTTATCTGTCCTGGTGCAAGATGTTGCACTTCAGCTTCATCCATTATACCAATGTCCTCGATTATTCTTTTTCCAGTAAGTTTGTCTTTTATAATTTTCATCTTTCCCTGAAAACCGCCAGTTACCAGATTCTTACCTGAAGGACTGGTCCAGATAAATGCCACAACATCTTCTCCTTCAGTGAATACAGGCATCTCAGATACTTCGTATATTATATCACCAACCCTTCCGCCCGGAACAGCTATAACAGCTTCAGATCCCAGATTGCCTTTTATGTATTCTTCCGGAGCAACCGTAACGTAAGTATAAATTATGCTCCTGTTCTCATTCCATTCGCACTTTTTATTAGTGCATTTGCCATATAATACCGCAGTTGATTCATTTGTAAGTTCCTGCACGGACATTTCTAAAACCTGGGCGTTGCTCTCAGTTATTTGAAAAAACAGAAAGCAGATTACCACCCAGCGGGTCAGGCTAATAATTTTTCTAAGATCTTTCATAGTGCTAATTATTTTAAATTGTTGACTTATCTCGTTAAAGTCCGAAGTCCGAAGTCGGAAGACCAAAGGTTTTTTCCGACTTCCGACTTCGGACTTCCGCCTTCCGGCTCTCATAATTATTAAAATTGGATAAACGATCAGCTTTTAGTCAATTTCTTAAAAATCAAATTGCCACTGATTTATCCCTGTAATTCTATTTGACAGGTTTGTGCCATGACATTACCATAAATAAAATCTGTAGTAATCGCCAACAACAAAACAAGCATTTTTATGACTGAAGAATTTTAATCAGTATTAAAGGACCAATTGATATTATAAAGATTATTCTACGAGGTATATAAATGATTTCAAAATATCAGTTTACATAAAAGTTTGTTTAACAAACTATTAAACAAAGTTCAGCCATCACATTGCCAAAGTCAACCACATTTGTCAAAGATTATATTGGTTTAGTCAAATTTTAATATTAACTGTTGTCATAAATTAAGAGTTTGATACAAGAATCATTAAATCGGCGAATTTTCAATAAGGAGAAGTTGCTTTTTTGACAGGAATTCCTCAATGCTGAAATTGAATATTGTTTTATAGGAAAAAATTCTCATTCAGGTATAGATTTTGCCAATTTCTTACATAAAGTTACGACACCCGATATGGCAAAATCTACCTCATTTGTAACATAAAATGACAGTTTTGTTTCATTTTTGGGCAAAAAAAGGGGTTTTTGGGCAAAAAGGCGATTTAGTCAGTCCGAAGTCGGAAGACCGAAGACGGAAGGGAATAAGTCAAAAGTCTAAAGTCGTGAAATGATAAAAGGATTGCTTCTCACGCTTTGCGGGATCGCAATGACGGTTGAATTAGAGCAGGTTTACAATATGGTTATGCTGGATCTCGATGCCCTGTGCCCTGTGCTATTATTACATCCCCCTGGCCCACCACAGTATCTCCCCTGCAGACCGGCTCCTTCATTTTTTTTTAACGCTCGACCCCCTTCGAAGGGAGAATTTAAAGCCGTGCACCTCGCGCCGCGTACCGCATACCGGGAATTTTACCTCCAATCCCCCACCAGTATAAACGGCGCCCAATAGAAAGGGTGGGCATATTTCTCGTCACTCATTATGGTAATTTGGGCTTTTCGTAATGCGTCGGTTTTGTTAAGCTTGTCCTTTATAAGGTTCCTGTAGAATTCGCCCATAAGTGAAGCCGTCGACATATCAGATACACCCCAGAGGCTTACGATAACAGAAGAGGTTCCAGCATACATAAATGCCCGCGTAAGACCTACCATGCCCTCACCCCTGACAAGCTTTCCAAGGCCAGTCTGACAAGCCGATAAAACAACCAGATCAGCATTCAGCTTCAGATTAAAGATTTCTGCTGCCTGAAGAAATCCATCTTCTCCGGAATTTTTTTCAGACGTAAGTACAAGAGAGCTTAAATCGGGATTATTCTCATCAATTAATCCGTGTGTCGCAAAATGGATAAAATTGAACTTATTCAGGGCACCATTTCGTTTCAGGTTTTCTTCTGTGGCTTTGTTTCTCAGATAGATATCTGATGAACCTTCTGAAAAAAATGATGCGACGTTCTCAATTTCCTTCCCGCTGAATTCGAGTCTGGGATACTTAACCTTTGAAGTACTTAAGGTATCCTCATACACCGGATCCCCAAAGCCGAGAAAATTTTTGCCGACAATTCCAGAAGTTGCCCTGGTCGAATTTTGGGATAAAAGTGTATTTAATACACTTACCGATTGTACATAACTTACAGGATATTTCTTTACAAAGAACGGTATCCCTGAATATGATGCCCCAGGATTAATCTTTTTGTCCTCAGCCAATAAGACTTCAAAAGGCAGATAATTCAGAATTCCATCAGGAATTATAACAAGTATGCTTCTTTTTGAAAGAAAAGAATCCGCCGGTCTTATCAATTCATCATATAGCTTTATCCCGGCGTTGGTGAAAAAATCTGAAACAGCCTGTTGAGGATCGAGTATTGAGAATCTGATAGTCTCGATCTGCTCCTGGAGTAGTTTTCGTCCGGGTAGTTTTATAAAGTCATGCTTTGAATTTGTGATTACCCATAAACAGGAACTGCTGTCACCCACAAAGTAGTCTAACAAAACAGTATTCCGGTCGATGCACAGCATTTTTGCCTGGTCGAGCGAAACAAGGTCAGGAGTTATTCGTTTGTTTTTAGCAGATTCCTTTTCAGAAGCATTTCTAGATTCAGAAAGCAAGTCCAGCAAAACTCTTGATTTGCTTCTCTCAGCATATTTGAAAGCCAGTTTATCGTAATCTTTTGTCCTATCTTTCTCATAAAGCATGCCCAAAAGGTTGATTATGTCTTCATAGACGTACCGCTCACTGGCCATAAAGCTGGTCTTCTGGTCGTTGGTTTGCAGAGTATTTCGTATCCCGTCAAGGATTTTCAAAGCGGAATCATTTAGTTCAACAGCCTTCTCATAATCACCTTTCCGCTCTCTGTATTCGGCAGTCCCTACCACAATTCTCCAGTTAAGATCAGGATTGTAAAAGGACTTAGCCACTTCATTTGCCTGGTCATAATTGCTTTTTGCTTCCTCAAGTTTTCCCAGCATAGTCTGATCATTTGCGAGGTTTAACAGGTAATGGACTTCTTCTATTTTTGCATTGTTCTCACGACATATTTTAAGACCTTTCGTATGATATTCCTCTGCTTTTGAGTAGTCTTTCAAGTCCTTGTAGACATTGCCAATATTGCCCAGTACAGGAAGCGTCTGAGACTGTTTTCCTATTTTTTCATAAATCTCGAGTGAAAGGAATAAGTACTCAATAGATTTTTCATACCTGCCGGCATCCTCTAATACAATTCCCAGATGGTTATATACCCCTGCAAGTCCTTCCATTTTATTTGTTTCCTTCATTATTCCTGCCGCCTCAGTTATTTTCTCTATTGCTATATTCAGGTCTCCAAGGTTTGAATATACAAATCCCATCTGGCTCAGAACTTCACCCTCATCTGCACGCAAATTTAAATCCTTATACAAACCAAGTGATTTTTCAAGATAGTCAAGAGCTTCAGGGTATTTCCCGATTGTGTTTAGTATTTGTCCGGAATGAAGCATTGCCTGTGCCATACGGAACTTGTCTCCTGACATGTTGTTCAGTTCATACGACTTTGCAAAATAAACTAGTGCAGAATCGGGTTGTCCATTTTTCTCAAAAGCAGAAGCTTTTACATGAATTGTTCTTCCCAGGTTAACCAGATCCCCGATTTCAGCCCTGATCTTTTCAGCCCTGTCAAGATATTCGAGGGCTTTCGGATAGTCATTAAAATAATCGTGATATACAGATCCAATACTGCTCAGAGTATTTCCAACCAGTACTTTGTCATCAACTTTCTCGCGTTTTGCAAGAGCTTCCTGGTAATATTCAAATGCTTTTTGGTAATCCTGAATATTAGTAAAATAAACAGCACCAAATCCACCAAGAACTTCTGCTTCCCCACGTTCATCTCCTATGCCTCTGTAAAGAACCAGCACCTTTTCAAATATATCAATAGCTTTCTCAGGTTCATTTCCTAAGCGATATTTGGTTCCTAAAGTATAAAGACTGTCTGCAAGTAATTTCTTTTCTTTTTGCTCTTTCGACCATATTGTTAAGTAATTAACAGCAATCGTAAGACTCTTTTCACCAAATGCATTATTAAAGATCTCTGCGGTTTTTCCAGCGATTGAGGCCAGGTGCTTTGATTCAACAAGTTTTCCTTTCAACTCTTTACTGATACTCTCTTTTATCAGCGCATCAACAAATGGCTTGACAAACAATCTGTAGTCATTAATGAACAAAGAAGCCTGTGCTTCATTGTTTTCAAGCAATGCTTGTCTTAACTCTGTATTAAATTCACCGGCAGTAAGCCGGCGCGATTCCTGGGCATATGTTTTATTAAGCAGGAAACAGCAAAATAAAAATGAAAAAAACCCGGCCAGAAGACTAATTCTGCCACGATGGGCTTGTTTGGATGTTGTTATCATGACTGGTAAATGAATTATGATAATTCAAGTTGCAAG
>Ga0326726_10003987_pt1 | contig 13513 bp, 11 predicted proteins | sample MHFenrmetagenome_2_FD_207603 | JGI IMG/M metagenome (GOLD analysis project Ga0326726, IMG submission 207603) | Lab enriched peat soil microbial communities from Michigan Hollow, Ithaca, NY, United States - MHF15MN | ecosystem: Environmental > Terrestrial > Soil > Wetlands > Peat | place: USA... | reverse complement strand
TCGGCCGCAAACCCCTGAGAGCCAGACCTATCCCCTGACCGAGTATTGTTGTCTCCCTTATTCCGGTATCGGTAATCCTGATTTCTCCGAATTTTTTCTGCAGGCCTTCGAGCGTCTGGTTCACACCGCCAATCTTGCCGGTGTCCTCTCCGAAGGTCAAAAGCAGAGGATACTTCGAGAATAATTTATCATAGTTATCCCTCAGTATCTGGCGTCCGGGCACCTCAGGTGAATTTTCCGAATATTTTGGCGGTAACGGTTTAACATTCAGCACTGATGTGGCCATCTCATTATAGAGATTAGTATCATAACTCTTTTCAGCATCCTGATAATTTCGTTTGAGCCATCCCTGCAATTCCTCCTTGAGGTTATCGGTTTTGGCACAAGTGTCGCAAACGTTTCTCAGGATCTTCCTCGCGGCCATAAAATTATCCTTCCTGATTGGTGAAAGAACATTTTTAAGATCATTCGTTATATCATCGACCGCTGCTTCCTTGTTTTCCTCGACGCATCTGCAGGTTCGGTCATTAATTATTTTTACAAGTGCATCCCTTTCAATCTTAATGGGATTCTGGAACATCTCCCACCCTTTCTTCCTTGATTCCTTTACTTCTCCCTCGGTATCAGCAGACACTGTATCAAGCTCCTCCGCGTTTGCAATCCCTTCACTGATTATCCATTCCCTCATTTTCTTTATCGGATCAAATTCTTCCTCCCATTTTAATCGTTCTTCACTTTTATATCTTTCGTGCGATCCTGAGGTTGAATGGCCAAGCGGCTGAGTAACCTCTTCGATATGAAAAACAACAGGCTTATGGTCGCGGCGGCAGATATCTATCCCCTCCTTATAAAGTCTGATCAGTCCGGGATAATCCCATCCTTTACCTTTAAAGATAAGGATCCCCGGCTTCCCCGGTTCATCCTCAAAACCTCTTAGAATATCAGATATACTGCCTTTGGTTGTCTGATATTTTTTCGGGACCGAGATACCATATCCGTCATCGTAAACCGACACAGCCATCGGAACCTGCAGTACACCTGCCGCATTTATTGTCTCCCAGAAGTGTCCCTCGGAAGTGCTTGCTTCTCCGATGGATCCGAATGCAACCTCATTTCCCCCGATCGAGAGGGTAGTGAACTGGTGAAGCTCCTTATTTTGTCTGAAAAGTTTAGATGCATATGCCAATCCCAGCAATCTGGGCATCTGGCCTGCTGTGGGAGAAATATCCGAAGATGAGTTTTTCTGTTTCGTAAGATCGCGCCATGTTCCGTCAGAATTAATATTCGGTACTGAAAAATGATTGTTGAATACTCTTCCGCCGCTTCCCGGATTGATCTCCCTGTCAGTATTTCCGTAAAGCTGATGAAAGAATTCGACAGAATTATAGAGTCCCATTGCCATCATCCAGGTCTGGTCGCGGTAATAACCCGAACGCCAGTCGCCATTCCTGAACTGTTTTGCGAGGGCAATCTGGATAATTTCCTTTCCATCACCGAAAATTCCGAACTTGGCTTTTCCCGTCAGCACTTCACGACGCCCTATAATACTAAGGATCCGGCTCAGGTTTGCAAGCCGGAAATCAGCAAGGATGCTCTCTTTACTTTTAATATGATCCGACGAATTTTTATTTTGATCCATAATAATGTTCTTTTTCCCTGACAGAAGGTAAACAAACAAAATTAAAGGATGTTTAATTATAAGAGAATAATTAATGATAATGATGGCTGATAGCTGAAAGCTGTTTTAAATTCCGGGTTCTGAAATAAATCTCTTAAGATTTTCTGTAGTCCAGGTCTTGAAATTTCCGTTGTCATCTGAATAAACAAGGAAGGCATCAAATTCGGGATGAAAACCGAGGAACTCAATCGTCTTTTCCTTGCCTATCACCATGCAGGCAGTAGCAATACCATCGGCTGTTGCACAATCTTTTGCAATAATTGTTGCACTTAGTAGTTGATTCCTGGCCGGATATCCGGTTCTGGGATCAATTGTATGAGAATACTTGATCCCGTTTTCAATATAAAACTTCCTGTAGTTACCTGAGGTTGCAAGCGACCTGTCCTTCAGGCTGATCACGGCCTGAAGATCGTTACCGGGTACATTGTTGTTATCAGCGGGCCTGTCAATTCCAATTCTCCACATGACACCCTGTTTATCGCCTTTTACCCTTACTTCTCCCCCAATCTCCACAAGGTAGCTCTTGATTCCCTTACTGTTAAAAAAACCGCATATGATATCCACAGAATATCCCTGAGCTATCGCATTGAAATCGAGATTTATACCAGGATCTATTTTTATTATTTTACCATTTTCGATTTTAACCTTATCCATGCCAACAAGTTTTAGAAGAGAATCCCTCTTTGTCTCAGAAAAGTTCTTCTGTGAGTCCGGACCAAAACCCCATGCTTTAACAAGTGGACCTACGGTTATATCGAAAGCCCCGTCGGTCATTTCAGTAATTTGAGCTGATTTCTTAAATGCTTCTGTAAAAAATGCATCAACAATCACGTCTTCATTGCGATTCACTTTTGAAAGAATTGAAGAATCCACATATAGGGACAGAGACATGTCAAAATCGTGCAGTATCTTCTCAGCCTCCGATTTCAGCTCCTGAGGGTTGAGCTTTCCGTTGTTCTCAAACACCATGCTGTAGGTGGTACCCTGTATAAACCCGGCGAAGTTGTCGTAGGAAGCAGACCTTTTGCATGATGGAAAAAAAAGGAGTAGTAAAAACGAAAAAGTTACCAATCGGCTATTCATTTTGTAAAGAGATTAATAAACCCATCCTCCATGAGACTGTTGAAAAAGTCAACTTAACCACCCCGTCATGACCCTTCGGGCATGACACCCCTCCTTATCAAGGAGGGGAAAGTGTTGATTTACAAAACCATATATTTCTCCTCCTTTCCAAGGAGGAGTACCCTGACCGAAGTGTCAGGGGGAGGTGGTTAGCTTTTATAACAGCCCCAGCTACTCCGCTTAAAAATTGTTATTTAATTAACAGTACCTGCAAATGTATAAATACCTTCTTATATTTTAGAAGTGGTGCCAAATTTGATATGACAATTTTGCACTATTTTTGTCGACAGGTAACAAAAAAGCAATTGATGAGCAGATATTTGTTTTTAGCCTTCGTTTTTTCATTAAGAATTTTCCCTCTATATTCTGAAAATGCCGATACACTTTTATTTACAAATCATGTTTTTAATGATAAGATAAGAACCGTACAGCTTTACAAGGAGGGTTGGAACCTTTCATATCCTGTTATTAAGCTAAACAGCGATGAAAAGCTGGTGCTGCAATTTGATCTGATGAGCGACAATATCGAGAATTACTATTATACATTCATTCATTGTGACAAGGACTGGAGAAAATCGGATATCTTCTATACTGATTATATGGATGGATTTTCCGAGAATCCAATAGAAGATTATAAACCATCATTCAACACCACTGTAAATTACATCCATTACAAGCTCTTGTTCCCGAATGAAAGGGCACAGCTAAAATTAACAGGAAACTATATTCTGCTGGTTCATCCGATGAATGAACCAGAAAATCCTGTTCTTTCTCAGCGTTTTATAATTACAGAAGATGTTGCAGGGATAACTATTTCAGCCCACAGGCCAAGAATGACAGCTGATGTTAATACAAACCAGCAGATAGATTTTACGGTAAATATTTCCGCACTCAGAATTAATGATCCCTACAAGGATGTTTATGCAAGCATATTGCAGAACGGTCGCTGGAACAATGCAAAAAGAAATTTAAAACCCGAGTTTTATGGCAGCAATGAACTTAAATACAGTTCATTATCAGAAAAGAATGTTTTCAAGGGCGGAAATGAATTCAGGTATTTCGATATTAAAAGCATAAGATACCAGTCGCAGTATGTAAAAAAAATTGATTTCCTGATTTCCAATTATCATGTTTATCTTTTCCCATCTGAAAACAGGGAATTCAAACCATATTTTTACTGGGAGGATTTCAACGGGAAATATTATATTGCAATTCAGGAGGAAAAGAATCCTGAGACTGATGCTGATTATGTTTATGTTTATTTTACCCTGCCTTCGAAATATCCGGTTGAAGGAGGCAAAATGTATGTTTCAGGGGCTCTGAACAACTGGTCATATGATGCCAACAACCTGATGAGCTATAATGCCGCTGCGGGAGCTTACGAGTCCATTATGCTCCTTAAACAGGGCTGGTACAATTATGAATATGTTTTCAGGAAAGACGGATCTAACGAAAGCGTAGCTACAAAGTTTGAAGGAAGTCATTATGAGACCGAAAACGATTATACAGTCCTGATATATTACAGAAATCCACGCGAAAGGTATGACAGGGTTATCGGAGTACAGACCATAAACACTCTTAACCGCCTCACAGATTAATGTTTCTCGTGGGAGTCAATCCCGTGCTGCATTAAAACTGTATGCTTCAGAGTCTTTAGTATCTCCGACATATATTCATCTACCGCCCTAACAGAGCCGGGAAGAGTGTAGATCAATGATTTTCCGATAATGCCGGCCACTCCCCTGCTTAACAGGGCATTTGGTTTTTCCACCCCGTATTTCATCCTGATGAATTCCATAATTCCAGGAATTTCTTTTGTCAATAGCGGTTTCACTGCTTCTATTGTTATGTCACGTGGACCTATCCCGGTTCCTCCTGTTGTAAAAATGAGATTCGCGCTTTCACTTTCTTCCCTGATAATATTCTGCAGAGCTTCGGCATCGTCAGGAATAAGAGCCGTCCTTATATTGAAAACCCACTTTTGAATAGTGAAAAACTCTGATAACCTTTCTTTGATCCTGGGGCCGCTTAAGTCCTGGTACTCCCCTCTGAAAGCTCTGTCACTCAAGGTAATGATCAGTACTTCAAATCTGTCAGGAATGTTCATCCTTTAGTTTTTTCGGTTACCATGATCCTGTCAATAACCATCATCTTATCCACTGCCTTACACATGTCATAAACGGTTATCAACGCTACGCCTACAGCAGTAAGAGCTTCCATCTCGGCTCCTGTTCTGCCGGTACAATGTATTTCACTTTCAGCAACAATGCCAGATTCGTCAGGAAAAAGGTCTACTTTTATGTTATCCAGCACGATGTTGTGACAGAGAGGGATCAACGCTGGCGTTTCTTTTGCCGCATTTATTCCTGCAATCTGAGCAACTGTCAGTACATCCCCTTTTTTCACAAGACTCTCCTCAATAAGTTTCAGTGTCTCTTCTGATAGTTTTATATGACCTGAAGCTTTTGCACTTCTGTGCTGTATCTCTTTTGTTCCGACATCCACCATTACGGCTTTGCCTGTTTCGTCAGTATGTGACAGCCTTTCCATTTTTTTATCCTCCTATATTATAAAATCCATCTTTCAAATTATTCAGACCCTGTTCAGGTTTCATATTAACTGCCATTTTAATGGCTTTTTCATATCCAATTTTTCTGATATCAAACTCAAAATCATTGAAAAGACATGGCTTAAGTTTACCGTTCGAAGTTAACCTCAGTCTGTTACATACGGAACAGTTGCCTCCTGAACCTCCATCGACTGTCGAAAAAGTGCCTTTTACGAGATCCATCTCCCTTATATATCTCAGCTCCAGGTCATTTGATTTACAGAATTCTGCAACCTCCATGGCATCTTTTTCTGATTTCGACTTCTTTATTACACAGTTAATTTTTATCGGGACAAGATTTGCTTTTTTTGCGGCTTCAATCCCTTTAAAAACATCATTCAGATTTCCTTTTCTTGTTATATCAGCATATTTTTCGGGGTCAATGGTGTCGAGGCTGACGTTAATTCTCTGAAGACCAGCTTTATGCAGATCGTTAGCAAACTGATCAAGAAGGGTTCCGTTAGTGGTCATTGACAGGTCCCTTACGCCATCAATGCCGGCAATCATACTAACAAGGATCACAATTCCCTTCCTGGCGAGAGGTTCTCCGCCTGTAAGCCTCACTTTGTTTATCCCGCTTGCGACTGCAGTCTTTGTAAAATCCGTAATTTCATCAAACGTCAGAATATCTTCATGTCTGAGAAGACGTATTCCTTCTTCGGGCATGCAATAGCGGCACCTGAGGTTACATCTGTCTGTAACAGAAATGCGCAGATAGTTTATCGGTCTGTTAAATCTGTCGTACACTTACAATTTCCCCCTTTTCAAATATTTGTTTTCCGACAGGCATTGCAATAATACCATCAGCTTCAGGCAGGGCCGAAATATGAGCTGACCCATGGTATTCAACGGGTGAAACATGGCCGTCGCCTGTGATAGTCACTGGTATAAATGCCAACCTTTCAGCAAACCTCCTCGTAAACTTCTCATTCATCGGCAGATTGATACTCAATGGACTCCATTCACTACCCATCATTTTTGATAATAACGGCCTGACGAGCAGTTCAAACTGAATGAACGAAGATACGGGATTTCCGGGAAGTCCGAAAATCACAGACCGGGGATGAAGTCCGAATGTCGTTGGTTTTCCGGGCTGGACCGCAATCCTCGTAAAAAGAATTTTAACTCCTGCATGTTCAAGAACTGAAGGGACAAAATCGAAGTCGCCCATGGAAACGCCTCCTGTTATAAGAACCATATCATTCTCCGAAATTGCTTTTTCAACAATCGAAAGAGTCTGAGTCTCATCATCGGCTGCGATGCCGTAATATTTTCCCGAAGCACCTGCCCGTGCAACCTGGGCCATAAGCTGGCTGGCATTACTGTTCCTGATCTGCGATATTCCCGGAATTTTATCGGGTTCAACGAGTTCGCTACCTGAGCTTATTACAGCAACCACCGGCATTTTACTGACGGTAATTGAAACATGTCCCACCGATGCCATTACTGCTATATCCTGCGGCCTGATCTTTTTCCCAGTCCTGAGGACCACTTCTCCATTCCTTACATCTTCTCCTTTTTTCGCAATGTTTTCCTTTTTAAAAGAACCCTTGAATCTTATTTTTCCAGATGACAGCATTTCAGTTTCTTCGACCATTATCACACAATCTGCGCCATCCGGGACAGGAGCGCCTGTCATTATACGGGAACACTGACCTTTATCAACCGTTCTGGCGGGCCAAACCCCGGCAGGAATGGTCTCGAGTATCTCCAGATCGCTTCCAAGGTCCGCCTTTCTGCAGGCAAAACCGTCGACAGAAGATTTATTAAACGGAGGCATATCCATATCGCTGGTCACATCACCGGCCAGGATTCTGTTCAGTGAGTCAGTGTATGAAATGGCTTCAGTACCTGTTCTGAAGCCGGTGCTCATTACTATATCGAATGCTTGTCCGAACGAGATCATTTCCATGGATTGCACTATAAATATTTGTTTTTATATTAATAAACCCACCCACCCCAACCCACCACAAATCTCCCCTGCAGGCTGGCTCCTTCGCTAAATTTGCCTACGAGGCAAATTTTTAACGCTCGGCCCCCTCCCGGGAGGGGAGCCTAAAATGATCACTCAGCCGGAACCAGGAAGAGCGATGGCGGCTTCCTTTGGAAAAGTAATCCAAACATTAGATGATTCCCTGATTTGCAGTGATTTAAAATCACAAACCGGCAAGTCAACGTAGAATATTTCACCAGCATCTATGGTTATTTCCATTCCGTATTCTGATGGATTGATTTCCCTTATTACTCCCCTGAAACAATTATCAAAGCCGGACAAAGGTTCAGAAGCCATTATTCTAATATCATCGCTTTTAAGGATCATGAGTCCTTCCTCAGGGTAACCATTTCCAGAAATTCTAAAAACAAGGTTACCGTCACATCGTGCCTTCCAACCGTCGCCTTCGCGGCAAAATTTAACTCTGAAAAAGTTTCTTATTCCGGCATATCTTGCAACAAATTTGTTTATCGGTTTACTGAAAACCATTTCAGGTTGCCCCTCCTGAATTATGTGACCGTTATGAATAACACCAACCCTTGCGGCGAGACTTACAGCTTCCCGATAATCGTGGGTGACATGAATAATTGTCAGTCCGTTCCTGTTAAGCTGGCGAAGAGTTCTTTTGATATCATCCTTAAGACTGGCGTCGATTGAAGCCATTGGTTCATCGAGGAGCAGCAACCTAGGGGAACTTACAAGTGTCCTTGCAAGTGCAACCCGCTGAAGCTCACCCCCTGAAAGATTATGTGTAAAGCGTTCCAGAAGATTTGAAATATTCATCTCTTCCGCAATCCGGTTTACTTTCTGGTTTATCTCACCTTTTTTCAGTTTTCTGGAATGCAAAGGATAGGCAATATTCCCGAAAACAGTCATATTCGGGAATATGGCATAATCCTGAAAAACAAGTCCGACCGGGCGCTCCTGGATTCTTTTCCTTGTCATATCCTGATCATCAATCCAGATTTCACCTGAATCCGGGACGCTAAGTCCGGCTATAAGCTCAAGAAGCTGAGTCTTCCCCGATCCTGACCTTCCAAGCAGGACAAAATACTCCCCTTCAGGTATTTCGATGTTGATCCCCGACAAGGTAAACCTTCCAAATTTCTTGTTTACATTTTTAAGCTTCAGCATCAGGTGACAGATGAATTTCTTTTTTCTTCAATGAGATTAGCCGCAGCAAAATAAAAACTGCAAGAGCAACTATTATAAAGAGTACTGAAGCCGGCCTTGCGTATTTAAGTCCAAAGGAGCTGAACCTCTCATAAATGAGCACAGGAGCTATCATCGGGTGATATGCTACAATTACTACAGCACCGAATTCACTCATCCCTCTTGCAAACATCATAACAAATCCCGTCATAATGCTCCTCCATGCAAGGGGAAGAGACACTGTAAAAAAGACTCTCGAACGGCTTGCGCCCAAAGTCAGGGCGGCTTTTTCGAGCCGTTCGGGGACTGATGCAAATCCGTCGCGGGCAGAATTAATCAGGAACGGGACACTTACAAAAGCCATAGCCAGGGCAATTCCTGCAGGATTATTTATAAGTGATAATCCAAGTGCGTCTGCGATTTTACCGAGAAATCCGTCCCTTGAAATGAATCCCAGCACTGCAATACCTGCAGCAGTATGAGGAAGAACAACCGGCAGATCAATAATTCCCTGGATAACGCTTTTCAACGGAAAATCCTTTCTGGCCAGAAGCCAGGCAAGGGGAATAGCTGCAAATGCAAAAAAGAATGTTGCGGCAAACGAAACCCATAGCGTGAGCCAGATACTTTCCTGAACCTCCTTATCCCTGACTGTTTCGATAAATTCAGAACTCCCGGTATTAAGAAACATACCTGCCAGCGGGGCCAGAATAAAAAGGAGAACCATTGACGAAAGAATCAGGAGAATCCAGCTGAAAAGATTATTTTTCATCATCGTAACCTTCAGGGTTGCTTGTATCCAGATATTTTTTAAGCTTTTCCGGAATCATTTCAGGCTGTTCGGTGCTGAAAGGGACAATTGGGTCCTGTCCATTTTTTCTGAAGATCTCCATCCCCTCACTGCTTAGAAGGAAAGAAACAAAATCGACTGCATCATCTTTATTTACAGCACCTGAGAGGACCGACAGACTGTAATTTATATAATCCCCTTTTACTGTCATTTTACTGCCGGGAGTGCTTCCTGTTACATCAAGTGAAACTGAGTTGTATATTTCATTCTTTGCAAAATCTCCCAGATTAATATAATCCGGCAGCTTAATGTATTTTAAACCGTGCTGTATTGCAACTGATTTATACTGAAACATATAATCAACAGCATTAGCTTCAACAAGTGCTACAAGGTCGACTTCTTTCGGGCGAACAAAATCCTTGTTTTTTGATACAAGTTTATCAGCAAGCCCCGGCATTCTGTAATATTTCTCAGCCAGCTTAAAAGTAAGAACACTCCGGTAACCGCAGGGATCCGAATCCGGATCTGATCTTGCATAAGTGACATCGTTCCTAAGTAAAATATCCATCCAGTTTGAAGAGTCAATTTCTGATGAATATTTCGATTTTTCCTGGAATGCGATTACGATTTCATTTGTCGCAAATCTGATGCTCCATGAAGCATATTCAGGAACTATAAGCTCATTAATAACCTGATAATCGGCTGAAGCAATTATATCGCAGGGTTTCTTAAGCTCAGTTATCTTTCGTGCACAAACCAGGCTGCCTGCAGGTTCCATAAGGATCTTCGTTCCCGGATTTCGTTTTTCATATTCTCTTGCGAGCTGCTTAAAAGGAACTGAAAGGCTTCCTGCATGAAAAATTATAATCTCTTTTTGCTTATTAACTGAATTGTTCCTGCATCCTGCAAAAGGAACAGTAAAAATTAACAGCCAAAAAAATAAACGCTTCATTGGAAATCAATTATTTTCAGTTGTTATCGATTCTCCACCCTTCTTTTCAGCGATTTTTAAAAGGGCATTTATCGTATTCCAGTTTCTTCCTGTACCTGACACTTTCATTTTATTCTCAAAGAAACCTGTATAAATTTTACTCTTTCCAAATCCATTCGGGCAATAAATGAATATTTCTTTCCCATTTATTATAAATTTATCAGGTGGGTAATCTATGTTTTTAACTTTCTCGATCTGAGCTTCCGAAGGTTTTTCGTATAAAAATATAACTGCAAGTTTCTCAGGATTGAAATTCTCTACATCACTAAAAGGATTAAGGGAAACAATCTCCCTAAATTCTTCAGGAGTTCTTATAATAACCGGGATATTGTACTTGAATTTTTTGCTGACAGCGTCTTCAATTTGTTCAGTCAGATCTGTTTCAGACAGGTTTCCGGGGTCGGTGAAAACGACATTTCCACTTTGAATGAATGTCTCAACATCCTTAAGTCCGATTTTTTTATACAAAGACGAGAGATCGGTCATTTTTATCTTGTTATGACCGGCCATGTTCACTCCCCGGAGCAACGAGATGAAGGTTTTCATCTGAATTATTACTGAAAATATTTTACAACCTCAATAACTTCCGGAAGATCCATCCCGATCTTTCTCAGAAACTCAATTTTTGGTACCCCGTTTTTGTTCCAGCCACGGCGTAAATATACCGCATCTATGAGACTCTCATACTGATCCTCCCTATACTTCCTGATGATCTTCATCTTTTCTTCAGTGGATTTACCGGCCGGGTCGATGCCTATTTTCTCTTTCATCTGTTTGTCATATCTCTCAGCCCTTGACTCATACTCTTCCTTTGTAACCGGACCGGCAGCACGATAAGGTTGCTTGTCGTGAATCCTTGTCCCATAGCCTCTCCTCAGATTAAAAACACGTTGAAAGTTGTAAACTCTTTCCGAATCCTCAACAAGACGTTTTTTATCGAATTCCCTTCCGGTGACTGCCTTATAAATAGTCACATAATTATCAACATGCTCCGGTACTTTTGCCGGTTCATCAGTTTGTGCATTGGTTTCAGGTTCAACATCGTTCCACGGCAGCTTGCAAAGGCCGACCAAACCGAACCAGGTCCTGAACATCGGAAAATAGTGCAATGCTTCAGCTTTGTTTTCAAATGTAGGTATCTGATTGTTAACCATATCCATGAAAATGAGCCAGGCTTCATCGTGTTGAGGGCCCTTATTTGTCATGGCAAATCCACCCTGTTGTGCCAATGATTCCTTCGGCAAATACTGGGAATACTCGAGCCCCTTGTTTTCCATACCAATATCATTCATGAAAGAGGCATCTCCCCATCCGTTTGCAATGAACAGCTCTTTCATTTTCCTGACACCCGTTCCGGCAATTTTTCCGAAACCTTCACCGCGGGCCATTTGATGCAGAAGTTCCAGGGCATCTTTTGAATTCCCGAATTTCAGGTCCAGTCCTTCGGTTCGCTCTTTATTAAGAATACCATTTTCATAACATTCCATTATAAAGGCCGTAAGGGTACCCCAGGTTATAGTGCAGATCCCATAAGTATCACAATAGAAATTTGTTTCAATAATATACTGCGGATCAAATATACCGCAGTTTGAACCCAAACCGGCAGCATTTTCATATTCAGGGCCGTCAACAATGACTTTCTGTCCCTTATACGGACCAGTCTGAATCTCGAAATCATCAACCCCTTTAGTGCATGACATGTTACAACCTATCCAGCACCCGTCAGGATTATTTTGAGTGAAGTTTTTCTTCCAGACAGATGAATCGATCTTGTAAGAATCAGGATGACTGCCAAACTTGTAGTTGTGCACCGGCAGCAGGTCATGATCATTCATGATTTCCATCAGGTGAGCTGTTCCTACCTGCCGCATCTGGCATTGCTTGTCATCAAGCTCCCTCATCTCCCTGTTGAACCTTCTTCCTCTTTCCATAATTACCTCAAGGTCAACAACATTATTGAGATTCCCTTTAACACCGGGGATCTTGCAGACAAGAGCCTTTATTTTCTTATTGCGGAAAACGGTTCCAATACCTCCCCTTCCGGCCTGCTTCAGTCGTACTTTCTTTCTTTTTGGATCATAGAAGCTGAAGTTCAGCATTCCTATCAGTGAGTGTTCAGCAGCAGAACCTGAGGAAACAACACCAATGTTCTTTTTTTCACTGTCATTATCAGCAAATATCTCGGTAAGCTGTTCTGCAAGAAGATGGCTGTCGGTGGCTTCATAAGGGGCTTCGAAAATCTCAACAAAATGGTTTATGCCGTCAATGAAAACAATAATGTCACTCTCTGCCTTACCCTGCAGTTCCAGAGCATCAAATCCTGAAAATTTGAGGAAAGGGCCGAAAAAACCGCCCACATTGCTGTCCATCACCGAATTAGTTTGCGGGGAAATGCTTACGACAAGCGATTTTCCCGTACCAGAATATTGAGTTATTCCGCCAATAGGACCTGAAGAAATTATTATTTCATTCTCAGGATCATTCCATTTTGTGTCAGGTTTGGTTGCATCCCAGAGAAGCCTTAGTCCGTAGCCCTTGCCTCCGATAAATTTTTCTTTCATCAACGGTGGAACATTCTTCTCCTTAATCTCGGCCGATCCCACATTAATATAGAGGATCTTATCGGTATAACCTTTATTAAGAGGTGTCCAACTGTAGTCCCATCTTTTTATCTGCCTGTGCTTTGATTTTATTGATGTTATGTCCATAAAACTCATTTTGGAAATGATAATAAAATTAGCAATTTTAATCAAAGGTACTTTATTAAAATAACCCGTATAATGATAATGATCAATATAACAAAATTGATGACAGGTTTTTAAAGGAATCTTTATGGTAAAGTACTTATATTTGTAATTGTTTTACCCAAAATAATGCTCTGATGAGGCTTTCCGACATTGAAAATCACCTTAAAAAATTCCGGGTAGGGATAGCGGGTGCAGGCGGGTTGGGTTCAAATTGTGCGGCTGCCCTTGCAAGGACAGGTATTGGAACACTTGTGATTGCTGATTTTGATAAAGTTGAACCATCCAATCTGTCGAGGCAATATTACTTCGTAAACCAGATTGGGATGATGAAAACTGAAGCTTTGAAGGACAACCTTCTCAGAATAAGGCCGGAAATAAAAGTTGTTATCCACCAGGTCAAGCTTGACAAAGAAAACATTCCCTCACTATTTG
>Ga0326726_10003986_pt1 | contig 13518 bp, 10 predicted proteins | sample MHFenrmetagenome_2_FD_207603 | JGI IMG/M metagenome (GOLD analysis project Ga0326726, IMG submission 207603) | Lab enriched peat soil microbial communities from Michigan Hollow, Ithaca, NY, United States - MHF15MN | ecosystem: Environmental > Terrestrial > Soil > Wetlands > Peat | place: USA... | reverse complement strand
GGGCAGCAGTTGTCCGGGCGGTACGCCTTGCGCCAGCAACTGAGCGCCGGGCCGCTTGGCGAGACCTGGCAGGCTGAAGATTCGAAGCTCGAACGCGAGGTGATAATCCGGCTGCTGCCGGCCCAGTTCGGGGGCGATCCAGCGACTCTGAGCAACCTCAACGCCGAGCTCGAAGCAGCGCGCCGCATCGATTCGCAGTTCGTGGCTGCTGCTGCCAGCGTCGAGCGCGACGGCGAGCAGGTCTACCTGGTGCGTGAGTACGTGCCGGGTACTGACCTGACAAGCCTGCGCGGCGCGTCGTGGCGCAAGATCGTTCCCATTGCCGCGCAAGTGGCGGAAGCCCTGGCCAAGCTGCACCTCGCAGGATTGGTCCATCGCGACGTCAAGCCGGGCAACATCATCGTGCGTCCCGATGGTACGGCGGCACTCATCGATCTGGGCAGCGCTGCACTCGCTGGCGTCGGCAGCGGCGCGCTGTCGCGCTATAGCGCGAGTCCGCAACAGCTCGCCGGCGAGCCCGCAAGCCCCGCCGACGACGCGTATGGATTGGGGGCAGTGCTCTACGAGCTGCTGAGTGGCTATCCGCCGTATTACCCTAACTTTTCGCGCGAGCGCGTGCTGAACGAGCCGGTGGCGCCACTCAAGCCGGCGCAATCTGCGCCGCAGGCGCTGCTCGACCTCACCTTGAGCCTGCTCGCGAAATCGCCCAGCGCTCGGCCGCGCGATCTTGCGCTGCTGGCACAACAACTGAGAGCGCTCGCCGCTCAAGCGGCCGATGCACCGCAGAAGGCAACGACCGAACAGCCCGCCGCCGCGATATCGCCAGCGCCCGTGGTCACGATCGTGCGCCCGATATTGCGTCAGAGTGCGCCGAGCGGACACACGGCGTCGCGTCTGCCCGCGCGCCGCAAGTGGCTGCTCAGTGCAGCCTTCATCGTGCTCGCGCTCCTGGCGATCTCGGTGTTCCTGGTCCTGCCGAGTCTGGTACGCAAGCCCGCCACACCAGCGTCCGCACCCGTCACGACGACCAGCAAAGCGCCGGCGCCGAAACCAGAGACGGAGGCGGAGCCTGATCTGCGTGCGCTCGCCGAGCAGATGGAGCAGGCCGAGCAGGTGCGCGATGCATACGATTCTCTGTACGAGTCGCTCGACAAGCGCGCGGTGTCCGCATGGGCGCCGGAACTGTTCGCCGCGGCTGGCAAGCACGGCGAGGAGGCACGCAGGCAGTTCGGCGCGCGACAATTCAAAGCGTCGCTGCAATCGTTCACGGCGGGTCTGAACGAGCTGCAGAAGGCGGCGGACCTGGCACAGCCGACGCTGCATGCGCAGCTCGAGAAGGGCAACACCGCACTCACGGCCGGAGAGTCGGCCGCTGCGCAGGCGGCATTCAACCTGGCACTCAAGATCGACCCCAACAACGCCATTGCCACAAAGGGACTTAAACGCGCTGGAACCCTGGACCAGGTTGCAGCGCTGCTCACGAGCGCCGCCGCCGAAGAGCACTCGGGTCAATTGCCGGCGGCGGTCCAGCACTACGAGGAAGCCCTGAAACTCGATCCAGACACGGCGGCCGCGCGGGACGGCGCGGCGCGGGTGCGCGCACGCATCTCCGGCGATCAGTTCGCTGCAGCAATGTCGCAGGGTCTGGCGGAGCTCTCCGCCGGCAAGCTCGCGCCGGCACGGGCTTCACTCGAACGGGCCAAGGCGTTGCGGCCGGGCGCCGCCGAAGTGAGCGATGCACTGGCACAGGTTTCGCAGGCCGAGCTGCGCGCCAGTGTCGCGCAGCATCGCGAGCTGGCGGAGAAGTTCGAGCGCATCGAGCGCTGGGGCGCCGCCCTGGCGGAATACGACGCGGTGCTGAAGCTCGATCCGGGCCTCGAGTTCGCGCAGGCCGGCCATGATCGGGCTGCGCCGCGCGCGGAGCTGGCAAAGCAGCTCGATATGCTGATCAACCAGCCGGACCGGCTGCTTTCTGCTGCCGTGCGTGATCAAGCCCGAGCCTTGCTCAGCGAGGTGCACAAAATCAATGCCCCGGGTCCGGTGCTGCTCCAGCAGATCGATTCCGTGAGCAACAGTCTTGAGCGTTTCCAGGCGCCGGTGCGCGTTGCCTTCGAGTCCGATAACCAGACGCAGGTGGTCATCCATCGCGTCGGGCAGCTGGGCGTGTTCGATCACCGCGAGATCGATCTGCTGCCCGGTACCTATACCGTGATGGGAACGCGCGCCGGCTATCGCGACGTGCGCCGCGAGATCACGATCCTGCCAGGCAAAGCGCTGCCGCCCCTCGTCGTGCGCTGCGAGGACCGCATTTGAGTCGCGCCCTACGCCTGCGCGAGCCGCTCGGCGAACGCGCCATTTCCGCCGCCGATCTGCCGCTTGCCCTGGGAGGCGAGGGCGCCAGCATCAGCGTGCCGGGAGTACCCGCGGGCGTCACCGCGGCCTACATCGGCCTCGATGAGCAGACGCCATACATCGAAGCCGTGCCCGACTCCACTGTGACCGTGATTCTGAATGGCCGCCCGCTGCACGAGCGCACGCCGCTGTTACATGGCGACGTGATCCGCATCGGTGACGCGCAGGTGCTGTGCGCCGTGAGCGGCCCGGCGGTGAGCCTCGATGTCATTCATCACGAAGGCAACCCGACACAACCGCCGATCGTCGATCCCGCCGAGCAGGAAAGCGAGCTCGAGCTCGCCCCTGACTCGCAAGCGATCCAACGGGTCGCGTTCAAGCCGGTGCTGGCGCCGAAGCAGCAAGTGCGCCGACGGGCCCAGCCGCAGCGCCTGGCCCTGACGGCAGGACTCACGGTGCTCGGACTCGTGCTGTGGTACCTGATCACTGCGAAGCCGGTGCAGGTGATCGTCGACCCGCGCGATTCGAGTCTGGATTTTCGCGGCACGGCGCTCGACTTTCGCGCCGGCGATCGCGTGCTCCTGAGGCCGGGCAACTACGTCCTGGTCGCCTCGCATGCCGGCTACGAGACCGCCCAGCTGCCCGTGACCATCGTCGGCAAGCAGGGCGAGCAGGTTCGGGTGATGCTCGTGAAACTGCCCGGCCAGATCCATGTTGACACCAACGGCGTCGCCGCCGCGCTCAGCATCGATGGCAAGAACATCGGCCCGGTGCCGGGGAATTATCCGGTGGCCGCTGGCAAACACGAATTCCGCGTCACCGCTCCGCGCTATCAGCCGTCAGCGTCGACGGTGGAAGTAAAGGGGGAAGGCGCGAAGCAGAACGTGAACGTCAAGCTCAGGCCCGCGTTCAGCCCGGTGACGATCGAATCCGAGCCCGCGGGTGCACGTGTGGCACTCGACGGCCAGGATCTTGGTGTGACGCCGCTGACCACACAGATCGATGAAGGCAATTACACGCTGAGCCTGGCCGCGACGGGGTTCCGGAGCTGGGAGAGTTCGATCCAGGTCAAGGCGGACACGCCGCAGAAGATCGGGCCCGTGAAGCTCGGTTTGCCTGACGGCGTCCTGGTGGTGCGCTCTGCGCCGTCGCAGGCCGACGTGGCCGTGGCCGGACGTTACCGTGGACGCACGCCGCTCGAGTTGAGCCTGCCGCCGGGCATCGGGTACGAGATCGCCGTCAACCATTCAGGCTACGAGCCCTCGCGGCGCGCGGTGGTGGTGAAAGCGGGCGAGCGTGCCGGCCTCGACCTGACCTTGAAGCCGATCCTGGGCGAGGTCACGGTACGCGGTGATCCGCCGGACGCGCAGCTCTTCGTCGAAGGACAGGCACGCGGTTCGGCCAACCAGACGCTCTCGCTGCCCTCCACGGAGCTGTCGATCGAGATCCGTCGCGACGGCTACCAGAGCTTCGCCACCAAGGTCGTTCCGCAGCCTGGACTTGCGCGCGTGGTCGAGTACCGCCTGCTGACTCCCGAGCAGGTACGCGCGGCGCGCATCCCGCCACTCATCCGCACCCACACGGGCGGACAGTTGCGCCGCATTCCGCCGGGCCGTTACGTGATGGGGAGCTCGCGTCGCGAGCCGGGGCGCCGCACGAACGAAGTCGAGCACGAAGTCGTGCTGCAGCGGACCTACTACCTCGGCGTATACGAAGTGACCAATGCCGAGTACCGCCAGTTTCAGCCGGACCACCTGTCCGGCGTGGTGCGCGATCGCTCCCTCGATCAGGACGATCATCCTGTCGTTAATGTCACCTGGGCCGATGCCGCGGCATTCTGCAATTGGCTCAGCAGCCAGGATGGACTGCCGGCGGCTTACACTCAGCAGGGGGACACTTACGTGCTGGTGACCCCCGCGACCACCGGTTACCGGCTGCCGACCGAGGCGGAGTGGGAATGGGCGGCGCGTTACGAAGGGGGCCAGGCGAGCCGGCGGTATTCGTGGGGCTCCTCGCTCCCGGTTCCAACGAATTCAGGGAACTTTGCCGACAAGAGAAGCCTCGCAGTGAACGACACCGCCGTGGCGGACTACGAGGACGGTTTCGTCACGACTGCCCCAGTGGGTAAGTTCCCGGCGAATCCGCTCGGCCTGTACGACATCGGCGGAAACGTGACCGAATGGGTCCAGGATTTCTACACTGTGTATCCGGAGCTGATGCCGGTCAGTACCGACCCGCTGGGGCCCGAGAGTGGTACCCAGCACGTGGTGCGCGGCTCGAGCTGGCGCAGCGCCAACGTTGCCGAATTGCGCCTCGCTTGGCGCGAGCATGCGGACGGCAAGGCGCAGCACATCGGATTTCGAATTGCGAGGTACGCTGAATGAACGCTATTTCCTGCAGAGCGGGCGCAGTACCGACGGCGAGCCCGCGCTTGACCGCGCTCGTGACCTGCGCGCTGTTGGCGCTTGCGCCCGTTGGCATACTGATGTCGCAGGAGACACCCAAACCCACGCCGCCCGCACCGACGCAGCCGGCGGCCAAGAAGACGGGGACACCGGCGACGACACCGGCCGCGCAAGCCGGCGCTCCGGCAGTGCCCGCAGCGGGCAAGACAGCCCCGGCTCAGGCTGCGAAGACCTCACCCACCCAGACAGCCAAGCCCGCGGGCGCAGCCGCGGAGCCGGAGGGCGACGCCGGTGCGGTCGACGAATCGCAGGCTCCGAAACGTTTCATCCCCACTCAGAAATCATCGGCGGACAACAGTGCCACATTCCCAATCGACATCTGAAGCAGCAGCAGCGCGCGGCGGCCATCATCGCAGCCAGCAGCAGAGCGAGTTCCTGTTCAGTACTTTCGCGCTGATTATCACCGCGATCCTGATACACGCGCTCTACGTGGTTCACATCCGTCCGCGCGGCGACAGCATCCTGGCGGAGCAGAACGCGCGCATGCGCGTCGAGCCCAGCTACGTGCCCGAGCGCTCGCTCTACATCGTGGTGCACGAGTATGAGCCTGAGGTGTGCATCATCCTCATGATCTGGTCGCTGATCCTGCTGGGGCATCGCGCGATCGACAATCGCGAACAGCGCAAGCTCCTTGCCTCGGGACTGCTGCACGTGCCGCCGGGCATGCGCATCCTGCCGAAGGACACGCGCGAGTACGCGCGGCAGATGGAAGCGCTCGACCCCAAGGTGCAGCAGCTGTTGCTGCCGCGCGCCATCGTTGCTTCGCTTGAGCGCTTCGGTTCCACCGCCAACATTCACGACGCTTCCGAGGCCGGGCAAACGGTGTGCGAATCGGAAGCCGAGCGCCTCGATTCGGAGCTCTCGATGGTGCGCTATACGGTCTGGGCCATCCCGGCTATCGGCTTCGTCGGCACGGTGCGCGGCATCGGCGCAGCGCTGCAACAGGCGCACCAGGCAGTATCAGGAAACATCAGCGGCGTGACCGAAGCGCTCGGCGTCACCTTCAACGCCACCTTCACGGCGCTGACCTCGAGCATCATCGTCATGTTCTTCCTCCACCAGCTGCAGCTCGCGCAGGAACGCATGGTGCTCGACACCCAGACCTACCTGGACCAGCACCTGCTGCGGCACATGCGGGCGCACTGAGCGCAGCGGGCACGAACATGAGCAACGGGGCCATGGAGATCAACGATGCCGGCGTGCTGGTGGCTGTCGATGGTGTCGTTAAGCACTCGAGCCCCGGTTATGCATTGCTCGATCGCGAGCCTGTTCTGGTGGGCGAGGCGGCGCAGCGCGCGTCGCGCATCGATCCTCTCAACGTCAACAATCGCTTCTGGAACGAGCTCGACGAGCGCCCGCTCCTGGTGCGCGCCGCGGCGGGGCGTTCGCACGCTGATCTCGCGTTCCTGCATCTGGCACATATCTGGGACGGCCTGGCAGACCGACCGCAGTCCATGCACCTCGCCGTTCCGGCAACACTGCGTCCGGCGCAGCTTGCGCTGCTGCTCGGGATCGCGCGCGAGGCCCGCGTGCCGGTCGCAGGATTCATCGACACCGCGGTCGCGCTCGCCAGCGCCTGGCCCGACAGCGGCCGCCTGCTGTGTGTCGACGTCCATCTGCACAACACGGTGGTGACCGCGGTGGCGGTCGGAGAGCGGGTGCGGCGCGAGCGCTCGGAGTTTGCGCGCAGCGCTGGGTGGCTGGACTTCATCGACACCTGGCTGCGCATGATCGGGCGCGAGTTCGTGGCCCGCACGCGCTTCGATCCATTGCATCGCGCGGCCACCGAGCAGCAGCTGTTCGACGCGCTGCCGGGCTGGCTGGAGCAGCTGCAAAGCAGCGATGGCGTCGACATCGAAGTGCCGTTCGAAGGTGAAGCACATGGCGCGCGGCTGCTGCGCGAGCAGTTCGCCGCAGAGGCGGACGGGCTCTATACGGAACTGCTGATGCGCGTGCACCGACTGCGTACGCCGGGGCACGCCACCACGATCGTGCTCGGCGATCGGGCGGCAGCTCTCCCCGGACTCGCGCAGCGCTTCGCCGAGTTCAACGACTGCAGTGTGGTGCGCAGCGCGCCGGGCGCGGCAGTCGTGGCGGCCTGTGCTCTGGACAAGGCGGAGCAGGTCGAAGACACGGTGCAGCTGCGCTGTGCCGTCGCACGTCTCGACCGGGTGGTTGCCGCGCGCCTGGCGTGGCAGACCCTGCAGGATGCCCGTCCTGCCGACGTCGTCGCCGCGCCCTCGCACCTGCTGTATCGCGGCCAGGCGGTCGCTCTCGGGCCGGAGCCGCTGCGCATCGGACTTGCGCCACCGCCGCGAGGGCCGGGCGCTTCACTCGCCGTGGTCGGTGCGTCGGCGGGCGTGTCACGGCTGCACTGCTCGGTCCTGCGCCTCGCGAGCGGTGCCGTGGTGGTCGATCACAGCCGCTACGGCACCTGGCTCAACGACGAGCGCGTCTTCGGCCGTGCCACGCTGCGCGCCGGTGATCGGCTGCGGCTCGGACGCCCCGGCGTGACCCTCGAGCTCATCACCTCGGAGTAAGCGATGCCGCGCGGCCGGCGCACCACCGAAGTGTTCACGATGTCCTTCCTCGACTGCATCTGCTGCGGTTTCGGGGCGGTGGTGCTGGTGTACGTGATCATCAGCGCCACTGCGGGCGTCACCCGCGTGCATCAGGACGACGATCTCAAGGGCGAGGTCAACAAGCTCGAGGAGCAGGTGCTCGAGGGCTACAAGAACCTCGTCGTGCTGCGCAATACGATGCAGAAGACGACCAGCCAGTCGAGCCAGGCCTCGGGGCGCATCGCGCAGATACTCAGTGAGCTGGACAAGACCCGCGTCGAGCTCTCGCGCTACACCGGCGACACGATGTCGCAGCAGGAGCACATCAACCAGCTCAGGTCAGACATCCGTGCGCTCGAGGAGGGCAACCGGCGCCTGGAAGCTGGAGCGAAGGAGAACACCGCGACCGGCCAGAACGTGCGCGCCTTCAAGGGCCAGGGCAATCGTCTGTACCTCACCGGGGTCACCATCACCGGCAAGCATGTCCTCGTCCTCATCGACATCTCGGCGAGCATGCTCGATGAGACGCTGGTGAACGTGCTCAGGATGCGCAACCTCCCCGACGTGCAGAAGATGCTCGCCCCCAAATGGCAGCGCGCGGTCGCGACCGTGGACTGGCTCACGACGCAGATCCCGCCCGACAGCGAGTTCCAGGTTTACGCCTTCAACACCGAAGCGCACTCCGTGGTCGAAGGGAGCGATGGCAAGTGGCTCAAGGCCGTCGACCCCCGTCCGCTTAACGCCGCTGTACAAAGACTCAAGCACATGTTCCCCCACGACGGCACGAGCCTCATCAACGCCTTCAACGCGGCGAAGACGCTCGATCCGCTGCCGGACCAGATCGTGCTGGTGACCGATGGACTGCCGACGCAGGGCGCGACGCCGCCCGCGTTACGCAAGGCGGTGGACGTCGAACAACGGGCGAAACTCTTCGATCAGTCGCTGAGCGCGCTGCCGCCCAAGGTCCCAGTCAGCACCATACTGCTGCCGATGGAGGGCGATCTGCCGGCGCCCTCGCGCTTCTGGCGCCTGGCGCGCGAGACGGGCGGCGTCTTCATGGAGCCCTCGAAGGACTGGCCATGAAGCTCAAGCGCCATACCACCGAAGTGTTCAGCATGTCGTTCCTCGACTGCATCTGCTGTGGCTTCGGGGCGATGATCCTGATCCTGGTGCTGACCGAGACCGGCCAGCCGGTCGTGTTGGAAAAGGTCCGCACCGACATGCATGGACAAGTGGCGAAGCTGCAGGCGGAGCTCTACGAGATCCGCGGCGAAACCGACGTGTTCAACCGCGACCTCAAGGGACGCATCGAGCAGCTCTCCGCCGAACGTAGCAAGCTCGCGCGCCTACAGGGTGATTTGAGCACCGTCAAGGGCCAGTACAACGTCAGCCAGAAGGAATCGGAAGTGCAGAATGCCGAGGAGGGGCAGCTGGTGGCGGCTTACCAGAAGCTCACGTCCGAAATGGAACGCCTTCTCAAGTCTGGTTATCGGCGACCGAAGAACGAAGCGATCGGCGGTATCCCGGTGGACAGCGAATATGTCATCTTCGTGGTTGATACCTCCGGGAGCATGCAAGAGAACCACTGGGAGACCGCGCGCAAGATGATGGATGAGATTCTCGACATCTACCCGAGGGTCAAAGGCATCCAGGTCATGGATGACGAGGGCGCTTACATGTTCGACGGCTACCGCGGACAATGGATCGCAGATACGCCCGCGCGGCGCAAGGCGATCATGGACCGGTTCAAGACCTGGACCTCGTTCAGCAATTCGAATCCAGTGGAGGGACTGCTGGCGGCAGTACGCACGTTCTGGGCCCCGGACAAGAAAGTGAGCATCTATTATTTCGGCGACGACTTCCCGGGTGAATCGATCCAGGCCGTGGTCGATCAGATCGATCGCGCGAATCACGGCGAGACTGGTGAGCGCCGCGTCCGCATCCACGCCATCGGTTTTCCGATGCCCCCGCGCACGGCGCAGTTCGGCAATGTACGCTATTCAGCCCTGATGCGAATCGTGTGCGAGCGCAACGGCGGGACCTTCGTGGGGCTGACAGACTGATGCGAAACAAAGGGGTTGCAACGCTGTGGCGGCGCGCGTCGCTGCTGCTGCTCGCGAGTGGCTTTGCCGGCTGCGGCGGCGTGAACGTTGCGACCGAGTCGAGCGTGCCGGTGCCGCTCGTGGACCCGATGCCGCTTACCGTCGGCATCTACTACAGCGAGGATTTCAGCAAGGCCGCGCATTCCGAGGAACGCTGGGGCACTGAATGGAAGATCGATCTGGGCCCTTACCACGTACACATGGCGGACAAGCTTTTTGCCTCGGAATTCCGCGAGACCGTGCCGGTTGCGGACCTCAAGTCACTGCCCGCGAATCCGCCCTACAAGGCGATCATCGAGCCGCGCATCGAGCAGTACTCGTTCATCACGCCGCGCGACACTGGTGCGAAGTATTTTGCCGTCACCATCCGCTACCGCATCAATGTCTACGCACCGAGCGGCGAGTTGGCCGATTCGCTCACCTTCACCGGTTACGGGAGCAATGCTTCCGGCAGCGGCATAACGAGCACCGGGCCGATGGTGCAGGCGACCAGGGCCGCGATGCGCGATGCCGCCGCGAAGTTCCTGGTGCAGTTTCCCGAGCAGGACGTGGCGAAGAAGCTGCTCGCCGGAGCGCCACTGATCGAGGCGCAACCGCAGGTCGCCGCCGCCCAGGGCGGCGCGCCGGGAGCGGACAAACCGCCCACCGACAAGGTACAGATCGACACAGTACCGATTGTCGATCCTGCTGCAACGCCCGAGCCGCTTCCGCCCAGCGCCGGCATGCCATTGCCATCGCCGTCGGCGACCCCAGCCGCTGCTGCACCCACGACACCGTCGGTACCACCGCAACCGGGTGTAGATGCGCCGGCTGTACCGCCGGCGACGTCGTCGCCATCGCCGACCGGTGTGGAAACGGCACCGGCTCCTGGTCCGAAACCTGCAGAAAGCGGCTCGGCCCCAGCATCGGAGCCTGTGCCGCGGAAGGAATCTTAGCCGCGCACGTAGATGGTTTCGCGGTAGCGCACGCCTGTCGAGGCGACCGGTTCGCCGTTGACGAAGCGCGGCCGATAGCGTGCGCGCTTGACGGCGCTCAGCACCAACTTGCCGGTCCCCTCGCTCACGTCACTGGTCCCGAGCGTTGCATCCTTGACCCGCCCTTCCATCGTCACGGTGAACTCGATTTCCACGTAGTGCTGCGTGTACTTATCCGTGTCCTGGGGCGGCCGCGCAGCGGCGGGCGCCCGATACATGACCGGGAACGGCGACTCGAGGGCCGCAGTACCGGGCGCTCCCGGCTCTTTCAACGCCTTCCATGCCTCGCGATAAGCATTCATGGCATCGCGCCAATCTCCCGAGGTCAGACGCCAGTCACCGAGCTCAATCATTGTCTGCGCACGCTCGCGAGGCGCCTTGCCGGGATTGGCCTCGAAGATCTTGAGTGCGGTCTCGAGCGCAGTTTCACCGTCGGAGTTGGGGGCGCTGGCGGCACTCACGCCAGTCGCGCTGCTCGGAATACCGGTCGGACCGGCGACGCCGCCGATCGGCGGCATGGTCTCATCGGTGCTGCTGCCTTCGGGACGCTCCGGGCCAACCAGAAATTCCAGGCGGTACGTGCGCGCAATGCCACGCAACGGGCCGGTCATGCCCAGGTTGTTCATGCCGCCGGACTTGCGCTCGATGTCCAGCGCGCGTGCGTGAATTTGCCGCGCGGTGGTGAATCGCCCCTGCGTTTCGAGCCAGCCAGCCGTGCGCTCGAGCGCCGGCACGATGCGCGGATCGTCCTTGCCATAGGTGGCTTCGGCGAGGCGTAGCGCGTACTGCTGCTCCCGCTGTGCGTCGTCGTAGGAATTGAGCGCGGTGTAGCTTGCGATCAGCGGATCCAGCAGCTCGAGCTGCGCCGGATTGAACAGGCCATCGATCTTGCGGCTCACGTCCACGGCACGCTTGAGCGCATCGGCGGAGGCCGCGTAATCACCGCTCGCCGAGTAAGTCATTCCCAGCCCCAGTAACGGCTGGATGATTTCGTGCGAATAGCCGCCCTGGTGGGCCTCGACCAGCTTGATGGCACGCTTGTAGCTCGTCTCTGCGCCCGCGTAGTCCTTCAGGCGCAGCTGTGTGGTCGCCAGGTTGATCAGCGGATTCACCAGCTGCACCGAATCGTGGCCGAATTGCTGCTCGGTCTGCTCGACGAGCTGCTGAGCGGGTGGCAGTGCCGCAGCGAAATGCCGCGCGTCGAACTGTTCGCGGAAGGTGCGATAAGTGCCGGCACGATCGCCTGTTGGCGGTGACTCCGGTGCCGGTGTCGTCGCCCGCGTGGCGGCAGGCGCGGGTGCCGAAGTCGCAGGCGGTGTAGCGGGCGGCGCGGGTTGCAGGGGTAGGCCGCCCGCAGACCACGCGGCATCGGCAGCAAGCGTGAGGAACAAAGTCAGCCGCGCGCTGCGCCTGATCCGGCCTTGCCGAAGCGAAAGATTCAAGTCAACCACTCGCGTCTTCCATCGAAGCCCGTAGGGCCCCGCGCACGCCGTGAAGAACACGCGCCAGTATACCCACGCTCTGCGCGCCCGGAGGACAGCGGGCGCGGGATCACCGCCCGCGGATTGGACCGCAGGGCTGAGGTCGAGTTCGCACGGTGCCGCCACGGATACCCGGCCCGGTGACAGCTCGATCAAAGGGTGCCAGTGTCTGATCGGCGCAGTCGCCGGTCCAGGTGCTCGAGCAGCGGAGCGAGAGCCCGATACAGCACGAAGATGATGACGGGGCCCACCACCAGCCAGCCGACCATCGCGTGCAGCAGGGCATCACGCAGCACGATCATCGCCTGCGCGGAGCCGGAGCTGAGCAGATCGAGGCCCGCGCGCACCGACAGCGGCGCCCGCTCGGCGTGCAGGACATGTTCGCCCAGGTGCACGAAGGGGATGATCAACAGCAGCTGCAGCGGCGTCATGGCGAAGTGCACGGCCTGGATGGCGATCAGGTTCAGGCGCCACACGACCGCGGCCAGCGTGCACAACACCATTGTGGTGCCGACCACGGGGAAGATGCCGAGCCCGATACCGAAAGCCAGGCTGAGTGCGATCTTCGCCGGTGTGATGCCCTGCAGGAGCAGGGTCACGATCGGCTCGACCACACGGCGACGAAAGAACTCTTTCATGAAACGCGCGATACCCCGACGCCCGGACTCCCGGGCCTCGACCAAGCGGGGGAATGGGCGCATTTTCCACTACAATCAACCGCAACAACAATGAGCCAGATAAATCCGCCGCCCGATCCCAGGTGGACCGCTCTCGTCGCGGGCGGCAGCGGTCTCGTCGGCAGCCACCTGCTCGAAGCGCTGGCGGCAACTCTAGAGTGCGCGCGCGTGGTGGCGGTGACGCGCCGCCCGTTGGCCTACGATCACCCCAAGCTCGGCAATCGCATCGTGCGCTTCGACAAGCTCGAGGACTCGCTCGGGGGCGCGCGTGCCGACGTCGCATTCTGCTGCCTGGGCACGACTCTGAAGACTGCGGGCTCGAAGGAGGCCTTCCGCCAGGTGGACTTCGAATACACCCTCGCCTTCGCGCGCGCGGCGCTCAAGGCGGGGGTGAAGCGCTTCATCCTCAATTCCTCTGTGGGCGCGGATCCTGCCGCGAAGAACTTCTATCTGCGGGTGAAGGGTGAGACCGAGGAAGCGGTGGCGCAGCTCGGATTCACCTCGCTCGATATCCTGCAGCCCAGTCTGCTGCTCGGTGCGCGCGCTGAATGGCGACCGCTCGAGCTCATGGCCATGGGAATCCTGCCCGTGTTGAGTCCGCTGTTGATCGGTAAGCTCGAACCTTATCGCGCCGTGCGTGCCAGCCTGGTTGCGGCGGCGATGATCGGCGCGACCCGCTCCGGCCGCCGAGGCGTGTACCGCTATACCTGGCGAGGCATCTGCGAGCTCGCCGGCAAGCGCGCAAAGCGGCACTAGGCAGCGCGCGCCGGCGGACGCGTATCAGCGCTGCGCCGGAAGGCGGATGGCCTCGGCACGACCGAGCAGGGCAAGCAGGATGCCGGCGGCGAAGGCGAGCAGCGGGTCCGTGATCTCCGCCGACCGTTCCGGCAGCCACAGTTGCGCGAC
>Ga0326726_10003985_pt1 | contig 13520 bp, 17 predicted proteins | sample MHFenrmetagenome_2_FD_207603 | JGI IMG/M metagenome (GOLD analysis project Ga0326726, IMG submission 207603) | Lab enriched peat soil microbial communities from Michigan Hollow, Ithaca, NY, United States - MHF15MN | ecosystem: Environmental > Terrestrial > Soil > Wetlands > Peat | place: USA... | reverse complement strand
ATAGGTAAGCGTGCCCAGGACTACGGGATCGCTTTCCACCAGAACCGGCCTCTGCCGCGAATAGCCTGGAGTGTTGGCGTTGGCTACGTTGTTGGTGGTGGCCGTGAGCGCGCCTTGTTCGGCCTGCAACGCTACTACGGCGATCGACAAAGCGCCAAACAGGCTGGACATGGTTACGGGTTCCTTGGCAGGAATGCGGGAGAATTTCGCAGTTCGGCCGGCGAGGCATAAGTGAGAGCATAACGCGTGTGCAGCGCGGCCAGAATCTCGAGCGAGCGCGCGGCCCGCCGCAGCAAAGCGGCCTGGACCTGGTTCAAGTTCCGGACTTGGAGTGCCAGTCGCCGCAACTCCAGCGCGTCCGCGGCAGAGCTTGCAGGCGGGGGAGATGGTGGCGCGCTTGGAACCAGGAGGGACGAGAGTTCAGTAGCGATACCCGCGTCCTGGTTGTGCTTCGCGGATGTGGCTTCAATTCGGCCCAATCCGTCACACAGGGCGAGTTGCCGGCCGTTCTGTACTTCAAGGGTGTCGACATCCAGGGCCAGCAGCGCCGCCTGGGCCTGGGCCAGCGCAGAAGCCAGATCGCGCATGAAGCGCAGTCGCGGTTCCTGCCCAGGCAAATCCGAAGAGATTTCTGTGCTCATGTCGCACCCTGTCCCAGGCTCACTCACGCCAGCCGATCGACCCGGTGCGGTGGAGAGTCCGTATCTTGCACCAGATCGTCGTTCCCGCTGGCGTTGCCTCCGGGAGCCGGTTTTGCCGGGTGACGCTTCTTTCCTGCGCTCGCATCGCGCTGCGACTGCCGGGTCGTCGGCTCCGCGGCCGGCGCCGCCGGTCCCACCCGGTCGGTAAATAGATCAGCCATCATTTCCCCCTTGGGCGCGGGCTAGGCTGGGTTGCCACCCCGCGTGTGCAGTTGGGAAAGAATCGCTTCCGCCGTCTGTTCCGGCGAAACCTGGTAAGTTCCCTGGCGCAGGGCGGTCGCGATCGCGGCCACTTTGTCCTGCCGGACTTCGGGCAGCTGGTTCACTTGCGCGGTCAGCGCTGCTGCCCGGGAGTGTGCCGACGAAAGGTCAGCCCGGTCCCGGCTCCGTTCCCCTCTGGTTGTGGGCGCATGCGGCTTGGAACTGGTCTGGCTCGCGGCGCTCTCCGCCGCCGTGATTCTGCTGTCCGGGTCGATCTTCATAGCTGTTCTCCTTTGCTCGAATTGCCCTGCAATTCAAGTATCGGCAGCCGGTTAGAAACCTTTAATGATGATGCAGCTTCTGTGTTGCCGCTTTGCTATCTGCTTGATTTATCGGCTTCAGAACCCGAAACTTTAGCCGATAAGCCATGTGGTTTCAATAAGCTACGTACCATCATGCGGGCCAGTCCAAGCCCCCCTGATTGGGCCAGCGAGGAGGCCAATGCCTGCGTCCCTAAGTAATGATAGTTGTCCCCACCCGAGAGGTCGTCTTTGCCGGGAAGGGTCGAAAAGGACTTTTCCAATGGCTCGAGCAGAGTCTGCAGCAGAACGGATTCAAACTCCAGGGCAGCATGCCTGCCCTTGTTGGCAAGCTTGGCTTCGATGCCAGGAGGGGAGGCTCCGGGCGCAGGCGATATTGCGTTCATCAGATCACCTCCAGGTCAGCTTCAAGCGCGCCAGCGGCTTTGATGGCCTGCAGGATGGCAATCACATCACGGGCGGTGGCGCCGATCCTCAGCAGGCCGGTGACCAACTGTTCGACGCTGGCCCCTTCAGTCAGCACCACGCTTCGGGCCGGCGCTTCTTCGGCCTTGACGCTGGGCTGGCCCACGACTGTCGTCTCTCCGGCGGAGAACGGGTTGGGTTGCGAGACTGAAAATTCAGTGGCCACCTCGATCGAGAGATCGCCGTGCAGAATGGAAACTGCTCCCAGTCGGACATCCTTGCCCAGCACCACCGTGCCGGTACGCTCGTTGACCACCACCCGGGCACGGCGCCGGATTTCCACACTAAGATTTTCGACTCGGGCCAGCAGAGCGGGAAGCTCGGTGCCGGTGGCAGCGGCGTCGATGCTGATGCGCCGGCTGTCGGCGGCCACAGCGACATCCTTGGCGAAGTCCCGGTTGATGACGGCGGCAACTTCTTCGGCGGTGCTGAAATTGGCGTCGCTCAACAGCAGCGACACTTTTTGCAGTTTGCGTAAGTCGAGCGAAGTGTCGCGCTCCACCAGGCCGCCATTCGGAATGCGGCCCACGGTAGGATGGTTCAGCTGTTTGGCATTGCCTGCGCCGCCCGCGCTGTAGCCGCCCAAAGTCAGCGGACCCTGGGCCGCGCCATACACTTTGCCGTCAGCCGCGTAGAGTGGAGTGAGCAGTAACATTCCGCCCTCCAGGCTCTTGGCATCTCCGGCGGAAGCGACGGTCACATCGAGACGTGTCCCAGGGCTGGCGAAGGCAGGCAGAGTGGCAGTCACGAAAACCGCGGCGACGTTATTGACCTTGATCGCGGTTGAGGGGATTTGTACTCCCATGCGCTGCAGCACGCTGCCCAGGGTCTGCGTGGTGAACACGGTTTGCTGTTTGTCGCCGGTGCCTTTCAACCCGACCACCAGGCCGTAACCCAGAATCGGGTTTTCCCGCACTCCTTCGACCGATGCGATGTCGCGAATGAGTGCCTGGTGTACGTTATCCTCGGCCCACAGCGGGGCCAGAGCAGCGAGCAAGAATATCAGTGGAGTGGAAATTCGCATCATTGTTTATCCTGTAGCGCCGCCGTCCCGGCGGCTGTCCCGAGGGCGTCTTGCTCTCGGCTTACACGAAGAAAAATCCTCAGGCGCTAAAGCGCGGCCACTTTTCGACAACGTGGCGGCACGAGTGAACTCGTGCACCTTCCCAATCGTCGCGAGCTGGCGTGCCTCTGCAATCTATGGCGGTTCACGGCGCTCTAGAATCCGACAATGCGCAGGATCCAACGCACGATCAAATTGGGTGGTCGGGTTCCGTCACTGAGCACGCCTTTGCCCTTGAGCTCGAGTTCCAGGTTGCCAATGGTGTTTGACAGCACCGTGTTATTGGGCGCGATATCACCCGGCCGGACCAGTCCGCGCAGCAGGATGGTCTGGCGCTCGTTGTTCATGGTCAACTGGCGCTCGGCTTCAATCACCATCACCCCGTTGGGCAGCACTGCGACTACCCGTCCCGCCAGGCTGGTGCGCAGGCTCGAGGTGGTTGCCGCCTGAGACTTGCCTCCCAGGACGGCGGAAGAGTTGGGCGTGAAAATGTTCTGCAGGCTGGGAGTGACATGGTTGGCCACGGTGGCGAGGCTGGAGTTGGCGTTGAACGTCCGATTGGTGGCAACCGTGCCTGCGTTTTGCGCGTTCACATCCTGCACCACCACGATGGTGATGACGTCCCCCACCTTGGCCGACTTGTAATCCGAGGTCAAGCGCGCGAACTGTCCACCATCAATCCACAAGCTCCCGGGACTGGCAGGTTTGAGTTCGAGATCGGGCTGCTGCATGCGCTGGATATATTCGCTCAGCGCCTCGCCCTGAATGGGTTTGTCATGGGCGCTGGTCAGAGTGCTACAGAGAAGCGCTGCCAGCAGCACGCTTCGCGTGTGCCAACTTCGATGGTCCCGATTTCGGATGCTTCGCCGAAAACTGAACATGAGTCTGCTCCCTTGCTGTTTACCCGGTCAAAAAATCGCCCGTAGCTGTCCCGCCCCAACCACCGTGGCCCAGACAATCCGGTGGTTGGCGAAATCCATCGCCTGAATCTTCTGTCCCAGCGTGCCGCGCTGCAGACAGACCACGGGCAGCGAGATACGGAAGCCTTCGCCATCGAATATGAGCTGCGCCGGTTTACCCGCCTGGGCCAGAGAAACTCCGGGCTCGCCGCGATGAGATGATGGCGCGACGGACATCGGATGCAGGTGCGCGAGGGAATGGGGCAAGAGTCGTGGCGAGTGCGCCAAGGTTTCTGCCTGATCTGGTCTCAAGCGCGGAACATGGACCAGGAAACTGCCGCAGAACGAGGCCTCCACACAGCGTAGCCAGACGGCGAACGCATTGCGCCGAATATCCCATCGGACTGCGATGACTTCGACCGCGGCATCCGGGACGGCCGCGCGGACTTCGCCGTCCCACTGCAATGCGGCGATGTCCGGCAATGGGTCCAGCGTTCCCTCCGGAGAGCGCAGAAAGCTTGCCACTGCCTTTTCCACGGCTGCCCGCGATATGGGCCACCCTGTGCGCTCGATCGTGATACTTTCCGGAACCGAAAGGTCGCGCCAGAGGATGCGGTTTCCAGTCAGCCGTCGCCAGACTTGTTCGCCCTCGAGAACTCGCAGGCGGCCCGGTTGCGGGGTGTGCCCCAGATCGATCTCGGCAGCGGCGGCTCGCAGGGTTGCTCCCGCATCTGGCGGCAGCAAATCTGAAAGCTTCAGAATGCCCCCAGTCACGGCAACCCTCGAGCGCAGCCACACGGATGCGGCGCGGTCTTGCGGGGCGCCGGCAAGGCCGGTGGCAAGCAGCAGGACCACGCTCACAGTTTGAAAAGACTTCACAGCATCTCCTGCAACAAATTCGTCAATGCGTAAATCCGACAGTTCGTAAATCCCAAGAATCCTTCTTCTATCGGCCTACGTTATTCAGCGTTTGCAGCATATTGTCGGCGGTACTGACCACGCGCGAGTTGGCCTCGTAGGCGCGCTGGGTCAGAATCATCTGGATGAATTCTTCGACGACATTTACGTTCGACTGTTCCAGCATGCCCTGCTGGATTTGACCCAGGCCTTCGCTGCCACCGGGCGTGCCCACGATGGGATCGCCGGAGGCGGTGGTCGCGAGAAACAGATTTTTGCCAATGCTGTTGAGTCCGCCGGGATTGGGAAAGAGAGCGAGCTGAATCGTGCCCACTTGCTGCGCCGCCTGTTGTCCCGCCAGAGTGACGCTGACGGTCCCATCAGGGCCGACGGTCACTGAAGTCGCGCCGCTAGGAATCGTGATTGAAGGTTCGATCGGATCTCCGTCAGAAGTGACCAGGTTGCCTTGGGGGTCCAGATGAAAAGTGCCGCTGCGGGTGTAGGCAATGTCGCCGGAAGGCAGGGTGACCTGGAAGAATCCAGTGCCGGCCACCGCAAGATCCAGCGGATTTCCCGTGGTGTTGAAATCGCCTTGCAGTTGGATCACTTCGGACGCGGCTGTTTTTGTTCCCAGCCCGACTTGCAGACCCGACGGCACCGTGGTCTGCTGCGTGGCCGCGGCTCCGGGCATGACCAGAGTCTGGTAGAGCAAGTCCTGGAACTGCAAGCGGCGGCGGCGGAAGCCAGCTGTGCCGGAGTTGGCCAGATTGTTTGCCACATTGTCGAGATTCATCTGTTGCGCCATCATGCCGCTGGCGGCGGTGTAAAGCGATCGGAACATGGCAATCGTCTCCTGGTCTCCGTGGCTGGTCGCGAGTTAGACTCGGGGCAACTCGTCGGCTGCAATGCGATTGAAGTCGCTATAAAAAGAAGAGAGCGCGCGGCCCAGCATTTCCGCGTGCCGTTGCACCGTGATCAGTGCCACCGCCGCCGCGATCGGGTTCACATTCGAAGTCTCGAGCATCCCCTGCCGCACGTAGGTGCCGGCGGCAGCGTGGGCCGCGGCCTCGGGTGCCGCATAATAGGACGTGCCCGCCGGTTCGAGCGACGTGCCCGGCGCGAACTCGACCAGGCGCACCTTCCCTGCGACCGCTCCATCGACTGACAGGGTCCCGTCGGTGCTGATCGAAATCGTGCCTCCCGGCAGCGTGATCGGTGTCCCTTGTTCACTCAGCACCAGATCGCCTTCCGATGTCGTCAGCTGGTTTTGGGCTGAGGCCTGGAAGTTGCCATTGCGGGTGTAGAGCGTTCCGGCGCGGGTTTTGATGGCGAAGAACCCCCCGCCTTCCAGCGCCAGGTCGAGCGGGTTGCCCGTCTGCTCAAGGTTTCCCGCAGTCAAATCGAGTCCTCCTCCCCCCAGAACGTTGAAGTCGTTGATCACCCGGTTGAAAGCGCCCAGGCCTCCGGTGGTGCTGGCCAGCATGGAGTGAAACGTAGGCTCCTGCCTGCGGTAGCCGACGGTGTTGGTGTTGGCCAGATTATTTGCCAGCACATCGAGTGCCTGGGTTTGAGTGCGCAAGCCGGAGCACGCTGCGTAGTATCCGCTGTCCAAGATGTTTTACCTTCGTTTCGGTATGAGCACGTGGCACGCCACACCCGGGGAGGAAGGTTTGCGGCAGAGATGAAGGGACAAACAGGAATGAAGCAGGTGTGGGATGGCACAACTTGCCGCATGGTGCAGCTTGAGCCCGGCAAAATCTGCAGGTGTGGAGCGGACCCTCCTGTCCGCTGCCGTTGACTTTGCTTTCATGTTCTCAGCAGTCGTAAGTTGGCGCAGGTGATCAGCGACCGCGCAGCAACAGTCCAGAAGCAACTTCAAAGGCGGCGGACAAGAGTGTCTGCCCCACATGGGGCATTACGTCCCGCTGGCTGCTCCCCGGGCAATCTCAGGTCCGGGTCCGGCCCCGAGTTCAGCCAGGCGCGCCCGCAGCCGGATCACCGCCATGGAGTGAATCTGCGAAACCCGCGACTCTCCCACTCCCAGTATGACTCCCACTTCTTTCATGGTCAGTTCTTCGTAGTAATAAAGAGTGAGAACCTGGCGCTCTTTGTCGGGGAGTTCGGCAATCGCCCGCGTCAACAGGTGCTTCATCTCGGAACGCAGACAGAGGAACAGCGGTGTCTCTTCTGAATCGTCGGGCAGATATTCACACAAGTCTTCTTCCCGGCCATCGCGCGGCGATTCCACGCGCAGGCTGCCCACTTCCAGGCCGGAAATTTCTCCCAACAGCAGTTGCAGGCCGCGCAAATCCATGCCTAGCTCCACCGCCAGTTCGGGTTCGCTGGGATTGCGCCCCAGCCTTGCCCGCAGCGTGTTGTGGGCTTCTTCCAACCGGCGCGCCTTGCGCCGCAGATCGCGCGGGCTCCAGTCCATTTCGCGCAGACTGTCCAGGATGGCGCCGCGAATGCGGAACTTGGCATAAGAGCCGAATTGCACGTGTTTACTGCGGTCAAACTTGTGCAGGGCGTCGATCAAGCCGACTACTCCGGCGTGGACCAAGTCTTCCAGAGGCACGTGGCGGGGCAGACGCTCGTGAATGCGACGCGCGATGTAGCGTACCTGCGGCAACTGCTCCATCATCTGCCGCTCACTCTCGCCTTCATCGCGCCATGCGGTGTAGGCCAGCTTGCTTGCGTCGGTCATGACTTTCTCCTTCATTGCTTCCCACACTCGCGCCACGATTCGTGGGGCGTGGCGTCAGCGCACCGTGCCCACCGACTGCACTGCTACCACGGCTGGAATCTCACCCGGGGACAACACCACCAGCTTGGGCAGGAAGGGTTCCAGCAAACGCTTCAGATGAAATCGTGCGGGCGTGGAACAGAGCAGCACGGGACTGGCCACCGCGACCTGCTCTCCCGCCAGACGGCGCAGTCCGTCGAGGATGTGGCGCACAAATGAAGGTTGCAGCCCTGCATTCGTGGCTGCGGGCGGTGTGGCGAAGGCGCGGCTCAGCTCTTCTTCCATGCCGCTGTCGAGAGTGACCACGCGCAATCCGCCATCTTCGCCGAGCAGGGGACGCACCAGCGCCCGGCCCAACGCCTGCCGGGCGGCTTCGACCAGCAGCACGGGATGCTTGGTCGCCACGCTGGCCTCGAGGAGAGCTTCGAGAATCGCGGGCAAGTCGCGAATCGAAACTTGCTCGCGCAGCAGTTGCTGCAAGACTTTTTGCACTTCGCCCAGACTCAACGCCTTGGGTACCAGCTCTTCCATCAGTTTGGGCTGGCTTTCGGCCAGGCGGTCGAGCAGACGCTTCGACTCCTGTCGGGTCAGCAACTCAAACGCATGTTGCTTGATGACTTCGGCCAGATGCGTGGCCAGCACCGAAGTCTGGTCCACTACGGCATAGCCCAGGGCGAGCGCCTGGCTCTCGAGAGTGCGGGCAATCCACAGTGCGGAAACGCCAAAGGCGGGCTCCCTCGTGGATTTTCCGGCCAGGGCCGCGGGTGAGACTTCAGAGCTGATGGCCAGCATCGAGTCTTCATGCATCTCCCAGCGTGCAATTTCCACTCCGCGCAGTGAAATCACATACTCGCGCGCTTTGAGCCGGGCGTTGTCCGTGATATGCACCGGCGGCACGATGAATCCCAGCTGCAACGCCAGGTTGTGACGCAGTGCCCGCACCCGGGCCAGAAGCTGCCCCCCTTGCTGACTGTCGACCATCGGTACCAGGCCGTAGCCGACTTCAAGGCTGAGCTCGTCCAGTTGCAACAAGTCTTCGAGCGCTTCCGCGGGCGGCTTCTTGGCTTTGTCGACAGCGTCGCGGGGCGGCAGAACGGTCAGCTTCGGTACTCGCCACGCCAGCACGCCCATGATGCCCGCCAGCACGAGGAAGGCAAACTTGGGCAGTCCGGGAATGGCCGCCAGCGCCAGCATTACCAGCCCAGCCAGCATCAATGGCCGGCGGGTAAGCAATTGTTGTCCCAGATCGCTGGAGAGACTGGTGCCCGAGGAAGCCCGGGTCAGCACCATGCCTCCCGCCATCGAGACCAGCAACGACGGAATCATGGTCACCAGCCCATCGCCCACCGTCAAAACGGTGTAGGTTCTCAGGGCTTCGCGAAACGGGATGTCGAGTTGAAAGACGCCAATCAGGAATCCGGCGATGATGTTGACCGCGGTGATGAGGATGGTGGCCAGGGCATCGCGCTGATTGAATCGGGCGGCGCCGTCCATGGCGCCATAGAATTCAGCGTCGCGCGAGATCTGTTCGCGCCGGGCACGGGCCTGGGGTTCGTCGATGATGCCCGCATTCAGGTCAGCGTCGATTGCCATCTGCTTGCCGGGCAGGGCGTCGAGGGTAAAGCGCGCGGTGACTTCCGCCGTGCGCACCGCGCCATGGCTGACCACGATGTACTGGATGGCGATCAGGGCGACGAACAATACGAATCCGACTACGTAGTTTCCTCCCACCACAAACTGGCCAAAGGCCTGGATCACTTGTCCGGCGGCGCCTGCGCCTTCGTTGCCATGTAGCAGAATGCGGCGGCTGGAGGCCAGATTCAGCGCCAGACGCAGCAAGGTGAGCAACAGCAGCAGGCTGGGGAAGACAGAGAACTGCGCTGGACGCAGGATGTGAAGCGCGGCCAGCAGCACCAGGACGGAAGCCGTGATACTGGTGGCCAGCAGCAAATCCAGCAGCAGGGCGGGCATCGGCACCAGCATGACGAACACCATGGCCACGGCCGCCATGGGCACCAACCACTCGATCAGTGAGTTGCGCGCCAGAACTGCGGGAACGGGACTCTCCGCCATGCCTTATCTCCCTCCGTTGCCGGCGCTGGCCGCCGGACTGCTTTGCGCCCGTTGTTCGGCACGATAGATGGCGGCCAGAATGCCCGCCACCACGGCGTAGAGTTTGGGAGGAATGGATTGACCCACCTCCACGGCGCGGTAGAGCGCATGCGCCAAGGGAGGGTTTTCGACCAGCGGGATGTTCGACCAGCGGGCCAGTTCCTTGATCTGGCGTGCCACCAGATTGCGTCCCTTGGCCAGGACGACGGGCGCAGCCATGGCCGGTCCGTATTCGAGCGCCACCGCAAACTCGGTGGGATTGGTGATCACGACCGTGGCCCGCTTGACCTGCTCCAGCATGCGCCGCCGCCGCAGCTGCCGCTGCAAGCGGCGAATGCGCGCCTTCACCGCGGGCTGGCCTTCGGTTTCCTTGAACTCGTCGGCCAGGTCCTGACGGCTCATGCGCAACTGGCTGTCGAGTTTCTGCTTCTCCAGCAGATAATCCGCGCCCGACCACACCACCAAAACCAGGGCCGACTTCCAGGCAATCTCAAACGTCCGGTTGGCGGTAAAGCGGACCAGTCCATCGACCGCGAGATGAGGCAGAGTGAGCAGCACGCTCCAGTCCCGTTGCAGCACGGCCGTCGCCAGCCAGACCATGGCCGCCCCGGGTAACAGGGATTTCAGCAGGCGTCCCACGGCGGAGAGCGAAAACAACTGTTCCATTTTTTTCGCCGGACTCAGCCGGGAGCCGCGAGGTTCGAGCGCTGCCGGTGCGAACACCACGCCTCCCTGGCTCACCGCCGCCACCATGGCTACACCCCAACTCAAACCCAGGGCGAGCAGCGTGGCCCGGAACACGGCTGAGCCGGTATGAACGAACAGTGGAGAGTCGGGACGCATATCGCTGCTGTGAGCCGTGTCCAGCGCCTGGCGAAGCAAGCCGCGCCACTGACCGGCAAATGCCGGCGCCTGGGCGGCGAGCGCGAGCAACGCAGTGACCGTGGCCAGGCTGGTCACCAGTTCACGACTGCGCACCACCTGCCCCTGCTCGCGTGCCTTTTGCCGCCGGCGCGGTGTTGCTTTCTCGGTCTTGTTCGCTTCCGCCATGTTCTACCGGGCCAGATGCAGCAGCCGCTCACTCATGCCAATGGCGGCCGAAAAGCGCTGTTCGAAGAAGCCGGGCCACATCCCCAGCGTGCCCGCGAGCACCAGCAATCCCAGCATGCTCTTGATGGACAGTCCGAAAAATACGACCGGCAGCTGCGGCGACGCCTTGCCGATAAATCCCAGCGCGACATCGCACAAAAGCGTGGCCAGCAGCACCGGCGCCGCGATCTGCACCCCGGACAGCCAGATGCCGGCCGCGGCCCGCAGCAGGATGGAACTCAAGTCCAGATTCATCCCGCTTCCGCCTCCCGGCGGCAGGTAGGAAAAACTTGCCGCCAGCCCGCGTAACAACCAGTGGTGAACATTCAGGCGAAGAAAAATCAGAGTGACGATCAACTGGTGAAACACGGAAAGCACCGGCGTATCCACCTGCGTCTGCGGATCCAGAATATTGACCAGAGAGAAGCCAGTCTGGGTGCCGGCAATTTGTCCAGCGAAGGCGGCAGCCTCGAAGACGAATTGCAGGGTCAGTCCCAACAACAATCCGATCACCACTTCTGCTCCCGCCATCTCCACCCAGCCCAGGCTGCCGCCCGGCGCCAGCCGGCCTGGCATCATCACCACGGCGTAGGCGGGATAGAGCAGGGCTGTGAGGAACAAGGTCAAGCCCGCTTTTACGGTCATGGCGATGGCATCGCTGCCGAGAATCGGCGCAAACACCATCACCCCGGCGATACGCATGCCGGCCAAGACCACGGCGGCCACGAGTTGGTCGAAGCGCAGAACCGCCATCCGGGTGCCTAGTGCAGGTAAGGGCGAAAATCTGAAAACAAACTCAAAGTAAATTCGGCCAGGCGCCGGGCCATCCAGGGCAAAAGCAGAAACGCCGCTCCCGCCACCGCCGTCAGGCGGGGTACGGAGGAAAGCGTGGCGTCCTGCAGTGAGGTCAGCACCTGCACCAGGTTGATGGCCAGACTGACCAAAGTGGCAATCACCAGCAGCGGGGCCGCCAGCACTATGGCCGCTTCGAGCGTCCGGCGCGCCAGTTCCACTACGTCTCCAGATGGCATGGCTTCTCTTTCCACTCCCAGATTCCGGTTCCAGATTCAGGAAAAACTTTTCATCAACGAACCCACCAGCAGGTTCCACCCGTCGACCATGACAAACAGCAAGATCTTGAGCGGCGTGGAAATCACCACCGGCGGCAACTGCAGCATGCCGATCGAAGTCGTCAGGGCCGCAACCACCATGTCGATCACAAGAAAGGGGAGAAACAGCGCCGCCCCAATCTGGAATCCGGCTTTCAGCTCGGACAGGATGTAGGCCGGCACCACCACCCGCATGGTGAGGTCCTCGGCCCGGGCAGGCCGCGGTTGCTTGCCCAGTTCGAGAAACAGGGCCAGATCTCTTTGCCGCGCATACTTGAGCATGAACTGGCGCAGCGGCCCGGCTCCCAGTTCCACCGCTTCGACCGCATTCACCTTCCCGGCTTCAAAGGGGAGGACTGCGGTCTGGTGAATGGCCGCGCCCACCGGCTGCATCAGAAAATAGGTAAGGACCAGCGACAGTCCAATCAAGGTCTGGTTGCTGGGCGTGGTCTGCGTGCCCAGCGCTTGGCGCAGGAAATGGAAGACCACCAGCAGGCGCACAAACGGAGTCATCGAAAGCAGCAAAGCCGGCAGCAGCGTGAGCAGGGTCAGCAGGACAACGATGTTCCAGGGCATGGAACCGCCGCTGCCACTCCACCCGGTCCAGCCCAAACCAGACTCCGAGCGGGGCCGCAGTTTCGCCGCCCACAGGCAGGGGGCGCTGAGTCCCAGCAGACTCACGGCCAGCAGCCACCGGCGCAGTCGTACTCCCATTTTCATTCCGCCGCATCCTTGGCTCGCGCCAGGCGGATGCCAGACATCGGAACCGCTCCGGCCGGGGCCGCGCTCGCCGCGCTCGCGTCCTGCAACTCCGCCAGCAGGGCCAGGGCGTTGCTGGTGCTACCAATCAACAATTTTTGCCGGCCGAATTCGACCACCACCAGGAAGCGGCGGTCGCCGAGCGCCAGGGTTTCGCATAGGCGCAGTTGCCGCGGGGGCCGAGCCTGCCAGCGGCGCCAAGACGACCACAGCAGGTGGTGCAACCAGCGCAGCCAGCACTCGCCCGCGCCCGAAGCCCGGTCTCGACGTGAGTCGGAAACAGTATTCACGCCAGCTCCGTCAGCCGTAGCACCAGCCGGTTTCCCGCTACTTCGAGCTCGCCCCACGCGATCAACTGTCCGTTCACCAGCAGCGGAATATCCGAGCCCACCCGACAATCGACGGGGATGACGGTTTGCGCTCCCATGGCCATCACGTCCCGGGCCCGGAAACCAACCACTTGCAAGGCCACCGTCAACCGGCAAGGCAGAGGCAGCACGAAGTTCCACGCACTCGCCTCTTCATCAGTTTCGGGTGCGCATTGCGAGATCTCTGTCATGTCAGCGTTGGATCAAGAACTCGGTGAAATAAATGTCCTGGACTCCCAACTCGGGAGCGCGCTCGCGCAGGGCCTGCAACAGGCTGCTCTTTAGCTTGGCTTTGCCTCCGGCGGTCAGCAGTTCATCGGGTTTTGCCAAACTCAGCTCGCCGAGAATGGTGTCGCGCACCATGGCCACGGGCGGTTCTCCATCTTCTTCTTTGCTCTTCACCGCCCCCTTCAGGGCCAGGTCGATGCCCACTCGCAGGTAGGCTTTTGCTTCCGGGTCGGCGAGATTGAGCACGAAGGTATCGAGATGAAGGACTGAAATCCGGCCGCTGCTCCCCGCATTCGCATCCGGCCTGGTCGATCGCCAAAATAGGAATGCCGCAGGAACGATCAACCCCACCAGCACAGAGACAATCCAGCGGCTCTTGCTCCCGGTTTTCTCTGGGGCCGAACCGCGCGTTTTGGGATCAGCTTCCGCCACGCCGAGGACTAGTGCACATCAGTGGCCGGACCGGAGCACAGTTTTCACACATCGAGTGGGAAGGGGTTACTTCATGGAATACTTACTGCAGCCTGTACATGCGGTCCGGCCAGGCTCTGGTACTGACTATGACC
>Ga0326726_10003984_pt1 | contig 13520 bp, 11 predicted proteins | sample MHFenrmetagenome_2_FD_207603 | JGI IMG/M metagenome (GOLD analysis project Ga0326726, IMG submission 207603) | Lab enriched peat soil microbial communities from Michigan Hollow, Ithaca, NY, United States - MHF15MN | ecosystem: Environmental > Terrestrial > Soil > Wetlands > Peat | place: USA... | reverse complement strand
CGTGCAAGCGGGACGAGCTTGCCGTCGAACCACTCGCCGCTGTTCGCGCCGGATATCGACCCGGCGCTGCATACGGCGATCAACGCTGAAGTCGCGATGCTGCGCGATCTGCTTAGCGGGGGCGATTGAGCTGCGGGCTTTCGCGGCAATAGTGCGCAATTTACTTGCGTTGAAGTCGGTGCCGAACTGAAAGCGGACGAAAGCGCCTATCATTTTTTGCTCCTTGAACGGCTGCGTGCCTTTCGCTTGGAAGCGGCCGGGTGCGGCCTCAGCTGGTCCCGCGCGCCGCACTACTCCTCCAGCAAGGATCGCCGCGCCGCCTCCGGGTCGCACGCCGCGCCAGACGGCTCGAGATCCGGACGGTAGTCCCAGGTCGCCCGGAAGGTCGCTGGCTCGACGAGGTACGCCGGGACGTCGATCGTGAACTCGTAGTCGAGGTGGCGCCGATCGTGCGTGAGCGTCAGCTTCTCGACGAGATGGGTGCCCCGGTGAGTCGGGAGCAGGACGAGGTCGGGGGTCCGGGAGGGGGCAAAGCCGACCGTATCGATCACCAGAGTCCCGCCGTCCCAGCGGCCGATCGAATGCCCCTCTACCGTGGGCTCGAGGCCCGCCGGGTGCGTGTCCTGATCGACATGGACAATGCGCTCCTGGTTCACGCCGTTGGTCTCGGTGCGGATCACGACCGTCCCGTCGGCGACCTCGATCGTGCGCAGGTCGGGGAAGACGTGGAGCAGCGGCGGGGCAATTCGCTCGCAGATCCCCACGCCGGCGCCACCTGGAGCCATGTACCAGCTCATCGCCTCCGCCCGCGCCGCGCGGCCGGCCTCGGTGAGCCGAGCGCCGCCCCCAGCCGCCACCACTTTGCGGAAGCTCTCGACCGTTGGAGCCCACCTCCCGGCGAGTCCTCGGGCTTCCACCGCTGGCGCCGGCGCGGCGCTGAATCCAGCGAAGCTGCTGAGCGGCATTCGGGCGCCGTCGCTCGTCGTGACCTCGCGGCCGAATGCCCGTCCCGAGCCACGTCGGCTGGGGCTCGCGCTCACCACGACGCGCGCCCCCGGGCTGATCGCTTCACGTCGAAGCCCGAGGCCGCGGGCCTGGGCTACCGACATCACCTCGATCTCCTGTAGAAGCGGAGCACCGTCGGAACCTTCCGTCTTCAGCGTCATCATGATGTGGGGGTTCGTCCACGAGAGCGCGGCGACCGTCCCTTCGATCGTCACCTGCCGCGTCATGTCGTAAGCCGCCCCGCTGTGGTGGGCGAATGCGGTTTTGCAGACGAGACACGCCGCAAGCAGCGCGACCGCAAGTCGAGTCATTGGCGTCACTTCAGTGCGTACGGCCCGACCTCAGGCGTTCCCTGGGTGTCCTTGAGACTGCCCAGTTCCGCCGCCACGCCGCGGGTGATCGCCGCCATCTCCGTACCCGCCTGAAAACACGTGAAGTCCGGCCGGTCGCGCCACGCGAGCGGACCGCAGAGCCGCACACCGGCTTTGAGCGCCGCGTCGTGGACGATGTTGATCGCGCGCTCGTAGTCGGGCTGGCCCTGGCGGAAGCCGGAGAAGTTCCCGAGGTCGCCGCTCGCCGCGAACACTGCCGTGACGCCGGGAATCTTCGCGATCGCTTCGGCGTTCTTGAGGCCCTCGAGCGTTTCGATCATCAGGATCAGCACGAGGTTGTCGTTGATCGTCTGCCGGTAGCCGCCGGGCACGCTCCCCCACACCGCCGGGTCGAACGCCTGGCCGCCACCGTTGCTGCGTTTGCCGAGCGGCGGGAAGTAGGCCCAGTCACGCGCGGCCGTGGCTTCTTCGACCGTGTCGACGGTCGGGACGACGAGCACGAGCGCGCCGGCGTCGAGCGCGTGCTGCTCTTCGCGCTCGTCGGTGTACGCGACGCGGGCGCCCGGCACAGCCTTCGCGTGCGGGCAGGCGCGCCACATGTTGGCGACTTCCTTCCAGTTGTGCGCGTCGTGCTGCATCTCGGTCCAGATGAAATCGTAGCCCGCGTTCGCAAACGCGCAGTACGTCGACGCGTCGCTCGAAGCGAACAGCGTCCCGCCCGTCACCTTCTGACCCGCCATCATCTTCAGCTTCACCGGATTCCAGATCTTGCTGTCGGCGGGCGCGTTCCACGCGGTGCCGTACTTCCACTTCGTCTTGTCGAACGGGCCCTGATTCACCGCGCCGGCAGGCGCGACGTTCTTCGCGTTGCTGTCCTGCCCGGCCTTCGCGGCGAGCGGAAAATTGCCGCCCGTGGCGACCGCGTCTTCAGTCGCGCTCGGCTGCTCGCGCGCGGGTTGCTGCTGCGCTCGCACCGCGACCATCGCGAGGACGGAAGCGAGCACGGCGACAAGAAGTGTCTTCTTCATATACCGGGTCCTCGGACACGACCTACGACGGGTGAACTATGGATCGCGAGCGGCGCTCAGGACAAGGACACGGTGACGACGTGGCCGCCATTGGATATCCGCAGCTGCTACACCGCTGACAGCGCACGGACTGGCTGCCCCCACAACTCCGGACCCGGTCATGGAGGAAGGCGATCCGGAACTTGGCTAGTCCGTATCGCGGCGGTCGGCTTGTTTCCGACGTTGTGCTGTGTTGAACATCGCCGAGCTGAGCCCGTCGTGCCCCCAACGGCGGTCGTCTGTGCGTCGGTCCGAAAGTTTCACGAAGCGGCAGTCGCAGCGCGTTTTCGTGCAACCGCCAAGGGGCAACGCCGGGGACTGATTCACTAGAAAGCGTTGTCCCTCGAGCGCCCGAGCGGCCTCGCATGCCCCGCTGCGCCGACGAATCTCAACGGCGGCAAACCGTTCCGCAGCACGCGTTGTGCGAGACGGGACGTGTCGGGACTGTGAGGGGCGCGACCGCAACCAATGGACAAGGGCTGCAAAGAGAGCAATGGCAGCCAGGGTCGCGATCAGAATCATGGCGCCGTTCTCTCTTTTGTCATTGTTCTAGCCGCGATACCCGAAGTGCGCCCATGCCTAGCTCGCTACAAGACTCGTTGGGCGCTGGCGCATCCGAGCGGTTTAGAGTCTATGGATCGCAAGTAAACGGCGTCCTGGACTCGCATCGCAGAATCGCCGCCCCTGTGTTTGACATAGGGGCGCGGAGCATCGACTCGCGGCTCGGGATCATCAACAGATGCGCGGAGAGACGTGATCGCGGGCTCTGAGACGGATAGTCCGATGGGCCTATGAGACGCCGCCTTCGGGCGGCGATTTCTTTGGTAGTTTCAGCAACGCTGAAGAAGAACATCGTAGGCGGACAGGCGGGAGTGCCAGGTCCAATGCGCGCCGGCTTCCATGAGTAGCCCTGAACCGACAATCCGCCCGCCCACGCTGGGCTCCGTTTTGTATGCGGGAGACACGGGCCCATTAGTCCATGAAACGCAGTGGATCGCGTGGTTGCGCGAGATCGCGGCCGGCGACCCGAGGGCGCTTCGCGACTTGTTCGAGACGACGCAGGATGTCGTTTGCACGTTCATCTCCCACATCGTCGGTGACCGAGAGACGGCCGAGTCGCTGACTGTCGAAGTCTTCTATGACGTATGGCGCCATGCGGGGGCGTTTGATCCCGCGCTCGGATCAGTGCTCGGCTGGATCATGAGCTACGCGCGTTTCAAGGCGATCAATCACGTTCGCCTCGCCCGTCCGGACGAGTCGCTCGATGACGGATGCATTCGGCCGCGCGGCCAGCGCCGTCGTTTGAGACAGGAAGGAGCAATCGAGCGATGACGCTAACAGGCAAGAGTGGCCCCGCATGCCACCGGACGGAACGCATCTATCCTTACGTGCTTCGGATGCTGACCGTCGACGAAACGGCGGAGATCGAATTGCACATCACCGAGTGTGCGCAGTGCCGGTACGAGCTCGAAACATTGCAACCACTCGTCGCGTCGTTCGTGTCGTGGCCGACCATGCCGCAAGGCCCCCCGGCGCTATGGTGGCGGCTCGCCCGCCACGTCGCTTCCAACGCCGTCCCGCTGCCAGGACGGCGCCTCCCGCCGACGTTCACACAGCCCGATTGGAAAGAGGTTGGTGACGGGATCTTCTGCCGCCTGCTTTCCACCGATACCGAGCGTCAGCGCGTCAGCATGCTCGTCAAGCTATCCCCGGGCGCGACCTATCCGAGCCACACGCACGCCGGAGTCGAGGAGCTCTATTTGCTCGAGGGCGCGCTGATGATCGACGACCGTCTGCTCTATCCGGGGGACTACAATCGAGCAGAAACGGGCACTTCGGATTCTCGCGTGTGGAGTGAGACGGGCTGCATGTGCGTTTTGATCACATCGATCTCTGACTTGCTGCGTTGAGGTGGCGTCACACGCTGCGAAAGATGCGCAGTTTCGTTCTTCACGTCATCGAGCAAGCTCGCCACAACGGCCTACTCCAACGGGCTCACGCCGTGGACAAGAACCTGATCAGCGCTGGGCCTGTCCAGAACACGACGGGCAAAGAAACGACCAGGACGACGACGTTGGCGCACACGGCCCACATGGTCGTGCGATGAACCCGGCCCAACACGATCCAATCATGAACGATCAGAGCTGCGAACGCGGCCAAGAGAAAGACGAGAAAGCCGGGTACGCCGTGCAAGAAAGCGTCTAGAGCCCGGCCGACTGGTCGAGCCTCGGAGAACGCCGGACCGATGATGTTGACGCTCGCAAGGAACATCAGCCGGCGGTGAGTCTGCGGTTGCCCTCGGTAGAGGATCGCCAGCACAACCAGCACGGAGAAGATCGTCAACGCGGCGAGGTCGCCGCCCGCCACTAAGACCTCGGCCTCGATCGGAGCTCCGGCGGCGTTGAGCCGGGGAATGGCGCGGACCACGGTATATGTGCCGCTCGCGACGACGGCCAGGGCCATAACGGCGCCGAAGGCCCCAACGGACCGGTGAATATCAGAACGGCGCGTCGCCACCAGCACCGTCTGTGCGAAGAACAACACATACCAGGCCGTGAGCACGAGGCCGTGGATCAAGAGATGCGGCGGCAGGCGCCCGTCGCCCGTATAGTCGCGTGTTCCGAAGTACGCCCGGAGAAAGAAAGTCGGCGCGAACGCCGCGAAGATGAGCGCCAGGAAGACTGCAGCCGCGGCTACGAAAAATAGATCGGGGCTTTTCGACGTCGACGGGGCAGCGACGGTGAGCATCGCGGGGCATGTTCCGCATGGGGGATCGATCCGTCAAGGAAGGGCTTGGGCCGCGATGCTCGGATCGCCGGCCCGGTGGTTATCGCCAGACGCTCGCTGGACGGCTGAAATCATCGACCACTCGGATCGGCGGGCGTATGTTGGGGCTGAGTTCTTGGCCGAAGGCGACCGCCGCTATGAAAACGAAGCTTGGAAAGTTGCCGTTGATCGCCACCCTCGCGGTCATCATCGCGGCGGGGTTCACGCTGTCGTCGTGCGGAAATAGCGGCGGTAGTCCAGCAAGTTCCGATACCGGCTCACAGTTGCTCCGCGATGTGCCCAAACGTGCAGTGAGAGCCATGCAGATGGCCCAAAAGTGGCATAAAGATGCGCAGCTCATCAGCCTGAGCACGAAGCAGAGCAACAACTACGCGCTCGAGTTCATGTTTCGCTCTCCTTCCAACCCCGGCTTCTTCTATGTGACCGACGCGAAAGGTAAGGTCACGTCGCAGGCGATGCCGCCCGTCAGCGCGAACACCGGCGATCCGATTCCACTCACTTTCATCGACCTGCCGGACGCGATCGCGAAAGCCGAGCAGCAGGGCATGCCTGCGGCGATCAAGAGCGCATCGCTGGAGGCATCAACCGGAGGTAGGCCAGCGCTCGCCTGGGCAATTCAGCCCGAGACTGATCACTACCCCTATCTCTACACGGTCGATGCGGCGACCGGCAATGTGTCGAGCACGAGCGAGCCGCTCGTTTATGGCACTCCGCCGAATAGGCAACAGAGCGCTGCCTACACGCCCCCGCCTCCAATCGATCCGGCGAGCGCGCGTCAGCCGACGCCAGCCGCCGAAGCGCTGTGGCAGAAGGGCAATTCCTATTACGGCCGCAACGACTTTGCCAATGCGTTGCCCCTATACAGAGAAGCGGCTAAGGCCGGTCACCCGCGCGCGATGGCCGTGATCGGCAATCTATATAGGGAGGGCAAAGGCGTCCCACAGAACGCGAGGGAGGCCGCGAAATGGTACGCCGATGCCGCCGCGCTCGGTAACCGCGCCGCGCAGTTCTCGCTCGGCAGCATGTACGAGGAAGGCGAAGGCGTGAGCAAGGATGTCGCTAAGGCCGCGCAGCTTTATGAGATCAGCGCGCGCCAAGGCATGCCCGAAGCACAATTCGCGCTCGGCATTTCGTACGAGTTCGGTCAGGGCGTTGCGCGCAACCGGGCGGCGGCGATCTATTGGCTGGATCAGGTCGCGGCGCAGGGCGATGGGCGTGCGGGATGGTATGCCGATTGGCTGCGCCGGCCCGACATGCCCCAGCTCAAGGACGAGATGGAGTTCGGCCGGTACACAGCGGATCAAGTGGCTCGAGCGCTGGCGCCCAGCCCGCGTCAAGGCATCGGCCTTACGGAGATCAACGAATCCTTCATACGTGCCGGGCGTGCCGCGCAGGCGGAAATGAGGGGCGACAACAACACTGCCGCCGCGTGCCGCGGCAGCGGGCCGTGCTGAATGCGCACTGGTTGACCGAGCCTCTAGCCGATCGGCAATGACTCGAGGTACTGCCCACCGGACTGACATACACGGCGACGCAACGCAACAAGTGTATATCGCGCTCGTTGCTCGGCCCGAGCTTCAGCGGCGGTCGGCGTCGCGTCGAGCTTGTTGTTGGCGTCTTCCCTGCGCCGCACGACCAGAGCGCTCGCGGCGTCGTACTCGGCACACGCTTCGGCGTAGTCCTCAAGGAGCTCCTGCCGCTCGTTCGCGCCGCCCTCTCTCATGCTCCGAGATTACTTGGCGTTGCCGGTGACGTTTGTGCGGTACCGAACATAGTGCTTCGACGGCTACCGAGGGAAGTGCACGACGTCGTGAAGTCCGCGCGTCGCGGTCCACGGGATCTCCTGATCTGTTGTTCGCTGGACTTGATGTGCGTCGTTGAAGTCAGTGAAGCGCGCTTTCAGCGTGCCGGCGAGCGTGCCGTCGTCCTTCAGCGATCCGGTCGAGTCGATATGCAACATGAAATTCTCACCGCTCGTATCTCCGGAGAACGTCAACGTGTCACCGGCGAGCTGACCGGTCAGCTTGATCGGATCGCCGTGCGGCCAGTCGAGCGTGCCGGTGACGGTTGTACCTTTCTGGTCGAGCACGAGCGCCAGCCCGATGCGTTGCTCGACTGTAAGCGTCCAGGTGCCTGCGACTGACTGTTCTTTCGCGTTCACTGTGCTGGCGCCGAGCGCGGCGCTGGCGATGATGATTGCTACGAATACCGCTGGCTTCATGTTTTGCTCCTTGTCGCATGCCCTTTCTCGAGCGGATGACATCTCCGGACCCCGATCAACCAACCCGAGCTAGAGCTGCTCGGAATCAGGCAGCGGCCAAGACCGATCGAAGTACCTCGCAAAGATAGAAAATGAGGCAGCCGATGTATGATCATGCGCATGAGATCCAACGCCGTCATCTTAGCCTTCGTTTGCGTCTTCGCCGGGTGCGGCTCCGAGCCGGTTCGCGTGCCCTCGGGGGCCGAGACATTCGCCACGCATTGCGCCTCGTGTCACGGCCCGCGTGCCGAAGGCGACGGCCCCGTGGCCGCGACGCTCAGCGTGAACGTTCCGAACCTGCGCACGCTGAGCCAACGCAATCATGGGCAGTTCCCGGCCGACGCGGTCGCGAGCTATATCGACGGGCGCAAGCTCCCGACCGCGCACGGCACGCGCAACATGCCGGTATGGGGCCCCATCTTCGACGCGACCGGACGGTTGATCGAGGGCGGAGAGAGCTCGGCGCAGAGGATCCAGAGCGTGATCGACTATCTGCGCGGGCTCCAAGTGACCGCGAATTGAGCCTATCGCCATGGCCCGACGCTCGCCGGCAGCGGCGGGTTCGAGATGAATAAGAAGAAACGGAATACTCGTTGCGCTGTTCTTGGAGAGCGTCGTACAAACCTTCCACCAACATCGCGCGACTCGACGAGGCCCGCGCGAACTCCTTGACGAAGTGCGATTCAATCGCGAGCTAATCCACAGCGCGGACTATTTGCCCAATCAGCTGAAGAACACTTGGAGAACGGAACGATGCCCACGAAAGACGAACTACTTCAGCGCTTCACGCACCCCGAGATCCAGGAGACTGGCACTCGCGTCTTCCATGTGCTCGAGGGCGACGGCGAGCACGACAAGGCCGCGATGCGACGGCTAAGCAAGGCGCTGAGCTGGCTCGTGGCGAAATTGGAGGACGACGGCACGCTCACCGCGGACAACGTCGGTGACCTTCTGCTACACGCCGTTCTCTAATCTCTCCAATTGTTTGCCAGCGTCAGTGCGCCGTTGGACGGGAAAGTGAGTGACGCCGAATCCGACTATCGCCGAGCCCGCCTCTACCGCGTCCGCACGCGTGGCGTCGGCGCGAATCAAAGAAAAAGAGCTTAGGCTCGCACTCGTCTGTTACGGGGGCGTCTCACTCGCCATCTATCAGCACGGGATAACCAAGGAGATCCTGAAGCTCGTACGCGCTTCCCGCGCGTACCACGACGCCGAGGGGCCCGCCGAGAAGCAACGACCGGGGCACCACTACAAGGCGACGCGACTCGATGGCGCCGAGCACTCCACGGAAGAGGTCTATTTCGATTTCCTGAAAGCCATAGGCGGCCATAACCTCGACTTGCGCGTCGTCGTTGACGTGATCGCGGGCGCCTCGTCGGGCGGAGTCAACGGCATCGTGCTCGCGCGCGCCCTCGCTCACGATCTGCTGATCGAGCCGGCCACCGATGTGTGGCTGAACGATGTCGACGTAGCGAAGCTCCTGGCGCCCGAGGCGAAGGCCGAGCCCTGGCACAAGTGGTACGTGCGGCCGTTCGTACGGCCGCTCCTCTGGGAGCTGCGACGCAAAGGATTGCTACTCGCAGTGACCGATCAAGAAACGCGCGAGAAGCTGTCGATGTTTCTGCGCTCGCGCTGGTTCGAGCCGCCGCTCGACGGGGCGCGATTGAGCACGTTGCTGCTCGACGCCATGGAGCGGATGGGCGAGCCCAGCGAGCCCGGTGCATCGCTCTTGCCGGCGGGGCAACGGCTCGATCTCGCGGTGACCGTGACCGACTACTACGGTGCCGAACGCCTGATCCATTTACACGATCCGCCCGTCGTCCGTGAGCGCGAGCACCGTCAGGTGTTGCGGTTCTCGGTCGAGCGCTTACAGACGGGCGGCATCATCAGCGATTTTAGTTTCGACAACGTGCCCGCTCTCGCGTTCGCGGCGCGTGCGACCGCGTCCTACCCGGGCGCTTTTCCGCCGGCCCGCGTTCGCGAGATGGATGGCATCCTCGAGGAACGCGCCCGTCCGTGGCCGAGGCGCGCGGCGTTCCTCGACAGCAACTTCGCGCACTACCGCGCGATGGGGCTCAGTCCGGAGGATGTCGTGCTCGTCGACGGCAGCGTGCTCGACAACAAGCCGTTCCATCTCGCGATCGAGGCGATTCGGTCCCACACCGCTTTTCGTGAGGTCGACCGCCGCGTCGTCTACATCGATCCGCATCCGACGACGCAGACGCCGGCGGAGCTCGGCCACATGCCCGGTTTTTTCGCCGCGATCCGCGGCGCGCTATCGGACTTGCCCCGCTACGATCCGATCAACGACGAGCTCGTTTGGATCGGCCAGCTCAACGAAGAAGTCCGACGCGAGCGTGCCGCACTCGAAGCCGTCCGGCCAGACGTCGCGGCTCGCGTGGAACGTATCGCCGGAGCTGCGCTCGGCGAGGCGGTCACAGCGGAGCAAATACGGCACTGGCGCATCGATGCCGGCCGTGTCCTGATGGAAGACTCACGGCTCACGTACAACCAATACGTCCGTCTCATGATTGGCGAGGCGCTCGCGTACCTATCCCGCCTCATCGGCACGGTCTGCGGCTACGCGCCAAATTCGCCGCGGGCGCGCTGGGTCGCGGCCGTGCTCGATATCTGGGCGCGCCGCGAAGGGATCGAGCGACGCGATTACCCGATCCCGCCCGGTGCGACGAGCGAGGCCGAGTTGCCGTTGCCGATGACTTTCCTCGTGAGCCTGAACCTCGACTATCGCTATCGCCGACTGTACTTCGTGATTCATACGATCAACCGGTTCTACTCGAGACTGGGCGATCCCAAGTTTCGCGGCGTGACGTCGGGCGCGCTCGATGTCTTCAAGCGCGAGGTTTACGGTTGCCTCGAGGGTCTACGGGCGCGCGAGGGCGCCGATTTTCTGAGCTCGCAGTGCAGCGTGACGATTCGCGCCTTGTTTCAACGTCAGGATCGGGAGGACATGAGGCCGGAGGCGTTGCCGGATGCCGGGACCTTCGTCCAACAGCACGAGCAGCGGATGACAGCGGTGATCGACGAGATCGGCCGCCAGGGCAATTTCGTCGGCTTCAACGAAGACTCCGACGCCGTGCTCTCATCGCCGGCTTTTCACGCACTCGGTCCGGCGTGCTGCCACGGCCTGCTGATCTCCTATATCGGCTTCGTGTTCTGGGACATCATCATTTTGCCGATGCTCGGCTCGCAGACGCAGCACAAGCTCGGCGAGCTCGGCGAGATCATCGTCGACCGGATCAGTCCCGACGACGCCACGACGATTCGCTCCAGCGATACGGCCGCGAGCCTCAGGGGCGCCGACTTCGCGCATTTCGGCGCGTTCCTGAGCCGGTCGGCGCGTGAGAACGACTATCTGTGGGGACGGCTCGATGCGGTCGACCGGCTGTTCGATCTGCTCGCGAGTGCATCCGCACGCGATGTCGCGCCTGCGCTCGAGGTGCGCGCGTTCAAGAAGCGCGCGTTCGAAGCGGTGCTCGCCGAGGAGAAAGCCAGACTAGTGAACGTGCCCCAGCTTCTGGCCAGGTTGCAGGAGATCGTGACGCAGTTGTGACGTGGCGCCCGATCTTCTAATCGGCCTCGCGCTCGGGAACGCAACAGAGCTTTGCGTCAGCCAGCGCCGACTCCATGACCGAGCCCGTGATCGGGCTGCGACGAAATGCCGTGCATCCTTTTAGTCCACGGTCGAAAGCGTAGCGGTAAATGTCTTTGAATCTCTCGAACGGAAGATCCGTCGGAACATTGACAGTCTTGGAGATCGAGTTGTCGACGTGTAGCTGGAGCGCCGCCTGCATTTCGACGTGCGCAGCAGGCGAGAGATCGAGCGCCGTCACGAAATGGTCGGGTGGCGGCTCGCGCCCGCGCAGAGCGCGCCAACGCTCAAGCGCGTAGTCCGTAAGATCATACTCGGTCGCCGTGCCATCGACCTCGAGCACGCGGCGCCTATACCGAAAATCGTAGACCGGCTCGATGCCGCTCGAAACGTTGTTTGCCAGGATGCTGATCGTGCCGGTCGGCGCGATCGCAGTCAGATGGCTGTTTCGAATCCCGTGGCGCGCAATCGCGTCGCGAATTTCTGCCGGCAGGCTCGATACGAAAGCCCCTTGGAGATACGGCTCGCGGTCGAAGAACGGAAACGCCTTCTTTTCGCGCGCAAGCTCGATCGAGCTCCCATATGCCGTGCGGCAAATCGTCTGCATCACGTGCGCCGCGAGCGCGCGCGCGTCGGGTTCATCATAGCGGCGGCCGAGCATCAGGAATGCATCGGCGAGACCCGTGAGCCCTAGCCCGATCCGCCTCGAACCGCGCGCCATTTCAGCTTGCCGCTGCAATGGGAAACGCGAAACATCGATCACATTGTCGAGCATGCGCACGGCGACTCGCGCTGCGTCTGCGATCGCGTCGAGGTCGAGCGACGCGTGGTCCGTGAATGGATCGCGCACGAATGGGACGAGATTGATGGACCCCAGATCGCACGCACCATACGGCGGCAGCGGCACTTCTCCGCACGGATTCGTCGCACTGATTTGCTCCCGGTACCAGAGATTGTTCATGCGATTGATCCGGTCGACGAAAAGCACGCCGGGCTCGGCATAGTCGTATGTCGCGCGCATCAATCGGTCCCAGAGCTCGCGGGCCCGAACTCGGTGATGAATTCGGCACGGCACCGGCTCTGGCGAGCCGGACCAGCGCCGGATGGTCGTCTCGCCGCCGTCGCTGGTCGTAGGAAACACGAGCAGCCATTCCGCGTCGCTCTCCACGGCGTGCACGAGATCGTCGCTCACGAGCACGGAGAGATTGAAGTTGCGCAGCTGCCCAGGACTCCGCTTTGCCTCGATGAACGCCAGGATGTCGGGGTGATCGCAACGCAGCGTGGCCATCATTGCGCCGCGGCGCGCCCCGGTGGAGAGCAGCGTCGCGCACATCGCGTCCCAGATCCTCATGAACGACACCGGGCCCGATGCGACGCCGCCGACGGCGTTTGCCGGCGTGCCGTGCGGGCGCAACGTCGAGAAGTCGTATCCGACCCCCCCGCCCTGCTGCATCGTGAGCGCGCCTTCCTTCAGGGCGTCGAAAATCCCGTCGATGGAGTCCTCGATGGCGCCCATGACGAAGCAATTGAAGAGTGTCACACGACGCCCGGTGCCGGCTCCGGCTTGAATGCGGCCGCCAGGCAGAAACTTGAAACCGCTGAGCGCGCGATAGAATCGGGGCTCCCACTCTGCCGGGTCCTTTTCTACCGCCGCAAGGGCGCGCGCGATGCGTCGCCACGTACCCTCGATCGTTCGATCATCGTCGTCGCCGCGGAAACGGTACTTCGCCTCCCAGATACGGCGCGAGATATCGGCGGTGAACATTCCCGGCGGCATGGCAGCTCCGTGGTCGATTGTAGCCGCGGTTCGACATCGGCCGGCCGAACACGGTCGCGCGGACCCGAGCGGCGCCGCCAGCGGATCGAGGTCAAGCGCGCTTGAGTAGCTTCGCGAGCTCCGGCCAACTGCGCGTATTGAGAACGTCCGCGGGCCCGAGCCAGCCGCGCCTCGCTTGAGCCACGCCGAGCCGCATATTCGCCAGCTGCGCCGTTGAATGAGCGTCCGTCGAGAGCGCCACCTTGATGCCGAGGTCCTTCGCCATCCTGCAATGGGCGTCTGAAAGGTCGCGGCGTTTCGGTTGAGCGTTGACCTCGAGGAAGCAGCCGCGATCTAGGGCGGCCTTCATCAGTCGTTCCATGTCGATCGCATAGCCTTCGCGCTCGCCGAGCAGCCGGCCGGTCGGATGAGCCAGAATCTGCAAGCGCGGATTATCCATCGCGCGGATGATGCGCTCGGTTTGCCGCTCGCGCGATAGCCCAAATCGGTCATGGACCGCGGCAATTACGAGGTCGAGCTCGCTGAGGATCCCCTCCGGGAGATCGAGCGAGCCATCCTCGAGGATATCCACTTCGGCCGATTTCAAGATCCTGGGTGTGCCTAGCGTGGCGTTCAGACGATCGATCGCCCGCATCTGGCGCGTCAGGCGCTTCGCGTCGAGGCCGTTCGCAATCCGCAGATG
>Ga0326726_10003983_pt1 | contig 13523 bp, 12 predicted proteins | sample MHFenrmetagenome_2_FD_207603 | JGI IMG/M metagenome (GOLD analysis project Ga0326726, IMG submission 207603) | Lab enriched peat soil microbial communities from Michigan Hollow, Ithaca, NY, United States - MHF15MN | ecosystem: Environmental > Terrestrial > Soil > Wetlands > Peat | place: USA... | reverse complement strand
TAGCGCATCATTGTAGCGGTCTGATCCCAAATAAGCAACCCCGATATTCATGTGAGATTCAGCCTGTTCCTGCTTCCATGGACTGGTCGCACATGCAATTATAGTAATAAGATATACTGTAATTATAACGCATTTTATTATCTTTAAATTGATCATTTTTTTTCTCTCAAAATTATTAATTCAAGAAGACTTGGACTTTTTCGTTATAAAGCAAAGGAAAAAGAACTTAGTCGAATTGTCCCTGAGCTAGTTGAGACGGTTGAAGAGGTCTTAGGTTTATTTTTTTGTAAATATCTATGTGAAAGTGCACACCAGTGCTGTCTCCGGGGATTGCAGAGACTTTTGTAAATTATCTCTATCTCGTGACAAAATTTTAAACCTTTGCACAGTTATGCGCAAAGGTCGCGTTTTGTTTAGGCAGTTAAAAGAAACGAGAAAATTTTATCCCCCTTTTAGTTTTTCAGGTTTTTCTCCCCAAGCTTCACCCTTTATGATCTTCGGGGTGATAAATACCATGAGCTGCTTACGGTTTTTGCTCAGGTTTTCAGTTTTGAACAACCAGCCCAGAATCGGTATCTTCTGGAACCAGGGAACACCCGTCACGCCACTTTGTTCGTTTGTTACTAATATTCCGCCGAGGACAATGGTATCCCCATCCTGAACAACAACTTTAGACTCCACTTCGTTCTTGTTGATCGGAGGGTTACCACCTAATGTTGCGGCCTGCGTGTAATCCGCGGCATCATTTGATGCCTTGATCTCCATGGAAATAGTGCCGTCAGGCGTAACCTTCGGTTTGACGTCAAGCTTCAGAACGGCTTCCTTAAAGGTTATACTTCTATTTCCATCTTTGTCTATCGTAATGTACGGAATTTCCTGGCCTTGTTTTATCGTTGCTTTGACATTATCCATTGTAGTAACTTTCGGTGATGACACGATTTTGATCATGTTGTTCGATTCAAGAGCAGCAATCTGGGCCTCAAGCACGGCATTCATTCCTCCGATAACGAGACCGAATGTCGGTGATGCTATTGTCGCCGGATAATTGAGGGCAGCGGTCTGTATTGCCTTTCCAGTAGTTACGTCTGAAAATGGGATAGCGGATGGATACGACCATGTGATGGGGCGACCTGATGAGGGGTTTGTTCCAGCCGTTAAAGCGTAGGAATAGTCACCGATTCTATTATAGGAAACACCTCCCCACTGTACACCGAGGTTTCTGACGAAAGTGTCATTGGCCTCCACAATTTTTGCCTCAATGGCCACCTGTCTCAGTCTTCCTCTTTCTTCCAGGCGTTCCTGCTCTGCCTTTTTGGCAATGGCCTCGGCTTTGAGACGATCTTCTTCAGCTGCCTTCCGGTCAGCCTGGTCTTTTTTTACTCTTTCGACCGTCATGATGGTGATTACATCATCTGTCTGCTTTTTAATAAGACCTTGAACATCTAAAATACTGTTGAGTGCCAGATCCCAGGGGACTTTTTTCATGCTAAGGGTCACGTTTCCCTTGACATCATCCCCGGAGACAATAGTGACTCCTCCCTCCTCAGCTAATAACCGCAGGACTGCCTTTATGTTTGCATCCTGGAAATCAAGCGATATCTTGCGGCTTTGATACCTCTTTGCATCTTTTTCTTTATCCATCTGCTTTTCAGCAGGTTTAACATCTTTCTTTGCTGTTTCTTTGGAAACTTCCGGCAGTTTACTCTCCAGGCTGCTTACGTTGAAATCAATGAAGACATTCTTCCCTGCCTGACTGACACTGTAAGGAACTTTCTCTCTTAGGGCTATCGTGATCTGGGCCCACTGTTGACCATCGGATGTTTTTTGGGCAGGAACAACATTGATCACATTGGCAAGCTTGCCTTCACCTAAGGGCTGCTTAAGCTCCTCGGGCACAAATGTTTTTGCCATTTTTACAAGCACACCATTACCGGCCAGGGCTTCGACATCAACACCGGACTGTTTGGATGCAACAATGGTTATGCGCTCTTTGCCTTTCATCTTTTCAAATGTCACGCTTTCAAGATATCCAAAATCTGCTGCTTGTTCCTTAGGCGTGGAAACCTGTGAGGGATTCGTCGCCTCTGGCTGCGCACTCCTTACGAATTCGGCATTGCTAATAAACATAACAAGAGCAGTCAAAAATACAATCCATGGTATATTCTTTTTCATGGTTTTCCCTCACCTTCTTCTTTGTGAAGCTTCATCGTAATTCTAGTTGTCTTCGTCTTTTTAGCCTCTAATTTGATCTTTTCTTCGACGATGACACGGTCTGCGAGTATCTGTACTACTCTACCGCTGTTCAGGCCAATATAGGTTCCCAAAAAAATGGGATAGAATTTCCCTTTAAAATCCTGGACCATGGCTATTTTAGAGTGTTCATCGCCTGCAATACCCACAACTCTGAATTGATCGACACCCACCCTTTGCAGGGGCGAAATGGGAAGTGCCTTTGGTAGTTCCATCTTTTTCTTGAGATCGATTTCCAGATCTATAAAGGGTTTAAAAGGATCTGGTTTTCCGATAGGATTGTATCTGTATTCAGGGACGGCTTTCAGATTGGCAACCTTTGTTTCAGCTACCTGTGTATCAGGCCCTTTTGTATCAGCTGCTTTTGTATCAGCAGCGGTAGAATTGGCTGCCCACATCATGATAATCAAAGCCAGAATAATTTTTGTCATGCAAGCTGCTGTTTTATTTTTTTTCATCAACTTTTTTTTCATCACGCTTTTCCACGAACATGTAAGTTTTTATCACACAAGATGTATTTATAGGTCTTCCCGACCCCTTTAACTCCTTCCCCGGATACATGGAAATATCTTCAATATTGATGATCCTGGGAAGTTTCGCAACTTTCTCAAAAAAGACAACGGTACTATGAAAGCCTCCGCTAACCGTAACTTTAACAGGTATTTCCTCATAAAATTGATCTTCAGGCTGTTTGGGTGGAGTGCCTTTAGTGTCAGCGGGTTTTTTATCAGCAGGTTTTGCTCCCGCCTGCTGTGTATCCTGGGGTTTCTTCTCAGATTGTTTTGGTTCGAACAAAAGAAAATCTATACCGGCATCTTTTCCAGCTTGTGCCACAGCATATAAGAGTCCCGGAATCTCACGCTGATCAGGCAGTTTTGCCAGGGCAAGCGTTAATGTTGCTCTAAGTTCATCAACTTCCTTCGCATATTTTCCCTTTTGGGCCGCAATGCGATCTTGCTCTGCAACCTTTCCTTCAATCTCAGATAACTTTGCCTCGAGAGTCCCTTTTTGCTGTATATATGGTTGCATGATTATTGAAAAATAAGCGCCACCTAAGAGTAAGTATATTATACAGACAATCAATGCCTTGCGTTTTGGGGGCATCCGTTTGATATCGTTTAGAGTGATAGCCATACAATTATGATCCCTTCTTCTTCACGCACGATATAACAAATTGCTGCAGCTTGGTTCCGGATATCTCTTTTTCCTTTGTAGATACTAAATCAACAGATTTGACAAAGGTGGCTCCAGCCATGTTTTTCATAAAGTGAGCAACGGCGATATTGTTTCTGGCCATACCCTCAAAGGTAGTATCCGTTCCCCTCTCGCTTAATTTCTCAAGCCAGACATCATGTATGGGAACCAGTGTTGTCAACTCGTCCAGCATACGAACAGGTGCCAGGCGGTTTTCTTCGAGGTTATTGATAATGGCTAGTTTTTTCTCCAGAATCGCTTTGTCTTTTTTATAAGTTTCTATATCCACCACAATCTTTGTCAGACGGGCAAGAGTTTCTTCCTTAACCTTTATGTTTTTTTCTAGAGAACTGATACTCGTACTGAGATAAAGTTGTAAAGAGCCGATCGCGAGGAGAAAGACTATGAAAGTGATGGCAATGATCACAATCTGCCGTGTTAGATCCTCTTGTTTTACCTTTTCTCTGTAAGGAAGAAGATTAATCCTGATCATTTGTCACCTACTTTTCTTAATGCCAACCCGACTCCTACTGTGGCAATTGGTTTAATCTCTTCAATCGTTGCCGGGTCAAGGGTCTTAATATTGTATCCTATCTTTTTAAAGGGGTTGGCAATTTCTGCTTCAACGCTGAGTCTTTGAGTAAGATCGTTTACTATACCTGGGATTTTTGCACTTCCGCCGGAAAGGAGGACATGTTTTATATATTCGCCGCCGTAGGTTGACCTGAAATAATCGACAGACCTCTCAATTTCTGAACAAATAGGTTCAGCATATGAAAGAAGACTTTGCTGGAATTCTCTTTCTGCAGATTCATCGCCGCCGGGACCTTCAATTTTTATTCTTTCCGCCTCCTCAAACGTCACACCTAACTTTTTCTGAATTGCCTCAGTTATGGAATTTCCCGCCAGTGTAAAATCTCTGGTAAAAATCGACGCGCCGCCTTTAAGAACATTTATGTTTGTGATGCTTGCCCCTATATTAATGAGAAGGGCCATTTCATTCTCTTCATATTCATAATTCTCTTCATACATCGTTTCGAGAGCAAAGGAATCTACATCCATAATCATGGGTAAATACCCCGCCCTTTGAATAGCAGCAGTATAACTGGAGATAATATCTTTCTTTGCTGCGACAATAATAACATCCATCTGATTAGGGTTGAATTCATTTTCACCAAGGATTTGAAAATCGTAGCTCACCGCCTCCATGTTATCGAAAGGTAAATATTTGCCTGCTTCATCTTTTATAAGATCACGCAACTCATCTTCATCCATAGTGGGAAAGTTTACTTTTTTTATAATGACGGAGTGTCCAGAAAGAGAGATTACAACACCTTTCTTTTTGCAACCGGATTGTTTGAACAGTTCCTTAATTTTCAAGGCCAATTCCTGCGGCTCCACAGGTATGCCATCTACTATTACACCTTTTTCCAAAGGAATCTGGGAAAACCGGCTGAGAATGTGCCCCTTTGGGGTTTCCTGTATTTCAGCAAGTTTTATAGAACTTGATCCTATGTCAAGCCCAGCCAGTTGCTTACTGCCTCCGAAGAGATCGATCTCAAATATCTTTTTGCCACCTGATAATAGATTCTTAATATTTAACATAATGATCTCATAAAAAAAGTCATAATAAGGTTTATTTTAAATACCGGTATATAAGGTCTTCCTTCCTGACCATTTCAAGTTCATTCCGTACCACCATCTCTATATATTGTACGTCACTCTTAAGTAACAAGACTTTCCTACTCAATTCCATGTTCTCAAGGGTAATATCATGATTCGTTTTTTTAAGAGTCATCAACCGTTCCTTCATCGCGTAATTATCGATGAGCCCCCTTTTACCGAAAGTGATGAGCATACTGATCAGAAAGACAAACACAATAAGATATCTTCCCAATTTCATTCGTTATGACAATTCCAATCAATGCTGTTAAGGAGTATATATATTTTTGTATAAAACAATCAGTGACACTGATCACAAAAAAACGTCTTCATATTTTTTATGTAATGCTTTTGCAACCTTCAATTCGGAGTACTTGCGTGTTGGTAATCCTTTTTCCATCTTTGTGACGGTTTGAGGGGCCAACCCTGCTCTTCTTGCAAGTTCGGCAATGCTGAGGGGAATCGATTCACGAATCTGTCTTACTTTATTTCTTCTCATATATGTTTGAAAAGCTTATCTTATGTAACGACCTTATGATACTAATTATAAATTATGTCAAGTAAAAAAGATCATTCATGTTTAATATATTTTAATATTGATTAATATTAATCAACATTGTCTGTTGTTTTTATTATCGCCAATTTAATGGTAAAACTTTAGTATAAATTTTACATGCCTGTTTATAAAATTATAAATTGTTTATTACCTAAAAAGTAGCAAGGACATTAAATATGGGATTGTTTCGTTTAAAAACACCGGAGACAAGGAACATCCTTCGACAGGCTCAACATAAACTCACTTGAGGCGTGAAGTATACATAGATGCATGTTGTTATGCTTAATTATGAAACGGAAGGTAGCAGCAGGCTGTTCCTGTCCACTGCCTTCACTAAGGTAAAGTCCGGCAAACGGACTTTTAAAGCATTAGTGTCGGATGCTATTGAGTTACGGAAGGCAGGAGCTGCTGTGGTTCACCGAGAAAAAATTCTCCACGTTCGATCCACTCTTTGAGGATATTGGCAATTTCCTTTGCTTTATAATAACTAGACAAGGGTGCGGTAATAATCTTGTTACCGTTTAGTGTTATCGAACCTGAGTAGAGTTCCTTATAACTTACCTCACCGAGGCTTTTCAGAACACCACCTTTTGGATAATTCATACTGTAGTCATAGACCTGCGTATAGATATCATCATTTTTAACAGAGGTATACCGTGCCATCTCTTCGTTCAGGATTGGTATCGGAATGCCTATTCCAACGTACAGAGAAACCCCATATCCTAGCATACTGGCACCTACAAGCCATTCAGGATTCATCTCTTTTAGATTTCCTATTGTTCCTATAGTTCCTGCGCCCCCTTTGGGGATACCATTTTTACCTCTAACAACATTCGGGTTGTGCTGCGTGCCATGCCAGGATACATAACCTTGGCCTCCTCCCAAAAAGATTCTCGTCCCTATGCCAATCGTCATGTAATAAGGATCATTTAATAGAGGGCTTAACTGTCCCGCTGTTGCGTAATTAGCATTGGCCATGCGAGGTCTCAACACCCCCATATAAGTATAAATTGTTTTGTCTGACATGTTAACAGCGCAACTGTAATTCTGATAGGCATTTCGCGGGTTGAAGAGAATGGCGTCTCTTAGATCATTAATAGTAATATTTTTCTCATATTTCCGCGCCGGGTAACAATCAGTTCCGTAGCCTTCCGCACGCAATCTGATTACATTCCCTGCAACCAAATCTTCAATGACATGTCCGCCTCCGTAATTGAATTCCCCGGGATAGACACTGTTGAGGGGGTCACCTTCGACAACCTCAGTTGCGCCTATGTAGCAGTCAACTGCTGCGATACCACCATAGGCAAATACATCGTTAAGCCAAATTTTTGAGGCCCTTATCCTTGGAGCAGTATGGCCAAAATTTAAAAATGCACCTGACGAACACATGGGAGCGAATGTTCCGGTTGTGACTATGTCTATCTGTCGGGCTGCATCAACGTGACCATGTCTCTCAACTATATCGATCATCTCTTCAGCAGTTACAATAACAGCCTTTCCCTGTTTGATCTTCTCATTGATCTCTTTATACGTTTTATTTACTTTGAGTTTTTTCATGAAGTGCCCATCCTCAATTTACTTGGTATGACCAAACCCTCCATTTCCTCTTGAGGTTCGATCAAGCTGCTGACACGCTATCCATGAAACTCTACAAACCCGATGTACTATCATCTGTGCTATACGATCACCACGCCTGATGACAAAAGGTTTTTTCCCATGGTTAATCATGATTATTCCTATCTCACCGCGGTAGTCCGCATCAATTGTTCCAGGAGAATTAACCAGCGTCACTCCATTTTTTATGGCAAGACCGCTTCGGGGCCTTATTTCTGCTTCATATCCTACCGGCAGCGCAATCGCTATTCCTGTAGGGATCATCTTCCTCTGACCAGGAAGTATTGTTTCATCTGCTTCCACCGCTGCAAAGATATCCATACCTGCTGAATATTCGGTCATATATTGGGGAAAGGATATATCTTCACAGTCTGACAAATTTTGAATTGGTATTGTGATTTCTTCCATCATGAGAACTTAAATGTCATTCTTAAAACTCTTATCCTTTATTATAGTCAAGAGAAATGTCCTTTTCTGATATCATTCCCATAGCGACCAGGGAGACATTCTCAGGATTGAAAATTTCAAAAGCCAGATTCCTGACATCTTCTGCCGAAACAGCGTCTACAGAGGCTATAATATCTTCAGGAGGGATAAACCGTCCAAAAAAAATTTCATTCTTGGCCAACTTAATCATACGATTGTCAGTACTCTCCATAGAGAGTAGAAAATTTCCTTTGATCAGTTCTTTGGCTTGAATCATTTCTTTCTCAGTTAAGGGATCATCACATAATCGCTTAAATTCTTCAAAAACCAGGCTGATAACAACCTGAATCCTATCCTCACCGGTTCCCGCATATACACCTAAAAAACCCGTATCACTATAGGGGTTAAGATAGGAATGGATAGCATAAGCAAGCCCCCTCTTTTCTCTGATTTCCTGAAACAGTCTTGAGCTCATACTGCCACCAAGAACGGCATTTAATATAAAGCTCGGATATCTTTTAGTACTTATCGCAGAAGGTGCAACTGTGCCGATTATTACATGCACCTGTTCCAGGTCTTTTTTGAGGACGGCTGTTTTTGATGATATCACTGGCTCGTTCGTTTGAGTCTTGAGGGATTTTGCTGGTATAGATCCGAAGGACCGATTTACAAGATCAACAAATTCATCATGTTTCAGATTACCAGCGGCAGCCAGTACCAGATTATCACCTTTATATCGTTTATTAAAAAAGGTAAGAAGGGTTTCTCTATTTAATGCAGTTATTAAATCCTTTGTCCCCAAAACTGGAAGACCTAAGGGATGGTCATTCCAGAATACACTCTCAAAAAAATCATGGATATAATCATCAGGTGAATCCTCGACCATTTTTATTTCCTGAAGGATCACTGATTGTTCTTTACTTATTTCTTCTTCGGCAAATCGTGAATTTATGAAGATGTCGGCAAGAAGGTCTATTGCCATAGTGAGATGATAGTCTGGTATCTTTATATAAAATGAGGTCAGTTCCTTGCCGGTGAAGGCATTTATCATTCCACCGACAGAATCAATAGCTGAAGCAATATCAAAAGAGGACCTATTTTTAGTCCCCTTAAAAAGCATATGTTCGATAAAATGAGCTGTACCGTTTATAGCACGGTCTTCATAACGGGAGCCGCTCTGTACCCAGACTCCTATGGATATCGACCTGACATGATTGATCTCTTCGGATACTATTCTGACACCGTTAGGGAGAACAGTTTTATTGCTCGTGGGTACCAAGTGCATCCTTCCTGCTAAGCCGAATTTTCCCTTGCTTATCAATCTCAAGTACCTTAACTACTACTTCCTCCCCCTCTTGAAGGATGTCGGTTACTTTTTTAACCCTCTCCTTGGATAGCTGTGAAATGTGTACCAATCCTTCAGTGCCCGGCAATATTTCGACAAAGGCTCCAAAATCAACTATTTTCTTGACGATACCACGATAGATCTTTCCCACCTCTGCGTCTTCGGTCAACCACTTGACCATAGCCACGGCTCTCGAAGCTGCTTCTGCGTCGTTCGATGCAATGGTCACTGTACCGTCATCTTCCACATCAATGGTAACGCCTGTCTCATTGATAATCTGCCTGATGTTTTTCCCTCCGGAGCCGATCACATCCCTCACCTTTTCCGGTTTTACTTTGAGCGTTGTAATCCGCGGGGCATATTGAGATATATCTTTCCGCGGTTCGGCAATTGTTTCTTTAAGTTTTTCGATGATGAAAAATCGCCCCTCTTTTGCCTGGTATAAAGCTTTTCTTAATATATCTTCATTCAGTCCGCCAATTTTAATATCCATCTGTAACGCTGTGATTCCTTTCTTCGTCCCGCATACCTTGAGATCCATATCACCCGCATGATCTTCATCACCGATGATATCGGAGAGGATGGCTACCTTGTTGTCTTCCTTTAATAACCCCATGGCAATTCCTGCAACAAAATCCCTCACCGGCACGCCAGCATCCATGAGGGAAAGCAAGCTGCCGCATACTGTGGCCATTGATGATGAACCATTTGAAGACAGAATCTCAGATACGATCCTTATCGTGTAAGGGAAAACTTCCACGGATGGCAAAATGGGTAATAAAGCCTTTCTGGCAAGGGCACCATGGCCGATTTCTCTTCTCCCCGGGGTCCTTAAGGGCTTTGCTTCTCCCACACAGTAAGGGGGAAAATTGTAGTGCAAAATAAAAGTTCTCATTTCTTCCCCACTCACATAATCCAGCCTCTGTTCGTCCGAAGATGTGCCGAGTGTGAGGGCAGCAAGGGCTTGGGTTTCACCCCTGGTAAAAAGGGCTGATCCGTGCGCCCTGGGCAGAATCCCCACTTCGGAACTGATCGGTCTGATATCCATAGTGGATCTTCCATCACTCCTTTTTTTCTCATGTAAAATCATATTCCTGACGATTTGCCGTTCCAGGTCCTCTATGATACTTCTTATTTGGTGACCGATCCTGTCATCTTCAGCGCTTAATTCTTTGACTATCTTTTCTCTTATCCAATCAAGTTTTTTGTGCCGGTCGAGCTTTCTCGATATGGCGTAAGCTTCTTTCAGACCGTCTGTGGCAGATTCAGTAACCTTTGCAAAAAGGGCTTCGTCTACGGTGATTTTCTCTACAGCTCTTTTTTCATTCCCTATTGTTTGGCGTATATTATCCTGAAGTTCAATTACCGGCCGTATTGATTCAAGACCAAAGTTGATAGCATTGATAATTACGTCCTCTTCTATCTCAAGAGCTTCACCTTCAAGCATCACCAGATTAATATCAAATTCCTTACCACCTGAACCGGGTGATACTTTTCTTCCAACGATAAAGAGATTAAGATCACTTTTCTCCAGGATATCTGATGACGGGTTACATATAAATGAGCCGTCACTACGACCAACTCGGACGCCGGCAATAGGCCCGTTGAAAGGGATATCCGACATTTCCAGCGCGGTAGAGGCACCAAGCATAGCTGCCACTACAGAATCATTTTCATTATCCACAGACAGCACTGTGGCAACGATCTGCGTTTCGAAGAAATAGCCTTTCGGGAAAAGGGGCCTGATCGATCTGTCAATAATACGTGATGTTAATATTTCCCTTTCATTAGGGCGTCCCTCCCTCTTAAAAAACCCTCCGGGAATCTTTCCCGCTGCAAAAGTCATCTCCTGATAATCTACTGTCAGGGGCAGGAAATCAACGCCCTCTCTCTTATTCTTAAGTGAAACTGCAGTTACAATGACGACCGTATCACCATAGGTTACAAGGACCGATCCATCGGCCTGACGCGCCATGTAGTTTGTTTTAATGGAAATGCTTCTTCCAGCGAAATCTATCTTAAACGTGTCATTCATATACTTTTCCTCTCATCATGATAATTCATGGCTATATATTTTCCCTTATTTGCAGACACAGTAAAAAACTGCAGACGAACCCGCGACGAAATCCATCTCTCTCTTCATGCTTTCCGTCAAAAATATTTGGTCCGGGATTATTTTCTGAGACCCAGACGCTGAATCACACTCCTGTATCTCTCCAAGTCCTTTTTCTTAAGATAATCCAGAATACGCCTTCTCTTCCCGACGAGTTTCAAGAGACCTCTGCGAGAATGATGGTCCTTTTTATGCATTTTGAAATGTTCCGTCAGGTACTCTATTCTGGCGCTGAGGAGAGCAATCTGGACTTCAGGAGAACCAGTGTCCACTTCGTGCAATTGGAAATTGTTAATGACTTCCTTTCTTTTTTCAGAATCTAACACCGCTTTATATCCTCCCCAAATTTAGTTGTCTATAACTATTGGCAAATGACAAATTAATATTTGTCCTGTGTCTGTCTATCGTTATTAAAAATTCTCAAAATTTTAACAACTTGTCTCATACCATCCAGTGTATTGATCTGGTCAGATGCATAAAGTAATTTCGCAATGGAAACAAGGTTATTATCTCTATCTATAAATTTTATCATATCTCCTTCTGCAAGTGAAGGGATATGATATATATTGAAAGATTCGGCTGTTGGTTGATAACCCCCCTTTAATTTCTTAGCAAATGCGTCATCGGCATAAATTACAGGGATATTCGGTAGCGCATCAATCAGGGGTATAATGTGCTCTGGCAGTCTCTCCCCCCGTGCATCATTAATACTTTCAATTGATACAGCGGATGCCTCAAAAAAAATGCCACTCCTTGTTCTTCGCAAACTCGCGAGACATGCGCCGCATCCCAGCATATCACCGATGTCGGAACACAGAGACCTGATATAAGTCCCTTTTGAACATGAAACTGAAAAAGTTACATAGGGCAATTTTAGTTCATCAATTACGATGTTGTAAATTTCTACAATTCTTGGTGGAAGTTCGACGGCAATACCTTTCCTCGTCCATTTGTAAAGAGATTTTCCTTTAAATTTTATAGCTGAGTACCGGGGAGGTATCTGTTTTATTTCTCCGATGAAGCGATTAAACACATTCTCTATATCGTTAAGTCCGACATACGGGTCATCACGAGCAATAATTTTACCTTCTATATCCTGGGTATCAGTTTTGACACCCAGTAACATGGTCGCCTTGTAGTCTTTCGTGTCCATTGACAAGAATTGTACTAACTTCGTTGCTTCGTTTATACAAACAGGCAGGACACCTGTAGCCATAGGATCCAGCGTGCCTGTATGTCCAGCCTTTCTAACTGAGAGGGCCTTTTTGACATTCTCGACCACGTCATATGACGTTTTACCGGAAGGCTTGTCGATCACAATGATGCCATTCATGCCGATATCACAAATACAGTAAACAAGGTTAAAATTAACGGCTTCGAAAAATCCAGAGATGTGTTATGCACGTTACCCGCCTCTGGAGGAGATAAAGAAATATTTTTAAATATCATACCTCAACCCCATTTCGCAGGGCAAAGCTAATACGGCGCAATGAAGTACAAGACTTCTTGCTAAGCCGTCATTCATGGATTTAATGAAAGGTCCTTAATCGCGTTTAAAACTCGGTATAAAACGGTGCTGAAATTTCCATTTATATGGCAAGCGGCGGCATTAATATGCCCACCTCCTCCAAATGCGCTGGCAACACGTTCTACATTGGCCTTTCCTTTAGATCGGAGGCTTAACTTAAATTCATGCTCCGATAATTCAGTAAAAAGGATAGACACTTCCACTCCCTGAATGGAACGGGGTATATCAACAAAGCCTTCAGTATGTTCCTCACGTGCTCCCGCATCTTCGATATCCTTACGGGAGACAACCATGTAACCAACCTTACCATTCCAGTCAAAGGCAAGTGTTTCCAGTGCCTTTGTCAAGAGCCTGATTTTAGAAAGAGGGTTGTTTTCATATATATTTTCTGAAATCCACTGAGGATCAGCGCCTCTTTCCACGAGGATTCCCGCGGCTATAAGTGTGTCCTTCTTTGTATTTCCGTAACAAAAGCCTCCTGTATCAGTGAGTATAGCTGCATAAAGGTTGGTAGCTATAGCCTTGGTTATATCTATATTCATCTCTGTCATAAGCTTGTAAAGCAGCTCTGCCGTGGAACTTGCTTGTGGGTCGGTAAATACTATCTTACCAAAATTCCCATTTGATGTATGGTGGTCAATACTTATGATTCGGTCCATATTACCTATACGAGAAGCCTCATCTCCGATTCTGTCAAGTTCGCTACAATCTAAGATGAAAACCACATCATAATTTTCAATGGCAGGAAGTTTATGAATAATCTTATCGTTGCCGGGGAGAAAACAGTAATTGCCCGGTGTTTCGTCCTGGTTATAAATCACAACCTCTTTGC
>Ga0326726_10003982_pt1 | contig 13525 bp, 7 predicted proteins | sample MHFenrmetagenome_2_FD_207603 | JGI IMG/M metagenome (GOLD analysis project Ga0326726, IMG submission 207603) | Lab enriched peat soil microbial communities from Michigan Hollow, Ithaca, NY, United States - MHF15MN | ecosystem: Environmental > Terrestrial > Soil > Wetlands > Peat | place: USA... | reverse complement strand
CGTCTATCTGTTGTCGATGGTGCTGTTCGTCGCCGGCTCGGCGCTGTGCGGCACCGCGCGCACGCTGCCCACGCTGGTGTTCTATCGCATCCTGCAGGGTCTCGGCGGTGGCGCGCTGCAGCCGACGCAGCAGGCGATCCTGCGCCAGACGTTCCCGCCCGAGGAGCAGGGCATCGCGATGGCGATGTTCGCGATGGTCGTGATGATCGGGCCCGCGATCGGTCCGGTGCTCGGCGGCTGGATCACCGACAACTACTCGTGGCCGTGGATCTTCTACATCAACCTGCCGGTCGGAATCATCGGCATCATGATGACGCTCTCGAACGTCCACGAGCCCGACGACGTGCGGGTCGCGAACCGCGCACGCGCCGAGCTCGCGAAGAAGAACCTCGACATCGCCGGCATCGTGCTGATGGTCGTCGGCATCGGGGCGCTGCAGTACCTGTTCGAGGAGGGCCCGCAGGACGACTGGTTCGACTCGATGCACATCCGCATCGCGGCATTCACGTGCGTCGTCGCGATCGCCGCGTTCGTGATCCGCGAGCTCACCGCGACCGCGCCGGTGGTCAACTTGCGGCTGTTCAAAGATCCGACGTTCGCGTCCGCCACGATCGTGTCGTTCGTGATGTTCGGGATGCTGATGGGCAGCATGTTCCTCCTGCCCGTGTTCGCGCAGGAGAGCCTGCACTACACGGCGACCCTGTCGGGCATCGTGTTGATGCCGCGCACCCTCGCGATGATGCTGATGTCGCCGTTCGTAGGCCGCATGTACAACCGCGTCCAGCCCGCGTTCATCGTCGGCTTCGGCGTGATCATGTTCTCGATCGGGTCGTGGCAACTATCGAAGATCAGCATCGACACGTCATCGACCGACATGATCCTGCCGCTCGTCGTCACCGGCGCCGCGTTCGCGTGTCTGTTCGTCCCGCTCACGACCGCCGCGCTGTCGAAGATCGATCGCCACCTCATGGCCGATGCGGCCGGGCTCAACTCGTTCATCCGCCAGGTCGGCGGCTCGGTCGGCCTCACGATCTTCGCGACGATGTTCACCAACTACGCGACCGAGGCGCGCGTCGGGCTCGCGTCGCACCTCACCGTGCTCCGTCCCGAGGTGGCGTCGCAGATCGCGGCGATGAAGGCCGGGATCGTGGCGCATGGCGCCGACCCGTTCTCGGCGCAGGTGATGGTCGGCAGGATCCTCGGTGGTCGCATCTACCAGCAGGCGGCCGTGCTCAGCTTCGATCGCGTGTTCATCTTCCAGGGCATCTTGTTCCTGGGCGTGATCCCGCTCCTGTTCTTCCTTCGCGTCCCCCGTACGCCTTCGACCCCGAAGGCGCATGTCGAAATGCCCTCGGAGTAATCATGGCAACCGCAGAGAACCGCCCCACCGATGTCCCCGCCGCCAAGGCGATCGCACCGCCCAAGAAGAAGCGGGCGATGCGCGCCTACGTCATCTTGCTCGGGCTCGCGGCGTCCGTCGTCGCGATCTACTTCATCCACGGCTACGTCACGCGCAACGTGGTCGCCACCGACGATGCCCAGGTCGACGCCGACGTGGTGCCGGTCTCGACGCGCGTCGCCGGCGTGATCCTCCACATGAAGGTCAGCGACAACCAGAAGGTCGATGCCGGTGCCGTGATCGCCGAGATCGACGACGCCGACTACAAGGCGAAGGTCGCCGCGGCCCAGGCCGATCTCGATGCCGCGAACGCGCAGGCCGAGTCGGCCGATGCCCAGGTCGATATCGTGAAGTCGACGTCGGGTGGCGCGCTGTCGTCGGCGAAGGCCCAGCTCCAGGGCACCGGCGCGTCGGTGCGCTCGGCATCGGCCCAGGTCGATGCCGCGCAGGCCACGGTCGCGCGTGCGAAGTCGGATCTGGCGAAGGCGCAGACCGACCTCGACCGCGCGAAGAAGCTCCACGACGCCGGCGCGATCAGCGGTGTGGCGTTCGAGGCCGCGCAGCACGCGCGCGATTCGGCGCAAGCTCAGGTCGACGCGGCGACCGCGAACCTCGCGGCCGCTCGAGATCAGCAGTCGCTCTCGGTGTCGCGCGTGGCCGAGGCGCAGGGTCGCGTCGTCCAGAGCACGCCGGTCGATCGTCAGATCGCGTCGGCGGTCGCGGCGGCGAAGCTCGCGCACGCGCGCGCCCAGAGCGCGCAGGCCGCGCTCGACCTCGCGAAGCTCCAGCTCGGCTACACAAAGATCACCGCGCCCGTCGCCGGGTTCGTGTCGCGTCTCGGCGCGCACGAGGGTCAGCTGGTGCAGGCCGGCATGACGCTCGTCATGGTCGTGCCCGCGAAGACGTACGTCGTTGCGAACTTCAAGGAGACGCAGATGGAGCGCATCCGTCCCGGCGACGAGGTCGAGGTCTCGGTCGACGCGCTCGGCGGCCGCGAGCTCCACGGCAAAGTCGACAGCATCTCCGCCGGCACCGGCGCGCGGTTCTCGATGATGCCGCCCGACAACGCGACCGGTAACTTCGTCAAGGTCGTCCAGCGCGTCCCCGTCAAGATCGTGTGGGACGACGGTCAGGATCTCGCGCAGCTCCACGCCGGGCTGTCGGTCGAGGTCAAGGTTCATCTGCATTGAGGCCGACCATGAAGCGCCTAGCCTGCCTGTCCCTCGTCGCCGCCTCGGCCGCGCACGCCGACGCACCGGCGCCAGCCGCCGGCGCGCAGAAGCTCACGTTCGAGCGCGCGATCGCGATCGCGCTCGAGGGCTCTGCCGACATCGAGCTCGCGAAAGAAGTGGTCGCCGGCGCCGACGCGAAGGCCGCCGGTGCGAAGGCGAATCGCTGGGTCAGCTTGCACCTCAACGCGAACCTGAACCGCTGGCGCGAGCCGTACGCGCTCGACTTCGGCGGCGCGAGCTTCACGCTGCACGAGGCGGTCACCAGCACCATGGTCGTTTCGCTGTCGCAGCCGCTGACCGGCCTGGCCTATCTCCAGGAGCTCGTCGGGGCCGCCGAGCACGACGCCGATGCGACGCGCCGCGACTACGATCGCGTTCGGCTCGAGACCGCGTACAAGACCGCCGACGCGTACATCCGCGTGCTCGAGGCGCGCGCCACCGCCGAGGTCGCGCACCAGTCGGTCGCGGACATCCAGAGCGAGCTCGACCGCGCGAACCAGCTGCGCCAGGCCGACACGTACACCGACATCGACGTGCTGCGCTTCAAGTCGGCGAAGGCGGCCGCGGATCAGATCGCGCTGCGCGCCGACACGTCGGTCCAGACCGCGCTCGCCGGGCTCGTCGTCACGATGGGTCTGGGTGACGGTGCCGCCGTCGACCTCGCCGACGATCTGCCCGTCCAGCCACCAACCCTCAAGATGGCGCTACCCCAGGTCCTGCAGCGGGCGATCGACACCCGCCCCGAGCTCCGCGCCGCGCACTCGAAGATCGAATCGGCCGAGGCGGCGCGCACCGCCGCCCACTACAAGTACTACCCCGACATCCGCGCGGTCGCCGCGTGGCAACGCTTCACCGGCGTGCAGCCGTTCCAGCCCGAGAACGAGGAGTACATCGGCCTCACCGCGCAGTGGAACGTCTGGGACTGGGGGGCCACCCATCAGGGCGTGCTCGACGCCGAACACGCGAAGGAGCGCGCCACCATCACCGCCAACCAGCTCGCCGAGCAGGTGAAGCTCGACGTGCGGCGCCGCTGGCTCGAGGCGAAGACCCAGTTCGACAGCCTCGCCGTCGCCCAGACCCAGCTCGAGACCGCCGAGGAAGCCTACCGCCTCCAGAAGGTGAAGCTCGACAACGCCGCCGCCACCACCACCGACGTCCTCGATGCCGAGACCGAGGTCGCGCGCGCTCGCCTCGGTTTCGCGACGGCGCGCTACGACTACTACCTCGACCTCGTCGCCCTCGCCCGCGCCGTCGGCGACTTGCCGACTCCGAAGCAGTAGCGACTAGAAGCCGGTCGACTTCGGCGCCGCGACGTTGCTCTTCGTGGTGCCGTGCGCGAGCACGTACGCCTCGAAGCCAGCCGAGTCCTGGTTCAGCACGTCGAACAGCGCGACGACCGCGTTGATCGCGGTGTCCGCGGCCGCGCCCTTGAGGTTCGCGATGCGGCCCTGCGAGTCGTAGAGCTCGGCGGTGATGAAGTGGAAGATGTCCTGCTGTGCGCGGTAGTCGAGCTGGTTCTTCGGGACGATGTTCGCGAACGCGGCCTCGACCGCGGCGACCTGCGCCGGGTGCGCCGAGCGGAGGAAGTTCGTCGCCTGGATCTTCAGCGCCGACATGTCCGGATACTCCTGCATGTCGTTGCCGTTGTTGAGCACGTCCGCGTACGACGGGTCGCCCGGGCGAAGCTCGCTGCCGACGAGGACCTGACCGAGCACGGGCTTGCCGGTGCTGTCGACCGCCGACGGGCGCGCGAGCGCGCGGGCGACCAGGCCGAAGAACTGCACGTTCGTCATGTTGTAGCCCCAGCCGAGGTTCGGCTCGCCGAACGCGACGCCGCGGTAGTCCTCGATCGCCATCACCGAGAACCAGTCGGTCACGGCGGACTGGCCGGTCGGCGACAGCGACGACGCGCTGCGGTTGTCGGACTTCGCGAGCAGCTCCATCATCGTGCGCGCGTAGACCGTGTTGTCGGCGGCGGGCATCGCGCCCATGTCGAGCAGCTGGCGCCCGAACGTGCTCGCGAGCGGACCGTGGCTCGGCGTGTCCATCACCACGAGGCCGAGGAGCTCGGCGCGCTTCGGCTTGTCGGTGATGAAGTACGCCATCGAGTTGGCGGTCATCGGGATGTGGAGCGAGCGTCCGGCGGCGGTCGAGAAGTACATGCCGAACGTCGACATCGCGAGGCCGATCTTCGACGGGTCCTTGAGGTTCGCCTGCAGCGTGCTCGAGAACTTGTAGTTCGAGTTGATCTGGCGCGGCGTCGAATCCTGGCCGTTGACCGCGTACACGACCTTGCGGAAGTTCGCGGCCTGCTCCGAGAACGTGGCGCCCTTGAAGTACGTGCGCAGCCACGAGCCGTGCTTGTAGAGCTCGCAGCTCGTGAGGAACGCGAGCATCGGCGACGAGGTCATGTGAACGTACGACTCGCGGTCCTGTTGCGCGAGCGGCAGGATCGTGTCGACGAGCCACGACCGGTACGGACGGTCGGCGGGGAACGAGAGCGTGATCGGTGGCTTCACCGCGACGTCGCGCTGGAAGTGGATCGTCTTGCCGTCGATCGTGCCGTCGAACGTGTCGTCCTTGACACCCGACTTGTTCGGCTTGACGTCGAGCGCGACGCCGGTGCCCGTGAGGTGATCGCCGCTGCGCGTGAGCTGATAGACCTTGCCGCCCTTGTGAACGCGGATGCCGATCGCCGGCCACGATTCGATGACGGTGTCGTCGACGAGCTTCGTGCCGTTCTCGGTCGTGGTCCACAGGCCATTGAGGTTGTCGTCGGAGACGACCGGGGTGGTGACGCCATCGGCCTTACCGTCGAGGTCTTCGTCTTCGGCGTCGGGATCGTCACCCGCGGTGGCGTCGAGACACGCCGGGACGGTGTGGAGGAGTGCGGCGAGAGTGAAAGCGTACGCGTAGGTGAGTCTGGTCATGGTCGTGCTCTGGTTGGTGGTCGCGGAAGAGGTGTTCACTGGAGAGGCGTACCGGCGTACGCCTTGGTGGCTTCGTCGTTGTCGCAGTCGATGACGGGGGTGAGCTTCGGATTCACGGTGAGGAGCTTGGATTCGATGCTCGACAGCGTCTCGGTGCCGCTCGTGACGTCCTTCGCCGACACCGTCATGTCGATCGCGCGCGGCGCGCCGCACGCGTCGATCACTTCGTAGTCACCCTTCTTGCCGAGGCCGTCCATGACGGCCGGGGCGCCGTACAGCGGGTCGCCCGAGATCGTGACGAGCAGGACGTCCTGCGGCTTCGCCTGGATGAGGCTGCGGTACGGGCTCATGCCCGGCTGCGCGGTGACGACCATCAGGTCGGCGTACTTGCCGACCTCGATGGAGCCGACGAAACGGTCCCACCCGAACGCCGTCGCCGGGTTGATGGTGACCATGTCGACGAGCTGCTCGTCGGTGATGTAGTTGCTCCACAGGCGCTGGTTCGCGCGATCGGCGACCTTGAGCTCGCCGAGGAGGTTCGCCGAGCCGCTCGGGGCCCAGTCCGAGCCGAGCGACACCATCACGCCAGCCTTCATCGCCGTAGGAACGTCCGCGGTCTTGCCGTACAGGAGCAGGTTCGACAGCGGCGACCACACGATCTTCGCGCCGGCCGCCGCGGCCTCCGAGTACTCCTTCGCGCCGAACGCGGCCGTGTGGATCATCACGAGCTCGGGGACATTGAGGCCCTGGCTGACGAGCTGGTCCCACTCGGCGCGCGCGTGCTCGTCGATGCCTTCACCGGCGTGGACGACGAACGCGTCGAGCTTGTTCGCGGCGATGTCGCTCTTGATGCTCTGCGCGAACGACGGCTTGCCCGAGATCGACCGCGAGAAGCCCGAGATGTCGGTGACGTTCTGGCGGATGCGATCCTGGCAGAAGTTCTCGCCCTCGATGTTGCGGACCAGCGACCGGACGCACGCGGTCTGCGGCGTGCCCTGGATCGCGGTGGTGCCGCCGACGAGCGCGCGGGCCTCGCCGTGGCGCAGCGCTTCGCACTGCAGCCCCGCGGTCGTGACCGCGTTCTTCGGATCCTTGACGAGCGTCTTGTACTTCGACGCGCCCGGCCACTGATCGCGATCCTGGTAGCGCTTGCCGAGGTCGGCGAGCGGGATGTGGTTGTACTCGACGTGGCCGTGGCCATCGATGAGCCCGGGGAAGATGATGCCGTTGGTCTCGACCACCGTGGCGGTCTTCGGTGCGATCGGGCTGATCGCGGCGATCTTCTCGTCGGTGACCGTCAGGTAGTAGCCGCGTGCCACGCCGGTGGGCAGCACGACGTCGCCGTGCAGCACGTACGTGCCGGTGCGGATGGGTGCACCACAGCCAGAGCGATACGTCTTCGGCCCGGTGCCGGCTTCGTCAGCCTTGTTGTCATCGGGTGCGCCGACGGTGTCGTCGTTCTCGTCATCGTCGTACGCGCCTTGATTGGTGTCTTCGGCAAGGCACGCTGCGATGACGAGCGTGGAAAACAGTGACGTGGCGAGACTTCGATAGCGCATGGTGTTTCCTCTCCCGCGCCGCGCCCATTGCTTCAGATGTGCCAGCCCTAAGCGCCCGTCACTGCGCTGTCACATGGTGGCGACGCGATCAGCCGGTAGCTCCACCAGCTTCCACTGCCGCGCTCAAGCCTCAGAGATGTCTCGGGAATGTCGCGGGTGTCGCACTGCCATTTGGCGCCAGATCGTTGCCACTTCGCGCCATGTCATCGCGTCGTCGATCGTCGTGAACATCCGGCGCCACAACGTATCCAGTTCGCGCCACCGCGCGATCGGCGCCAGATCGTTTCCACATCACGCCACGCGTTCACTTGCGCGCGCGAAACGCACTCGGCGAGACGCCGGTGCGCTGCGAGAACGCGCGCGAGAACGCCGGCACGCGCGCGAACCCGACCGCGCTCGCGACCTCGGCGATCGTCAGATCGTCGCGCTGGAGGAGCTCCTTCGCGACGTCGACCTTGACCGCGAGCACGATGTCCCGGAACGAGGCGCCTTCTTCGGTGAGCCGCCGCTGCAGCGTGCGCACCGACAGCCCGAGCGCACGCGCCACCTCCTCGGCCTCGGGCGCCTCGCGGATCCACTGGCGGACGTGCGCGCGCACCTCGTCTGTGGTCGTCTGGATCGGCCCGCTGCCGAGCGCTTCGCGCACGCCGGCGTCCGCGGTCCGCAGCGGCCGCGACAGCAGCGCCGCCGGGATCACGAGCGCGCCGTGACGCGCGCCGAACTCGGGGATCACCGTGAACAGGCGCTGCCACGGTGTCACGTCGGCCGGGGCAGGCCTCGGCAGCATCACCTTCGTGATCGAGAGCGGTGCTTCGGGCAGCTGCTGGCAGCGCAGCGCGAGGATCGCGAGCAACATCTCGAACAGCGGCCACACGAGCTCGGGGCCACGCATCGACAGCTCGGCGTCGTCGCCCGTGATCGCGAGCTCGATCGAGATCCCGCTGACCGTGCGCTGCGAGTCGCGGCGAAACGCGAGCAGCGCATCGCCGATCGTGGCCGCGCTCGCGAACGCGTAGCTCGCGCGCCCGAAGCTCCCGACCGGGAGCTCGCTCGCGATGCGGAGCGCGAGGTCCTCGCCGTGCAGCGCCACCGCGGCGCGCCAGTACTCCGGGAAGTCGTCCGCGCACGTGAACGGCTTCGGCGGGACTTGCCCGATCACGCGTTCGACGGAGGTCCGCACGGTAGCGATGCTCCCCGGATCGATCGCGACGGCCTTCTCCGTCATCTACTGGAGGGTACCGCGATCGAGGCGCACCAGCTCGGCTACCGACCACGCCTGAAACGGCGCGCCGACCGCCCGATGCGGTGGGTCGCCCTCGTAGATCTCGGCGAGGTGCCCGGCGACCGTGCGCGCGAGCAACGGCTCGAGGAACCGCGTGCGGGCCTCGCGGCGCGCCTCCGGGGTGTTGCCGCGTACGCGCAGCCACGCGTCGACGAACGCGCCGGCGAGCCACGGCCACACCGGGCCGTTGTGATACGCGCGATCGCGCGACGCCGGCCCGCCGATGTAGCGCCCGCGATACCGCGGATCGGAGGTCGCGAGCGTGCGCGGGCCGGCATCGGTCCACAGCTCGCGCTCGACGGTGTCGACGACGGCGCGCGCGCGCTCGCCGTCGACGAGCGGCAGCGGCAGGCCACCGATCGCGAACAGCTGATTCGGCCGGCACGTCGGATCGGCGGTGCCCGCGAGATGATCGCAGTCGACGACATCGTGGAGCTGGTTGCGCGTGGGATCCCAGAACTTCACCGCGAACGACGCCAGGCCGCGCTCGAGGATCGTGCGCCACGATGGGGTCCTGCGCCCGGCGATCGCGAGCGCGTTGAGCCACAGGGCCTGGATCTCGACCGGCTTGCCGATCCGCGGCGTGATCACCTCGTCGCCGAGCTTCGCGTCCATCCACGTCAGCTGGACGAACGGCTCGCCGCACGCGAGCAGGCCGTCCTCGGTCATCCCGATGCGATGGCGCGTGCCCCTGGCGTAGCCGGCGACGATCGCGTCGACCGCGGTCTCGAGCGCGTGCCGATCGGCCTCCGTCGTGGTGCCGGAGCGCGTGTACGCATCGGCCGCGATCACGAACCACAGCGCGGCATCGACCGAGTTGTACTCGGGCGTCGCGTCTTGCTCGCCGTAGCGATTCGGCAACATGCCCTCGGAGACGCACGGCGCCCACTCGAGCAGGATCTCGCGCGCCACGTCGCGCCGGCCACGCACGAGGCACAGCCCGCGCAGCGAGATGAACGTGTCGCGCCCCCAGTCCGAGAACCACGGATAGCCTGCGATCACGGTGCGCCCGCTGCCGCGGGTCACGAGGTACGCATCGGCCGCGCGGTCGAGGATCGTGCCGGTGCGCCGCGCGCGCTCGCGGTCGAAGGCCTCGAGCGCGTCGGCCGGGACCTCGTGCGCGCCGAACGCGAGGAGCGCGGGTTTCGCGAGCTCGAACGTGAACGTGCCGGGCGACGCGAGATCCTCCTCGAAGTCGAGGCCGCGCTCGCGCTCGGTGTCGAGCACGAAGTTGCGGTACCAGTCGGGCTGGTGCGTGTAGTCGCCGTTGCTGCGCGCGCAGATCGCGATCCCGTCGCGCGGGTGCCACGCGATGTGGTTTCCATCCACGGTGGGCTCGAAGCTCCACGCGCCCTCGCGCTGCAGCGCGTGGTAGTCGCGTGCCGCGAGCAACGGCCGCACGCGAAGCCGCACCGAGCCGACCCCGCGCGATGTCCACCGCACGCACGTGATCGGTCGCGGCCCCGGCTCGACGACGAGCTCGCACACGATCCGCGTCGCGTCCGGCAGCACCCACTCCCACTTCGGCCATGGCACATGCGCGAACGCCGCGATCCGCTTCGCGCCATCGGGATGCACCACGTCGCCGCGATAGCGATGGCTCGTCAGCGCGTACATGCCGGCCGCGGTCTCGACGTAGACCTCGAGATCGGCGACGAGCACGGTCCGCTGATCCGGCGGCCGCAGCGCCGCGACGACCAGCGCGTGGTAGCGCCGCGTGCGAATGCCATCGGCGGCCCCCATCGCGAACCCACCCTGCCCGTCGGCCTCCAACCATTCCGTCACGGTTCCCTCGCCAGACTATTTTTCCGAACGTGCGGCGGCGACGCGCTCGATCAAGTTGGCCGCGAGCGCGGTCCAGCCGGTCTGGTGATTCGCGCCGAGTCCCCTGCCATCGTCGCCGTGGAAGTACTCGTGAAACAGCACGAGATCGCGGAAGTGCGGATCGGTCGCGTAGCGCGTGCTCGCGCCGTGGCACGGCCGGCGCCCGTTCGCGTCGGGCAAGAACAGCGATGACAGCCGGCGCTCGAGCTCCTCGGCGACGTGCCCGAGGTGCATCTTGACGCCGGATCCGGTCGGGCACTCGACGACGAACGTGTTGCCGTAGAAGTGGTAGTAGCGCTTGAGCGCCTCGATGAGGAGGTAGTTCACCGGCATCCACACCGGGCCGCGCCAGTTCGAGTTGCCGCCGAACATCCCGCTGTCGGACTCGCCGGGCGTGTAGTGGACCTCGTACGAGTTGCCGTCGAGGTGCACCTGGTACGGATGGTCGTGGTGGTAGCGCGACAGCGACCGCACGCCGTGCGGCGAGAGGAACTCGCGCTCGTCGAGCACGTACGCGAGCACGCGCTCGAGCCGCTCGCGACTCGGGATCGCCAGCAACCGGTGCTGGCGATCGACATCGAGCTGGATCGAGATCGTCCTCGCCAGCTCGGGGCGATTGTCGAAGAACCACGACAGGCGATCCGCGAACGACGGTAGCTGGTGCAGGATCTCGTCCTCGAGCGACTCCACCGCGAACAGCGGCACGAGCCCGACGAGCGAACGGATCCGCATCACGTGCGGGCCATCCGGCGTGCGCATCTGATCGTAGTAGAAGCCGTCCTCGTGCGACCACAGGCCGTCCTCGCCGATCGTGTTCGTCGCCTTCGCGATCGCGACGAAGTGCTCGAAGAACTTCAGCGCCAGATCGCTGTAGGCCGTCTCTTCCTTCGCGAGCTCGAGACCCATCGCGAGCATCGTGGTGCAGTAGAACGCCATCCACGCGGTCGCATCCGCCTGGATGAGCTCGCCACCACCCGGCATCGGCTGCGAGCGATCGAACACGCCGATGTTATCGAGGCCGAGGAAGCCGCCCGTGAACAGGTTGTCGCCGCCGGCATCCTCGCGGTTGACCCACCACGTGAAGTTGATGAGGCACTTGTCGAACGCGCGCTCGAGGAACTCGCGGTCGTACCCGTGGCCGGCCTCGCCGGCGAGCTGATAGATGCGCCACACCGCCCACGCGTGCACCGGCGGGTTGACGTCGCCGAACGCGAACTCGTACGCCGGCAGCTGGCCGTTCGGGTGCATGTACCACTCGCGCATGAGCAGCAGCAGCTGGTGCTTCGCGAACTGCGGATCGAAGCGCGCCTGCGCGACGCAGTGAAACGCGAGGTCCCACGCCGCGAACCACGGGTACTCCCAGCCATCGGGCATCGAGATGATGTCGCGCGCCCACATCTGATCCCAGCCGCGATTGCGGCCGCGCTTGCGCGCCGGCGGTGGCTGTGGCTGCGCCGGATCGCCGTCGACCCAGTGCTCGACGATGTAGTGGTAGAACTTCCGCGACCACACGAGGCCGGCATCGGCCTGGCGCACGATGCGCCGCTCGTCGTCGGACATCGGCGCCGTGCGCACGCTGCGGTGGTAGTGGTCGGCCTCGGCGACGCGCGCCGCGACCACCTGATCGAAGTCGCCGAACGGCTTGGCGGTCGCGACGCCATCGGCCGCGAGCCGCATGCGCAGCACGCGCTGCTGGCCGGCCGGGACGTCGAGCACGTACCATGCCGCCGCCTTCGTGCCGCGCCCGGTCTGGTTGACCGCGGCGCCTTCGCCCTCGACGACGCGGCGGTGGAACGCGTCCTTCGTGAACTCGCTGGCGCTCGCCGCGCCGAACAACCGCTCCTGGTTGGTTTCGTTGTCGGTGAACAGCAGATCCGGATCGCCCTCGGCGTCGAACCGGAAGTGCCCGAGCGTGGGTTGCGAGACCCGAAGCGTCGCGTCGCCGACGCGCTCGATCGAGCCCATGCGATCGTAGCCCTCGCCGGTGCGGCCCCACGCCCACGTGTTGCGCAGCCACAGGTGCGGCAACACGTGCAGCGTCGCCGCGTGGTCGCCGCGGTTCGCGATCGTCAGCTTGATCAGGATGTCGTCGGGGCCGCCCTTCGCGTACTCGACGAACACGTCCCAGTACCCGCTGTCGAACACGCCGGTGTCCTCGAGCTCGAGCTCGGGCTCGTGCTTGCCGCGGCGACGGTTCTCGTCGACGAGCCGCGAGTACGGATACTCGGCCTGCGGATACTTGTAGAGCGCCTTCAGATAGGACGCGGTCGGCGTCGCATCGAGGAAGTAGTACAGCTCCTTGACGTCCTCGCCGTGGTTGCCTTCCGGCCCGGCGAGCCCGAACAGCCGCTCCTTGAGGATCGGATCCTTGCCGTTCCACAGCCCGACCGAGAAGCAGATCCGGCACTCGCGATCGCAGATGCCGAGCAGCCCGTCCTCGCCCCAGCGATACGCCCGGCTGCGCGCGTGATCGTGCGGCAGGTACGTCCAGCACTCGCCGTACTCCGAGTAGTCCTCCCGCACGGTTCCCCACTGGCGATCAGCCAGATACGGGCCCCACCGGCGCCAGTTGCGAACCCGCCGCGCGTCTTCGGCGAGCCGTTCCTGTTCGGACATCGCGACACTGTCGCTCCGGAGCTATGCTCGGGTCATGCGGATGCGTCGATTTACGAACCCCGTGCCCGGCGTCGGGCAGCGGGAGACGTTCATCCGTTGATCCGCTGAACGACATGGGCACGGGGCGCTTGACCCCTTCCGTAACGCCCTCTCACCGCCTGAGGTGTGCCATGTCGATTTCTACGTCCGAGCTCCTGCGTGCGCTGTCGCTACGCGATCTCACCGATCCGTCGTCGGGTCCGCACGCGATGCAACTGCTCCTCGATCAGATCCACCGCGCGCTACCGGTCCCGGTGCGTGTCCACCGCGCATCGCCGATCGTGTCGATCGCCGACAACTACGATCGCCTCGGGTATCCGCCCGGCGGTGCCGCGCGCGACGCGCGCTACACGCGCTACGTCTGCGACACCGCGCTGCTACGCACGCAGACCAGCGCGATGATCCCGCCGCTGCTCGCCGGACCGCTGCCCGACGACGTGGTGCTGTCGTGTCCCGGCCTCGTCTACCGGCGCGACGTGATCGATCGCCTGCACGTCGGTGAGCCGCACCAGGTCGACCTGTGGCGCGTCACCCGCCGGCCGCTCGGCGTCGCCGACCTCGACGCGATGATCGCGGCGGTGGTCACCGCGGCGTTGCCCGGCGCGCGATGGCGGACGTCCCCGGCGTCGCATCCATACACGACC
>Ga0326726_10003981_pt1 | contig 13525 bp, 10 predicted proteins | sample MHFenrmetagenome_2_FD_207603 | JGI IMG/M metagenome (GOLD analysis project Ga0326726, IMG submission 207603) | Lab enriched peat soil microbial communities from Michigan Hollow, Ithaca, NY, United States - MHF15MN | ecosystem: Environmental > Terrestrial > Soil > Wetlands > Peat | place: USA... | reverse complement strand
AGTGGTGGAACCGGTAATGATATATTCATATATACCAATGAAAGCGAGAGCGGCATTACCGTTGAGACAATGGACGTAATCAGTGACTTTACCGCTGGTCAGGACCGGCTTGATTTGACAGGTATTGATGCAGATACGGCCGTTTCGGGAAACCAGGCCTTCAGCAGCGTTATTCTCGGTGCACTTGATCCGTTTACCAGTGCCGGTCAATTGCGATTTGACAGTGCGGGCGGAGTGATGTACGGCAACACTGACAGTAATCCGGATGCGGAATTTGCCATAGCTCTTTCCGGAGTGATCAGTATCAGCGCATCACACATTCTTCTGTAACAGTTTCCTGTACCGGGTTTTTCCTCCATGTTGAATATTCTGATTCAGCATGGAGGATTATCCTGGATGCATTGCCGCATATCTTTGAGCCCTCATGCAGTTCTAGCATTACAGCCAGAACTATGTAAAACGCCTTTTTATAAAAACTTATTATTTCGTCTGCTTAATGCGTTCATTCCCTGATTGAGATGGCAAAATCAGAAAGGGTTTTCGTATAAAATATACCCGATTGGCCGCAACCGGCTCGATCATCACTTCTTCTGCATCTGTATTCAAAGGTTTTAATCTGACAGAATCCTGATCAGGGAAATCAATGCCAAAACATTGATTTCCTGGCTGGCCTAACAGACCCGTTTTCGTAGCAAATCCTTCCTGCAAACCTCAATTTTTCAGCTGACAGAGAACGGTACTCCCTCTTTTGGGTGAGCATGTTTATGTCACGCCCATTCATCCGGGATCTCCCCTCGGCATACCATATTCACGGTATATTTATGGTATTACCCTTGAATAACTTGAAAATATTGACCTTTATGACCTGTCGTAACATCATAACCGGCTCATAAACGCTCAATATGGCTATCGAAACTGAAACAATTTTTACTGCCCGGGCACTCGTTGTTGTTGCTGTCGGAGCATGTGAGTGAAAGTACATTCGGGTTTGTCAGTTTATGGCAGACCTGTTGAAAAAAGCCGACACTCAATGACACTGAGTGCTGGCTTTTTTGCTGTTGATATATCATCAAGTATTCATTTTAACAGATTACAGGAGAATCGAATATGTCTGTCGCACTGAAAAGAACTTTCGAGCTGGAACTTTCCCTGAACGATGTCGTTGCCAAATACCCTGAGGTCCCTCGTCTGGTCATCATCAAGACCGATGTGCAGCGGCGCGGCATACACTACACCGAGCGAGCCCTGAGTATTGTCGATCAGGACATCCATCAGATGCGTAGCCCCTACCTTTTCGGCTCACGGGATGGCGAAATCAAAGCGTTGCCGGAATCTCTTTTACTCAGGGATGGTACAACAATTCTTGTTGATCCAACGCCTCTGGAGCAGAATCCCTATCTGGTTGATCTGATCGATGGTCGTCTGGCTTTGGTCGATAATGATGAAATCGTTGAGTTTGTGAAACTGTGGCCGAAGCCGAAATACTACGATTTACTGACCTCATCGGGCATTCCGATGAGCCACATTGCCAGTGCCCGCCCCCAGCGGCTTAATATTTTCCAGTCTAGTTACTGCCACTTCTGGGCTGAACATAAAGAGTGCCGTTTCTGCGATATCGTCAATCATACCAAACAGCAGAAGAATGAACTCGGCGTGCCGGTTCGCCTCAAACCCCAGGATGTCTCCGAAACCATCCGTGAAGCATTGAAAGAGCCGGGACGCTTTACGAGCATATGCCTCACGGCCGGTTCAGTGCTTAAGGGCAATGAGCTTTTTGATCATGAAGTGGATTTTTACATCGAAACATTGCAGGCAATCGGCGAAAACTTTGCAACAAAAAAATTTCCGAGTGAACTGATCTCTTCGGCGTTCAACGAAAAGCAGTTGCTGCGCTTGTATGAGCAAACCGGCATTACGAGTTATACAAGCGACCTTGAAGTTCTTGGCGAAGACAAATTCAACTGGATATGCCCTGGTAAAGCTGACTCTGTCGGATACCAGGAGTGGAAAAATCGTCTGATTCGGGCTGTCGATATTTTCGGAAGAGGGAACGTCGGAACCGGTCTTGTTGGTGGAGTTGAACTGGCAAAACCTTACGGGTTTGTCAGCGAAGACGATGCTTTGCGTTCGACGCTTGACGAAGCTGAGTCACTGTCCGAGAATGGCGTGACAACCTTTTTCATCGTATGGGTACCTCGTCCAGGTTCTGACTTCCGCGATCAGCAGAACCCTTCTCTCGACTATTTCGTGCGATTGGCCAAAGGTCTGCATGAATTACGGGTCAAGTACGGATTATCGATCGATTACAATGACTATCGGCGCTGCGGCAATCATCCTGATACCGATCTTTCACGGCTTTTGTGAACGGGAATGTGCAGGAGTTTTATCACGGTGAAAAAGGATTACTGAAAGAGACCAATCAATAAAAGAATCAGAGGAGAAATTACAATGGCGGCTCAATTGTCACAAGAGCAGATAGCGATTCTCAATGACCAGCAAACCCAGAAGGTGCTGGCGACTGTCGATGAAAACGGTGTACCGCATGTGGTGTTCAAACAATCAATACATGTCGCTGAAGACGGCAATATCCACTATCTGGAGCTGCTCGAATCGTCCAGAAGCAATCATAACCTGGTCAGGGCGATCTGGTTCGATCGGAAAGTCTCCATCGTGGTCAAAGGAGCGGATAAGCAAAGTTTTCAAATCAAAGGGCAGCCTATTGAGGTACACGTCACCGGCCCTCTTTTTGAACAGCACTATTCAGGAATTCGTCATAAGCTCGGGGATGTCGATCTGGCGGGAGTCTGGGTTATCGAACCGCAGGAGGTGATCGATGAGAATTTTCAGATCCGTAAGGCAGAAGAAGAGGCAAAACATCCCCTTTTCCGCCACCTGGACAGACTGGCTAAAACAGCCTAATTAAAAACTATAACAGTAACAAAGGAGATTGATAATGAAAAAAATATCAAGGATTGTTTTTACAGCATTTTTTGCAATGGCGTTAATGGTCATCGCAGGTCCGATTGCCCGGTCAGCAGAGATCCGCATTGCAACTCAGCCCATACCGGCATACAGCCCTATTTTCGTTGCCAAGCACAAAGGGTTTATTGAAGAAGAACTGGCCAGAATTAAAACAAAATCACCGATCAAGTGGTCTTCATTTGCTGCAGGGCCGCCAATCAACGAGTCGTTTGCAGCCGGTCAGCAGGATATCGGCTTACTTGGCGATGTGCCGGCTATAATCGGTAAATCAGCAGGAATCAACACAAAAATAATCGCTCTTACCTCTTCCGGGCCAAAGACGCTGGCAGTAGTTGTACCGACCAGGTCTGCCATTACCACTCCGGCAGCCTTGAGAGGCAAAAAGGTTGCTGTTGTGAAAGGTTCCTATGCCCATCATCTTCTGCTGCTTGTACTCCAGAAAGGGGGGCTTACGGCAAACGACATCGAGTTGATCAACCTCTCACAGGCCGATATCGCCACGGCAATCGTTAACGGTAATGTTGATGCTGCCGCTGTATGGGAACCGCTGCTTACCAAACTTTCAACTCAAGGTTCTGTACGTGTCCTTGCCGATGGTACCGGAATTAAAAAAGGGATACTGGTCATCATTGCCACGAATGATTTTATCACCAAAAACCGTGCAGCAGCAAAGGCTGTGCTCAAAGCCTATCAGCGCGGTGCGGATTTTATTAAAGCCCGTCCGGCTGAAGCAGCGAAGTTGATCGCAGCGGATGTAAACCTGACGCCTGAATTACTTCTGGCACTGTTTAAAAAATTCGATTACAACCCGGCCATCCAGCAAGAAGACATCAGTGAGATCAAGAAAAGTGAAGCCTTTTTACAGAGTAACGGGCTGATCCGCTCAGATGTCAATATCGATACCTTTGCCGACCCGTCACTCACCAAAGAACTCGGCCTTAAATAGAAGCATTACAAGGAAATTCAAAATGTCTCATAAAACAATTCGATACACAGAGAAGGTCAAACACGTTACCCAGTATTTCGGTCTGTTGATCGCACTGCTGATAGTTTGGCAGGCATTATCCCGGCTGGGCTTTATTCAGCCGATCATTATGCCTCCGCCTTCACAGGTTGCCGTTGTTTTCTGGGATCTTCTGAAAAGCGGTGTATTGATCCGCCATATCGGTATCAGTGTGCTGAGGGTGCTTGAAGGGTTCGGAATCGCTGCCATACTGGGTCTGCTTCTCGGTATGGCTATCGGCCTGTCGAAAACCCTGGCACGTATGACGGATCTCATTATTCAGGTGATAAAGCCGATCCCCCCAATTGCCTGGATCCCGCTGGCCATTCTCTGGTTTGGTATCGGTGAGCAGTCGAAGGTCTTCATCATCTTTCTCGGTGCGTTTTTTCCTGTGATCGTCAACACTATCGACGGTATTCGTCAGACGGATCAGAAGCTGGTTGAAGTTGCCAGGATTCTTGAGGTTTCCAGGAGCCGGTTTATCCTCCATGTGGTCATTCCCGGAGCTTTTCCAGCCATCATGACCGGCCTGCGAGTCGGTTTGATGGTCGCCTGGATGTGTGTTGTGGCTGCAGAGCTTATCGCTGCGAGCAGCGGGGTCGGTTACCTGATTATGGACGCGCGGCAGCTTTCGCAGTCGGATGTAGTGCTTGTCGGTATGATCACCATAGGAATCATCGGCAAACTTATGGACAGTTTGATCTACAGAATCGAGAGGAAGGTCATCACATGGAAAACGGTTTTTACCGGGGTCTAGGAGTGGCGTTAGCATCAGGGCACCGCTATAAATTGTTGTGAGCGGTTTGAGTGCGAGGCGGACGGAGCACAGAAACCGGAATGTACACGTAGTACTTGAGGATTTCGAGCACCGCCAAACGAAGCAATCAGATCGCGGAATAGATTTATAGCGGTGCCCATCAATGATTAGGGCACAGTTTTGTGCAAATATCGCGGAGCGTGACGTATGAACAATGGTAAACAGGCAGAGAGCAAATTGCTTATCGAGAATCTCTCGAAAAGCTATCTGGTACAAAATGAGGAAGTCAAGGCGCTGCAGGGAATTAACCTCACAATTGCAGACGGGGAATTTGTCGCCATTGTGGGCAGCAGCGGTTGCGGAAAAAGTACCCTGCTTAAAATCATTGCCGGCCTTGAAAACGGCTATAAGGGAACGGTCTTGCTTGGCAAAGAGAAAATTGCCGGTCCGGGTCTGGATCGGGGGATGGTGTTCCAGGAGCACAGGCTTCTGCCTTGGCTGACGGTTGAACAAAATATAACCTTCGGCCTCAAGGACAGAAATTCAAAAGCGAGTGCTAAAACAGTAAGTGAACATCTGGATCTGGTTGGCCTCTCGGGCTTTGCCAATGCTTACCCCCATCAGCTTTCGGGCGGGATGGCTCAGCGGGTCTCGATTGCACGGGCACTTGTCAATCAGCCGCAGCTGCTGCTGCTCGATGAACCTTTCGCTTCACTGGATGCCCTCACTAAAATTCAGATGCAGCAGGAGGTTCTGCGAATCAGAGAAGCAGAAAAAACCACGATGATCCTTGTTACCCACGATATCGATGAGGCAATATTTCTTGGAGACAGGGTAGTTGTTATGTCAAGCCGGCCGGGGACGATCAGGAAGATCATTCCTATCGATCTGGCGCGTCCAAGAGACCGGAGCAGCTACGAGTTCGCACAGATCCGCCGTGCGGTCTATCAGGAGTTTTTTGTCGAAGCTGAGAACCCATTTGCATATCAGATTTAGGCATACGCCCGTAGAATCAATGGATAGCTATACGACTCCCGATTTTGAGCGATCTGCGCTGGTAATCATCGATACACAGAATGATTTCACTCTTGATCAGGCTCCTGCGCGCATTGAGGGCACATTGGAGATTATTCCGAATCTGGTACGGCTTCTTGCACTGTATCGTGGGCGATCGCTTCCGGTTATTCATGTGGTCCGGTTGTATTTCGAGGATGGCTCAAATGTTGATCTCTGCCGCAGAAAACAGATTGAAGATGGTAAGCGGATAGCCATTCCCGGATCCATTGGTGCAGAGCTGGTTGAGGAGCTTAAGCCGGATAATAGAGTTCGATTGGAAGCGGACCGGTTGATCGCTGGAGAGTTCCAGCAAATTGCCAGTCGGGAATATGTGATGTACAAGTCGCGCTGGGGTGCTTTTTACCAGACCGAATTTGAGCGTTTTCTTAATGAGATTCAGGTAAATACACTGGTTTTTGCTGGATGCAATTTCCCGAACTGTCCGAGAACGAGCATCTATCAGGCCAGTGAACGCAACTTTCGGATTGTGCTTGTTCGCGATGCGGTATCACAACTTCATCGTAAGGATGTAGAGGAGATGCAGGCGATAGCCGTAAGCGTGACAACGACATCGAAAATTTACTCAATATTCAACGGCAAAAGCCGGGCGGATGAAAAAAATAAAGTTACAGAAGCATGAGTATACAACTATTGGAATCAGAGGAAGTTAAACGATTTGCGCTCTCGAAGGGAGCTGATCTTGTGGGTATTGCTTCCGCCGACCGGTTCAGTCATTACCCGGAAGACAGGCAGCCTGAAAAGCTTTTTCCCGGTGCGAAGTCAGTCATTGTTGTGGGCGTGAGGGTTCTTGCCGATACCATAAGGCCCAATCTGCTTCTTTCGGCGCTGCATCATATCACGCTGAACATCTACCACAACCAGATTGCCTATGAGATCGGCAGGCTTCTGGATGATTACGGACACCGCGCTGTGGTGGTACCGCACCGGATCGGAAACCTTGATCCCGATCTGCGCTCAAGTCCAAACTACATGGAGATTTACCCGAAGTTATTCGGAATCTCAACCCGGCACGCTGCGGTTGAGGCAGGATTGGGGATTTTCGGCAAGAGCCGTCTGCTGCTCTCACCCCGGTTCGGCCCCCGCCAAAGGGTGGCTGCCGTTGTCACCGATGCCGATCTGCTCGCAGATCCTAAACTCACACAGGAAGAGGCCGATCAGCTCTGTCCTCCGCAGTGTAACGCATGTTTTACTGCATGTCCGGGAAATGCTTTGAGTGCGGATGGAATCGACTGGAAAAAGTGCAATGAAATTATCCGGCCGCATAATGGCCAATACGGCTATTCCGCCTGCAGCGAATGCATGTTGTCCTGCCCGGCAGGCAAGCGATCCAGAGTACTATCGACAATATAACATGGAGACCATTTAGTTATGAAAATCTTACTTATCAACCCGGCCTTTTACGATGGCAACGATTTCAGGAACAAGTTCGAAGACTACATCGAGTGGATCAAGGGCGGAAACCTGTATGTCGCTCCTTTCGAGCCGCCTCTTGGGCTGGCATTTCTCACGTCATATATGAAAGAGCGTGGCCATGAAGTTATACTGCTTGACATGCAGGGACTGCTCATGGACAGTAGTGCTCTGGCCGCACAGCTTCGGGAGATCAATCCGGAAATTGTCGGTATAACGGCCATGACGCCTACCATTCCTGAAGCCTTGCAGGCTGCGGCCATATCAAAAAGTCTGTTTCCGGATGTGATAACTGTTCTGGGAGGCGTCCATCCAACCCTGGCTCCCGAAGAGGTTCTTGCCGATATCAATGTAGATTATGTTATTCGGGGAGAAGGAGAGGAATCTTTTGCAGCACTTGCTGATGCATTGGTACAAGGCGGCTCTGCTGAAGATATTGCAGGCGTCTGTTACCGTCGCGACGGGAAAGCGGTCATTAAAGAAAAATCAACTCTGATTGCGGACCTCAATACTTTACCCATGCCCGATTATGAGGCTTTTCCCATAGAGCGTTACATCGAGCATAACCGTTATCTGCGCAGTATCCGCGGCATTTCGATGATTGTATCCCGGGGATGCCCCTATCAGTGCACCTTCTGTGCGGTTCACGAAACCATGGGCCGAAAATGGCGAATCAAATCTCCCCAGCGTGTCGTCGATGAAGTGGTTGCGCTCAAGCAGCGCCACAATCTCGAGGGAGTCTGGTTCAAGGACAGCATTTTCAACCTCAACCGGAAATGGACCAGAGAGTTCTGCCAGCTGATGATTGAGCAGAAGGTCGATATTTCCTGGCAGGCCCTTACCCGGGTTGATCTGATTGACGAAGAGGAGCTTGTTTTGATGAAGCAGGCGGGACTAACCCAGCTTGACCTCGGCATCGAGACCGGTTCGCCGAAAACCCTGCTGCGACTGAAAAAGGGAATTACCGTTGATAAAATCAAGGAAAAAGTCAAATTGGCACGCAGGCACGTCAATGTTTTCGGCTTCTTTATGATCGGTATTCCGGGTGAAGAGGAGTATGACGTCATCCAGACCTTCGAACTGGCGAAATCCCTTGACCTCGATCGGTGGACATGGAGTATCTACAGCCCGCTTCCGGGTTCAGCACTCTATGATGAACTGATAGCCGAGGGGAAGATAGAGCCATACCGTCTCGATCATCACCAGGTGCATTTTACTGAAGCGTATGAGGGAATCTGCGATATCGAGCCCGTTCGCCTGAAAGCGCTCTATCGTGAAATCAATGAATATTTCTATAACAAGGGACTGGCGCCTCAGGAAATGGCTGGATAGGAAAGAGTGGGGGGAAATTTTCTTTTTACAATAGTTGAAACCTGGAGGTCAGCTCTTTGAGCCGGCCTCTTTTTTTTTGAAGTCGATTTTCAACCGCGGCTCTTCATGACAGGTTTCAGTAAGCAGCATTACTTCGATGAATACCCGCAGAAAGGTTTCAACCTGTTGAGGCTGCTCCGAATCGCCATCTACTTATTTTCTGATTTTAACCGGTTTCACTCAGAAATAATCTCTCCTCTTCCGGCCGGAATCGAAGTAATATTGTCGCGTTTCAACCTTTTTGCGGCATAGAGAATACCATATACAGGGTATTTCCGGTAAAGCAAAGCAGTCGGATATTGTCAATAGTAAATACGGACGAGAATAATGTTGATGGATTATTCCATCTGTTCAGTTTTGATTGGGTGAATCTGCACGGAATTGCGCCACGCTACTGCTGAAACAGAATTCTACTTTTTCACATAATCAGGAATGCCATATGAAATCGAATAAACGGCAGGAAACCGCATCCATCATTCCTGCAGCCGGCACTCAGGACTGCATTGATAGCCTTGGTCTTTCAAAACCGTTACATGCGATTGCACTCTGTCACACGCTGTTGCCGCGATGTTTGCGTTTAAGGGCAACCGGTTCACAGCTTTAAATTCAGTTACACGCTTTAAACACCATCAGAACTTAAAAACAGGAAACACTCATGAGTAACACCGATACAAAACATTCAGCAGCTTCACATCGGGGCAAGGAGTCCTACGGGTTGAAGTCTGCCTCACTCACACCGCTGGAAACACTTGGTCAGTCTATAGCGAACATTGCGCCGACAGCGACTCCTACAGTTGTCATTCCTCTCGTATTTGCCGTGTCGGGCGGAGGCACATGGCTGGCATATCTGATCGCTACGATAAGTATCCTCCTGGTCGCCTCAAGCATCAATCAATTCGCCCGTCGCTCAGCTTCCCCGGGTTCATTCTATACCTATACTGTTGAAGGTCTCGGCTCTTTCTGGGGAGCGGTTACCGGCTGGGCATTGCTTATCGCCTACATCGGCTGTGCTTCAGCAGTTACTACCGGTTTTTCCAATTACGCAAACGTATTGCTTCAAAGTGTTGCCGGTATAAAAATCCCGGCAGTTTTTTTCATCGCCGTCAGTGTGTTTGCTGCCTGGTATGTCGCTTATAAAGATATCAATCTCTCAACTCGTCTGACGCTTGTTCTCGAGTTCGCAAGCGTCTCGCTTGTACTGATTCTCGTTGGAGTTACACTCTACCATTACGGTTTCAAACTTGATTTCGATCAGCTTGCTCTCAAAACGACCAGTTTTGATGCTCTTCGTGGAGGACTCGTTCTGGCCCTGTTCAGTTTTGCCGGCTTTGAAAGTGCCGCAACTCTTGGATCTGAAGCAAAGAATCCATTGCAAAGCATTCCGAGAGCGATTGTCAGAAGTGCACTGATCGTCGGTGCCATATTCGTTATTTCTTCATATGCACAGGTTATAGGGTTTCAGGGTATAACGAGACAGATGGTTTGCGAAATTCTACCATACAGTTTGCGAAATATCTGGCCATCACCGGAATCGTGATTAGTGTCACCCGCTGACGTAAATACACGGCACCAGTCTGACCTCTTCTGGTGTCGAAAAGGTGTACACTATATCAGGCCCGCCGCTCACTTTTGCGACAATCATCGAGAGTGCATCGAGATAATTTGTATTTGGGTCGTATATAAATCGCATCCCCTTTCCCGGCATTGAGCTTGTTACAATAAAATCACCGCCAGAGATTGCGCCTGTCTCTCCGCAGACATTTATCTGCCCTTCGCCAATGGCGTTTATTGCTGTTCGTTCGTAGGCCCCCATCAGCTCATAGGTATAGCTCTCCTGAGGATTACGGTCAGCTATTATGCGCTCTTCACCGTTGTCTATGATTGTATAAAAATCCCATTCAGCAAACGCTGAGGGGATATTTGTCGTAGTCAAAGCCGTACCAGTCGTGGCAACGACTCCTAATACTCCTTTTTGGTACGGAGCTGATGATTTTTCAACTTTGAATATCGTATTAGACACTCCCTGCGTGGCAAGGCATTCGACAGCCACCACAATATCACCAATCTCCGGAGCATGTAGAGGATCATACAATGCGTCGTGAGCGCCGGTGAATGGCCCGTAGTTCGTGCCACTTCCGTTCGCATACACATCGTACCCGGTGCCCTGTCCTATAACTCCGAACGAGCTACCAATACCGTAGCAACCAGTTACTCCTGATGCGACTATACCATTACCAGAGACACTTTCGGCCTGAATAGCATTGTCATCGTGGGAATGACACCATGCACCGTAGCCATAGTAAGAATAGAAAGTACCTCCATACCCGCCAGCCCCGGTTGCCACACCCCAGACGCCATATCGGGTATCAGTCTCTCCATATACACCGTGCTTCCCTGTTGCGCCATAAAACCGGGCCCCTGATCCAGCTGAGGCGTGCACCTCTATTACGGATCCATTAACAAGTACCTCTCCTATTGAACAAATGAGATTCGATCCGTCATAAACATAAATCATATCGTCCGGACCATTTACTTCAACTCTTCGACCACTCGCAGAGGTCTTAAGTGTTTGATCGACGATTAATGAACCGGTATAAATCGTAATAGCTTCGAGGCTTGCTACTCTTAAACTCGCAAGGTATGGAACTGACCATACAGTATTTCCGGTTGATGGGTTGTAAACCCCTATAGATGTATAAAGACTTACTGTGCTGGACGGATTAGGGTCGTCTGCGTACCATGTAGTTGATATCCCCCAATTTGTTCCGGTTGGAAATGACGAGTTTCCTGATGTAGTTACTGTGCTACTTGTAGGTGTCCCGGAAAAACGCGCAAACATTACTCTTGTTGATGCGCCTTGAATTCCGGTAGCTCCGTTCTTCGCAATTGCTGACACAGCAAAGTTGCTTGCCCACGATACCAATTGTGTTTCCGTGCTAAAAGCTGCTGAGATTATTTTTGATGCTTCCCATAGCTTCACTCCTGCGGTCCCTGGATTTGTAGGAATTGACGTCTGCCAACCAGCAGCGCCGGTGTATGTGCCGTTCGAAAGAGTCGTCCACGTAAACGTTGACGTACCTGATGGATTACCCGGAGTTGTTGCAGACCACTGGTAAAGCGATACTATCACCGACTTTGAAACCACAGGAACTGCTGAAATAGTCACAGAATTCGTGGCGGCGTTTGATGAGTAAATCCCTGATGTATCAAAAGCTTTTATCCAGAAAGTATTTGTGCCAGCGGTTGTGCTGGCTGGAATAATATATGTGTGTAATCCGGTTAACCCTGTCCGCACGATAACTGTTCCGTTTCCCCACGAAGACCCCTCGCGAATCTCATACCCTCCAAGATCAATATCAAGACACTCCGTCCAGGAGAACGCGACAATGCCTTTATCGCCGTCCCATGTCCCCGCAAAATTTGTAACATCGCCTGGCGCTGCGAGTTTACCGATAATCGTTACCTCTGCCGTGTTTGATCCCGTATCAGTTACGCTTGCTCCGTCAGGGACGACGTACACCGTATAGGTCTGTCCATCAGACACGTATCCAGCTTGCACGGTGTAGCGATTTGATGCGACACGGCCAACAAAAGCAGGAGACTCTGATCCTGATTGCAGGTAGATTGCCCAGACCGTCCATGCCCTGTCCGGTGCGTCTGGCCTGCCGTACCAAGCGAGATCGAGCACTGATTGATAAGCTCCTGACGAGCTATAGACTAACCGCTCTGTTGCATGCAGAGAGAGTGCTTCCTGAGCTGTAATTGCCCGGTAATATATACCTGGGTCAACGTAGTCGTCGTCGTAAACGTCCTCGACGTATTCGACGGCTGACAAAGTACGGCGCAGGTTTGAGCCTGCCGTCCCGATGCTGGTGATGCGAAAAAGTTTTGATTCTTTTCCGACCTCGCCAAAACTATAATTGTCGTATTGATTTACCGGCACCACTGTCGCAGCAAACGTCAGCGTTGTATAAGTGCCTGGAGCATTAGTGATAGTTAAGGTTGCAATGGAATTATCGCTGCTACGGCGTACCTGCAAAACATAAGACTTCCCGGAAGATACCGTTACTGCTCTGTCAAGCTCTGCGCTTATTGTGGAGCCTGACACCAACCGTCCACTCTCTCCCCATCTCGGCACGTCGTGAGAGACTTGCACGATGTCACCAAACCGGCATACAAGCGCGTCTACATCCGCATCCCAGCTTGGCATAACAGTCAAATAGCGATTGCAATTCAGCCTGTACTTTGCGTTCCGGATCGCCATATCACGGTTTGTGCAGCCGATTAAATTTATTTGCACCCGAGTTTCTTCGGTTACGGTATCGTACCCCTCATTGGAAACCTCAACCACCGTCGGCTCATAATCGTTATCAGCGTCTTTAAAGGTCACCTCAAGCACATTTGCCCGGTCGGCGATTGGCAAATAGTCCTGCTTAAAGCTGTCTTTTAGAATATTGCCCATCCCAAAACTAAAACCTTGGGTTGGGGTTATCCCTGCCATATCAGCGATCACGGAAAAATGGCTACCGAATTGCTCAACCCTTGCCCTCCCAAGTTGAGCAACCGTATCAATAGCTCCACGCAGATGAGTTAGTGCATCAAAATAGATGTTGCACGTGTACCCTTTTGTAGCGCATTCGGTGCGCCATGCCGCAAATTTCGCGGCATCTATCCGTGACGTTGCTACACCGCAGTCAGAAAGCATCGACAACACGACATCCGCTGGATTTGACACTCCATTTGATATAACCGCCGTCACCGTTGGCATGGAGCCTGACAACTGATCTGTCGCTAACGATTTAATTGCGAGCAGCGCCGTATTTGGGTATGTAAAGTCATCGCTTATCGTCTCCTCGATATACTCAACATAGCACACCGACCCATGGCGGCTATCGGATGTCGGGGCCGAATAAAATTTAACCCTG
>Ga0326726_10003980_pt1 | contig 13525 bp, 13 predicted proteins | sample MHFenrmetagenome_2_FD_207603 | JGI IMG/M metagenome (GOLD analysis project Ga0326726, IMG submission 207603) | Lab enriched peat soil microbial communities from Michigan Hollow, Ithaca, NY, United States - MHF15MN | ecosystem: Environmental > Terrestrial > Soil > Wetlands > Peat | place: USA... | reverse complement strand
GTAAACGCCGGGCTTGCCGATCACCACGGCGAGCTCGACCTCCCAATCGACGCTCTCGCCGTGGCGCGGAATGACAAGATCGTCGGTCGGCCCGCACAGCGCGCTGGTGGCTTTGAGAAACAGCGTGGGCTCCTTCGGCACCGGCAGGCCGGTTTCCGCCGCGTGATCGCGGTAGTTCAGGCCGACGCCGATGATCTTGCCGATACCGCGCAGAGGCGGGCCGAGTGCCAAGCCCTTGCCCATTTTGCGCAACGCTTTCGTCGGGATCGCGGCGATGGCTTCGATGTCGGCAAACGTCGGCGCGCGCGGGCTGAGCGCAGAAAAACTGCCCGACAGGTCGAAGACTTCGCCATCCAGGATGAGGCCGGGTTTCTCGCCGGTTGCAGAGCGGTAACGGACAAGCTTCATGGCCTGTACAATAACCGGACCACCTGCAAAACTGCCAGCCAATACACTAATCCCAAGGAACGCCGCGTATGAATTTCCCCAAGCCTTCCGTCGGCATGCTGCCGAACGACCGTCTCGATTATTCCGCCATTCCGACGCGCAAGCCGCTGAAGCTGCCAAAAGGCGCGCGCATGGTGGTGTGGACCATCACCAATGTCGAGGAATGGGACCCGACGCAGACCATGCCGCGCACCGTGCTCACCCCGCCGGCCGGCGGCTCGCCAATGCCGGACATTCCGAACTGGTGCTGGCACGAATACGGCAACCGCGTCGGCTTCTGGCGCCTGTTGCAAGTTTACGACGATTTCAAGATTCCCGGCGTGATGAATATCAACGGCGTCGCGGTGAACGCATATCCCGACATCGTGAAGGCCTGTGTCGAGCGCAAATGGGAATTCATCGGCCACGGTTACACCCAGCGCAACATGCAGAAAGTGGAGAACGAACGCGCCGACATCCGCAAGAGCGCCGGGGTACTCGAGCAAGCGACCGGCAAGCGCCCACGCGGCTGGCTCGGACCCGGACTCACCGAAACCTGGGAGACGCCGGATATCCTCGCCGAGGAAGGCTACGACTACGTGGCCGACTGGGTGCTCGACGACCAGCCGGTGTGGATGAAGACGCGCGGCAAGCCGATCCTCAACATTCCCTACACACAGGAATGCAACGACGTCGCCATGATGCTGATCCAGCATCACAAGGCGTCCGAATTCTACGAACGCGCAATGGATCAGTTCGAGCAGATCTACAAAGACGCCAAGGGTTCGGCGCGGGTGATGGCGATTTCGGTGCACCCCTACATCATGGGTGCACCGCACCGGGCGAAATATTTCCGCAAGATCTACGAGAAGATCCGGAAAAAGCGCGACGTGCTGTTCTGGACCGGCGCGCAGATCGCCGATTGGTATATGAAGGCCGGCCCGAAGGCGGGGTAGCCCAACTCCTTTCATCCCCGCGCAAGCGGGGATCCAGCGCAAATTTACCGACGCTAAGTTTGGCCGCTGGATTCCCGCTTACGCGGGAATGAGGGGGTGTCGGGCGTGTGCAAAGCTATCCCCAATGTCATGCCCGGCCTTGTGCCGGGCATCCACGTCTTTTATGCATCAAGTCCGCACAGCAAGACGTGGATGGCCGGGACAAGCCCGGCCATGACGGCCGAGAGAGTGAAGGCATGACCTCCACCGCCCAATTCCTCGACAGGAAAACGATCGCCGAGCTGACTGCACGGATGTATCTCGACACCGGCGCGGTCCGCTTCATGAGCGACAAGCCGTTCATTTTCACGAGCGGCTGGGCAAGCCCGGTCTACAACGATTCACGCTGGCTGATGTCGTTTCCGGACGTGCGCTCGACGCTGATGGATTTCGCCGTTCACACCATCGAGCGCGACATCGGCCGCGACAACATCGACGCGGTGGCGGGTGGCGAAACCGCCGGCATTCCGTTTGCCGCCTGGGTTGCCGACCGCATGCATTTGCCGATGCAGTACGTGCGCAAGAAGCCGAAGGGGTTCGGGCGCGGCGCGCAGATCGAGGGACAATTGATTCCCGGCCAGCGCGTGCTGCTGGTTGAGGATCTTGCCACCGACGGCAAGAGCAAGGTCAATTTCATCAACGCGCTGCGCGAGGCTGGTGGCAAATGCGACCACTGCTTCGTCATTTTCTTTTACGACATCTACCCACAGGGCAAGAAAATCTTGCGTGATCTCGACGTCACGTTGCACGCGCTGACAACCTGGAAAGACGTGCTGGCAGTCGCCAAGGCGAGCGGCAAATTCGATCCGAAAATGCTGGCCGAAGTTGAGAAATTCATCGGCGATCCGGCCGGCTGGTCGAAGGCGCACGGCGGCGCGGCGGAAGCCGCGGAGTAAGTTACCACTTGCACTGCCACATATTCGGCGTCATGCGCGGGCTTGACCCGCGCATCGATGACGCGCCACACGTGCCAGCAGTACTAATCTTGATTGTTGCAATTGATCATGGATTGCAACAGAACTCGGGCCTGCCCGAGTTCTGCGCTAATTTATGCACTGCAAGTCGAGTAAACCCGACTTGCAGTGTCGAGCCCGGCAATGACAGTGGAGAGGCTACCCACGGCCCACACCCCTTCCCCCGGTTCCCCCATCGTGATCCAATCTCCCTAAATGGGAGGCCTGTCATGGCGAAAGCAAAACGCAAGGCGAAGGCTACCAGGGCAAAGACCAAAAAAAGCAAAAAGAAAATCGTTGCCAAGTCCAGCAAACGCGCCAAAGCACGCAAGCCGCAGCGTTTCACGGTCAGCCACCACCGCGAAGAGGACTTCGACCAGGGCTTGCGGCCCTACTCGGCCTATCGCGATCTCGGCCTCGCGCCAGCGACCGGCGGCATGGTGCAGGCTCACGTCATCCGCATGACCAAGCCGTTCAGCGCGGATGAAGTCGCGATCCCGCATTATCACGACGTCGATTTCCAGATGGTCTATGTGCTCAAGGGCTGGTTCACGAGCGAGTTCGAGGGCTATGGCGCGCACACGTTCCATGCCGGCTCGTGCTGGATCCAGCCGCCGAAGATCAAGCACACCGTGCTGGGCTATTCCGACGATTGCGAATTGCTGGAAATCGTGCTGCCGGCTGACTTCGAGACGGTGACGCTGGCTTAAGAGACGTTCGCCAACTTCTCCGTGGTCGATGCGCGGGCTTGACCCTACGTGCCCCGGACGGGTCGCAGCGGATAGCGATCAATGATTCCATTCCGGTGCGGCGACCGGTTTCCAGGTGCGCTTGAGCCGCAGATCGTCGGCAATGGCATTGGCGGCGATATAGCCAGGCGCGCCATTGATGCCACCGCCGTTGCCCGACGACGAACCGCAGAGATAGAGCGCTTCAACCGGCGTACGGGAACCGGGCATCAGCGGATGCGGCCGGTTGATGCCGAGCTGGTTCGGGACATAAGCACCGACGCGCACGGCACCCTGACGCATATTGGCATTGAGCTTTTCGACGTCGAGGGGCGTAAAGAGATAGCTCCCCAGCAAATTGTCGCCCTCAAGATTAGAGGCGTAGATGCGCCAGTAATCGAGGACACGCTGCGTGTAGCCGGCGCGATTGCGCTCCCATTCCTGCGGCCCGCCATCCACCGAATAAGGCGCGAAGGGCCACCAGAACGCTGCATGTCTGCCGGCCGGAGCGTAGCTCGGGTCGAACAGACTGTTGCAGGCGCCGTTGCCCATCAAAACCTTGGGAAATTTTTTCGCCGCGCAATCCTCGAAGCAGCTCGCAACGTCGTCGATATGATCCATGCCAAAAAAGATATTGTAGGCGCGCGCAACATCGGGGTCGAAAGCCGTTGCGCGATAGGCCGGCGGATCTTTGAGCGCCAGGTGCAAGGTCACCAGGCTGTGGTTGCCCCAATGCCAGGATTTCGCTTTCTCGCGCACCGGTTCGGGAAACAGTTCCTCGCCGGCCATTTGCACCGTCGTCGGGAAATCGATGGCGCTGGCTACAAATTTGCTGCCGCTGATCGTGCGGCCGTCCGCAAGTTTCACGCCTCCGGCACGGCCATTCTTGACGATAATTTCCTTCACGTCGGCGCCGGTGACGATTTCGCCGCCGCCCGTCTCCACAACCCGCGCCAGCGCAAGCGGCAAGGAAGCCGCGCCGCCGACCGGCAACGTGAAGCTCGCGATATTGGCGAAGATCGCCGGGAATACCATGCCAGCACCGGGCACGTTCTCGGTCGTGATCACGTGCATATACGACGTGAACAACGTGCGGATGCGCTCGTCGACAAAATGCTTGCGCACGACGCTGAAAAGATCGTGCTGGGCGTGCGACAACAGCTCTTTTGCCTTCGGTCCGCTCAGCCGATCGATCAGCTGCTCGCGCGGCATCGGCGCGTTGTAAAGGAGTGACACAAGCAGCGGCCGCATCTCCTCGCAGTAGGTGTGCCAGAGCGCGCGGAACGTCTCGGCATCTTGTTTGGAGAAGCGGGCCAGCGACGCGCAGGTCTTGTCGAGGTCCTTGTAGATGACGATGCCGGTGCCGTCGCGGAAGACCGCGGCTTGCTGCACGGGCGGTTCAATGTAGGAGAACCCGTAGCGATAGAGTTCGAGGTCCTGGAGCAAGGGGCAAAGCCCGATCCCCATATAGAAATTCGCATGCAGATTGAGTTTGTAGCCGGGAAGAATGCGCTCTTCCGTACTTGAACCGCCACCGATGCGGCTGTTGCGTTCGAGCACCGCAATGCGCATGCCGGCACGCGACAGGTAAGCGGCCAGCGTCAGGCCATTGTGACCTGCGCCGATCACAACTCCATCGAAACTCGCCATGTTGCCCCCTGTCGACGGCGTATTCCAAGCGTAGCCGTTCGCAATGCCATGAACAACGACGCAGAAATTGTGCCGGCCGACTTTCGCCATGATGAAAGAAATGGCCAGGCAATCGGTGAGCGAAACGCTTGCCAATCCGCAGACGCGATGGTCGAGTACCCGCGTCCGCTGCAGAAGCTACGAGGTCATGCATGCCATCGGGATATCGGCTGTTGAGTTATGCAGACGGCGGCAAACCCAAAGCCGGCGTGCTGATCGGCGAACGCATCGTGCCGGCAACCAAGCTGCTCAACGGCGTGGACGTCGACGCCACGTCCGTGCTCGGCCTGCTCCGCGCCTGGGACACAGTGCACCCGCGTCTGCACGATGCAGCGCTGAAGTCGAAAGCGGACGACGGAATGCCGCTGATGCAAGCGAAGCTCGACGCGCCGATTCTCTATCCGGGAGCGTTGTTTTGCGCTGGTGCCAATTACTGGGACCATCTGGAAGAAATGGCCGAAATCGCCAAGCGGACCACCGGCAAGGCGCCGTCCATGACCAAAGCGGCCGAGCCGTGGTTTTTTATGAAGACCACCGCCAGTTCCATCATCGGCACGAATACGCCGGCGCGGCTGCCAAGCTTTTCCAAGCAAGTCGACTGGGAGGCCGAACTCGGCGTGGTGATCGGCCGCAGGACCCGTAATATTACGGAGACACGCGCCTTTGATGCGATCGCGGGCTATCTGATCGTGAATGACCTTTCGGCGCGCGACCTGATGAAACGGGAAGGCACGCCATTCATCTATGATTGGGTCGGGCAAAAATGTTTCGAGGACGCCGCGCCCATGGGGCCATGGTTTACGCCCGCCGCCTATATCGCTGATCCCAACGACATGCCGATCAAGCTCTGGGTCAACGGCGTGCTCAAGCAGAATTCGAACACCGGCCGGATGGTGCACGGCATCGCCGAGCAGGTTGCGTATCTAAGCCGGCATTTCACGCTCAATCCGGGAGACGTGATTGCGACCGGCACCCCGGCCGGCGTCGGCATGCCACGCGGCGAGTTCCTCAAAGTCGGCGACGAGGTCCGCATTGAAATCGGCGGTTGCGGGCAACTCACCAATACGATGGTCGCCGGCTGACCGCATCCGGGGGCACAAGTGACAGAACATGCCTTTTCCGTTAAAAAACGACGGGGAACGGCTCGTAAAGAAGCTGGACGGCTGAGGGAGGACATCATGTCGCTGCAGAAATTCGTCAAGGCGTTTGCCTTGGCCGCCGCTGTCGCGCTCGGAGCGGGGTCAGCGCAGGCCGAAGACGTCATCACGCTCAAGCTCTCGCATTTCGTTCCGCCGCAACACGCGTTCCACAAATGGGTGGTGGGCTGGACGGAGAAAATCGAAAAGGAATCCGCCGGCCGGCTCAAATTCGAGATCTATCCGAACGGGCAGCTGGTCGGCCCGCCAAACCGGCAATTCGACGCGGCCCGCAATGGCATCACCGATATCGCCTTTTGCCTGCACGGGGTGACACCCGGCCGCTACCCGATGACGGAGCTGGCCAATTTGCCATTTACCTGGCCGTCGAGCGGCGTTGATCTGCCGGAAATGGCAAAGCGCATGACGGAGCTCGCGCCGAAGTATCTCGCGGCTGAGCATCAGGGCCTGCATATCCTTTTCATGTCGATGGCCAACCCGGTCGTCATCTATTCCAAGACCCCGATCAAGACGCTCGATGACTTCAAGGGCAAGAAGATCCGCTACGCCTCGATCACCAACAAGTTCCTGCTGGAAGCGCTTGGCGCCGCCCCATTGCTGGTGCCGCCACAAGAAGCGCAGGACGCGCTGGCCAAAGGCGTCGTCGACGGTGCGGGTTTCCCGCACGAAGCGGGCTTTGCCTACGATCTCGTGACCGTTTCTCCTTATTCGGTCGATCCGCCGCTTGCGTCCGCCACCTTTGCGTTCGTGATGAACCCGGCCAAGTACAACTCGCTGCCACCCGACCTGCGCGCGATCCTCGACAAGGAAGCTGGTGTGGCGGGCGCCATGAGCTTCGGCAAGGCCTGGCAGGACTTCGAGAAGTTTGCGCGCGAAACCGAAGTCAAAAAGGGCTTGCAAATCACGACGCTTTCGCCCGCCGACGTTGCCAAGATGAAAGAACTGGCCAAGCCGATCATCGCGAAGGCGATCGAGGAGCAGGAAAAAGCGGGCCATCCGGGGCGTGAATTCTTCGCGGCCTATACGAAGTAATGCCACGGTCGACATGCTTGGCTCTTTTCACCTCTCCCACAGGGAGAGGTCGGCGAGCGAAGCGAGCCGGATGAGGGGTTATGATCTCGAGAGTCCTGGACCCCCTCACCCCAACCCTCTCCAGCCGAAGTCGGATATATCCGACTTCGGACAGTTATTGTGCCGAACCCGGGCAAGCCCGAGTTCGGATGGGGAGAGGGAGCACGCCGTGCCTGCGTCCGCGTTTTCCATGCGCGGCACGGTTTGATTTTCCCAGAGGCACATGAATCGCGACCAGACCCTGGCGCTGCTTGAACGATTGCGTGTTGCGCAGCTTCGGCTCGCGGCGGTCGCGCTGGTCGTGATGATGTGCGTCACCGTCGTCGACGTGTTCCTGCGTTATGTGTTCAACAGCCCGATCCGCAGCTCCTACGACATGGTCGAGGCGATGATGGTGCTGTTCGTCTTCAACGGCATGTCCACCGCCTTCCTCCAGCGCCGCAACATCGTCATCGATCTCGTCGACTCGTTCGCCGGGCGGCGCGTTGTCAGCGTATTGATCCGCTTGTCCGACATACTGACCGTTGGTGTGCTCGCCCTGTTCATCTACGCGATGCTCACGCCGGCGCTGCAATCCTACGGCTATGGCGAGCGCAAGCTCGAACTGGGGCTGCCGATCTACATCGAGTGGGTGGCGGCGCTGGTTGGGATCGTGGGCGCGATCCTGTGCGCGATCGGTGCCTTGCTGAGCCCCGCGACAACCGCGCACGACGAGCCAGCCGAATGAACTCCTCGTTCCTCGGCGCCATCGGCGTGCTGGCGCTATTCGTGATGCTGTTCCTGCGCGTCCCGGTCTGGATCGCTCTGGCACTCGTGGGCTTCATCGGTAACGCAATCCTGTCCGGGCTGCGGCCTACCTTCGCCCTCGCCGGCACCGTGCCCTTCGACGTCGGCTCGGCCTACACGCTGTCGGTGGTGCCGCTGTTCGTGTTAATGGGTGAAGTGGCCTCGGAATCGCGGCTGTCAGGAGAGCTGTTCAAGGGCGCGCGCGTCATTCTGTCAGGGTTCCGCGGCGGATTGGCCGTAGCGACGCTGGCCGCCTCCGCCCTCTTCGGCGCCGTCTCCGGCTCTTCTCTCGCGAATGCCGCGACCATGACGCGCATGGCGCTGCCCGAGCTGCGGAAGGCCGGTTATGACGACGGCTTTGCAACGGGCTGCATCGCCGCGGGCGGCAGCACCGATATCCTTATTCCGCCGTCGATCATCCTGGTGATCTATGCGGCGATCGCCGAGCTTTCCTTGCCGAAACTGCTGGCCGCCGGGCTGGTCCCGGGCCTGGTGCTGACCGCACTTTACATGGGCGTTGCACTGATCGTCGCCTACGCGAAGCCGCACTACGCGCCGGACGTCGAAAACTATTCCTTGCGCGAGCGGATCGCCTCCCTGCGCGAGCCGTGGCAGTTCATGGCGCTGTTCGTCGTGACCATCGGCGGCATCTATGCCGGTGTGTTCAGCCCGACGGAGGCTGCGTCGATAGGCGCGTTCGGGGCAATCGTGCTTGGCGTCATCGGGCGGCGCCTCGGCGTCAATGACATCCTGCGCGCGATCGAAAATTCGGTCGTGGTCAGCGGCGTCCTGCTCGTCATCGTCATGGGCGCCAACCTGTTTTCGTTTTTCATCGTGCAAACCCATTTGCCGGAATTGCTGCTCGACACCGCGCGGGCTTTCAATCTGTCGGGTGTCGTCGTGATGATGATGATCATCTTCGGCTACATCGTCCTCGGGTGCTTCCTCGAAGGCATCGGCATGGTGCTGATCACGGTGCCGGTGTTCCAGCCGATTATCGTCAAGTTCGGCTATGACCCGATCTGGTTCGCTATCATTGTCGTGATCATGGTCGAGGTTGGGCTCATCCATCCTCCGGTGGGAATGAACCTGTTCGTCATCCAGGCGCAGGCACCGGATGTGAAGATCGGCGCGATCTATCGCGGCATTGTGCCGTTCCTGATCGCGCCCTTCATCCTGATCGTGCTGATGTTCATGTTCCCCGGCATCGCGCTTTGGTTGCCGCGGTTGTTTTATGGGTGAGCGTGTAAGGCATCCCCACTGATGACCGGCATAAGCCCGGCCATGACAAATCAAACGCAATATAGGATGCACCTGCTCAGTGCGTCACTTCATCATCTCTTCCGGCGGGCCGGGCCCCCACAGGTTCGAGGCGGAGGGATCCTTGGCCCATACTTTCGGGCGCTGCGGATTGTCGCGGTGCCAGGGGCGCGGCTCGAAGTAGCCGAGCTCCTCGTCCTTCATCAGATCAAGCTCGCAGAATAATTCGGTGATCAAGCCGTTCGGGCTGCGGTGATAGGCGAAAAGATTGTGGCCTATGCCGTGACGGCCAGGTCCCCATAGCGTCTTATAGCCGTTGAGGCTGAGGAAATCGCAGGCCTCCTGCAGCTGGCCCCAGTTGCGCACCTCAAACGCAGTGTGGAAATGCCGATTGGAGCCGGTGCCCATCAGATTGATGGTGTGATGGTCCGGGCCGCAGCGCAGGAATACAAAAAAATCCGCCATCCAGTCTGATTCACGAAAGCCGAGCACGTCGATATAGAACTGCGCGACCTTCTTCACGTCCTCGCAATGGAAGGCGACGTGACCGAGCTTGTGCGGAACCACACCCTTGGTAGGAAATTTCTGGTGCGCGAAATCGGGACGCTTGAACACCTCGATCGTGGTGCCCTTCGGATCCTCGAAGACAAGCATGTCAGAGATCGAGGGCTCGGGATCCTTCCTGCGCGAGGTCTTCACGCCGTGTTTCTGAGTCTGTTTATCGAACTCGTTGATATCCTCTTGCGGGCCAATCTGAAAACCGATGCGCGTACACTTGGCCAGATCGCCTTTGCGCAACACGACGGAATGGTGATCGACGGTGTTGGCGAGGTAGACCGCGTCCTTTTCCTTGACGATCAGATTGAGCCCGAGGATGTCGGTGTAATATGCGGTCTGCTTGTCAAGATCGGGCATCTCGTAGCTGGCATGCGCGATTTTGCGGACGCGGATCATCGTTTTCTCCTTTGAGACTTCGATTTTTTTGCAGTTTTCTTGGAAGCCTTGTTTGATTTTGCTTTCGATTTCGCCTTTGTTGCTTTGACTTTTTTCTTGGCCTTGGCGCGCGACATCTTAGCGATTACATCGACCAGGACGGCATGATCGAGTTCGCCAAGCCCGCTATCGATCACGCGCTGATGTACCTCGATGGCGCGGTCGAGCATCGGCGTTGCCACGCCAACGCGGTCGGCAAAATCTCCGATCAGTTCGAAATAATGCGAAATGCCGAAAGTGGTGCCATGTGCCGGCAGGAATCGCCGCTGCGCCATCCAGGGAGCGCGTAGTCCGAATTGCATTGAGCCGCCGCTGCCAGATGCTATCGCCTTGATCAACAGATCGATATCGACACCGGTTTTCAGCGCGAGCGCCATCGCTTCACCGGTGGCGACCTGGTGAACCGCCACCAGCAGATTGTTGATCAGCTTGACCTTGCTGGCCGCGCCGAAGGGCCCAAAATAAACGCAAATGTCGCTGAAGCCGCGCACGACCTGCTCGGCTTTCTTAGCCGCCTCCTCATCGCCCGCGAGATAGACGACCGCCTTGCGCGCAGTGACCATGCTGGGCGTACCGCCGACTTCGCCATCGAGGAAGGCAGCGCCTTTGGCCGCGAGCGGCGCGATCTGCCGCTCCTTGTCGGGAATGAGATGCGAGCCAAGTTCCACCACGATCTGTCCCGGCCGCGCCGAATGCACCAGGCCCTGCCTCCCCTGCACGATTTCGTCGAGCGCTTCCGCCGACGGCATGCACGTGAGGACAATGTCGGTCTGTGCACCAATCTCGGCGGGCGAGCGGGCGGGAATTCCACCGATCTTCTCGAAATCGGCGAGCGAGCTGCGGCGATAGCCGAGCACGCGATAGCCGCTTTTGATCAGGTTCTCCGCGATCGGCAGGCCGATCTTTCCCAAGCCGACAAGGCCGACAGTCTGCATTCCCCCTCCCCGCACATTGTTGTCCGCCGTTTTATGCGGGCAAGCCTACTTGAAGTCACGCCCGTCTCACAAACATTCAGCCGGAACCGGTTTTGACGCCCAGCCCCCGCATGAAACGCTCGCGAATCTGCACCGGATCACGGTCTGTCGTGCCAATCGCCGGTTTGTTATCGATACGTGCAGCGACCAGACTCGGGCCACCCTTGAGCGCGCTCGCGAACAGGCGATCGAAATCGTCTTCGTCCGCGGCCCACGCGCTGCTGGCAATGCCGGAACCGCGTGCAATAGCAACGAGGTCCGCAGCTGACGCGCTTGCCGTCGGTTGCGAACCGGTGATCTGATAGATTCCGTTGTCCCACACGATGATCGTAAGATTCTTCGGTGCCCGTTCGGCAACCGTTGCGAGGCAACCGAGCTGCATCAGCAGCGAGCCATCACCTTCCAGCGCGATGACGTGCCGGCGCGACTGCGCGAGGGCCACGCCCAGCGCAATTGGAATGGTGAGGCCCATGCTGCCGAGCATGTAGAAATTCTGCGGGCGCTGTCCACTCGCCCACAGATCGAAATTGGTATTACCGATGCCGCCAATAACCGCTTCGTCGCGCTTGAGCTGCGCGACCAGCCGCTTGGTCAATTCGAAGCGGTTCATCACCTTGGCATTGTGTGCGCCGATGGCACCGGACGGCTTCACTGTCATGGCGGTCATGCCTCAAATACTTTGCCGCCAGTGAGCAATGGCGAAAGGATAAAGGTGACGGGAGCCTGCGTTGCCACAGCCTGTTTGATGGACCGGTCGATGGTGAACGCAAGCTCGTCCTGGCGGGTGATGGTGATATTTTCGACCGCGAGCGAATTGAGGACCGGACGCATGGTCTTGCACACTAGCGCCTGGCCGAGGTTGAACTCGCCTAACGTGCCGCGTTCCGACACGAATATCAGGGCTGGGATTTGGCAAGGTACGACCAGCGAAGCAAGCGCATTCGGAATCGTGGCGAAGCCGCTGGTCTGCATCAGCACGGCACCGCGCAACCCACCCATCCATGCACCGGTGACGATGCCGATAGCTTCTTCTTCGCGGGTGGAAGCAAAAGCAGTGAAGAACGAGTCGGCGTGAACGGCCTTGATCAGCGGTGTGAACACCCGGTCGGGGACGTAAACGATAAGCTTGACGTTGTTCGCTTTCAGGGTTGCGAGCACGATCTCGTGCCAGGTGGCTGCTCGCGTTTGGCTGTCTGTCATGGCTGGAAGGACCGGGCCGCTACCATTTGAATACTGTGAAATTGGTGGCTCGAACCAAGCCCGACGACGCCTTTATTCGAGACCATTGCTCCAATATTCGCAAAAGCTTAGCCTAACACAAATAACAGCGCTAATCAGAAAATGCTGCCGAAACTTAAAGGGGAGGATGATGATGAAATCCAACGAACCTTCACGCCGCACTATCATCAAGGGCGCTCTGGCTGCCGGCGTCGCCGCACCTGCATTGCTGCGCGTACGTTCCGCCTATGCCGCCTATCCCGACCGGCCGGTGAAAATCATTGTCGCCAATACGCCGGGCGGGCCTTCCGACATCGTCGGGCGCATCACCGCTGCCGCCCTCCAGCAATCGACGGGTAAGACCTTCATCATCGAGAATATCGGCGGTGCCGGCGGCAATATCGGATTCAGCAATGCTGCGCGCAGCGAACCGGACGGCTATACGATCCTGCTCGCGACCAATGCTCTTTCGGTCAATGTCAGCCTGTACAACAAGATTCCCTTTGACCCGCTCAAGGACTTCGTGGGCATAAGCGAATTGGCGACCTCGCCCAACACATTCGTGGTCAAGTCTGATCTGCCGGCGAAGACAATAAAGGAATTCGTCGCGCTTGCCCGCGCCAATCCAGAAAAGTTCAACTGCGCGACGCCCCCAATCGGCACCACGCCTCAGATCCAGCTCGAGGTTCTGAAGCTTCGCGAGAAGCTGCCCAAACTGGAAGACGTTGTCTACAAAGGCGGCGGCGACGCCATTCAGGCTCTGCTGAGCGGAACCGCGCAATTGAGCTCCGGCTCGCTGCCACCGGCCGCGCCTCACATCAAGGCCGGAACGCTGCGATGCCTTGCAGTGACAGGCGAAACCCGTTGGCCCGACATGCCCGACGTGCCGACCATGGTGGAGTCCGGCTACAAGGATTTCGTGTTCGCAACAGATACTGTGTTGCTGGCGCCGTCGAAGACTCCTCCGGAAGCCGTTAAATGGCTGGAGAAAGAAACCCTCAAAGTTCTCGCCACTGAGGAAATGAAAGAAAAGCTCTATAAATCTGGCTTCCAAGTGCGGGCGAAGGGCGCTGACGCGGCATGGGCCCGCGTGACCAAGGAAATCGACTTGTTCCGGAGCATCATTGACCAAGCCGGCATCCAGAAACTTTAACGCGAGAATCAACATGCGCCTGCTTTCGCCGAAGTCGATGGCAGGCGCAGTCGCGATAGGATCGAGGTAATCGGCGTGCATATCAAAACCGTCGAGCCGATCGCGGTCAGTTTGCCGATGCT
>Ga0326726_10003979_pt1 | contig 13526 bp, 13 predicted proteins | sample MHFenrmetagenome_2_FD_207603 | JGI IMG/M metagenome (GOLD analysis project Ga0326726, IMG submission 207603) | Lab enriched peat soil microbial communities from Michigan Hollow, Ithaca, NY, United States - MHF15MN | ecosystem: Environmental > Terrestrial > Soil > Wetlands > Peat | place: USA... | reverse complement strand
TCATGATTGCGACCCGGCCCTTTCGGAGGAAATAGACCCGATCGGCCGTGTCGTCCGGTCGCCACACGTACGCGCCTTTCGCGAAACGGCGGACGCGCCCCAGGGATCCGTCGCGCGGCCAATGGTCTAGCGTGAGGCCGGTCAACGCCTCGCAGTCGCGATGATGCGGAAATTTTGGGATGTCCATGCCGTGCCTTAGCGTACCCAGCGGGCGGGCCTTTACAAGTTCGCCCACGAACATCGCGGCTAGGCGTGCGGGCTTGGCTTGAGAATCAATCGTCGCGTGAAGCGACCGGCGGGGGAACGCGCCCCGGCTCGGTGAGCCGGGGCGCTACCTGCCCGCAGGAGGTTTCGGCTTGACGGCGTTCGGCAGCGCCAGCCGGTTGGCGCGCGTGACGTAGCTGATCTGCAGGTTGTAGCCGTTGGGCGTGGCCGTGTGATAGCTCTTGAACGCGGCCGTGTGGATCTCGTCAGGCACCCACGTCCCGTCGGGCCCGAGATGGCGGCTTGACGTGTCGATCTGCGCGCGCAGTCCGCGTTTCTCGAGCGCGTCCTTCACGCCGTCGGTGTCCCACGGCGCAATCCCGAACGAGATGTGATCGATCCGCGCGCTGCGCGCCTGCCGCGCAGCAGGTGGGGTCGCCGGCGCGCCGCCGCGACGCCCTCCTCCGCGGCCAAAGTTCGGATCGAGCGGGTTGCCGCCTCGGATGATCACGTCGCCGACGTCGCCGATCATCAGCTCGTTCTGGCTGCCTTCGTCGTAGGTCGGCGTCCAGCCGAGCAGGTTCTGATAGAACGACGCGCTCTCCTTGTAGTTCGTCACGTTGAACGACAGGTGATCCAGCCACACGGTCTTCCAGCCCGTCGGCGCGAACGGCGCCGCCACCGAGAGCTTCGCCGTCGATTTCGACTTCCGGTTCTTCGCGAGCCCGTTGCCGTTGCAGATCTGCACGTCCCAGCCGTCGGGATCCTTCACGCGGAAGCTCTCGAAGCCCTTGCCCATTTTCGGATCGTTGTCGGCGATCGGGTTCAGGCCACGCGCGCGGAGTTCCGTTTCGACCATGGTCGCGTGCCACGGATTGATGACGAACGCGAACGACTCTACCGCGACCTTCACGGGCTCGCCTCGCCCGCCCGCTCGCCCTGAGCCTGCCGAAGAGCCGCCCGCGGCCTCGGAAGATTGAAATGATTCGGCCGGCGCCTGCCTGAAGATCGCCGATCCCCAGTCGCCCATGTCCAGCACCGCCTGCGTGCCATCGTCGCTCCGCAGCGTCCAGCCCATCAACGCGATGTAGAACGCCGCTTCGCTCTTGTAGTCGGCCACGCGGAAGGAAAGGTGATCCAGCGCGACGGTCTTCCAGCCTGTGGACGCGAACACCGGCTCGATGCCGGTCGTGTTGCATGCGGGCGTGCCGAACGTCAGCATGCAGCGGCCCTGCGCGAGCGCGGAGAGCGGCGCGCCGACCGCCGCGATGCCGAAGGCCTGGAGAAGTTTTCGACGCGCAGCATCCATGTGACGTCCTCCCCGCGGTGAGCGGTCGATGAAGGTCTGAGAACTCCCGGAGAGGATACCCTGATTCCGTGCCGGGAGCCCGGCGTTGATCTTGCGGATTCCCACAAGGCCGTGAGAATTATCTCGCCCTGTCTGCGTGCATCACTGGCCTCAACGATGCAGCAAGTCTTGTGTTGGAGGTTTATATGACGAGGAAACTACAGATGCTGGCCCTGGTTGGTGCCGCACTGTTGCTGCTGGTGCCGTCCCCCGTGTCGGCGCAGGAGGATTACGGCCTGTTGAAGGTCAATACGACGACGGGGCGGGCCGGCGTGTTTGTCGACGGCCACTATCTGGGACCGGCGGAGGACTTCAAGGTCGTGCAGGAATACACCGTCTCGCCCGGCATCCATGAAGTGAAGATTTCCGATCCCCGCTACGAAGAGCTCTCGCTGACGGTGAACTTCAAGTCGGGCTGGACGACGACAATCAACGAGTCGTTGAAGCCGTTGCCGGAGCCGACGGGACCCTTCGGCGAGCTTCGGACAGAGGGGCCCGATCACTTCGCTGCTGTGTTCGTCAACGAGCGGTTCATGGGCCACGTGGACGAGTTCTCGAACTTCGCGCAGAGACTGCTGCTGCCGCCCGGCGAGTACATCGTCCGGATTGCCTCGACCATTGGCGGCCCGGAGTTCGTCGACCACGTGAAGATCGTCGCCGACGAGACCGTCACGATCAGGATCGCCTCGTAGCCGCTCAAGACTTGGGATCTGTCAGCGCCCACTCCGGCGCGGGCGCACTTACCAGGTGAGCACGACCTTGAACTCGCCGGCGTTGTTGCTGACGTTGTCGTCGTTGATGCCAAGGTACAGAATGCCGCTGGCCGGCATGGACAGCGTCGTCTGATTGCCGATACCGAACGGCAGACCGTTGTCGATGCGTCCGATGAGCGCGCCGGCCAGCGCCTGCGGCAGCGGCGAGCCGGGCAGGTATTTCGGCGTCACCGAGCCGTACGAGGCGGCGCGATCGTTGGCATTCGCCGAGAAGCGGACCTCGCCGGTCACCTGCAACTGAAACGGATCGCCCTGGTTCACCCTGATGTTGGTCGTCGTCCAGAGCTGGTTCCCTGGAACAGTGATCGTTCTGGTCGTAGTCTTTTGGCCGTCCCTTGTATCGATGTGACCCGTGGGATCCGGCGTTGGGAAGTACCCGCCTCCGTCGCTGGAGTGTTGCGTCCGCCCGTAGCCGTCCGCATAGCCTCGCTCGAAACCGTCGCGGAACTGCAGCGTGTACGCGTTCCTGTCACCGGCGCCCGGCCGGTAGCCGGCATCGGCGTTCTGGTACGCCGGCGTGCCCCGGTAGTTCGAGCGCACGTTGCGCCGTTGATCCTGCTGGCCGGCCGTGACTCCGCTCGAGTAGCCGGTATCGAAGGCGTCGTCGATGGATCCCCCTGAGCGAGGGGTGTTCGCGCCGCCGCGCGTGGAATCCCAGCGGCCGTCGGACGGACGTGCGTAGAGTTGCTGGTACTGGCCGGGTCGATCGTAGTAGCCGTCGTCGTAGCCCGCCTTGAATCCCTCGCGATACCCGCTCATGTACTGGGCTTTGTCGCCGAAGCTGCCTTGGTACTCGAGCGCACCGGACTGGTAGTCGTTGTCCTTGAAGTTGTAGCGCCTTCCGGCCTCGCGATCCTGACGGCCTCGATCGGCGCCGTCGCGGTACGCGTGTTCGTAGCCATGCTGCCGGGGGTCCTGCGAGCCGCTCTGCTGGCCGCCGCGGGTGGGGTACCTGTCCTGCGGTCCCTGCTGTCCGCCTGCGCGCAGGACGACGGCGCTGCCGCTCAGCCCGCTGAGGACGATGACAACGGCGACTGCCCGACTGCCTGTGATGAGATTCTTCATGATGCCTCCAGAGCTGATCTCACTCAGTCTAGAGGCCGACCCGGATCCGGGGCTGTGTCATATTGCACTGCCCCGGATCCGGGTGAGGTTCGTGGTGTTCCGGACTGGCTCGCTACGCCGTCGGCTCGCGCGTCGCTTTCGTCGTCGCGCTGATCTGCAAGTCGTACCCGTTCGGCGTCGTCGTGTGGTAGCTCTTGTACGACGCCGTGTGGATGTCGCCGCGCGCGCCGGTGTCTTCGCGCGCCGTCAGCCCGCGCTTCGTCAGCTCGGCCTTCACCGCGTCGGGCTCGAACCCGGCGATGCCGAAGGCGATGTGGCCCATCGCCGCGCGCCGCGCCGCCATTGCCCCTGGGGCCGCGCCGCGATTGCCGCCGCCGCCGCGGCGGATGATGATGTCGCCGACGTCGCCGATCTCGCACTGACTCTGACTGCCTTCGTCCATGCCCGGTTTCCACCCGAGCAGCGCCGTGTAGAACGCGACGGTCTCCTTGTAGTTCGAGACCTCGAACGAAATGTGATCGAGCCAGACGGTCTTCCAGGCGGTCGATTCGAACGGCGCCGGCGACGATGTCTTGCCGTTCGCGGGGCCCTGACGGCGGTTCTTCCGGTTGCCGTTGCTGATCTGCAGATCGAAACCGTCGGGGTCCTTCACGTGGAAGCTCTGAAAGTCCTTGCCCTGATTGTCGGCGACCGGGGAGAGCCCGCGCGCGCGAAGTTCAGCTTCGACCTTCTTCGCGTCCCACGGCTCGATGCCCCAGCAGAAGCTGTCGAACGCCGCGTTGCGCGGCGCGCGCGGAGCATTGCCTCCGGGGCCGCCGCGACCACCGCCGCCGGCGCGACCGCCTGCGGCGGCCGCATCAGCGGGCGGAGCCGGAGGCGCGACGAATCCGCCGCGCAGTACGAGACCGCCCCAGTCGCCGATGTCGAGCACCGCCTGCTTGCCATCGTCGCTTCGAATCTTCCAGTTCATCAGCGCCTGGTAGTACGCGGCTTCCTTCGGGTAGTCCACGACCTGACAGGAGAAGTGATCGAGCAGGACCGTCTTCCATCCCGTCGGCGCGAACGGAAGCTTCGCGGGCGTCGGATCGCACTCCGGCGTGCCCGCGCGCGCGCCGCCGCACTGGCCCTGCGCGAACGCGGACGCGGGCCGGATGGCCACGGCGATGCCGAGCGCAGCCAGCAACTGCCGGCGCGACAGGCGGCCGCGGTCGAAATCATTGAATAAGGTCGTCAGGTCCGTGCTCATGAAGGCTCCCTCCAGAAGGTGAGAGTATGCGACCGACGCACTCCACTTCGCAAGAGCGCCGCGACTCGGTAAGCTCCGAGATGGGCCTGGCGATGGAACCCGCGGTCGTCCTCGAGAAGGTGTCGTTCGCGTTCGACGATCACGTCGTCCTTCGTGACATCAGTTTTCGCGTGGAGAAGGGCAGCATGACCATGCTGCTCGGCGCGAGCGGCGCGGGAAAGTCCGTCGTGCTCAAGCTCATCCTGGGGCTCCTGCGCCCCGATTCGGGCGCGATCTTCGTCAACGGCGAGCGCGTCGATCGGCTGTCCGAGCCCGATCTCATGCGCGTGCGCGGAGACATCGGGATGCTGTTCCAGGAGAGCGCGCTGTTCGACTCGCTGACGGTGGACGAGAACGTCGGCTACCGCTTGTACGAAGAATCCGACTTGCCGGCGGTTCAGGTGCGCAGCCGCGTGGCGGAGGTCCTGGGGTTCATCGGGCTCGGGGAGTACATCGACCGCATGCCGTCCGAACTATCCGGCGGCCAGCGGCGTCGCGTCGCGATCGCGCGCGCGATGGCGGCCAGGCCCAATCTCCTGCTGCTCGACGATCCGACGACGGGGCTGGATCCCATCACGTCCACGACCGTGGACGATGAGATCGTCAAGCTGCGCGATCTGGAACACGTCACGTCGATCCTCGTGACGCATCAGATTCGCGATGCGTTCTACGTGGCTAATCACGCAGCCATGCAGTCGAACGGGCGCGTGCGGATCCTGCCCACGGACGAGACGCAGACCGCCCACGCGAGATTCCTGGTGCTGCACGAGGGCCGGATTTGTTTCGAGGGGAGCGCCGCCGAGCTGTCGGCCTCGCGCGATGCCTACTTGAAGGAGTTTCTCTTCATGACACTCCCTCCGTGGTAGTCACTCCACGCTGCCATGCGGCCGCCAGCCCGTGTAGAATCATCACAGGCAGGAGGCCTTTTATGAAGTCAGCGTTGATTGGATTGACGACCGTCCTGGTGCTCGCGTCGGGCCTATTGGGAATGTCCGGGGGCGTGAAGGCAGCGGCGGACCCGACCAGGCCGCTCCTCGTGCCCGGCTACGAAGCCGCGAAAGATGTGCCGAACATGAAGGAACTGCCGGATCCGAAGACCGACTACAAGGTCGTGTTCGCGGACGGGCAGGAAGCGAAGAACCCCACCGACATCAACCCGATGCTCCCGACGATCGCGACCTACGTCAACACGCTCGGCAAGTTCGGCGTCCCGGCGGAACACCGCCACATCGCGATCATGTTCCACCAGCGCAATCCCGACCTCGATATTGTCATGACCAACGAGGCCTACAAGGAGCGCTACCACCGCGACAATCCGAACATCGCGCTCATCCACGCGCTGAAGCAGGCCGGCGTCGACATCCGCGTCTGCGGCCAGGGGCTGCTCGCGCGGAAGATCGACTCGAAGGACGTGAACCCCGACGTCCAGATCGATCTCTGGGCGATGACGACGCTCGTGAACATGCAGCTGAAGGGCTACGTCCGGGTCGGCTAACGGGAAAAGCCGCCGCGTACGCGCGTCTTCGAGTCACTCGCGATGAATCGGCGACGCTTCATCCAGGGCGCGGCGGGTCTCATCGCGGCTGCGTCCCAGCAGCGGGCTGGGGCGCAGGCGCCCGCGTCGACCCCCGTCAAAACGGTCCGCACGAGCGTTCTCGAGATCGGCTATCACGAGAGCGGCGAGCCGGCCGGCTTTCCCGTCATCCTGCTCCACGGTTTTGCCGACGATGCGCATGCCTACGACGGCGTGGCGCCGCTGCTGGCCCAGGCCGGATACCGCGCGCTCGCGGTCTACCTGCGCGGTTTCGGTCCGACGCGATTTCTGAATCGCGACGACCCGCGCACCGCAGAGCAGGCGGCGATCGGCCAGGACGTGATCGATTTCGCGGACGCGCTCGCGCTGCCGCGGTTCGCGGTGGCGGGTTTCGACTGGGGCGGGCGCGCGGCGTGCGTGGCCTCGGCCCTTCGTCCGGATCGGGTGCGCGCGGCGGTCCTCGTCGGCGGCTACACGATTCAGAACACCGTCGCGCTCCCGCGCCCCGCTGCGCCCGAAGCGGCGCGCCGGCTCTGGTATCAGTGGTACTTCAACACGGACGTCGGCCGCGCCGGTCTCGAGCAGAACCGTCGCGGGCTGTGCGAGCTGTTGTGGCGCGAATGGTCGCCGACCTGGCATTTCACCCAGGCGCTGTACGATCTCACCGCGCGGTCGTTCGACAATCCTGACTTCGTCGACTGCGTGGTGCACTCGTATCGGCACCGCAACTTCAACGCGCCTGGCGAGGCACGATTCATCCAGACGGAATCGCGGCTGTCCGAGAGGCCGCCGATTCAGGTGCCCACGATCGCGCTCTACGGCGGCGACGATGCGTTCGGGCATCCCGCGGCGGCCATCACGGCTGCCGAGCGAACGACGCTGCCGAAGTTGATCGAGAAACGCATTGTGGAGGGCGCCGGACACTTCGTGCCGCACGAGAAGCCGGAAGCGGTGGCGTCGGCATTGCTGGATGTGTTGAGCGCGTCGAAATAGTACGGTGAATCGCTGCGCCCTCGTCCTTGCACTTCTCATCGGCAGCCTGTTTCACGCGCAGGCTCAGTCCCCGCTCCTGCGCGGCCGCGTCGTCTCTGACGCATCGAACGAACCCATTCGCAACGCGCGCGTCGGCTTCGTGGAGGACGCCGGCCCGCCAGTGCTGACCGACGAGGAAGGCCGATTCGCGTTCGCCCCGATTCCGCCGGGAACACATTCGATCTCGGCGGCGAAGACAGGCTACGCGACGGCAACGTCAGTCGCGTCCGATGGCATCGAGATTCGTCTGCTGAAGAGCGGGGCCATCTCCGGCCGCGTGCTCGACGACGCCGGCGAGCCGATGCCCCTCATCAGTGTGTGGGCCGAGCGCGTCGTCCGTACCGCGGGGCGCATCGGTATCGAGCAAGTCGCGGCCGCCGAGACCGACGATCTCGGCGATTACCGGTTGTCCGGGTTGCCGTCCGGCGAGTTTCTCGTCGCGATCTCGCCCGGACGCGTCATCACGAACGGCGGCATTGTCAGCCCGCCTGCGGTCACGAGGCCGCCGCAGCGCTTCTATCCGAACGCCTTCGTTCCGCAACAGGCGCAACCGATCGCCGTCCGCGCCGGCGACGACGTGGTCGGCATCGATCTCGTGCTGGCCTTGCCGCCCATGGGCCTGGCGCTGCCGCGAGCGCCGTCACCGCCCACTCCGCCTGCCGGCCGAGGCACGATTCGAGGCCGCGTCGCGCGGGCCGATGGCCGGCCGCTCCGGAGGGCACAGGTGGAATTGTCCCCCGAAGACAACGCAACCCCGCGATCCGTGACGTCCACCGACGATGCCGGGCAGTATGAATTTCCTGGCCTGCGCGCCGGCGCGTATCGCGTCACCGCGAGAACGTTGAGCTTTCAGACCGGCCGATTCGGGCGTCACGGCGATCGCGGCGACGCGTTCTCCGTCGCCGCCAGCGCGCTAGTCGATCACGTGGACATCTCGATGCCCTCCCGCAGCGCCATCAGCGGGCGCATCGTCGACGAGTACGCCGATCCGATGGCGAACGCCAACGTGCGTGTCGACCGCATCGAGTTTTCGAAAGGACGCCGGCGTCTGGTCAGCGTGATGAACGTCGCGCCTTGCCAGACGAACGACCTCGGCCGCTATCGCATCTTCGGACTTCCGCCGGGTCGATACGTGGTCAGTGCCGTCGTCGGCCAGGCAGTCCCGAATGGGACGACCGCCGACTGGCCGGGATACGCGCGGACGTATTTTCCGGCGACGCCGGTCGCCACGGAGGCGGAGGACGTCGAGGTCTCAGCCGATCAGGACCGGCTCAACGTGGACATCGCGCTCGTGCGCGGCCACACGGCCCGCATTGCCGGCTACGCGTTTACTGAAGCGGGCGAGCCGATGCAAGGTGTGGTGTGGTTGAGTCAGAGCTATCGATCCGGCGCGGTCGCGACCTCGTCCGTGTCGGCGCGCGGACAGTCCGACGGCGCGTTCGAGTTCAAGGATCTTCCGCCGGGTGAATACGTGATCCAGGCGGCGACGTCGTGGAAGGATCCGGCGACCGAAGGCGAGTTCGCCGTGCAGTTCGTGACGCTCAACGGCACGGACGCGACGGACGTCGTGCTTCGCATGACGACGGGGTCCACCATCGCGGGACGGCTGACGTTCGAAGGCGGCGATCCGCCGGAGCCGGCCGACCTCGAGTTGTCGCCCGTGACGATCGATCAGGACTGGGTGTCGCTCGCGGACAATCCGGTCGGCCGGGCCGCGATCCACGACGACTGGACGTTCGAGCTCGGCGGGGTCCATGGACCAAGGCTGCTGCGTCTGCTGCGGACGCCGCCCGGCTGGGCGCTGAAATCGATCCTCGTGAACGGCGGAGAGAGCACCGACACCGTGCTGCCGTTCGGGACAAAGGCGCAGTCGCTGCAGAACGTCGAAGTGATACTGACGCCGCGTGTCAGCGGCGTGTCGGGCGTGGTGACGGACGCCAGCGGCCGGCCGTTCGGCGACGGCGTGGTGATCGCGTTCTCGACCGATCGGACGCAGTGGTCTCCTGAGTCGAGATTCGTCAGTCATGTCGCGGCGAGCGGCGGCACGTTCGATCTGCGCCCGCTGGCGCCGGGGTCGTACTACTTCGCCGCGATCGATCCGCCGGACACCTTCGATCGCAATCGGACGTTCGAGGACCCCGCGTTCCTGGAATCACTCGTCGCCGGCGCGACGCGCGTCACGCTGACCGAGGGCGAGGCGCGCCAGGTCAGTTTGAAGGCGATCGAACCGTAGGTGAACTCATGCGCGGTCGAATCGCTGTGCAGATCCTCCTCGCATCGTGCGCGTTCGGCGTCGCCGGCTGCGGCGGAGCAGGTTCTCCGAAGCCGAAGGCGCCGATGGGCTTCTTCATCACCAGCGTCGGTCCCGGCGACGGCGGCAATCTCGGCGGGATTGCAGGCGCCGACGCGCATTGTCAGAAGCTCGCGTCTGCCGTCGGCGCGGGCCAGCGTTGGTGGCGCGCGTACTTGAGCGCGCCGTCGATCGACGGCCGTCCGGCCGTCAACGCGCGCGACCGGATCGGATCGGGTCCCTGGTTCAACGCGAAAGGCGTCGAAGTCGCGGACAGCGTTCGCAGTCTGCACGCCGACAGCCGTGGATTGAGCTGGCAGAACTCATTGACGGAAAGCGGCGCCGTCGTCCCTTCGAACATCCACGACATGCTGACGGGATCGAATCCGGACGGTACGCTGGCCGTGTCTCCGGATCTGTCGTGCCGCGGCTGGACCAGCGACACCGTCGGCCTCGCGATGGTGGGGCACCACGATCGGCGCGGCGGCGGCGACCGTCCGGAGTCGTGGAACTCCGCGCATCGCTCCGCCGGCTGCAGCGCGCGGGCGCTGGACTCGACTGGCGGCGCCGGATTGTTCTACTGCTTCGCCGCGAACTGACGGATGCGGCCTCGCGGCCTGTACAATTGTCGGCGCATGCCGTCATCGTCGCCGGATTGGCTCGGGTATCTCGCCGCCGTGCTCACCACGATTGCGTTCCTGCCGCAGTTGATCAAGACGTGGCGGACGAAGTCCGCCGACGACCTCTCGCTCGCCTGGCTGACGACGTTCTCGTCCGGCGTGTTCTGCTGGATGCTGTTCGGCATGGCCGTACGCTCGATGCCGATCATCGTGGCCAACGGCGTGACGCTGGCGCTCGCGGTGGCGCTGGCGTTTCTGAAAGTGCACTTCCGCCGCCGCTAGGGACCGCGTAGTCGTTACGCAGGTGGCCACGAAGGCACGAAAACACGAAGAAGAACGAAGAGAACGAAGGGCCACCGAGACTCCGAGACACAGAGGTGTTCGACGCGGACGGCCTGCGGAGCAGGCCGTCCTGATCGACCGCAAGCCGGAGGCACAAGCGACCAAATCACCGATCCAGTTGTCGCTTGCGCCTCCGGCTTACGGTCGATTGACGCCGCTTCGCGGCGCCGCGTCGAACACGATCTCTGGAGTTTCTTGTCTCTGTGCCTCGGCGACTCTGTGGCCTAATTTCCTCCGTGTCCTCTGTGTCTCAATCCGTGAGCGGGAACAGTCGAGGCCGCTGCGCAATTGCCTGGTTCACGAAGACCGGCTCGACCGTGTGGAATCCAGAGCGCACTGAATCGTCGATGGCCGTCGAGACCAGCAGCGCGACGGCGTTCACCGCTTTCTGCAAGTCGTCATCCGAGTTGATGAGCGGCAGGCGCGACTGAAAGAGCTGGAACAGCATGTCTCGCACGTTGTCGATCGTCGCCTCTTTCTGCTTCGCGGTCGCCATTGCCGTCTCCCACATCGCGACCACCTGACGCCGTTTGGGCAGCGGCAGTACCTGGATCCCTCCTTCCCCGACTTTGGCCGCGACGGTTTCGTCGGCCGCGCTCTCGACGGGGCACGTCGCCGGCGGATTCGTCCAGTCATCGAGTGGCGTGATGGTGTAGTGGCGGCGATCGACGGCGCCGACGAGCCGGACCGGGATCGGCAGCTTGACGTCCGGCTTCGGGATCGCCCTCACGGGCACGGGCACGTTCGGGATGTCCGCGTCGGCGATCGGCAGCCCCGCCGCCTTCGCCTTCGACATCATCCACTTGAGCGTGACGTCGTTGAGCGCGTCGTTGCCGTTGCCGCCGCCGATGTCCGAGTGCACCCCGCGAAACCAGACCTCGCACGCGCCGTTCAGCCGCATCGGGAGGAACGACGGGCGCCGCTCGTCGATCGCGAGCGCGTGGAAGCAGTAATCGACGTTCGCTTTCGGCAGCGCCAGGTGATGAAAGAGATTCAGCGCCTGGTCGCCGAGCAGCGCGAAGCCGAACGACGCGACGACGTCCCACACGCCGATGAAGCGAATCTTCGGGTTCGGCTCGACGACGGTGTCCGTGCCCGGCGTCTTGATCCCGCGGGACTGGACGAGATTGCAGAAATCGATCGCCGTTGCCGCGCCGCGGCTGAAGCCGGTGATGTCGATGATGCGATCGGGCTGCGGGGCCGTCCAGTTCTTGCAGAGGGCATCGTACGCCTCGTCGAGGCGCGGCAGCTCGCCCAATCCGAAGACGCCGCCGAAGATCTTGCCCAGGATGTTGAACCGCGTCCCGACGCCTTCGACGTAGTAGTCGTTCTTGCCGGACGTCCGGTGATACGCCTCGTAGAAGCGGACGACGTTGGTGTTGTGGTGGCTCTTCTCTTCGTTGTCTTTCTTTTCGTTCCACGTGCCGTCGAACGCATAGAGTGCCATGGCCGCTCCTCGGTGTGAGTCTACGCCGGGCGACGGCTCACGGGCGCGGTGAAAATCGCGGGCGGCTCAGGCGTCGTGCAACGGCGGCACGGGATTGAGGGCGGCAAAGAGCAGGAACGCGAAGGCGAGCGCGAAGGCCGTCAGCGCCAGCATCGGGATCGTCATGTAGCCGAACTCGTTGATCCATTTCATCGCGCAGCCGCCCGGCGCCGAGAACAGGCAGTCCTGCGTCTGCCGCGCGAGTCCGTTCTCGATGAGCAGGTGATAGATCGAAATCCCCGCGCCGGCGACGGGGAGCGCCAACAGCCATCCCGCGGCGCGCCGCGCGTCCATCGCCGCGACCACGAGCATGATCGGCGCGAGCGGATACATGCAGAACCGCTGGTACCAGCACAGCTCGCACGGAATGAAGTTCGCGACTTCCGAGAAGAAAAGGCTGCCGACGGTGGCGACCATCGCGACGAGGAACGTCAGCCACAGTTCGTACCCGTGCAGCGTCTCCTCGGCGAACGTCAGCGGCGCTCTCCGCCCGAACGCGGCCAGCAGCGCGGCGACGATCAGCAGGCCGGCGACAATCTGGCCCGCGACACCGAGACCCGCGATGCCGACGACGATCGCGCGCATGGCGGTTCGGGTCACATCACAAGCATCCGCCCGCGGCCGGTTTTACGCAACCGGATAGCGGGCGGTGTATTTGCCGCGCGGTGAGATCCCGCGCGATGAATCTAGTGCGACGTCGTCAGCTGCTGAATATTTTCGAGATACTTGACGAGATTCTTGATCCGAATGGTCACCTTCGCCGGGTCGCCGCTGAACGCATCTCCCCAAATCGGCATCGTTTCGACGCCGTGCGCCGGCGTCGCGGTCTTGCCCGTGCCCCGGAGGATGTACTCGACGGCGACGGCGTCGAACTTCCCGCCGTGGCGTCTGGCCATCGACGTCAGATCGGGGACCGGCACTTTCATCGCCGCCGCGGCGGGCCCGTTGCCCTTCGCGTCCTTCCCGTGACAGACGACACAGAAGGCGTCGAAGTTGTCCTTGCCTTCGATGGAGACGATCGGCACGCAGGGGGCCATCGTGACCCGCGGCGCCGGCTTCTGGCCGGTCGCCGCGCCCGCGGCGATGCCTACCAGCAGCACGCCCGCCACGACGATGAACCGGGTGAGCGGCGTCTTGAGCAGGGTAGTCATGTAATTCTCCTTCCCAGCGTATCGACGTGCGAGACGTATGCCACGCGCGGAACGACTCCAACGTTCACGCACGACAGATTCCGCCGGAAGCCCGCCATGGGCGCCGGAGAACCGCTGTGAATCGGAGGCTGTGGATTCAAATGGTGAGACGAGTGCGTTAGAATCGCGCGCGAGGTACCGAGCGATGAAGAAGAACCGTCACAGCCGTAGAGAATTCGTCGGCCTGGCCGGAGCCGGCCTCGCCGGTTTCGCCGCCGCGCCCATTTTCGGCGCGACACCAATCGCCGCGGCGCCCGCCGCGCTCGCTGACGGCGCGGATCCGGACCTCATCGTCATCAACGCGAAGGTCTACACCGTGGACGCCGCGCAGCCGCGCGCCGAGGCGTTCGCCGTGAA
>Ga0326726_10003977_pt1 | contig 13530 bp, 12 predicted proteins | sample MHFenrmetagenome_2_FD_207603 | JGI IMG/M metagenome (GOLD analysis project Ga0326726, IMG submission 207603) | Lab enriched peat soil microbial communities from Michigan Hollow, Ithaca, NY, United States - MHF15MN | ecosystem: Environmental > Terrestrial > Soil > Wetlands > Peat | place: USA... | reverse complement strand
GACTCCGTCAACAGGAGGGGCCGTCTGGTCTGTGATGGTGGTCTCGTCCCAGTCACCTGTAACCATCAATATGTCAAAAGAACCGGGTGTTGTGAGTCTGGAGACATATAGCTTTAACGTTGCCCTTTGTACGTCAGCGCCAGTGGTGCCTGCCGGCAAAGTGGAAAAGTCAAATTTAAGGAAACTCTTTTTCAGAGTTGTACCACCTGCCGCACCTCTGACTGAAAGAATGGCTTGTGCGCCATATCTGGTGGTCTTTGAGCCCGAGTAAGTATATGCGTCGTCTGCTAGTATTGCTTCTACCGCGAACGAGAGATTTGGAATAAGCAGCGCCATTCCGGTCAAGAGAAAAACTAAAAGATACCTCTTGATAAATTTGGCTGTTTCACATTTCAATTCCAGCATCATTGCATCTTTCATAATTAGTCCTGCCTTTCAGTAGAGCAAACATGAGTTGGAATTGGAAAAAACTCTTTTCGCGCAAATTACCTACAGAAATTTAGCAATTTCCATACCACTTAATTTTTCTCTGTACAACCGTGATTTAATCGCACTTTCAGCACGTGGCGATGATTCTATGTTCTTTTCCAGAAAATGGGACAATATTGTCATCCCTTGCCAATAACGTCCAAAAGTTATCGAAGATGGGAGACACATTTAATTTCAGATTCAGATTGCAAATTACATATCAAAGATAGAAAAGAGAAATAAGTTGATAACAGATGGAGAGGCGCTGGAAATGAAGAGATGCGGAGATGGGAGGACGGGGACGAAAAGAAGGAATGGATTTCTAAAAATCTAAAAAGACTGATCCGATTGAAATAAATTATTGAGCAAGAAACCCACGAAAGAGAAAAGGGATGGATCTCTTTGCCCTATTGATTTTATTTGAGATGTCACATTGTAAGATGAAGTTTTAGAAAAACGTTTACGGGTACGTTGCTCAACTATGACATCTTGGGTTGCGGATTACGCGTTGAGAGGCGATTCTCAGGGTCAAATAGTCCTGCCTAAGGGCCACCATGCTCGAATAGTCGTTCCTTCTCCCTCGATTGAATCGACGCTGAATGACCCCCCGGAAAGTTCAGTTCGCTCTCTCATACTAATAAGCCCCAACCCTTGCCTGGAATTCTCTGGGCCAATCACTTTCCTCAGATCAAATCCCCGACCATTATCTCGCACGAGCAATTCCAACTTCCCCTCGGTTTTTAGCAAAGAGAGGCACGCAAGATCTGCCTTGCTGTGTTTCGTAATATTATTCATGGCCTCTTGCAAGGTCCTATAAATCACAATCTTCAAAGACGGAGAGATATCTTTTTCCTCTACCATGATCTCCTTCTCTATTCTTAAATTCGGGTAAGTTTCCTCAAATTCCCGGCAAAACCAGTCAATCGTAGGTAATACACCCAAATCATCAAGAATGGACGGTCGTAAACTCATTTGGATTCTTCGAACCTCCAGGAGACTCTCCTGAAGGACGGGAATAACACCCTCAAGCGATTTCCCCGCCTTTCCTATCACATTCTTATCAATATCCCGGAGAAAGCTCTCTACTTCATATTTGACGGCCGCCAGCTGGGACCCAAAGCCGTCATGAATCTCATGAGCAATCATTCTCCTTTCGTTCTCCTGGGCGATGAGGATTTGGGCATTGAGGCGGCGGCGTATCTCTGACTCTTGCAGTTTCTCTTCCATACGCCTCATTTCCGTGATGTCTCGTATGACACATGCTACTCTGTTGATCCCTTCGGGACCTTCTACCGGAAAGTACGAAACAAATAAATCCCTTTCCCCTAAACCAGGATACTTATATTTCATTTCATATTGAACCGCTTCACCTTGTAAGCAGGTATCTAAGTTCTTCTTAATGTACTCTTCAAACACATCCTCCCCCAGAACCTCCGATACGGGTCGCCCGATAACATGCTCTCTGTCCACGCGCCGATATTTGAGGAATGCATTGTTTGCAATTAAATAGTGGTAATTTCGGTCGACCACGGCGATCATATCCTGTGAACTTTCAATGACTTTCTTATATTCCTGCAGGATTTCCTCTGTCCGCCTACGGTCGGTAACGTCACGGGAGAGCATGAGCACAGAAGTGACAGTCCCGTCCTTCCCCTTTTCGGGGACAAGGCGGGATTGGTATATTCTTATGCCGCCTGCTGTGGGGAATTCGTTTTCTTCTTCCGCCGCTTGGCCGGTTTCAAAGACTTTTTGAATCCTTTCTTCCCAAAATCTACAGTAATGTTCCGGGACTCCTATCTCTTGATTCATCTTGCCGATCAGCGCCTCCACAGACACACCGTGTAACTTGGTAGCTATCGGATTCGCATAGATATGTCTTACCTCTTTGTCAAATCTTTCGATAATATCAGGGGAGTTTTCGGCTAAGGCCCTGAAACTTTCCTCGCGTTTTCGCAATGCCTCCTCGGCCCGTTCCTGTATCATGAGCACAAAGCCAATACTGGAGAGTATCACAACGCCAATCCCCACTATCACACTGGCATTCCGGAACGCCGTTGGGTCCAAAACAGACACATGTCCATACGAGGGGAAAACCCCTTCTAATAATCGGATAAAGTAGATCACGGCCATGAGGAGAAAGGCAAAGCCGGTTAGCCGGCAGGAGCGCCTTTCCTTAATGGGGTTACCCCGAAATAGCGCCCGGATGATGGCGATAATTTGCAGAAGAGATAGAAGCGATATAAAAATAATCCGATAGGATATGTTGTCCGCGTATGCCGAGAAATACCAGAAGAACACAAACGTGGCTGCCGGTGGAAGAAAGAAAGTTTCCCGGTTATAGGCGCGATCCTGGAACTGTCGCACCGCCGCGTAAAGAAGGGAAAAACTTGCTGTCAGGAAAGCGTTGGCAACGACAATGGAAACAAAGTCCCATGTAAGCCCACGGAGACCTATCAGAGTCCAGGAGGCGCCCTGAAAAACCCAGCCAACAGTCCATAAAAGAGTACCATCACGCCGAAACCGGCCAGCGTGAAAGATGAAGAGTGCCATGGCAACAATAAAACAGGTCGCCGCCATAGCCATATACATTGTTCGGACATCCAGATTCATGCTCAAGATCTTTGTTTCACGTCAACCTGCGGCTCGGCATCCCCAGATATTGCTTTAAGGCTGCTTGAGTTTGACAGGATTTAATAAAAGTAGGTTATGATTCGATCGGGTCGACTATTAGAAACCCAGGTTCCTTCCTGCACTACGCCAGTCATATTCGTCTACTGCTGCCCCTGATACGCCGGTAGGCGAAACGAGAAACATGCCCCGGCCCCTAATGTACTCTCACACCACAGATCTCCGCTCAGCTTATCGATCAACTCCTTAGCCACCGCCAACCCATAGCCACTCGAAGATTCTCCCCCAGTGGCCGCGGAGCTAAGCCGGATACCTCGCCGAAACAGTTTGGCTTGATCCTCTTGGCTCAATCCCGGTCCTTCATCACGTACACTGCACACCACACTTGTCATCTCCCCCCGCAGCTGCACCCAAATCTTTTTTCCAGGAAAAGAATACTTTACGGCGTTTGAGAGGAGATTGTCCAGTACAGCAATGACAGCCACAGGATCGGTCCATACCGGAGGAATGTCGCTAGTGGACTCAAAAACAATGAAGATATTTTTCCGGTCCGCGATTCGCTGATAATAATGACATGTTCGTCTTACCAGCGGAGCTAAGTCCCACTTCAAGAACCGGAGTTTGGCATCCTTGGGTGCCGACGAAGTCATTAACTGGCTGACCGTGTGACCCATTAACTCAGTCACATGACGCAATCCTTCAAGCCAATTCCGGATTTGGGGGTCCGGGTGGTTCGCTAATGACCCGAGGAGAAATTCGACGGTCCCCCCTATTACGGACAAATAGTTATTAAGAGCATGCGCTGAGAAAGCAATCGCTCCCGGATCAATTGCCGGCATCTTCTCCAGCTCACGAAGCGCTTGCTCCAACTCAGCCTGTGCCGTCAGAATTGCCCTGGTAGCTTCTTCCTTCTCGCTCATATCCTCCCGATCAAATCAACAGTATGCAGAACCTACTTACTATCTCACCAATTTAGTGAACTTCGCCCCTTCGATCGTCGCAGCTGCCATCGCTCCCTTCTGACCAAAGACAAAACCGACAATGGGTTCCTTGGTCTTCACGGTGTCAAAGGATTTTTCCGCGCCAACGTCTACGAAGGCTACTGACGCGTCGACCCCTGCCTTCCAGCCAGAACTGGTCCGAAATTTCTTAAGGGCTTCGTCTTGCGTAAATACAAGGATTAAGTTCATCTTTTGGGCACCGACCTGCAATCCAGCCGAGCCACCTGCAAGGCTATAGTAATCAACAGTCTTTCCTCCAATCCTCAGAGAACCCTCCCCGTATTGGCCTCCCACGCCAAGCCCTGCCTTCACAATGTTTGGGATGACGAGTACACCTTTTGAGGCATTAAGAAATTCCTTCCCACCTTTTACTTGCTTGTAGAAAAGCGCCAGAGCTTCGCTGACCTCTCCATTGATCTCCTTGGCCGTTTTAGCATGCGAAGGTATGGATAGAAAAGGACTGAGCATAAGTGCTAAACATGCAACCACCCAAAAGATTCTTCCCATTGAAAGTTTCATCGTCTTCATATTCTTACCTCCTTTAAATTAGATTACTCGTTGGGTTGAATCGCCGATAGAAAACACAAAGTTATTACATCATGGACACCATGTCCTGTCAATATTAAAGAAAGCTTATGAAAATTATCGGTTTGAGGATTTTAGGAGGGAGTCCACAAGAATAGAGATTGCGAAGTGCAAATCTTCGATTCAAGCTAACCGTTGTGGCAGTATGGCCGAACTGCTAGCACCGGGCCAGCAAGATTGAACTGAAGGATTTCATGAATGAGTTGAGAGGCCAGTTAATGAATGAGTTGAGAGGCCAGTTAATAAACGTCGGCGTCTTGATCATCATTCGCCGTACAGAATGGTCTTGACTTGCTCCCTTGTCTGAATTTCTCCTGCCATTTTTTGGGCAGCTTTTCTGTCCTCATACTTGTTCACAAGTACTCTATAGATGGGGGACCTGTCTTTCGTGACACCAGGCTGGGTAAACACATCGTATCCCTTCTCTTGAAATTTCTTCGAAAGGGCCTCTGCCATTTCTACATCCCTGAAGGCTCCCAGCTGCACCGAATAGAATGGTTTGGGCGAATGGGTTTTCGAAGTTTGTCGAGTTGGATCAGGATCTGCGGGACGGACGGCTCCGGGTGGTTGGGACGCATTCTCGGATGAAGCCGAAGACGGCTGCACAGGAGGAGTGGATGGGACAGAAGATGGCGGGACAGCAATGTTTGCAGAGGTGTTTGCAGGGGTGTTTGCCACGTTGCTTGCCGGCGGCAACTGCGGTTTCAATCCGGCCTGAGGAGCTACGGATGGAACTCTTGCGGGGGTTTTTACTACCAGAGAAGACGGACCCTTCTGGTTTGGCATGAATTTCTGATAAGCCATATAACCTGCTCCGGCAATCCCAAGTATGACGATGATGCCAACGGCCGGCAGAAGAAAGGCAGAACGTTTTTTCTCCGTTCCCCTGACGGCCCGCAATGTGTCGGGTTCTTCCTCTTTGGGGTCCCGGGGAGGAGGTGTCTTTCCTAAAATGGTTCGTGTCTTTTCGATCAGCTCCTCCGGACTGAATGTCGGTTTCAGAAAATCCACGATCCCATATTCCTCGAGATAAGTAGGGCCGGGCGCTTTTTTAAGAGATGCAAGAATAACGATGGGTACTTTCATCAGGAGCGGGATGCCATGAATTGCTTTGCAGGGGTCGAGTCCGGTCGGCCTCAGGTCAGGAGGCATGACGTAGATAAGTGACGGCTTGAGCAAGTCGGCCATTTCCGCATTCACATCTTGACTTGACACGTCATAGGTTAAGTAGTTCTCTGCCTCAAGAGTGGAAGTCATTCTCTCGTCAATGTCCTGGCCTGCGTCTACGACGAGTATCGTTTCACTTGGCATAGATCCTCTTAGAGGAGTACAGAGGGCGAGGCCTCATGCTTCAAGCATCGGCTTAAACTCAAAGTGTTTCCCAATACTTGGACGGCATGTCCTGACCAAGCTTGAGAGCGCCGTCCGCGCCCGCAAAGAGCGGGTCTGCAACGCAGGTGACCTTGCAGGTGCCGTATTCCTTCAAAGCCTCCTGCAGGTACTCGGCGATACCCCTGATATGGCTTCCTCCGCCTGCAAGAACGATATTGTTCTTTATCTTTACATGGAATTCGGGATCAAACCGGGCGATCATCTCGGTCATCGTCTCGAGGAGCGACGGCATCATACTTTCGCATGCCCGCCGGATCTCATCCTTGATGTCATGCATGATCGGTTTCCCGTTCACCGGCAGCTCGACGCGAATTGGTTCAGGGACATCCCCCACAAAACTGAACTTCTCCTTAAACTGCCGCACCATGTTCTTGTTGCACTTTGAGTTTGGATACTTCTCAATGAGGTAATTGAAGAGCTGTTCGTCAATATAGTCACCCGCCGTGAGAATGGTCCTCTGGTCTTCTTCAGAGGGGATCGTCCCGTGCATGATGCAGAGATCGATGGTCCCCGCACCGATGTCGATAATGAGCGCGTCGTTCAGCAGATTCATTCCGTAGGCGATCGCAAAGGGCTCCGATACGACCATGAGAGTATGCACATATTCCGCAACCGCTCTCCGGATGGCCAGCTTGTTGACTTTCAGCGAATCGGCAGGCACACCGACCACCGCATGAATCTTCTGGCCGGGGTCAGGCTTTGCAAGATCAATAAGGTGCCTGATGATTTCCTTGACCGCCCTCTCGCTGCTTTCGATCCCCTCCTTGATGATGCCTCGTTCCAGGGGTCTGCAGAAATCGAGGGAAAGCCGGTGCTCCAGGGCCTCGGCTCCGAAGAGCACCGGTTTACCGACGACCCGCTCCGCGATGAAGTCCTTCGGCCATCCGACGTAGCTCTCGACCCATTCCCGGATACCATGACTCGAAGAGATCGCACTTCGTGACGTTCCAAGATCGATACCGACAAACAGGACATTTTCTTGCTTCTGCTCATCTTTTGGCTTCATGGGTAAGCGCTCCTTTATTAAGATAATCGAAAATACCGGCTGCAAGATAACTGGCAATATTCTCTCTGTGATTTTCAGAACCGAGTTCCCGCTCCTCCTCGCTATTGCTGAGACACGAGACCTCCGCCAGCACGGCGGGCACATCCACTCCAAGAAGGACCACGAAAGGTGCCCTCTTTACGCCGTGGTTTTGTATGTCTTCGCTATGTTTCCTGCTGTTGAGGAAAAGGTTCGCCTGGATGGATTCGGCGAATTCTTTAGACTCCTGAAGCTTCAGGGTCTTACCAAGCCTTTCCATGACCTCCTTGAAATCGCTCAGCCCGTATTCCGATCCGGCGTTTTCTTTCTGGGCGAGCTTGAGCGTTTTTTCGTCAGTGGACGGCCCAAAGTAATAGGTTTCAATGATGTTGGGTTTGCGCGGCAAGTAATTGAGATGAATTGAGATGAAGAGGTCAGCTTTCGCTTCCCGAGTAAGGGCGACCCTTTTTTGAAGAGTCACTGTCGAATCGTCCTCCCTCGTCATGAGCACATGGTAGCGACCAGTCTTGATGAGATGGGTCTTCAATCTCTTAGCGATATCGAGTGTAATCTCCTTTTCCATCGTCCCCATTTTTCCGATCGTGCCGGTGGCGGCCCCACCATGGCCGGGATCGATCATGATCGTCTTGATCTTCAAACCGAGCATGCGGCTGAAGGATACATTTTGACTGTTTAAAAAGGGACTGAATTCGAAAATGTTCGGAGTGCCTGCGGAAGAAACGTCTGCCCCGGGAAGGGGAGGATATTCGGTCATCACCGGGGTGACTGCTGCGGGAAAGGGAGCAGGGGACATGTTTATGTTCGCGGTCGGTTCTGCCGGCGCGAAGGAACTGTCATTGTACTGGCCGTGCATCAGGACCGCAAAGACACACACCACCGCAGACAGAAGAATCCTCTTCAGTAAGGGGTGACCCCGCCAGCGAAGGGCTGGCCGGCCCCTGCGGAGCATGGAAAGGTTCTGTTCATATACACCACGGAGAATGTCTTGACGAATTTTTAAATCGTTCTTTCCGATAAAGGAAATCATGGCACTATGGCATCAACTAGTTATGGTCCAAAATAATCCGATTGAGTAATTTTGGGCAGGTCTCTTGTAACACAGCGGGAGATATCAGGTTTTCTTGCACCGACTCAAGAGACACCCGTTTCCTAAGATTCTTGAGAAGTTTTGGAAGCATATTTTATACCAAAACTTTGACAATTCAACTTCTCGTTTTTAAAAGGTTTTTTCAAAATAGCATATAGAGGCGTGCTAAATTTTGTTGCTCAGTTTGAGCAAATGGTCAAAAATTGTCCACATTCATGCCAAAGGGCGTCCTCCAGGATTCGCGTCAGTCAAAAGGAATGGGGAAACAAATGATGGGGAGATAGGGAGGTGAGGTGATGGGAGAAAAGTCAATACGCGACTCTAATTGTGATTGTGGAATAGAGAAAAACTAGTTCAATTTACTCTTTTCATTGTAGCGGTTCCTGAAGTTCCCAGTTTACTCATGCGCTTCGAATCGAAACTTCCTTTAAGGGTTCCGTCTTTCTGGATTTCAAAGGAATAATAAATCGGGATGGACTCCGAGAGAATAGCGTAATATTCTTTTGTCCCTGCGGCGGTCGGGGAGGCGAAAGGACCGTTCGGCTTCACGATGGAATTGACCATCCACTCAATTCTTGGTTTTTCTCCGGGAATAACCTCTGCCTTCTCAAAAAACTGCAAATCTTTCGATTCGTATTTAACATCCGCAACTTCTAAAGTGACATTCGCGATCGTAAGACTAAATGGATACTCCTTCTTGTTATCCCAAAACCCCTCCCACTTCCCAACAAAACCCGACCTTTCGTGCGGAAGATTCGAAGACGACTGAGGCTTACTTTCCGTAATCTTCTTCTGAGGCTCTATCTCTTTCTTCTCATCTTCCACGATCGCAACCAAATAGGCTACGTGGACACCACGGACGATTAAATATTCCACCTTCACTTTGCCTCCCACGAAGGGAATATGGTTCGGATAAACGGTTTTCCACCCTACCCTTAACTGAACAATCTTGCCGTCATTACTTTCTACCGCCAGCCATCTCGGGGAAATTTGAGTGACAGTGCCGTTCAAAATAGAATAATTCTGAGCTTGACCTTCGATAGTCAGGAGCAAAAAAATGATCACTGTAACGAAGAACACCCTTTTCATTTCTCCCTCCTATTGTGATGGATATTACCACTTCTTGAAAATAAGAATGTTTGCTGCAGGGCAAAGAATTATTCCTCGGTTATCACGTCGTCAGGAAGCTCGTCAATATCATCGGGGGTAATGGGAAAATGGCGTGAGAGCAAAACCCCTATTTCCTGGATGGCCTGGGAGAGGACCTCGCAAGTCCGACCCTCTCTAATTCCCTTGGAAACCTCATTCGCATGTCGGTTAAGGGTCTCTTGGTCCATCTTCTCATAGATGCCTCGATCGGCCAGAATCCAGATTTTCCTTTCGAGGAGAGAAAGAAAGAAGAGCACTCCTGTATTCTTTTTCGTCTTATAAAGCCCCTTTTCAAAGAAGACCCTCTCGGCCCTCAGCCGGACTGCCTCCTCTTTTCTTCTCATCCCGATAAAGTGTTTTTTCAACGTTTCAATTTTTTTGAAAAGTAACCAGCAGGGGAAGAAGAGTACGAAACTCAGCGGAACATAAGACCAGAGGGAGGAGTGGAAAAAAAGAAGAGAAAGGATGAGCGACAGCAGGCTCCCCAGAACAACACCGCCCAAAACCTCTGCCTCGATGTAATGATCACTTTGGTCCACCACCATGACAACGATCTCACCGATGGTCTTGGATTCGACCTCCTGAATCGTGGCCTTCAGTTTCTCCTTTTCTTCCGCACTGAAAAATTTATCCGCTTTCATTACCAATCACCTGAGGCCCCGCCGCCACCGAAAGACCCGCCTCCGCCGCTGAATCCACCACCACCGCTGAATCCACCACCACCCCCAAAGCCACCCCCACCAATGTAATGACCGCCCGTCCATGGGTAGAAGAAACCGCCGCCGCGATGCCCGCTTGAACCGTCTCTTCGCCCTCCCATGGAAAAGAGACCGGGGAGGAAGAAACCCGCTCCAAAGCCGACGAGGGCCAGAAGGACGACAGGGAGGATGCCAATGGGAGCGACTGTAAGATGGACAAGGCCGGGAAGACCTGCCCCCCCGGCAATTCCTCCGACAATCCGCGAGAGGCTGCCGAGGATTAAGACAAAGACGCCAAGAAACAGGAGAAAAGTCAGAAAAGGAGGAAACCCCTTCTGTTTGCGTTGGATCGGCCTCTGCTCGGCTTTGAACTCGCCCCGCGTTGCGCTAATCAATGCAGAGGCACCCGCGACAAAACCTGCGTCAAAATCTCCCTGCTTAAACCTTGGTTTGATGACCTGATCGATGATTCTTCCTGCCATCAAATCTGTTAACCTTCCTTCGAGGCCGCGGCCCACCTCGATCCTGATCTTCCTTTCCTGTTTGGAGACGATGAGGAGGATCCCGTTGTCTTTCTGCTGTTGTCCGATCTTCCAGGCCTCCGCGACTTTGATTGAGAATTCTTCGATGTTTTCACCCTCCAGGGAGGGAATGGTCAGAATCACGAGCTGAGTTGAATCCGATTGCTCAAAGGCCTTCAGCCCTTGCTCGATCTTTGACTTTGCGGAAGGGCTAATCATGCCTGCGTAATCATTGACATAGCCCTGGAGCCTCGGCACATCAAGGCTGTGAGCAACAATAGGCAGACAGCACAGTAACAAAATAAAAAATGGAATAATCTTTTTCATATTCTCAAAGAAGGATTGATCTTTTAATTTCTCCTCATCACCCCATCTGCTCATCAACTCATCTTGATTCTGTTTAGAACTTCACCTGCGGCGCTTTTGCAGCCCCGGGGTCGGCCTTAAAGGGCTCTTTCAGTGTCAGATGGAGCAGCAAACTGTTGGTCAGGCTGTTCGGAAACACCCGGATCGAGGTGTTGAAGACTTCGACCGCCTTATTATAACGCGTCCGTGCCACATTGATCCTGTTCTCCGTTCCCTCCAGCTGGTGCTGGAGGTCCTGAAAGTTCTGGTTGGCCTTGAGGTCAGGATAGCGCTCGACAACGAGCATCAAGCGCGAAAGGGCACTGCTCATCCCGGCCTGGGCCTCCTGAAATTGTGAGAAAGCCTTGGGATCATCGATGATATTCTTAGGGACCTGCACCGCCCCTACCTTCGCCCTTGCCTCGGTCACTGCAGTAAGAGTTTCTCTTTCATGCTTCGCATAGGCCTTTACGACCTCAACGAGATTGGGAATGAGGTCATTTCTTCTCTGATAGGCGGCTTCAACATCTCCCCATGCTGCCTTGACCGCCTCCTCATTCTTCTGCATCGTGTTATAACCGCAGCCGGAGAGTCCGGTCAGGACAAAAATGGATAAAACAAAGCTAATCAAAAGCAATCTTTTTTTCATCTTCTCCTCCTAAAAGGGAATTAGATATGTCCTCCGTTTCACCCAAGCCCCCGTGATGTTAAAGTATCATAATTTAATAAAAATTTTGTTTCAAGCTCCAGAGGAGCTGATGAGGAGATGAGGGGATAGGAGGATGCGGAGAGGCCGAATTTTAGCTAAGAACGCCTACAACTGCTAGTGTTATTAAGATCTGGGCAAGGATGACTGCGCTAATCAATAAAGGTCGGTTGGCCATATATTTTTCAATACCCGTAACCGCGGAAGAAAACATCGAGATGTTCGCTAAATTGAATACAATGATTGCGGCCAGGAGTGCCCAACCACCCTTGTAGATCCACCAGCAGAAAATGCCGTACCCGATCTCCAACACGAACGCAACCATAGGATATTTAGCGTAAAGCCCGAGTCCTAATTTCGGACCGTTGATAAAAGGTGCAATGCGGATATCATTGCTATGGGTGATCAGGTCAAGAATAAGATGGGAAATCACCCCGATGCCTACAGCAAACCCCACATCCGGTCGGCTCAATCCTTTACTGATGATGAGCCATGCGAATAACGCTACGCCCACCATCGTTACTATGGAATGGGAGAATGGCATGTATGCCAGGTGAACATCACCGACGTATCGAACTTCCTTTTCGGTCGTTGTCTGTTCCACCCCCAGAAAGTTCAAAATGACCCATACGATCTCCATAAATTGGACTGAGATCAGCAGCCAAACGATTGGAACATTAACAAACTCTTTCTTAATAATGAGAGCAGTCGCAGCATGATTAATCGCAAACATGGTTTTCCTTCATCCGGTCACATCTCTACCCATCAGTTAGGGAGCGAGAAGCCGATAGGTGATACCATTCGGCGCGGTCAAACGGGTGGATCGATCTCCGAAGCAAGGTGCCAGTAGATAACGTGGGCATCAATGAGAGAAAATATTCGTAATCCTTAATTTCGTCTGTGCAATTCCTTTTGGTACTCGTCCTGCTTCTGGCTTACCTCAAGGGCATACTTCAGATTCGGATTTGTAGCTTTCTCACCGTTATTGTAGTCCGTCAGGGTTTTCGCCATTCTAACCCTATCGTCCCTTACATGCGAATACCCGTCATAGAAATCTTTAAGAATCTGGCACCCTACCGTTATATTCATAAATGGATCGGTCATTGCCCTTCTGTTAACTTTCAAATTAAGCTTATTTACATACTCATCCCATTTGAAAGGCATGATCTGCATCAGCCCCTGTGCGCCCTTGTCAGATCTGGCATTGGGGTAGAATTCCGATTCCTGATCGATGACGGCCATGATAAGTGCCAACGGTAGTTGGAGCTCTCTCGATCTCCTGACAATCGCCTCTACAATATCAACCCCTTGTCCGAGGCTATAGCCCTTCGTTCTCAGGATTGCATAAAGTTTATCTTTGGTGCGGTACTCATCAATGACCGACGCCACAAAGGAGTAAGAAGAAATGGTTTTCTTCTCCTGGGTGATGACCAGCGACAGAGCAGCGATAATAATGGCACAAACAGAGTTTACAACGATAAATAAGAAAATCCACCTTCTACGAGCCCTCGCAAAAGTCTCTTTTAAAACGACTCCGGAAAGAGATTTCTTTCCCATAATTAACATCCTCCGTTTCTGGCTTTTTTTGAGAGTTTTGAAGCCGTTATTAGTGAGAAAAGTTTCCCCTGTTAATACAATCTTACGACTCTGCTCCTGAAATAAGAATACGTTGAGTTCCCCATTTTGGCCTAAAAAATACTCTATTTTTATACCCTATAGAAATGGGAGATAAGAGATAAGGAGAGACGTCTGAACGTGTGGAGTGCGCCTGCCTGCCCCCTACCGGCAGGCAGGGAATGCGGAATAGAATGGAGCCCCACGGGCAAAGCCCGTGGTACCTCCATTGAAATACCCTCCTACGCCAAGGCTTCGGAGGGTTATCCACCGGTGGCGAAATCCACCGAA
>Ga0326726_10003976_pt1 | contig 13532 bp, 14 predicted proteins | sample MHFenrmetagenome_2_FD_207603 | JGI IMG/M metagenome (GOLD analysis project Ga0326726, IMG submission 207603) | Lab enriched peat soil microbial communities from Michigan Hollow, Ithaca, NY, United States - MHF15MN | ecosystem: Environmental > Terrestrial > Soil > Wetlands > Peat | place: USA... | reverse complement strand
ACTTGGTGTAAGTAAGCGGATCTGTCGTTACGGACTGTTAATGCTGACCGATCATACCATTTTCGATGCGGGCAGGGGAGCTTTTTCCTGCCTTTTCATTGTGGTTGTATGTATATCGTGCGTATATATTGAATATGGATTCTGTTTATGCGCGGTATTGGCCGGAAAGCTCATGTCTGTAATAGTTTTATACTTTTGTTCTGCTGTATGGTCAGGCATGTGTTGTATTTTTGATCTCTATGAAGTATATATACTATTCATTCCTGGAGTTCTCAGAACACCGGATGCAGAATCGAGGGCGCTTACTGCGCCGACAACACCAAATAATGCTTAATCAAGGAGATTCCCCATGATGTACAGCAATGCTGTGGCGCTCAACCGTGAGCAACACTCAGATTTGACCATCAGCCCCAGTCCGAACGGTTTTCGTTTCGCTTCTGATCTTCTCACCGTAATGCTGGTTACAACGGAATTTTATGACGCAGGCCGCCAGTTTCCGATCATTTTTACCATTTTACCGGACAACACAGTCCAGCCGGTCGCTTTGCTCGGTTTTGAAGAGGGGGAAAACCTCTTTGTTGACGATGAGGGTAAGTGGACTGGTCGATATATCCCTGCCTATTTCAGGCGGTATCCGTTCATTACGACCGATGAAACTGCAGAGGGTCAGGCCGTAGTGTGCTTCGATGAAACATATGATGGTTTCAACCTCGAGGGCGGAATTTCGCTGTTCGAGAACGGTGATGCGACAACCAAAACCATCGAGATCCAGAATTTCCTTCAGGGCTATCTCCAGCAACTGAAGCTGACCAGGGCGTTCGGCGCCACGCTGCTCGAAAAAGGACTTCTTCGCGAAATTTCTGCTCAGGCAAATCTCGTGGACGGTCGGACCTATGGACTCAACGGCATGCAGGTAGTGGATGAGCAGAAGCTTGCTGAGCTGTCTGAAGAAGAGGTTGTCCAGATGTTCAAAGATGGCTCCTTGCCGCTTATTTACGCACACCTGCTTTCCCTGCGCAATCTGCAGGAACTGGTCGAGCGCAAAGCCACCCAGACAACTGTCGAGTAAGATTTCTTATTCATGTCGTCCGGCCCTGAATCTCAAACAACGATTCAGGGCCAGGCTTCATATCCTCCATAGAAACCGCCTATCCTCCCCGACGAGTTTTCGCATCGGTCGTGTTGACATGCTCAGGTGATCGCCCTGATTTTAACGAGGGGCTTGTCTCTGGGTTTTCAATCAACCAATGATGTTTGTCCATGTCATTTTATTCACAATTCGCAGCCTGTTATGAACAGGTTTTTCCTTTCAGGGAAGAGGTGTACGGCTTCTTGCTGAACCACGCAGGTTCGGCCGGATGTTCAGTGCTCGATGTGGGTTGCGGCCCGGGTCATTACTGTGGGCGATTTGTACATGACGGGTATCGGGCGACCGGGATCGATCTGGACGAGGCGATGATCAACGAGGCCCGTCGGCACTATCCCGAAGCGAAATTTCTCCGCCTCGACATGAGGAGTGCGAGTTCTGCCGGAAACGGGTTCCGGTGCATCTATTCGATTGGCAATGTGCTTGCCCACGTTCGCCAGGCGGATCTTCTGCCCTTCCTTGAAACAGTTCATGCAATGCTTGTTCCCGGAGGCTGCTGGATCATGCAGGTCATGAACTGGGATGCCCTGCCGGCATTGGCGGATTATTCCTTTCCTGACAAAACCATAACAACACCGGGCGGCCCTGCAGTGTTTCGGCGCAGTTATGCTTCCATTGGCCCGGAGTCCCTGAAGTTTTCCTTTTCATTACAGAAGGCCTCGGGTGAGAAGCTGTTCGATGAACAGCTTGACCTCTATCCGGTCACCTGCGAGGATTACCTGCACCTTCATGATGCGGCCGGGTTTCGGAACCTTGCCGCATATTCAGATTTCAGCTTGAGCCCTGTCAGACCGGTGCCTGGTTCGGGACTTGTTATGGTGTTTTTGAAGGGCTGATCAGTTGTAGGCTTCGATCCTTACGTCGCCGATTCCATTGTCGACAAGGCCAATCTTTATGGCTGCCGCTCTTGAGAGGTCGATGATCCTGTTTTTGAAATAAGGACCGCGATCGTTGACCCTGACGAACACCATGCGTCCGTTCGAGAGGTTCGTGACGCGCACCATGGTTCCGAAGGGGAGCGAACGGTGGGCGGCGGTGAACTCTTTCTTGTCGAACTGTGCCCCGCTTGCCGTTACTCGTCCATGAAACTTGTTGGCGTAATAGGATGCCTTTCCTTCAGCGATGAGGAATTTGTCGCCGCGCTGTTTAGCAGTTTTTCCTGCTGTGCCTGCATCTGCCAGGCGAACTGTCGCTTTCGTTTTAGAAGCCTTGCTTTCAGTATATGAGGCCAGCGCTTTCCTGTCGGCCTCGTGGGCAACAGCGCTGTTCTGTGATGTGGTAATAAAGAGCGATGCAGACAATGTCAAAAGTCCAATCAATGCTCTGTGTTTTTTATGCATAATCACTTCCCGGTTTATGCGCCGCTACCTGATCTGTTCCAGTTTATCCAGTACTCATTTTTTGTTTCTGGTAGCGCGCCGGTTTCTTTATGGTTTCGAAACACAAAACACCAATATAATAAAAGGTTTTCAAAGGATGAAATCGTGATTGTTCTGTGGATTAATGCCGTGTTCCGATGTCTTATTGTGTTGTGTAAGTATATCTATAATAGTTAGATAAGGTTTTACGCCGTTTGGTTATGCCTCTTCGTTCGTAGTGAGGGTTGTGCGGATGTAAGTGTTTTGATGATAAGTATATGTGTTGATAATAGACCTGATTATGCATCTGCTTTGCGGACTCGGAATTGCGGATGATGGTGAAGCAGGAAGCTTCGAACGGAAGCGTTTAAGGCGTCGTTACGGTTGAGTAGAGGGAAACGGGGTTTTCCGGAAACCATCAGGAGGCGTTTGAAGACAGTGAACAACTCTTTTGCATCGAATTACGGCAAGCGGACATCATGGATGATTTTCATGACCGTTGTCTTGTTGTGCAGCATTTCGACTGCTCAGGCAGGGCCGTCCGAAGAGTACATCGAAAAGGGCATCCGAAAGGGACACCAGGGGAATTATCATGGAGCTATCGATGATTTTAACCAAGCGGTAAGGTTGCAGCCAAGAAATCCGGAAGCTTTTTACAACAGGGGAGTAGCCCGGGGACTTATCGGCGATTCAAAAGGGGCCATTGCCGATTATACCAGGGCTATTGAACTCGATCCTCGTTCTGTCGGAGCTTTCAACAACAGGGGGTTTACCAGGGCGGCGCTTGGGCATTATGCTGCCGCCATTGCCGACATTTCCAGAGCTATAGCCATCGCTCCCGGAATGGCCGAACTTTACAATAATCGCGGGACGGTAAGGACGTCGATGAAGGATTACGCGGGAGCGATCACAGATTTTACGAAAGCACTGAAACTCGATCCTTTGCTGACAGGCGCATACAACAACCGGGGACTGGCCAGGGCGCTGAAAAACGATTTCGCGGGCGCTGTAGACGATTATACCAGGGCGGTCGCCATGGACCAACGTTATACTGCTGCCTGGTATAATCGGGGCAATGCCCGGGTTGCAATAAGTGATCTGAAAGGAGCGATCGAGGATTATTCGAAGGCCATCGTCCTCGATCCGGGAATGCTGGTTGCCTGGAACAACCGGGCATTTGCCAGGATTGCCATCGGGGATTATGCAGGTGCGGTAAGGGATTTGAGCAATATTGTCGCCGCGGCGCCGGGAAATTCTTCGGGATGGTACAACAGGGGGATCGCAAAGAAGCTTTCCGGGGACCGCAATGGTGCGATCGCAGACCTAAAAAAGGCAGCCTCGCTAGGTGACTCGCTTGCCTCAGATGTCCTTAAAGAGTTAGGACGGTGACTCGGGGTTGTGTCCATCCGACCCTGCGGGCGGGCTATTATTGCAATTGATGACTATTGTTTATATTGAAATTTGTATTGCGAATGATTGATTTAGCTGAAAATTCTGAGTCTATCTCCGGGATTAGCTGAAATTTCTGAGTCGCCCTTTGTGCGCATAATAATTAGTATCACACCCCTTTTGCATGGGTGGCAAGAGACCGCATTTGGTTTTTTATATTTGAGGGTCAAAACCAATTGCGGTAACAACACTTTCCTGCTCTATGTCAATTTCATCTGCAGATTCCCATATATCTTCTCACTCCGGCGATACAGATATCAAGCGTCTTGGCACCCTTTCGCTTGCTGCGCTCGGCGTAGTGTTCGGTGACATCGGTACAAGCCCGCTTTATGCAGTCCGTGAATGTTTTCACGGTGAATACAGCATTCCTGTGACAACCGACAACGTGCTCGGGGTGCTTTCACTTCTGATCTGGGCAATCCTCCTGATTGTTACCCTGAAATACCTGACTTTCATCATGAAGGCCGATAACGAGGGCGAGGGAGGGATCCTGGCGCTGACTTCGCTGATCATTTCGCATAGCCAGAAAAACAAAAGCGAGCGGTGGTTCCTCGTCGGCATAGGGTTATTCGGCGCATCTCTACTTTACGGCGACGGGATGATCACACCTGCGATTTCGGTGCTGAGTGCTGTTGAAGGTGTGCAGATCGTCGCTCCAGGGTTCAGTCCCTTTCTTATCCCCGTCACGATCGTTATTCTTGCCGGCCTGTTTCTGTTCCAGCATAACGGTACAGCAAAAGTGGGGGCGCTTTTCGGTCCGATCATCCTGATATGGTTCATCTCCATCGGCATTCTCGGCATCAATCAGATCATCCGTTATCCCAGGATTCTCCAGGCGGTTTTTCCATGGTACGGAGTTGAGTTTCTTCTGAACAATCATGCCCAGGGATTTCTGGTGCTCGGCGCGGTTTTCCTCTCCGTGACCGGGGCTGAGGCGCTGTACGCCGATATGGGACATTTCGGCCGTCGCCCCATCCGCCTGACATGGATGCTGCTGGTGCTGCCTGCGCTGCTTCTGAACTATTTCGGGCAGGGAGCCCTGCTACTCGCTTCTCCTGAATCATCATATAATCCATTCTACTCGATGGTGCCCTCCTGGGCCATGATTCCCATGGTGGTTCTGGCGACCATGGCGACCATCATCGCTTCACAGGCGCTGATTACAGGAGTATTTTCACTGACCCAGCAGGCAATACAGCTCGGATATCTTCCGAGGCTGACGATTCGGCACACCTCAGCGAGCCATATGGGGCAGATTTATGTGCCGGCCGCAAACTGGTCGCTGATGTTCGCTACGATAGCCCTGGTTGCCGGCTTTGGATCATCGAGCAGGTTAGCATCAGCTTACGGCGTGGCCGTTACCGCCACGATGCTGATTTCGGCTATCCTTTTTTACTATGTCGCTCGCGACCTCTGGAAATGGAACCGTATTGCCGTCGATTTTCTGGTCGGCTTTTTCCTGATCATCGACCTGTCATTTTTCGGGGCGAGCATCAGTAAGCTGTTTCACGGCGCCTGGTTTCCCCTGGTCATAGGGCTGGTCTCCTTTACGATCATGCTTACCTGGAAGCAGGGACGGATGCTGCTGCTCAAACAGATTCAGGATCGTACGCTTACCGTTGATGAGTTCGTCGCAAGCCTTGCCCTTCAGCAGCCTCAGCGAGTGAAGGGGCAGGCGGTTTATCTGACGGCGAACCCTGACGTCGTGCCGATCGCACTTTTGCACAACATGCGCCACAACAAGATCCTCCATTCCGAAGTCGGCCTGTTCCATTTTTCGACTGAACGTGTTCCAAGGGTGCCGAACAGCAAAAAGGTCGAGGTTACCCCTCTCAGTGACGGCTTGTATAAAGTTATTGCAAGGTACGGGTTCATGGAGTATCCGAACATCAGGCAGGTCATCGCACTGGCCAATCAGCAGGGGATGCATTTCAAGCCCCAGGCGATCAGTTTCTTCCTGAACCGCGAGAAAATTGTGACGGGCATGAAGTCGAAGATGAGCCTCTGGAGGAAAAAAATGTTCGCACTCATGGCCCGAAATGCACTCAGCGCCACAGCTTATTACGATCTGCCGTCCGGTCAGGTCATCGAAATCGGCGTACAGGTTCAGATATAGCACATTAAGATGAACAAACTGTTTTCTATCAGCATATAGAATTTTTATCTATATTGACAGTATAAGCTGAATAGAAGGAAAACAGTGTTCATGCAGGAACTCATACAAAACATCATTGAAAATCCGCTACCGTCACTGCTACTGATTTTCAATCTCATCTTGATCGAGAGTCTTCTATCTGTCGATAACGCGGCTGTACTTGCAACCATGGTTATGGATCTGCCCCCAAAAGAGCGTTCTGCCGCGTTGAAGTACGGGATTCTGGGCGCCTATATCTTCAGGGGCCTGGTTCTTGTTTTTGCCTCCTGGCTGGTCAAGATATGGTGGTTAAAACCTTTCGGAGGCCTCTATCTCCTTTATCTGGTATGGAACTGGTGGAATGGCCGGAATACAGCGGCTACAGGTGACGATTTCTATGACAAAAATAAAAACTGGTTTTTCCGGAAAGCATCAGGTTCAATCGGCGTGTTCTGGGCTACGGTCCTGCTGATCGAAATGATGGACATCGCTTTTTCCATCGACAATGTATTTGCCGCTGTGGCTTTCACCGACAACATCATTCTTATTTGCATTGGTGTTTTTATCGGAATTCTTGCCATGCGCTTCGTGGCTCAGGGTTTTGTCCGGCTCATGGAACGATATGCTTTTCTTGAAACCTGCGCATTTGTTGTACTCGGTCTTCTCGGGCTCAAGCTTTCTCTTTCGTTTGTCGACCATCTTTATCCTGAAACACTTTTCGCCAAGGTTATTGAGGGGCATCAGGCTGATGTGGTCACATCGGCACTTACAGTCCTCATTTTCCTCGTTCCTGTGTTGACCAGCATGCTTTTCAACTTTCCTGCCAGAGAGAGCCACGGGAAAGGAGTTGCTTAGATTCTGTTCAGGCATTGCCATCCTGCCTCTGTTTAACAGTTTATTAGTGAGTGGTTTTATTCCGTATGTCAATCGTTAACGAATAGCATTTTATTGAATACCATGACTTCACATAGCGGATTCCATCATCGTCTCAGAGACTATATCCTTAAAAAACACGGTTCCATCAATGCGTTCTGCAGGGCTGTCGGGATCAAGTATCCTGCACAGATGACCCCTTACCTGAAAGGCAAATGTCTTCCCGGTAAGAAGATGCTTGAGCGACTCGAAAAAGACGGTGCCGATATCGACTGGATTCTGACCGGCCATTCCGTCGGAGAACAGATGAGTCCTATCAGCGATGCGCTTGCGTTGTCGCGCTACCGGATGGACATTGACAATCTGCTCCGGCAGGTAAGACTTCATATCGGGAGGTTCGAGGAGCGGCTCAAACCGGCCATTGAGGCATATGCAGTTCTCGACGATGCGGAAAAAATCGTCGATCTGAGCGGATCGATCGAAAAATTTTTAGGATATAGCACCGGCGCCCTTACCGGCGTGTCTCTGTCCGAGCTCATTCATCCGGAAGATTACGCGCACTTCAAAAGCGCACTGCAGCGCCAGATGCCTGTCGAAGCCGTCCTGATGTTCTATTCCCGGTTCAAGACCGGAGACGGTGCTTATCTGAATGTAGAGTGGAGCCTGTCAGTAAAAAGAAAGCCTATGACGGATCTGAATGAGTATGCGATGATCCTTCGCAAAACGGATGCGCAGCTTTACTGATCCAGCGTAAGGTGCCGCTGAGATTGTGAGGCATCAGCTCCCTGTTACCCCTTGACAGTAGGCCGGCTCGTCCGAAAGCCGGCCTGAACTGTCGTCGATATGTCTACTGGATGTTGTTGCGGGCTCCTGACTGATTTGCCCCCAACCCCATTGAGATCAATCCCCCCTCCAGGAAAACTTAATTTTCCAACAGCTGGTTATAGCGTTAGCAACCCGAACAAAAAGGGAGGCAGCATTATGCGTCTTATTCTGATGACAGGGAAGGGCGGGGTGGGAAAAACCTCGATTGCAGCAGCAACAGGGTTACGATGTGCCGAGCTCGGCTACAGGACGCTTGTCCTGAGTACTGATCCGGCCCACTCCCTTGCCGACAGCTTCGATCTTGGTCTGAGCCATGAGCCCAGACAGGTGCGCGAGAATCTCTGGGGTGCGGAACTCGATGTGCTCGAAGAGCTTGAACATAATTGGGGAAGCGTCAAACGTTACCTTACAGAGGTGCTCCAGGCAAGGGGATTCGACGGTGTACAGGCGGAGGAGCTTGCCATTCTGCCTGGGATGGACGAGATATTCGGGCTGGTGAGGGTTTTTCGCCACCACAAAGATGGACATTACGATGTCCTGATCATCGATTCTGCTCCTACCGGCACGGCGCTCAGGCTTCTGAGCATTCCCGAGGTCGCCGGCTGGTACATGAGGCGGTTTTACAAACCACTCGAGAAGGTCGCAGTGTATCTCAGACCTCTTGTGGAACCTGTTTTCAGGCCGCTTGCCGGTTTTTCCCTCCCTGACAAGGCTATGATGGATCTGCCATACGAGTTTTATGAGCAGATTGATTCTTTGGGCAAGATACTGACCGACAACAGCGTGACCTCAGTCCGGCTTGTCACCAATCCTGAGCGGATGGTCATCAAGGAGTCTCTCCGGGCCCAGGCTTACCTCAGTCTTTACAACATCTCCATAGACCTTGTCGTGGCCAACAGGATCATACCTGACGAGGTCACCGATCCCTATTTTCATTACTGGAAAGAGAACCAGAAACTGTATCGCCAGGAAATCATCGACAGTTTCAGCCCGCTTCCAATCAAAGAGGTTCCCCTTTATTCGCGTGAGATTTGCGGCCTGGCGACGCTCGAAAAGCTCAAGGAGCTGCTCTATGGTGAAGAGGACCCGTCGCAGGTTTATTATCGCCAGAGCCCCTATCAGATCAAGCAGGTCGAGAAGGGTTACAATCTCGAACTCCATGTGCCAGGCCTGCCTGACGAGAAGATACAGTTGAGCAAAAGTGGTGACGAACTGAACATCAGGATCGGGAACCATCGGCGTAACATGGTACTGCCTCAGGCGCTCGCCACGCTCAGGACGACCGGGGCTGAAAAGAGTGGCGACATGATCATCATCGGATTTTCTGAAGATCGCGGTTGACGTACAGTTCGAAAAGCGGTATTCGGTGAAAAAATATTGTTGTTGAGCGGGGTATAATGAAAAAACAACAGAATATATTTCCATTTTTTATTACAATGGTCTTTAGACCGTTTTTACGAATAAAATATACACTCTGTCGATATAACTGTAAGGAGATCAAGATGCCGCAATTCAGGGTAGGTGATTCCATAGTTTACCATAAACCGAAAAGCTCCGTGTCTCCCGGCCCGAGAGCAAGGCAGGTTTACCCCCTTGAGCACGGCGAGCATTACCATTATGTGGTCGATAAATTCTGGAAGGTCGTTTGCGTCAATCAGGATGGAACGATCGAGGTTGTCACCCGTACCGGCAAAAAGCATATCCTGCCGGTCAACGATCCTAACCTAAGCAAAGCCCATCCCCTGAAGCAGCTCCTTTACAGGAAGCGCTTCCCCAATTGAACATATTTCCATGTGACAGCAGGTGCCGAGCCCGCATGCGGTAGCGATGGCCGTAATTCAGGCCAGTCATTATCGGTTGTCTCGATGAGTCACTTTTCCCATTCTCCGACCGGTTCCGATCCGGTCCGGAGATGCTTTACGTCGGTATCGAACCATAGGGGTTTTTCATGGCGAAGCATGCTTGCTACGACATGAAATTCGGCTGGATCAGTAAAAAGATGGTTTTCGATGAGCTGGTTGCTCGAATCATAAAGAGCGATCCTGCCTTTGTGTCCAGCCAGATCCCAGCGGCTGTAGTAGCTTGCGACGAGAATGTTCGCCATGACAGTAGGATTTTCCGGTTTTCAATCGTGTGACGTCGTCAGTCCGGGGGCTTGGTTACTTGTCGGTGAATACCGCATCGTTGCGAATTGCCCAGCCACGCGTTGCTTTCTGGCCTGACGGCGTGATCGTCGACGGCGAAACGACGGCATTGGTCAGGGTTGTGCCGATCAGGGTCGCTCCGGTCAGGTTGGCGCCTTTCAGGGAGGCTTTTTCCAGGTTTGCATCAAAGAGCGATGCCTTGGTCAGGTTAGCCCCATCCAGATTTGCACCATAGAGCATGGCTCCGAAGAGATTTGCACCAGTGAGGTTTGCATTGGAAAGGTCGGCATTTTTCATGTATGCCCGGTCGAGATTCGCTCCTTCCAGATTCGCCCCTCTAAGGTTCGCCTGTTTCATGTCGGCTCTCTGGAAGTTTGCGCTTGCCAGCGAGGCCCCGGCCAGATTGGCATGGTCAAGGTTCGTCCTTTCGAAATCGGATTTCGTCAACGTGACATTCCTGAGATCGACGCCGCTGAGTTTTGCGTGGCTCAGCTTCTCCTCGGACATTTCGATCCTGGTGTCGGGATTTACCTTCCTCACGGCGTTCCAGGATTCCACCTCCCTGATTTCAGGGGTGGGCTGGGGTGCTTTACCCTGTTCAGACCCAGGCATGTTTTCCGGAATGATAACGGGGGCGGCAACGACCGGGGGCACGAACACCGGCGGAGCGGCTGGCGCTTCCGAGACGAATCGGGAGTCATGCCTCATCGCCCAGGCTCTTGTGGCCGGCTCTCCTGACGGCAGGATTGTGTTGTTCGATAGTTTTGCATCTTTCAGTATGGCGCTTTCAAACAACGTGGCTTTGTCAAGCAAGGCACCTTTAAGGTTTGCGCCTTCCAGGTCGGCTTCGAAAAGTATGGCTTCATTGAGGTTTGCCTTTCCCAGATCGGCTTCTGGCAGCTTGGCCCATCTCAGGTTTGCCGAAGCAAGGTTGGCACCGGTGAACTTTGCTTTCCTCATATACGCACCGTTCATGTTCGCCCCTGCAAGCCACGCATTGGAAGCGTCGGTTTCGCTCATATTGGCCTTTTTCAGATACGCCATGGTAAGGTTTGCTCCCTTGAGGCTGGCATTGTTGAGAGTGGCGCCGCTGAGGTCTGCTTTTGAAAGGTTTGATTCAGCCAGATTAGCCCCTTTCAGGTTAGCCCCTTCGAGGTTGGCTTTGGACAGGTCGATGACTCGTTGTGGATTATCCCTGCGCATCTCATTCCAGGCGGCGACATTTTTCTGGAGAAGGTTGAGCTGATCCCTGTTGTATGCCGATGCAGGGGAGTTAAGGGACGCAACGAAGACCAGGATTATCGCCGGGAGAGCATGTTTTGGAGTTTTCATGATCGCTATGCCTGTCATGTGGATTTTGTTGTGTCTTTCGCGCCTTGAGTTGCCTTGACGAATGAACGTTGGTAACGACTTCGTTGAAGTTAATGAAAAAGAAATAGACTCCCTCGGTTTCAGCCTTATTCCGGCTATTGACCACTATTTGTGAGCAGGAAACTGAATTCCGGATATGCGCGTTCTTTTTACATTACAAGAGTGTGTTAAACATTTTCAAGGACAGATTATGGCAAACGATTCCGGATATCAGGGAAAAGTGCTTGTGGCCGGCGCCACCGGCAAGACAGGTGCTTGGGCTGTAAAGAGGCTTTTGCATTACGGAGTGTCCGTCAGGGTGTTGTCCCGGTCGGAAGAGAAGGCCAGGAGCATGTTCGGGGAGAGTGTCGAAGTTGTGGTTGGAAAAATTCAGAACACGGAAGACGTTGAACGAGCTGTCAAAGGGTGTGATGCCGTTATTTCGGCCCTCGGCTCCAGCTCGGTGAGCGGTGAATCCTCTCCGATGGAGGTCGACCGTGACGGCGCTATCCGGCTTGTGGATGAAGCGGCAAAGGCCGGGGTGAAGCATTTTGCCATGGTCAGCTCCATCGGCGTAACGAAATGGTATCACCCTCTTAACCTGTTCGGCGGCGTACTGAGCATGAAACATGCGGCGGAAGAGCATCTGCAGCGGGTGTTTTCGTCAGAAGGCCGTTCATATACCATTATCCGGCCTGGCGGGCTCAAAGATGGCGAGCCTCTTCAGCAGAGGCTTCACGTTGAGCAAGGAGACAGGCTTTGGAACGGCTGGACCAACAGGTCTGACGTTGCCGAGCTGGCCGTGCTGTCCCTCTGGGTCGGCAAGGCGAAAAACAGAACTTTCGAAGTCATCAGCGAAGCTTCCGAGGCGCAGACTTCGCTTGCCGTATATTTCGACCAGCTGGTTCAGTAACATGGCCTGAAAAAAGGTATGACACCGGAAGAGAACATAGAAAAGGCCCGTCAGGACAAAAACTTGACGGGCCTTTTCTGTTAGGCAATGCCGGCGGAACGGTTCAGATTCTCCGCGCCGGGAAAATACTTCCGACGGTGTTGAGCGCGAAACTGATTCCGGACTGTGCGACCGAGATAACCGATCCGGCAACCGAGCCGACCAGGTTCAAAAGGTTGCCTCCTACTGATCCGACCGCTCCTGTAGCGACTCCGGCTGTGGCGCTTAACGCTTTGATCGATGCGGCTACGACGTCAGACACTCCCTGAGTTAAAGCTCCTATGGCGGGAGTAAGGGCGTCAATGGTATTCGACACCATATTGATCTGACTGACGCCAACGTCTGCAATACTCTTCATCGCGAACGAAAAAGATTGCATGGTGTCGATTTTTTCCTCATTTGCCATGATGTGTTCTCCTTTTATTCATGTTTGATTGTCAAAACAGGAATTGGAGGTTTCCTTGCAATCAAGTTACTCATTCATAGAGTCACCGTCAACTTCCAGCGACCGAAAAACAAAACGGGGCCCAAGAGCCCCGCTGTTTCCCTTTCAAAGATCCGTTACTCCCCGAAGCGGCTTTTCACCTCTTTGGTCGGTGCCGCGTAACCGGAAACCTCCGGTGATGATCCCCTGAGACTGCTTGTAGTTCCGTTACCGCCGTAAAGATAGGGATAGGCGTTTGCACCGAGGCGTTTTGTCGTTTTGCCGATATTTTCAAGTGCGTCGCCGACTACCCACCAGTGTCCATCGATAAAAACCTCCAGAAACCTGCCATAGGCTTCGGCGCCTTGCACGAAAGCTCCGGATGGATTGTTCATGGTGATGATCCTTGGTTTGGTGAATTGCGGATATTTTTCGGTTTATAGAACAAAGTTATGAAATTATCGTACTGACACAAAACGGATTCATGGTACGAAGCAACTCACTCCATCAGCCGCAGGCTCATGAGCAATTCCTGGCCGCTGAAAGGCTTTTTCAGTGTCGCGTTGGCGCCGACGGCATCGGCAAGCAACAGGAAATTTTCAGGGCCGACCTTGCCGCCCCCGGAAATGGCCATGATTTTTATGGATGGGTTCAGTTTCCTGACCTCCATGATTGTTTCGATACCCTCTTGTTCGGGCATGATGAGATCGGTGATTATGATCGAGATGTCTCTTTCTTCCTTGATCTTCTGCACCCCTTCCTTACCGTTTTCAGCCTCTAAAACAGTGTGGTTCTCCTTTTTCAGTGTTGTGGTGATAAACTTCCTCACAGAGGGATCGTCGTCGATGACAAGTATTTTCATAATGGTTAGTTCTG
>Ga0326726_10003975_pt1 | contig 13533 bp, 12 predicted proteins | sample MHFenrmetagenome_2_FD_207603 | JGI IMG/M metagenome (GOLD analysis project Ga0326726, IMG submission 207603) | Lab enriched peat soil microbial communities from Michigan Hollow, Ithaca, NY, United States - MHF15MN | ecosystem: Environmental > Terrestrial > Soil > Wetlands > Peat | place: USA... | reverse complement strand
ATTCGACCAGGTCGAGGCCCTGGCGGGTGACCGACTGCTCCCTGCGCAGCCCGCATATCCAGGCCTTCACTGTCGACAGCTTCCTCGACAACGGCTCCACTTTCCTGATGCGGCAGCACTCTTTCCGCTTTTCGATGCTCTCGTAAAAAAGGTTTGCCCCGTTAAGCGACAGCATGGTTTCGACGGCCTGCGTCTGCGGGAAGAGTACGTCGACGTGCAGATCGTATCGTCGCCTCGTGGCATCGAGCGCTTCATAGGTCTCTTCCGGCAGGCGTCCTGTGTCGAGTGTGAAAACCGGCACCGGGAGCCCTTCCTTGTGGAGGAGGTCGGTGATGACCTGGTCTTCGGCCCCGAGGCTCGTCGCAAAAGCGACATCGCCGGCCCCGAACGTTTCGGCAGCACGGCGAAGCACCGTTGCCGGTGCTTCTGACGACCACTCTAGGCTCAATTGTCTGGCTCTATCCTTTCCCATACATCCTTTTAATGCTGTTACCTGACCGTTTTTTTCTTTCCTACGACGATGGCGACCGAGTTCTGGCCCGGTTCACTCTTGTATATCCTGTACCCGGCATCGTTGATCGAGCGTACGACGTTGATAAGGGCCTGCCCTTCGTCGACGATCACCTCGATCAATTCATCATCACCGATGGCTGCAATAGCCTGTTTGACCCTGACTGCGTTGACGGGGCATGACACGCCCCGTACATCAACGCTGCCGGATGTGTTGTACTGCGGCTTCAAGAATCTCCTCCTTTATGCTTTCGAGACCGATGCGGTCGATCATATGGCCGAATCGCTCCTTTTTATAGCCGTGTTCACGGTAGTAGACGAATGCTCTTTCGACAAGATCGTAGACCTCCTCTTCTGTTTCCACGATCCGCTTCAGGACGGATGCGAAGCGCGGCACCTTGCCCATGGTCCCTCCGATGAAGACTGTGTATCCTTTCCTTCCGACAACCCAGGCGCTGGTCGGGCAGAGCGAAGTGCAGACGCTGCAGTTGATGCATTTATCATCATCCACCTCATAGCGGAATCCGTCCGAGTCTTCGGTCTCTCTCCTTCCGATGGCCTTTACCGGGCAAAAGGATACGCACAGGCCGCAGTCTGTACAGGATCCCTGTGCCCATTTGGGCTCTATGGCGCCCCGGATGCCGATGTCGTTTTCGTTCGCCTTGGTGCAGTTGTGCGCGCAACCGGTTACAGCAAGCTTGAATTTTGATGGGGTCTCCGCCTTGAAATACCGCGCGTCGAGTTCGCGGGCCATCGCCTTGGTATCGATGACTCCCCAACGGCAGGTCTCATCCCCCGGGCAGGCGACGATACTTCTCACGCGAGGTCCGCATGCCCCCATCTCGATCCCCTCCTCCGCAAGGGCAAGCCGGGCCGACTCCAGGTTGTCCTGATGGACGTAATGGATCTCGACGCCCTGACGGGTCGAGAGATGAACGAACCCCCGTCCATATTGTTCCGCGACGCTCGATATGCGGGCAAGCTGACGGGCGGTGAGATCCCCGGCAACAGCCTTAAGCCGCATCACATAATATTCAGGCTGGATCTGGCGCATCATTCCCACCTTGCCCAGAGCCGCCTGATCCCGGTTGTTGTCCGACATGTTGTTCGATAATTATTCTGTTCAGGTAACCCGGCATCGCCTGTGTCAGACGATGCCGGCATCTTGTCATCAAGCGGCGACGGCAAGATTCGAACTTGCGAATGACAAAGGTTTTGCAGACCCTGGTTTTAACCGCTCACCCACGTCGCCGGATATGGTGATGCCCAACTGCCGGAGTGAGCCGGAAGCTTTGCCGGCAGGCGTTTGGGAGCACATGCGATAAAAAACCCTGCGGAGGGCTGATAACCAACTTTATACCATATAAATACCATAAATGCGGTACCCTTGTCCGGGTGCGAAAAGAGGCTCTCGACACCAGTCGGGAAAACAATTGGAAATAAGCCGCCGGAATGGTAAAAATCGTTAATCGTGATCTGGAGAGATCAACCTGCTGGCCATGGACGTTTGGATCGACAGGCGGCATGCGACGTGACGTCGCGGCTTCATAACCAGACATTCGCGGATGTGCGGAGCGACTTTCTGACAGGCATTCTCCAGGGAGCGTCTGATGTTCCCTGGCCGGTTCTGCAGGAGGAACCGGCTTTTCGCTTTTCAATCCCGGCCTGAAAAGCTCCAGACCGCAATCCGGTGATGCAGATCAAGGATAAAAAGGGGATTCTCTTTACCTTACCCTATGAATCGATAACGAATCAAAGTACCCATGCATTTCGAAACTCTCGCGATCCACGACGGACAGGGGCCCGACCCGCAAACAGGTTCGGTAACCGTCCCGATATTCCAGACATCGACATTCGAACGTGAAGACCTGGACCACAAACGGGAATTCTTCTATTCGAGGATAGGCAACCCGACCCGATCGGCACTTGAATCCACGCTTGCGCTGCTCGAAAACGGCAAACACGGCCTCGCTTTCGCATCGGGCGTAGCCGCCATGACAGCGGCCATGCAGGTTCTGAAACCGGGCGACCACATCGTGGCAGGTTGCGACATCTACGGCGGCACCATCCGAATCTTCGAACAGCTCCTGCGTCCCTGGGGAGTCGAAACGACCTATGCTGCGAACGAAGAGACGGAGAGCTACCTGGCATGTATCCGCCCGGAAACACGGATGATCTGGCTCGAAACGCCCTCGAACCCGCTGCTTCAGATCTCCGATATCCGTGCGCTTGCCGGGATAGCGAACGAACGGAACATCGTGCTGGCTGTCGACAACACCTTTTCGAGCCCCTACTTCCAGCGTCCGCTCGACCTTGGGGCGCACATCGTCGTGCACAGCACCACCAAATACCTCGGCGGACACAGCGATGTGATCGGCGGCGCAGTCGTCACATCGAACGACCGCCTCCACCATGCGATCAAAAATTATCAGGGCGCTGCCGGCGCAATTCCCGGGCCATGGGACTGCTGGCTGGTCCTTCGCGGACTCAAGACGCTCAAGATCAGGATGGAGGAGCACCAGAAAAGCGCCATGCATCTTGCCGGAGCGCTTGAACGGCACCCCGCTGTAGAGAGGGTCTTCTACCCCGGCCTGCCTTCACATCCGCATCATGAACTGGCCGGAAGCCAGATGAGCGGATACGGCGGCATGCTGACCATATCCCTGAAAGATGGGCTGCCTGCAGTCAGGAAACTGATCGCAGGCACAAAGCTGTTCGTGCTGGCCGACAGCCTCGGCGGAGTCGAATCGCTCATCGCTTCGCCGGCAAAAATGACACTCGGCGCCCTGACTGAGGAGCAACGCCGGATCCGCGGCTGCACCGACAGCCTTGTACGTCTTTCGATAGGCCTCGAAAATGCCGAAGACCTGGAAGAGGACCTCTTTAACGCCCTTGCAACCATCTAAACCCGGAACGCCATGGCTACCTTCGCCAACATTGTGAGCACCGTCGGCCGAACGCCTCTTGTCCGCCTCAACAGGCTCGCGGAGGGCCTCGACGCCGAGATTCTCCTCAAGATCGAATTCTTCAATCCCCTCGGCAGCGTAAAAGACAGGATCGGAAAAGCGATGATCGAAGCTGCGGAAACTGAGGGCAAGATCGGTCCGAAAACGCTCATCGTCGAGCCGACCAGCGGCAACACAGGCATCGCGCTCGCCTTTGTCTGCGCCCAGCGAGGCTACCGGCTGCTGCTGACCATGCCCGAAACCATGAGCGTCGAGCGGCGCAAGCTGCTCCGTTACCTCGGAGCCGAACTGGTGCTCACTCCCGGGCCGAGAGGGATGAAAGGTGCGATCGAGGAGGCGGATCGGATCATCGAATCTGAAAAGGACAGCTTTCTTGCGGGACAGTTCCAGAACCCGGCAAACCCGAGGGCCCACCAGGCGACGACCGGCCCCGAAATCTGGAACGACACCGAAGGCAGAGCCGACATCCTGGTCGCCGGCGTCGGCACCGGCGGCACGATTACCGGCATTTCCCGCTTCATCAAACCGCTCAAACCCGGTTTCAGGTCGATCGCCGTCGAGCCGGCTTCCTCGCCCGTGCTCTCAGGCGGGGATCCAGGCCCGCACAAGATCCAGGGCATCGGTGCAGGATTCATCCCAGCCGTACTTGACGTGTCGCTCCTCGACGACGTCGTTACGGTCACCAACGAAGACGCCATCTCGACAGCTCGTGACCTTGCCTTGAAAGAGGGAGTCCTCTGCGGAATCTCCTCCGGAGCCTCCGTTTACGCCGCAATCCAGATCGCCAAACGTCCCGAGGCCCGCGGAAAAACCATAATCGCCGTCATTCCAAGCACAGGCGAACGCTACCTGAGCACCGATCTGTTCCTCGGCATCGAGGGCTGAACCGATTCCCTTCCGGACATCTCGCCACTCCACTGGGAAGAGCGGCGAGATACCGTCAATGTGGTACTTGCAGGAGAATGACGCACATCATAATTTTGACTGCAACAAAACATTGTAACGCAGGGAACATGTATATTGTCCTGCGCACACTCGAACCTTGAACCATTTTCCGAACAGGAGCGCACCATGTCCCTGATCCAGATCGCGCTTAACGGCGAAAAACGTGATATCCCTGAAGGATCTTCCGTCGCCGACCTCCTTGCCGTTTCCGGTGCAGACCGTCAGCAGGTGGCCGTCGTCGTAAACGAGCGGATTGTCCGTCCCGACGACCGCCGGACATGCATCCTGCAGAAAAATGACCAGATCGACGTGCTTGTTTTTGCAGGGGGCGGTTGACTGCCTCCAGACCTCCAGTGTTCAGTAAATACCGACCATGAATTCACTTCAGTTAGGCTCATATACCTTTTCGTCACGCCTGATCATCGGAACAGGCAAGTTCAGCAGCATCCGCGCCATGCTCGATGCCGTGCGCTCGTCCGGCACGCAGCTCGTGACCGTTGCCCTGCGGCGGTTCAACCGTGAACAGGCTGAAGACGATCTGTTCGGGCCGCTCATGGAAATCGGGGGAATCACCCTGATGCCCAACACCTCCGGAGCCGCTACGGCCAGGGAGGCCATCCGGGCTGCGCACATCTCGCGAGAACTCTCCGGCAGCCCGTTCATCAAGGTCGAGATTCATCCGAACCCGCACCACCTCATGCCGGACCCGATCGAAACGTACGAAGCCTGCAAAATCCTCGCGGCTGAAGGGTTCCTCGTCATGCCCTACATTCCGGCCGACCCGGTGCTCGCCAAGCGCCTGGAGGATGTCGGATGCGCGTCGGTCATGCCGCTCGGTTCAGCTATCGGCAGCGGCCAGGGCCTTTCGACCGCCGGAATGGTGAACATCATTATCCGGGAAAGCGGCATCCCGGTCATCGTAGACGCCGGCCTGCGCTCGCCGTCGGAAGCCTGCGCGGCCATGGAGATGGGATGCGAAGCCGTGCTCGTCAACAGCGCCATCGCCGTCGCACGCGACCCTGCCGCCATGGCCGGAGCCTTCGCCTGCGCTGTCGAGGCCGGCCGCCAGGCCAGGATCGCCGGCATCATGCCGAAATCCGGCACAGCAGTCGCGACCAGCCCCCTGACCTCTTTCCTCGGGACCTCCTCATGAGCGCGCTACCCGCATGGCTGACCGACAATGCGCTTTCGGCGGACCTCGAAACGCTGCTTGCTCCGGAACGGGACGGGTCGCTCGAACAACTTGCCGCAGAAGCGCAGGCCATAACCCTGCGGCGCTTCGGACGCATAGTGTCGCTCTACGCGCCGCTCTACCTCTCCAACTTCTGCTCGAGCGGATGTGTCTATTGCGGATTCGCATCCGACCGTAAGGCCCCGCGCCGACGGCTTGAATTCGACGAGATCGAAAAGGAGTTGGCAGCCATGAAAGCGCTCGGCATCAACGATGCGCTGCTGCTGACCGGAGAGCGCACCTCTGTGGCGGAATTCGACTATCTGCGCCGGGCGGTCGAGATCGCTGCCCGAGTCATGCCTCGCGTTGCTGTCGAAGCTTTCCCGATGACGGTGGCCGAGTACCGCACTCTCGCCGAATGCGGCTGCACCGGCATCACCATCTATCAGGAGACCTACGACCGTAACAACTACAGTGAACTGCACCGCTGGGGGCCGAAGCAGGACTTCCTCGAACGGCTCGAAACACCGGAACGGGCGTTGCAGGGCGGAATCAGAAGCGTTGGAGTCGGAGCCCTGCTCGGACTCTCCGAACCGGTCGGCGAAGCGTTGGCACTGGCTCGCCATGTACGGCACCTCTGCCGCACCTGGTGGAAAGCCGGCGTCTCGGTATCGTTCCCGCGAATCCGCCCGCAGGAGGGCGGCTACCAGCCTGCGTATAACGTCGACGACAGGTTCCTCGCCCGCATGATCTTCGCTTTCCGCATCGCCATGCCGGACATCGACCTGGTGCTCTCTACCCGCGAAAGCCCGAACTTCCGCGACGGAATGGCCGGCCTCGGCATCACCCGCATGAGCATAGCCAGTCGAACGACGGTCGGAGGATACCTTGACACCGAAACGCCGGGGGCGAGCCAGTTCGAAGTCTCCGACGACCGCTCCGCCGAAGCTTTCTGTCAGGCCCTGCGCACAAAAGAGATCGAACCGGTATTCAAAAACTGGGATCCTGCATATAACGGCCCCGTAACTCAGGAGGTATCGACATGACTCTGAACAACGCACAAAAGCAGCGCTATGCGCGCCATCTGGCCCTGCCCGAAATCGGTGAAGCCGGCCAGGAGAAGCTTCTCCGGTCAAAAGTGCTGGTCATCGGCGCCGGAGGGCTCGGCTCCCCTGCTGCGTTCTACCTCGCTGCCGCAGGCGTCGGCATCATAGGCATCATGGACGGCGACATTGTCGAACTCTCGAATCTGCAGCGGCAGATCCTGCACACGACCGAATCCCTCGGTGCCAGCAAAACCGACTCGGCCCGGGATCGGATCAACGCACTCGACCCTTCGACCATCGTCGTGGCCCACCCGTCCAGGTTCACCGCTGAAAACGCCCGGGAGATCCTTGCAGGCTACGATTTTATCGTCGACGCCACGGACAACTTCGACTCCAAGTTCCTGATAGCGCAGGCATGCCATCAGGCCGGGAAACCCTACTCACATGCAGGCATCAGGAACTTCCACGGCCAGACGATGACGGTCGTTCCCGGCGCGACCGCCTGCTATCGCTGCCTTTTCCACGAAGATGGCGCACCCGTGCCCGGCATACCCCAGGGTCCGCTGGGCGCCCTTCCCGGAGTCATCGGTTCCATCCAGGCGATCGAAGCCGTGAAGCACCTGCTCTCCATCGGCACGCCGCTCACCGACGCCCTGCTCACCTTCGACGCGCTCACCATGACGTTCCGGAAGGTGTCGGTCCGTCGCGACCCTGCCTGCCCGTTCTGCTCCTGAAGCCGGACCATATCAGAAGCGGCGGAACAGCGCAAGGCAGTGAAGATAATTTAACTTTGGGGCCTGCCCTGCTTTGATCGATCGGCTTCTAATCGTATCCTTCTCAAGTACACAGCCTTTTACCGACCAACCATCCAGAGGATACTGCCATGAAAAGTGCTCTCGCCCAGGCTGTCGGCCTCTCGACCGCCCCTGTCGCCATCATCGAATCCAACGTTCTTCCGGATGGAGCCCTGCAGTTCCGGGAAGGAGTTTTCGGATGCGTCATCGCGTTCTTTAAAAGCGCAACCAACGGCAGGACGGCCGCATTCAGCCGCAAGACGTTCGGCTGCCCCGGAGGAGGAGTAGGGCTCGGGTTCGGCGACTGTTATGTGAATTTCCCTGGAGGCATCGAGCGGTTCCTGTCGACCGGCAACCCGGAGTTTTGCCGGACCGAGTTCGGCAAGGCTGTATCGAAAAGCATGCCTGACCTCGAAGAGGGAGAACGATATTTCAAAAGCCCTGAAATCGCCCACAGCTTCGTCGAATCGCTTCCGATGAAAGAGAACCCTGCCGAATATATCCTCTTCAAGCCGCTGCAGGATGTCGACGAACATGAGGTTCCGAAAGTGGTCGTCTTCCTGGTCAACCCCGACCAGCTGTCTGCACTCGTCGTCATGGCAAACTATGGCCGCAACAGCTCGGACAACGTCATTTCGCCGTTTGCCGCCGCATGCCAGAACATCGGCATCATCCCCTTCAGGGAGGCCGATTCGGAGCAGCCGAGGGCGGTCATCGGCCTCACCGACATCACGGTGCGCAGGATGTTCCCGAAAGAGAGCCTTTCGTTTGCGATGCCATGGAAGCTGTTCGTGGAGATGGAGTCGAACGTGGAGGGAAGCTTTCTTGAAAAGCGCCACTGGCAGCACCTCCTCGAACGCAACAGGGATCCGGGAAATTGATTTCGGGAATTCGGGGATGTCTCGAATGCACGGAAAATAATGAAAAGGGCTGCCTGAAAAGGTGGTCTTTTCATTGGCATGCTCATCCCGACCCTGTGAGCGATGCTGTCTCAAAAGAAAAATCAGGAACGCCAAAACCCTGGGAACGCCGAGCTCCAGCTCGGCAATTCATAAGCGAGCTCCGGATTATTCAAAGAATGGGTAAAAATTATGTCTGGTAGCGTTGATGCAGAGTCTTTTTGATTATCCATGATAATGCCGAGCTGGAGCTTGGCGCTCCCGGCATAAGTAAAAGGCTGCGTCCTCCTGACTTTTGAACAGCCGTTCAGGCGTCCCTGTCGAAGGTGCCGATCAACTCGAGGAAGGGCTCGGCATAACGGGCGAGCTTGACCTCCCCGACGCCTGAGATGGTCAGCATCTCATCTGTGCTCCTGGGTTTAAGCGCGGCCATCTCGTGCAGCGTGCGGTCGGAAAAAACGACATAGGGCGGAACTCCCTGCTGGTCCGCAAGCATCTTGCGCAGAGCCCTGAGCCTCTCGAAAAACGCTCTTTCCGCCGGGGTCTCCTCCACACTGCCGCTTTTGCGGGACGGCTTCCCAGCTTTCTTCTCGACAACCCTTGTCAGCTCGACCCGCTCTTCGTTCTTCAGGATCCTCACTCCTCCGTCGAGGAGAAAGATGGTCGGATAGAGCCCCTCCGACCTGCCGATGGCTTTCCTGGCGATGAGATCATCGATGAGTTGACGCCAGAACTTCTTGCCGTGTCCCTTGCCGGCTCCATAGACTTTCAGGCGGTCATGGCCGAACTCCCTGATCTTCTGCGTGTCGCTGCCGGTGAGGATATCCACAAGATATGCCGCACCGAACCGCGAATCGGTCCTGACGACAGCCGACAGCATCATCTGGGCTTCGATCGTGCAGTCGATCACCTCATGGAGTCCGAGACAGACATCACACGACCCGCAGTTCTCCCTGGGATAGATCTCTCCGAAATGGTCGAGCAGCGTTTTCCGCCTGCAGACGTTCGTAGATGCGAACGCGACAACTTTCGACAAGGCGTCGAGAGCCCTGGATCGCTCCTCCTCGTCGAGCATCGCATCGATGAAAAAGCGGACTTTGGGGATGTCGCTCTGCGAAAACAGCATGATGCACCTTGCATCCTCGCCATCCCTGCCGGCCCGCCCGGTCTCCTGGTAATAGCTTTCGATGCTTTTGGGCAGATCGGCGTGGATGACGAACCGGACGTTGGACTTGTCGATACCCATGCCGAACGCCACGGTAGCGACGATGATCTCCACTTCGTCGCGAATGAAGGAGTCCTGGTTTTGCTGGCGTTCCAGATCGCTCAACCCGGCATGGTACGGCAGGGCGCGAAACCCTTTTTTCTGCAGCATGGCTGCCGTGTCGTTCACGCTTTTCCGGCTCGTACGGTAAACGATGCCCGCCTGCCCCGAAAACTGTTTGAGGATGCCGGTAAGCTGGGCGTCTCCATGCTCCTTGAACCGCACATCGTACGAAAGGTTCGGTCGATCGAACGACGCCCGGACGACGAGCGGATCCCGGAGCCTCAGCTTCTCCATGATGTCCCGCTGCACAAGGTGCGTCGCTGTAGCCGTGAAGGCTGCCACGGGAATGTCCGGCAGGAGGTCGACGATCGATGAAAGGGAGAGATAGTCCGGCCGGAAATCGTGCCCCCATTCGGAAATGCAATGGGCTTCGTCGATCACGACCATGCTGATGCGCGCGCGGTCGAGCAGCTCCCGGAAATGGTCGAGTGCGAACCGTTCGGGAGCCACGTAGAGCAGATCGAGCGAACCCGATAGCAATGCATGGACAACCTGGCCCTGCTCGGCAGGATCGATCGAGCTGTTCAGGAAAGCCGCCCTGATGCCGTTGGAACGAGCACCGTCGACCTGGTCCTTCATGAGCGAAATGAGTGGGCTGACCACAAGCGCCGTCCCGGGCAGCAGAACCGCCGGAAGCTGGTAGCACAGCGATTTGCCCCCTCCGGTCGGCATGACGCCGAACAGGTCGCGGCCTGAAAGGAGCGCCTGCACGATCTCCTGCTGGTTCGGCCTGAACGAGCTGAAGCCGAAGACTCTGTGCAGAGTTTCATTCATCGCTTTGTGTTCGGTGGAAGGGGAAATGCCTGACATGCAGTACCTGGTCAGGGACGGATGAAATGCTTCACAGCCGACAAGACGGCATCGTCCGTCTTCGCGCTTCCTTGCTGCGTCCCGGCAGCATCCCCGGATTGGATCGGCAGAAGAAGGTCGGGCAGGATAGTGATCTCCACCCCCTGCATGATGCTGTCGAAAAAGACCACCAGACGCTCTTCCCGTCCCTCTTTCATCACGACGCCCTCGAAATCCTTGAACGGACCGGCCAACACCCGCACCTTCCTGCCGGTCGGAATGGAGGCGACGGTGCGCCCTACCGCATCGGGTTCACGCACCAGGCGTTTCAGCCAATCGATGTCACGCTCGGCGATCACTGACGGAATCCTGCCGATGCCGATAAACCTGACCACGCCCTCGGTATCGAGCACGGGGACAGCCTCCTTGTGATGGTCGATCTTGACGAACACGTATCCGCTGAAAAGAGGCGCTTCAACCTTTTTTTTACGATCGCTCCACTGCCTGATCGTCTCGATCAGCGGCAGAAAGCTCGTCATCCCCTTTTCAAGCAGCTGCTGGTGGACTTTCTTCTCGTAGCGGGAACGTACGTACACGGCATACCAGCGGACATTCTCGACATGTTCCATGGCTATCATCAATTGTTGACTGGATAAAGATGCATGCAGGTCATGAAAGACCCCTGGCAGACCGGTTCACAGGGGGAACGGGCATGAAAACGCGGCCTTAAGATTCAATTGTCTGAAAATAACTGCTTTACAACTCATTCCATACCAAAAAAAAGATATCTGGTGACCTCGACCGGATAACGATGTGACGGAGTCTTTGATGCAACGCCTGACAAACCATGCACGAACGATCGTTGAAACCATCGGCGCATGACATGTCGCCCTCCTCCAGTGCTGACCCGGAGGAGGGCGACCCGGCTTTTACATGTTGAGTGCGCGGTCGTCGGTGGCCAGGGCGGCTTCCCTGATCACTTCGGAGAGGCTCGGGTGGGGATGGCAGGTGCGGGCGACATCTTCGGCTGAAGCACGGAACTCCATGGCAAGGGCTGCTTCAGCGATAAGGTCTGAAGCGTCGCTGCCGATGATGTGCACGCCGAGGATCTCATCGGTTTTGGCATCGACAAGCATCTTGACGAAACCTTCGACGTCACCGAGCCCGAGAGCCCGGCCGTTTGCGATGAAGGGGAATTTTCCGGCCTTGTATGCCCTTCCTTCGGCTTTGAGCTGCTGCTCGGTCTTGCCGACCCAGGCGATTTCAGGAGAGGTGTAAATAACCCATGGCATGCAGTTGTAATCGATGTGTGGCTTCTGGCCGGCAATCTCTTCGGCCACCATAACGCCTTCGTCTTCGGCTTTATGGGCAAGCATGGGACCACGCACCACATCGCCGATGGCGTAAACGCCAGGCGCCGCAGTGCTGCACTGGGCGTTGACCGGAATGAAGCCGCGCTCGTCGGTCTTGAGGCCGATGGCTTCGAGGTTCAGCTTGTCGGTGTTCGGAATGCGGCCGATGGACACGATCATCCGATCGCATTCGAGCTTCTGGCCTGCACCCTGGGCATCGGTATAGCTTACGGTGAGGCCGTTTCGCCCTTTTTTCACCTCGTCGATCCGTATGCCGAGCATAATGTCGATCCCCTGCTTCGGGAACAGCTTGCCTGCCTCTTTTGCGATGCTTTCGTCGCTTGCAGCCAGGAAAGTAGGCATCGATTCGAGAACGGTGACTTCAGCGCCGAGACGCCGCCAGACCGAACCGAGTTCGAGGCCGATGACACCCGCGCCGATGACGCAGAGTTTTTTAGGCACGGTTTCGAACTTGAGTCCACCCTCGTTGTCGCAGATGGTGACGTTGTCCACCTCGAGGTCGGGCAGGTGCCGTGCCTTCGATCCGGTAGCGATGATGACGTTGCGTGCAATGACCTCCTCGTCCCCGGTCGGCGTGCTGATGACGACCTGGTAACCGTCGTCGGTCTTTCCGACAAATGAGCCGTGGCCCTTGATCAACGTGATGCGGTTTTTACGGAACAGCAGCTGGATGCCGCCGGTCATGCGGGTTACGATGCCGTCCTTGCGCTTGATCATCTGCTTCACGTCCATCGTGACCTCCTTAGCAGTGATGCCGTGTTCGGCATACTGGTGATTCACCCGTTCGTAGGCTTCCGAGGAGGCGACCAGCGCCTTGAGCGGAATGCATCCCGCATTGAGGCATGTGCCGCCGAGTCGTGGCTCACCGTTCGGATCGTCATAGGCTTTGGATTCGCAGCAGGCAACGGTGAAGCCGAGCTGGGATGCGCGGATGGCGGCGATATATCCGCCGGGTCCTGCGCCGATGACAAACACGTCAAATTTCTTGATCATGGTCTCTTATAGGATTAAAGGTCGAACAGTAAACGTGACGGATCCTCGATGGCCTCTTTCATGGCCACAAGGCCAAGCACGGCTTCCCTGCCGTCGATGATGCGATGGTCGTACGACAGCGCGAAATAGTTCATGGGTCGGATAACGATCTGCCCGTTCTCGACAACCGGACGGTCCTTGGTTGCGTGTATGCCGAGGATAGCCGACTGAGGCGGATTGATGATCGGAGTCGAAAGCATCGAGCCGAAAATGCCGCCGTTGGAGATCGAGAAGGTGCCTCCGGTGAGATCTTCGAGCGAGAGCTTGCTCTCCTTGGCTTTAGCGCCATACTCGGCGATCTGCTTTTCGATGTCGGGAAAGCTCATCTGGTCGACGTTGCGCAGTACCGGTACGACAAGGCCACGCGGAGAACCGACGGCGATGCCGATATCGAAGAAACCGTGGTAGAGGATGTCCGTGCCGTCGACAGAGGAGTTCAGCACAGGATACTTCCTGAGGGCATGCACCGCGGCCTTGACAAAGAACGACATGAAGCCGAGCTTGACTCCGTGATCTTTTTCGAACTTGTCCTTGTACTTGTTGCGCAGGTCGATGACCGCCTGCATGTTGACTTCGTTGAAGGTGGTGAGGATGGCGTTCGACTGCTGCGACTGCAGGAGGCGTTCGGCGATCCTGGCGCGCAGGCGCGACATCGGCACACGCTCTTCAGGCCGGTTGTTG
>Ga0326726_10003974_pt1 | contig 13533 bp, 11 predicted proteins | sample MHFenrmetagenome_2_FD_207603 | JGI IMG/M metagenome (GOLD analysis project Ga0326726, IMG submission 207603) | Lab enriched peat soil microbial communities from Michigan Hollow, Ithaca, NY, United States - MHF15MN | ecosystem: Environmental > Terrestrial > Soil > Wetlands > Peat | place: USA... | reverse complement strand
TGGCGCGCGTGCACGCCCTCAGCAAGGACGGCAGGCAAAGCCAGGAGGAGCGGGCAGATTCCGCGCGCCGCCGGGCTCAGGAAAGCCTTGAGAGAGGCGGCCAGGAGCTGCGGCTGTGGCAGCGGGCGGCGTTCAGGATGCTGACGCTCGATTCAGTCGCCGGGGCCACTCTTATTATAGTGCTCCTTCTCGCGTTACCCCGGCTGGCCCCGAAGCTCGGCATTCTCGGCCCCACCCTGGTGGTCGCCGCACTGGCCGTAGCGATTTCCCTCTTCTTTTCCCTCTCACCTTTCAAGGGGAGAGGGCCAGGGTGAGGGGATTCGATCGAGGGTCGGGGTGAGGTGATTTCCCCAGGTTTGGGGGGTCTGGGGGGTCTCAGTCATGCGACATATTGAGGTCCAGCTCAAGCTGCCGCATATTGCGGTCCATGACCGACCCCCGTGACAACGACGCGCCGCCTACCATCGGCCTTTACGTCATCAATCTCGATTCATCGAGCATGCCCATTGCTCTCAGGGTGCCGTTTCGACATGAGCTCGTCGGATTCTCCGTGTTTCGTTCGCGCACGGTCGAAGATGGGCGCGAGCGATTTCGCCTGCATCTCGGCTACTTTGAATCACCGGGCCGCGCCGAAGAAGCCCTGGCCGTCGTGCGCAAGTATTACCCGGGCGCCTTTATTTCGATGGCACCCGCAAAGAACTTGAGTTCGCTCGAAGACACGTTCATGACGGAGTTCCGGACGGTGCGCAGCGCATACGCGCGCGTTGTGCCGCCTGGCGATGTCGATCCGCCGCCCGTAGCGGTCGGCGCGAAGGTGGTGTCCAGCGACATTGTTAGAGAACCTGTATTCAAGGAGCCGAGGGCGGGTGACACCAAGCGTGCTTCAGCCCCGCAGCGCTATGCGGTGCAACTCGAGTGGTCCGTGGCGCCGATCATTGCTGCGGACATTCCGCCTCTTGCAATCTTCGATGCCTACAGTCTGTACACAGTGCGCGAGCAGCGCGAAGGGCTGCCGCAAACGGGCCTGCGCCTCGGCTTCTTCTCCAGCGCGGACTCCGCGCGGCAAGTCGCCGACTATGTGCGCGCGGAATTCTCAACCGCCGCCGTCATCCCGGTGAGCGCGCGCGAGGTTGCGCGCGCTCTCGAAGCCGCCCGCGAGCGCGCCCTGAAAGCCGTCGCAAGCGGCGAACTGCAGCGCCCATCAGAAGACTCGGAAAGCCCCCCGCCCTTCGTCCGCTCTCCACCCACCGGCGGCGAAGGCTAAGCGCTCCTGTCCCCTCTCCCCTTGAAAGGGGAGAGGGTCAGAGTGAGGGATCCCTGGAAAATCAGGGCTTCAATTCCTCATAGATGCTGTCCGACACAATCTTGCGCATCTTCGCGAGACCTGCCAGCCAGGCCTTCAGATCCGCGTCGGAGCGCATCATCGTGTCGTCCTTGGCCAGCGCTTCGAACGACGGGTATTCCACCGAGACGATGATGCTGCCGGCATTCTCGCCGGCGTAGCGCGCAAGCCAGACGCGCAACGTGGCCGGGCTCCCTTTGCTCTTGAGCAGTGCCTGACCATCGGCTATGGCTTTCACGTACCCCGGGACATCGCTCGTCTGCACGACGACAACGCGCAGCTCAGACGCATTGGCCATGCCGGCGTAGCAAAGCGCAGCGATCAGCGACAGCAGAATCATTCTAATTTTCATAGTTCTCCCCCATTTGTTTTTGGTGTCTGGCGTGTGCCAGAGGCGGGCAGGGTACGCTCAATCAAATGCCGCGACCATGAGACTTGATTACGCCTCCACCAGCCGGATCGTCCAGAAATCGTCCGCCAGATTCGAGTCCGTGAGATAGGCGTAGGGCATCGTGAAGAATCCCTTCATGCCCCAGCCCGTGCCCCAGGAGTTCATCACGATGATGCGCTGCTTGGCATCGTCATAGCCAACTGCAAGCACGGCGTGACCGCCCAGAACGCCTTCACTCGGCGCGGGCATCGGCACAGTTCCTGATTTCGCCACCGCATCCGATTCAAAACTGTCGTACACCGTGAAGCCGAAGACAAAAGGGTAGCCCGAGGCGAGGCAGCCTTTCATGAGCGCGATGTTCTGCGCGATGCGCATGTAAGAGAGTGCCTGATGCTTGAGCGCCTCCTTGCTCGCGGCCGCCGGGGGCTGCTTGGCGAATTTACTGATGATGTAGGGCCACATCCTCTCCGGGCATACGCCCTTCTTGGCGACGCTCTTGATGCCATCGCGGATCTGGGCGCCGGAATCCGACAGGATCGTGCCCTCGATGGCGCGCTCGTTGTAATAGATGAAAAGGCGCGACGGCAGAAAGTCGCTGGCGACTCCCTGTCGCATCTGCTCGAAGCGGTGTGCATTGCCGATGGCGTTTGCGGTGCAGCTCCCAAGATCGCCTTGATTCAGAACCGGCGGGCACTTCTTGCGCAGGTCCACCTTCGCGGGCAGCGCCGCGGCCACTCTGAGCGGAGCGGCGTACGCGAAATCTCGATGGTCGGGAAGATCGGGAATCCAGCCGTAGTTCTTGTTTCTGCGTGGCATGTCGACAGCTCCTTTGTGACACGAAAAAAAGCTTAGTACCAGCGCACTAAATGATCAACACACTCGGGCTCTGGACTACACTGCGCACACAAGGTTTCCATGAGCAATCCCAAAGCACGCATCTGGTTCCGCTCTCTGCTCGGCGTCGCCGCCATTGTCGCGGTGCCCGTGGCCCTCACCATTGCGTTGCGATCGGCCTATCAATCGTCGCCCGACCCGGGAGGTGTGGATCGAAGTGCGTTCGACTATGCGCAGCCGAAGGAAGCATCGCCGCCAACTCAGACCACCAAGACTGCGGTCCCGGCTGTTCGCGCGCCAGACAAAGGTGTCACGCGTGTGTACGAGTGCCGCAAGAACGGGCAGGTGATCTACTCCGGGCAGCCCTGCGGGCCCGATTCGGTGAGGCACGATGTCGATGCGCGGAGGACGAATACCTACACGTCCGAGGCGTATGAGGTTTCGCCTTCGCAAGCGTCGGCGCCGGCGCCAGGCAAACCGGTTCGACGCGACAAGACAACGACGGCCCCGGCGACGCGTGACAATTCGCCAGAGCTTTCCGACTCAAAGAAAGACGAGTGCGGTCAGGCTCAGGAGGAGATCGACCAGATCAACGCGCGCATGCGCCAGCCTTACACGTCCACGGAAGGTGAGTTGTTTCGCGAGCGGCTGCGTAAGTTAGGCGACAAGCAGGATGCGTTGAAGTGCGGACGCTAGGACTGTACTAGCTCGCTGTCTGCGGCCTCACGACGAGCAGGACGGAATCTGTATCGGCATGCTCGCGAACGGACGTGCGCCCCTGACCGTTGGGCACGAAGCTCAACCAATGAAAGCCAGCTGATTTCAGCGCAACGTCAAGGTCCACTTCGCCGCCGGCTTCTGCCACACCTTCGACCACGCCGGTTATGCGGCAGGGGCGATCGACATAGACCAGTATCAGTGGCGTGTCGGCCATGGGATCGCGAAATTGCACACTAGCCAGGAAGAGTTGCTGCGTATCCAGATCCGCTGTCAGTGTTCCTATTCGCAAAATGCCGGTGTTCGCGGGAACGATACGGATGCCCGATTGACGGGCCGCTGCCGTGAGTGGCTTCGCCGCTGCTGACGCATTCGACAACAAATCTTTGAGTGAGAGATCGAAGGTCGCGCGATCGTCATCCACAATCGACAGTGCGGTACCGCCGAGGTGACCGAAGACTTGGCCCTGCACCACGGGGAAAACATAGGCCATAGTCAGCGGTCTGCCGCTTGCGTCCGCCATCAGCGGCGCGACATTCACGTGGCGCGGACTCACTCGCAGCGTCGTGAGTTGACTCTCCTCGGTGGGCGCCTCGGGCCGCGTGATGGGTGTCGCACAGCCGGCGAGAAGCACGGCGAGGAGCGTGAGGCAGCCCGTGGCACGAACAGGTTTTCTTGTGTGCATTTGCGCCGATCGTGTCAGAAGCGCAGATGGTCAAATGTGACTCGACTCTCCCTCTGGCGTGCTGCGGAAGCGGCGACACCGAACGCAACGCAGTTAGTGCGACGTCGCACACCTTTTCAGGTTCTGATCGTCAATGCCGGTGAGTTCGAATGCGTAGTCCCTCTCCCCTTTCAGGCGGAGAGCAGGGTGAGCGGGTCAACGCTCGCTGTCGAGATGCTTCATCTGCGCTTCGGCGTAGCGCGATCCCGCAACCGCTGATGCAGGCACGGCTTTTTCAAGCTGCGCCAGTTCTCCCGGCGCCAAGCGCACGGCGAGCGCCGCGAGTGACTCTTCCAGCTGCGCCCGCGTCCGCGCACCGATGACCGGCACGATGCTTTCGCCCTTGGCGAGCGCCCAGGCGATGGCGAGCTGCGCAGGCCGAACGTGTTTCTCTTCGGCCATGGCATTCAGTGCGCCGACCAACGCTGTGTTCCGCGCAAGATTCTCGCCAGCAAAGCGCGGCATGTGGGCGCGAAGATCTCCCTTCGCCGCGGGCTTCGAGCTGCTGAGCAGACCGCGCGAGAGCACGCCGTACGCAGTGACTCCGATACCGAGTTGCGCCAGCAGTGGAAATATCTTCTGTTCGGGACCACGGCTGATGAGCGAGTACTCGATCTGCAGATCGCAGATCGGGTGCACGGCGTGCGCCCGGCGAATCGTATCGGCGCCGACCTCCGAAAGTCCGATCGAACGGACGTAGCCCGCCTTTACCAATTCCGCGATCGCACCGATCGTGTCTTCGATCGGCACAACGGGATCAAGGCGCGCGGGCCGGTAGATATCGATGTGATCGATGCCGAGCCGCGTCAGGCTGTAGGCGAGGAAGTTCTTGACGGCCATTGGACGTGCGTCATATCCGAACCACGCGCCATCGGGCCCGCGCAGCGCGCCGAATTTCACCGAGATGAGCGCCTGATCGCGCCGGCCCTTGAGCGCGCGGCCGATCAGCATTTCGTTGTGACCGGCGCCGTAGAAATCGCCCGTGTCGATGAGCGTCACACCGCGCTCGAGCGCCATATGAATGGTCGCGATGCTCTCATTCTCATCCGAGTGACCGTACATGCCCGACATGCCCATGCAGCCGAGAGCGAGGGGAAAGACCTTCGGGCCCGCGGTGCCCAGTTGGCGCGTGAGCTTGTCAGTGACTGGAGGCATGAGCTGCACGTTATTCTTCGGGCAATCGTTGTCAAGCCGCCGCTGGTCTGGTTGCCGACATCAGACTGCGGGACGTTTCACGAGCTTTGCCGCCTCGGAGTGCGACGCGTCTCACTTTCCAGGTGACCCGCTCGCTGTATTGTCAAACCTCTACTAGCATCTGCGCAGATACCGTGAGTGACCCATGCGCAGTTTCCGCACCCGGCTCGTCGCTCTCGTCATCGTCCTGGTGGTCACCATCCAGGCGGTGACGCTATTTGCCGTTCTCGCCCACATCTCAAATACCGAGAGTGCACGTGCGCCTGGGCAACTGCAGGCCGGTGGCGCGCTGGTGCGCAACATCGAGAGCTTTCGCACGGCGCAATTGCAGAGCAGCATCGCGGTCCTGGCGAGTGACTTTGCTTTTCGCCAGGCGGTCGCCTCGGCGGATCGCGCCACGATGGCCGCAGCCGCCGAGAATCACGCGCGGCGCGTTCACGCGGACCTGCTGTTCGTGCTCGATCCTCAGGGCGCGGTGCTCGCGGCGAGTCGGGCAAGCGCCGATCGTAGCGTAAGGCGGTTTGCCGAGCAGGTTGCACAGGCAGGCGCGGGTAACGGGTCGGTCACCTTCGTTGCGATAGACGCGCGCACCTATCAATTCTTCCTCGCGCCGGTGCGCGCGCCAGATGTCGTCGCATGGATTGCGATGGGGTTTCGAGTCGATGATGCATTTGCGCGCGAACTGGCGAAGCTCGCGCAAGCCGATGTGAGCATCGTTGTGCACGGGGACGGGCTCAAGGTCCTTGCCTCGAGTTTGCCGGTCGACGCACGCACGGCATTGAGTACGGCACACCTTGATACCTTGAGCGATGGCGCCGCGGCGCAGCCCTTGTCGCTCGCACATGAGGACTACCTCACCGCCCTGTATCACCTAGACGGGCACGGCGCGGTGGATGTGCTGCTACACAAATCAATGGCTGAGGTGATGGCGCCGTATCGCGATGCGCGCAACACCATGCTGTTGTTCGGCGGCGCCATGATCGGTGTCGCGGCGTTCTTATCGCTCTTGCTTGGCCGCAGCGTCGCGCGCCCAATCGAGCGGCTGGCGCTCGCGGCAGGGCGAATCCGAAACGGCGAGTATCACGAACCGGTGGAGATGAGGGGAAGTCGGGAGTTCTTGCACCTGGCGGGCACCTTCAACGCCATGCAGCAGGCGATTGCCGAGCGCGAAACCAGACTGACCCACCAGCTGCACCACGATGCGCTCACGGGGCTTGGCAATCGACTGTTCGCCGAGACGCGGCTCAAGGAGATCGTCAGCGGCGGCCCGGCCGCGGGACCTGTCGGGCTCGTACTCATCGACATGAAGAATCTGCGTGATGTGAACGCCTCGCTCGGCCATCTGGTCGGTGACGAGACCCTGCGTGAGGCTGCGCGGCGTCTGATGAGCCTGTCGAGACCCAGCGATATCGTGACGCGCTTTGCCGACAACCAATTCCTGCTGCTGACGCGCGATGTGAGCATCGCCAAGTGCATGGACATCGCTTCGCGGTGCGCTAAAGAGTTGCGCATCGCGCTGTGTGCTGCCCGCACGTGTGTGGATGTGGAAGTGGCTGCGGGCGTGTGCCTCGGCACCGAGCAAGCCGTCGAGGTGGAAGAGCTTCTGCGCCGCGTGGAGTTTGCGCTCTACGAAGCAATCGCCAAAGGCGAGCTTGCGATGCCCTATCGGGCAGAGACCGATCTCGGTAACAAGCGGCGCTGGCGAATCCTGCATGACCTGAAAGCCGCCATTGGCACTGCTGCGCTCACGCTTGCTTATCAGCCGAAAGTGACCATGGGGCGCCGCGAAGTCACCGGCTTTGAAGCTCTGGCGCGCTGGCAGCATCCGGAGCTCGGAGCCATATCGCCGATGGAGTTCGTGTCGGTCGCGGAGCAGGCCGGCTTCTGCCAGGACCTGACTCGCTGGGTGGTGAGCGAGGCGCTGCGCCAGGTCGGGGAATGGCATGAGGTGGGGCTCAAGCTCGATATCGCAGTCAACCTGTCGGCCTCGGACATCATCGATGCGCAGCTCGTGCACTGGATGCTGCAGGAGATCGAACGCAGCCGCTTGCCGGCGGGTACCTTGACCATCGAACTCACGGAGAGCGCCGTGCTGCGCGACCCGCAGGCAGCCGCACGCAACATGCAGGCACTGAAGGCCGCGGGCGTGAGTTTCTCCATCGATGACTTCGGCACGGGCTATTCCTCGCTCACGCAGCTGCAGCGCCTGCCGGTCGATGAACTCAAGATCGACAAATCCTTTGTCAGCGAGTCGCACCTGCGAGAGGACGATGCCAAGATCGTGCGCTCGACCATTGAACTCGCTCACTCGATGGGGCTGCGCGTCGTTGCGGAGGGCGTTGAGAATTCGAATCTGTGGCGCAGCCTCGGCGCCCTGGGCTGCGATTACGCCCAGGGCTATTTCATCAGCAAGCCCATGCCGCCCAGTGAAGTGGCGAACTGGGTTCGCTCAGTCAATGCGGATCTCGAAGACGCCGCATCGCAAACCGCGCAGGTGCGCGTCCTGGAAAGCGCCCGCTCCTGATCCCTCTCCCCCTTCAGGGGGAGAGGGTAGGGTGAGGGGGTCAGCGCTTCTTCATCTTCCACGCGAGGTCCATCGATTCCCGGTCGAAGTATCCTGGAATCCGCCCCTGCGCAGCGAACAGATACAAAGCGCAGCGGTAGATGTTGCTGGCGACACTCAGCGTGTAGAAGAAAGCAAACAGGCAGACGATCCAGAGAACCGACAGCCCCAGGATGAGCCAGGGCGCCTGGTAATAAGCGGACACGATCGCGCCCACGACGAACAGAATGACTGTCGACAGGATTACCAGCATTCCACCGAACTGGATTCCGACAAATCCCGCCAGAGATTCGCCCCAGGTCTTCTTCAGCGTTGCCGCGGATCGCTTGAGAATGGCGACGGGATTCTTTTCATCTTCGGCAACAATGATGGGAATCGCGAACACAGCCGCCAAACTCCAGGAGATGCCGATGAGACGCAGGACCCATTTCCCGATCAGCCCCACGCGCTCCTCAAGAAGCTTGATGAGGTAGCCGACGGCGCCCGCAAAGAGGGACCACATCAGGATAGTGGGAAGCTTCGAGGCAGCGAATCGCAGTCCGCTCGAGACGGACACGTTCCCGCCTTGGAGGGCGCTTAAGATCTCGTGGTAGAACGCCGTCGAAAAAAACGTGCCGAGAAACATCGCGACAAAATACAGGACGGCGACATAGACCATGCCTCGCGGCGTGAGCCTGAGTGACTCGCGGGTCTGCTCGTTGGAGCTTGTGGCAGCCGCCCGATCCATCGATTCCTTCGTGAAAACGCTGTTCGCCACGGCCTCCCAGTGGGCGCTTTCAGTGTATTTGTGGCCCGTAGGCTGGAGCGCGACCGGCGCCAGGAAGAAAAGCAGGATGGCGAATGTGCACAGGGACATCACCACCGGGAAGAAGAGCAATTTCGGGTGGGCGGCCATCACTGAAATGGATCGCTTGAAGAGGCGCCAGCTGTTCGTGAAGCGCGAGGCAATGGACATGAGAGTCTCCTTAGCTCTCCGTACGATAAAGCATTCGCCAGGCATCCTGCCGGCACTTTTCGATGGCGTTGCGGAGCGCGACGACGGACGGACCGTTGCTAAGTATTCCACGCGAGACCGATGGCAGCGTCCGATGCACCGCTGCGCCGAAGTGCCGAGCGATGTCTGCAAAGCTTGCGCCCTGGGCGCCAACGCCAGGCGCCAGGATCAGTGACTGCGGGAGACGCGACAGAATTGCTGCCGCGGGCCGCTCGATCGTCGCGCCAACTACGGCTCCTACGGGCCCAATACCCTTCGTCACGGTCGCGTTGAACGCAGTGATGTCGTCCGCGAGTGCGTCCGCAATGCTGCGGCCATCCGCAAGCTGCGCATCCTGCAGCACGGCACCGCCCGGGTTGGATGAGCGCACAACGACAAACACGGCCGCCGAACACGCTGTCGCGCGTCGCAGCAGTGGCATAAGCGATTCAAACCCGAGATACGCGACCGCCGTCATGGCATCGCCCCCAAACCCGCTCTCCGCACCAAGCATCGCCTGCGCGTAGCCTTCCATCGTGTCCGCGATGTCGGCGCGTTTGCAATCGATGAGCGATAGCGCTCCGCTTTGCCGGATCGTCTGGATGACACGGCTCAATTCCTGCATTCCTGGCGCACCGAACTGCTCAAAGAATGCTGCCTGCGGCTTGAAGACAGCAACCCGGTCGCCCGCAGCCTCGATCACCCGTTCGCAAAATCTGCGTACGCCATCGGCGTTAATGGTGAATCCCCAGTCCTGGAGTAATTGTGCCGTCGGATCGAGACCGACACACAAGGGCGAGCGTGATTTCGCGAGCTCAAGGAAGCGTTCTGCGAATGGCGACATCGTGATCGATTTCCGTATGCGCGCTGTCGACACTCGGTCGCCGCGCTCTTCACAATCCAGACAACTCCCGATTGGCCCTCGATATCTTCCTTTTTTCCTCGCGACAAGCAACCGAATTCACCGAGGGGGGTACATACGCACGCCGATACCAAACAATTCGCGGAGGCCGAGACCATGGACGAGCAGAAAGGACGGAAATTGCGCGTGGCACAAAGAATCATCTGCGCAGCGCTTGCACTCATTGTCGTCGCGTGCGGCGGCGGAGGCTATGGCGGCGGCAACAACATGACGCCGGCCACCGCGTCGATTGCCTTGCAGCCGGCAACAATAACGCTCGGTCAAAGTTCAACCCTGACGTGGAACACCAATGGGACAGGTTGCACCGCATCCGGCGCCTGGACCGGCGCGCAGTCCGCGACCGGTACGCTGGTGGTCACCCCTGGCGCGGTAGGCACACAGACCTACACGCTCGTGTGCACGGGCGGAGCCTACAGCCAGAGCAGCAGTCAATCCGCGACGCTTACTGTCAACGCGCCGAGCGCGTTTTCCATGAGCTCACTTGTGTCAGATGGCGCGGTCACCGCGGTCACTACGGACGCGAACCTCGTGAATCCCTGGGGTATTGTCTTCGCACCCGGCGCACCGGTCTGGATTGCCAACAACGCCACCGACACTTCGACTCTTTACGACGGCACCGGCAACAAAGCGGCGCTGACCGTGAGCCTGCCTGCGGGCCTCAACGGCAGTGCGGACGCCACCGGAATCGTATTCAACAGCAGCGGTACCGACTTTGTCGTGACGAAGGCTGCCCTTTCCGCGCCTGCGCGCTTCATCTTCGACGGCGAGGGCGGAACCATTCTCGGGTGGTCGCCAACGGTTGATGCCACGCACGCCGTCATCGCGTACGACGACGGCGCTGGCGGCGCTGTCTACAAAGGCCTCGCGATTGCGAATGACGGAACCGCGAATCACCTTTACGCGACCGATTTCCATAACGGCAAGGTCGATGTCTTCGATAGCACCTTCACCAAGGTTACCGTCGCCGGCGGCTTCACGGATGCCACATTGCCTGCCGGTTACAATCCGTTCGGTATCCAGGCGGTGCAGATCGGCGGCACGACCCGTATCGTCGTGGCGTACGCGAAGAAGGACCCGGCGTCGAACGACGAAGTGCAGGGGGCAGGCTTCGGTCTCGTCGATGTATTCGACACAGCGGGCACGCTGGTCACTCATCTCGTCCCCGTCGGTGACAAACTCAATGCACCGTGGGGTCTCGCATTGGCTCCGGCGAACTTCGGCACGCTCAGCAACGCCTTGCTGGTCGGCAATTTCGCCGACGGCGCCATCCACGGCTACGATCCCGCGACCGGCGCATACATTGGGACCCTCGAGGACAGCACGGGAACACCGATCGCGACGCCCGGACTCTGGGGAATCGCATTCGGCAACGGCGCGCGCAACCAGCCGACGACCACGCTGTATTTCGCAGCCGGAATCGCCGATGAGGCCGATGGCCTCTACGGGCGCATCGATCTCGGCGCCACGGCGCCCGACATCGTAGCACCGACAGTCGCGTTGACGGCGCCTGCCGCCGGCACAGTCACCGGCACCGTCGCGGTTACGGCCAACGCGGCCGATAACGTCGGCGTCGCCCAAGTCGAATTCTTCGCCGGCACGACTTCGCTCGGCGTGGACACCACGGCTCCGTACTCCGTCAACTGGGACACGACGGCTACCGCCAATGGCAACGTCAACCTCACCGCCGTTGCGAAGGATGCGTTCGGCAATTCGACGACCTCGGCCGCGGTGGCCGTGACGGTCACGAATGTTCCGCCGCCGCCTGACACCATTGCGCCCACGGTCTCGCTGACGGCACCCGCTGCCGGCACAGTGAGCGGCACGGTGGCTGTCACTGCCACGGCAGCCGACAACGTTGGTGTCACCCTGGTGGAGTTCTTTGCGGGTGCGACGTCACTCGGAACGGACACGACCGCGCCTTACTCGGTTAACTGGAACACGACGACCGTCGCAGATGGCGCTGTTTCGTTGACCGCCGTCGCCCACGACGCAGCGGGTAACACCACGACGTCCACGGCGGTTGCGGTCACCGTTTCGAATGCGGTGGTGGTGACGCTGGCGCAGCTTCAGACCAGCATCTTCACGCCCAAGTGTGCCGGGTGCCACACCGGTGGCGGCGCGACGCTGCCCAGTAGCATGAACCTGACGAGCGCTGCGAATACGCATGCGGCGCTGGTAAACGTCACGAGCCTCAACGAACCGGCATTCAAGCGCGTGCTACCCGGGGATCCGAACAACAGCTACATCATCCACAAGCTCGAGGGTACGCAGATCGTTGGTGCCCGGATGCCGTTCGGAGGACCCTTCCTCGACCAGCCGACGATCGATCAGGTCCGCGCCTGGATTCAGGCCGGTGCCGCGCCGTAAAGCAGAACCCCACACTCCACTCCCTCTCCCGCTTGCGGGAGAGGGTTGGGGTGAGGGTTAGGGTGAGGGGGAGAGGGTTAGGGTGAGGGGGCTTTCGACCGCAGCTTCCCGGTCGCGATCAGGAACGCGGCGAGCAGGACCCACAGCCCCGCGTAGACGTACCAGAGACGAACTACATCGGTGCCCTTGAACATCGGGAAGACGAATCCGGCGCCGACAGTATTGACCGCACTGTGAAAGATCATCTGCATCAGGATGCTGCCGCGCGTGCGGTTGTACATCCAGGTCTGGATGAAGGTCGCTGCGAACAGGCCGAGGAGAAACGCCGGAATGACTGCTGGCGCGAACTCGGAACCCATGAGCGGCAAGTGCCACAGCGCCCAGATGCAGCCGAGGATCACGCTGGACGCCATTGGCGAGCGGGTCCGCTGCAGGTGCTCGAGCGCGAAGCCACGCCAGCCGGGCTCCTCGCCAAGCCCGATGAAGAGAAAGATGAAGATGAAGCGATCGACGAGTCCTGGCCAGGCCTTGAACGCGTCGGCGGGGGGAAGGGCGGCACCGAATAGGAAATTCACGCCCGCGGCTATCGCGCATATCGCCGCCGGCACGAGAATCACGAACGCGTACCACCGGATACCCACGCGCCAGCGCACGAGGCGCCGCAGGAGATCCTTGGTGCCACTCCATCCTTGCGAGAACGCCGTCACGATCAATGCCGCGGCGAACACCCCGAGCGGATTGGGCCCGGAGTGGCCTAACCCGCGCGCCAGGGCGATCACCCACGGATACCAGGACAGCAGGAACGCGAGCGGAAAAAAATAGAGGAGCGGATGACGTTTCATCAGCACTCACCTGAACTCGACGGGTGCGGAATGGTTGCACAGGGACCGCCACCCACGGAAGACGGCTCTTCTCCCCCTGTCCCCACGCCTGGTAGCTCGCTGGAGGCCGGCCAGCATCCGGCCTGTACAAGTGTTGTATATGGTTATTTAGAAATATCTGACGCATATGCAGCAATCAAGATAATTTGTGTATCGATCTTGTATAGGATAAATTGCGCCCGTCATAAGCCATCAGCAGTCTCCAGATGCCTGCCGCCAAGCCCAGCAAGTCCCGCTCGCCCGGTGAACTGTTCCCGATTCGAACGGTTTCGAGCCTGACCGGCGTCAACGTGATCACGCTGCGGGCGTGGGAGCGGCGCTACGGCTTGATCAAACCGGTGCGTACCCCGACAGGTCATCGCCTGTATCGGCGCGAGGACATCGATCGAATTCACAGCGCCGTCGCACTGCTCGACAAAGGCGTGGCGATCAGTCAAGTGCAGAACTCGCTGGACCATGCGACGCCACACACTGCGCCCCGCACGGATTCACCTTGGACTCGGTATCAGGCGCGGATGGTCGGTGCAATCACGCGTTTCGACGAGGACGATCTCGAAGACGCCTACAACGACGCGTTGGGCGTGCATACGATCGAACAAGTCACGCAGGAGCTATTGATTCCGCT
>Ga0326726_10003973_pt1 | contig 13535 bp, 8 predicted proteins | sample MHFenrmetagenome_2_FD_207603 | JGI IMG/M metagenome (GOLD analysis project Ga0326726, IMG submission 207603) | Lab enriched peat soil microbial communities from Michigan Hollow, Ithaca, NY, United States - MHF15MN | ecosystem: Environmental > Terrestrial > Soil > Wetlands > Peat | place: USA... | reverse complement strand
ATTCTTCGCTATACCGGCCAGGAAGGGAAGAGTACTGAGGTCAGAGGTCAGTCGCCGGTCGTCAGTGTTCAGTCGTCAGCCCAGGTCTTGGGGCTCTGACGACTGACGACCGACGACTGAGGACTGGGTGTTAGAATCAAAGTGGTCAGGTATCGGTCCCGCGCGACGCACTCTCGCCAACCCCGCCAGGTCCGGAAGGAAGCAACGGTAACGGGCTCTTGCGTGTGCAGTGGGTGTCCGGTGCCTGGCTTTTTTCTTGCCTGGTCTCTCACCGGCCTCACCCACTACACCACGAAGTTCAAGAGCTGGTTGGAGAAGCTGGGCAGATTGGGGAAGATCGTCGGTACATCTGCCGTCGGCACTCCAAACCAGTTAGCCAGAGTTCCCGCGTATTGGTCGAGGGAGGTCGTGGGAATCCAGCGTCCTTCATCACTGGAGTCGTCGGGGCCGGCCAGCGCCAGGGTGGGGAAGGTACCGTAGAAATCGCCGCCCTTGACCGCGCCGCCCATGATCAGGTGATGTCCACCCCAGGCATGGTCGGTTCCGGAAGTGCTGTCCGGGGCATAGGTCCGGCTGAAATCTGACAGGGTAAAAGTGGTCACTTGCGAGGCCGCACTCATTTCCACGGTGGCCTGATAGAAGGCATTCATGGCCTGGCTCAGCTGGGTGAAAAGGCTATTCTGGGCGACCAATTGATCGCTGTGGGTGTCGAAGCCTCCAATCGAAACGAAGAAGATCTGCCGCTGCAACCCCAACGCCGAGCGCACTGAGATAATCTGAGCTACCTGTTTGAGTTGGTTCCCCAGACCACTGTTGGGGAAGACCGTGGCCATGGCAGGACGCGCCGCCAGCGCATCCGCCAGCGCTTTGCTGTCCTGCAGGGCATTGGTCGTGGTACTGCTGGCCGCCTGGATCAGGGAGACGCCGGTATCGAATGTCAGCAGGTTCTGCAGCGCCGCCATCCGGCTCTGGGACTCGGCCGAATTGCCGAAGCCCGAGAGCAATCGTGTGGGGTCGCCGCTGGACTGAATCGCGCGGGCAGACAAGCCTTCACAAAAAATATTGGTCCCGGCCAGCGAAATAATAATGGGGAAACTCGCGCCGTAGATGGATTGAATCCTGTCCGCTGTTCTCCCAGCCCATCCCGTATCTCCGTTGCCGGCAGTGAGGGTTGCAGTCTGCATCTGCGCCTGCTGATCGTCGTGCGAGAAGAGGTTTCGCGGGAGTTTGGCCCCACCTTGTTGAAGCTGACTGCGGGTGGTGGGTCGAACCAGGGTGCCCACGTTGGCCAGCACAGCCAGATGCTGCTGGTTGAACAGGGCCTGCATCTCGGTGAATCTGGGATGGAAGCCAAACGAACCCGCGCTGGGCGGGGCGATGGGCAGCAGACTCGCTTGCGGCAGGGCCAGCACCGAGCGGATCTGCTGGTAGGATGCGTATCCAGCGCTGCTAAGAGGGACAATCATGTTGTTGCTGTCGTTGCCCCCGAACAGGAAGACGCAGACCAGGGCTTTGTAGTCCTGGGAGCTCTGGGCCAGCGCGTTCACCAGTCCAAACCGGTTGAAGCTGGCGGCGGCGAATCCCGCGGCTGCGGTGCAGCAGGTCCTCTTCAGAAAATCTCGTCGTGAAAATGCCATGGCTGTTCTCCCCTTTAGTGTTCGACCTGGAACTGAGATGAGCTTCCCATCAGATAGAAGGCCGCTTTGGTGCGCCGGGTATTGTCGGAAATTCCGGAAAGCGTGCTGACCAGAGTGCTGCGCATGTTGTCCGACACCTGGCCGTGCAGCATCACGGCCGCGACCGCCGTGACCAGTTGATCGGGATTGGCCGCCAGCGGCACGTATCCCGAGAGATCCACGGTGGTAGTGCCGCTTACCGACCCGTAAACCAGGGTGTTCACAAAATTGATTCGGAAAATATCGGTGCTGGTGTCGAAAATCTCGAACTCGGGGCCCACCAGCGTGGTGCCGTCAATAATGTGGTCGGGATGGTAGAAATTGAAGACCGTCGGCGAGAAGAAGGGCTCCTGCTTCATGTCCGAAGCGCGGTCCGACAGCGAATCTCCGTCGGAAACACCATTCATGGCCCGCAGCAGGTTGGTGATGAACAGGACGGGCTCTTTGAGCTTCCCGTCGCTGGGTTGGGCCTGCGCCGGATCGTCTCCGCGGCGCGCCTCTGGGTCAAGCAGTATGGCCGAAACCACGGCTTTCAGATCGCCGCGCACGCCACTACCGTTGTCGGCAAATACGGCGGCCACGCGGCCGACGTACTCGGGACTGGGATTGCTCGTCACCAGGCGCTCGATGAGCTGCTTGGAGATGAAGGGACCCACGTTCGGGTGATTGACAATGTTTTGCAGCGCCGCCGTCAGATCAGCCTGGGTGGTCCCGCCGGCCGGCAGAGTTACTCCGTTGAGCAGGACTTTCGGGCCTGTATCGTGGTGACTGTCGAAGGCTTCCATCGGTCCGCCGTAGTACTCAGGGTTGCGCCACTTGGGGGTCGCGCCCGGCTTGGTGGGATATGTCCATCCCGTAAAGGTGTGGGCCAAACCTACGATGGTGTCCTGGCCGTAGGTGGGGATGGGACTGCCGGAAGCATCCAGCTGCAATGTTCCGTCCGGATTCAGTTGCTCCAGTCCGATGGAGAACAGCTGCATGATTTCCCGGGCATAGTTCTCATTGGGGTTGGTTCCATTCCCCGGTTTGTCGTTGTTTACCATATCCAGATAGTTGCCCATCACCGGACTCAGGGTGACGTCGGTCAGCAGGGTGGAGAAGTTGCCGAAGGCGTCGTTCTGGAACATGTTCTGCCAGGCCACGAACGCGCTGGGATTGTTGATCTTGACCGCCGAAGTCACGATGATCTGCGACAGACCCCATGCTACTCGCTGGCGCAACTGGTCCTGTCCGGTAAGCGCGTTGGTGAAAAAGCGCTTTTGCACAAAGGACATATCGTCGTTGTCTCCGGGGGCGGGGAACGTCGAAATCGGCGCGGCGAACTGCTCGTTCAGGAAAGCCTGCATGCCCACCGCCTGCACGTGCGACAGGGACGCCGGATTTACGCCCCAGCTGGACTGTTCGAGCAAGCGTGCCGCCGCTGCCGCGCTCACAGTATTGGCTACACTTCCCACCTGCAAAGCAAACGCGTTGGAGGTCTTCGAGCCGGGATCGGGATTGATCACCGTAACCTGAACCGTGCCGGCTTGTGTGCTGGTGGCAGTGCCGGTTGCGGTGACCTCGGTGGCAGAGACAAAAGTGGTAGGCAGGAATGTGCCCCCAAACGACACTACGGCACCGCTCGCAAATTTCTGGCCGGTAACCACCAGGGTAAAGTCGCCCACCGGAATCGTGGTCGGCAGCACTGCGCTCACGATCGGCGCCGGATTTGTAAGAGTTGCCGTGCCGGTCGAAGTGGCGCTCGTGTCAGCCAGACTGGTGGCCTGGACTTGAATGGTATTGGGGACGGGAACGGTGGCTGGTGCCTGGTACATTCCGCCCGCTGAAATCGTTCCCAGGGTGGCATTGCCATTCGGTATTCCGTTGATCGCCCACTTCACCGCGGTATTGGCGCCCGCCCCGTTCAGGGCGGCCCGGTATTGGAAACTGGACCCGGCTGTAATCTCGGTGGTGGCTGGGATCACCTGCACCGATACCTGGCCGGCGGCTCCCACCTGCGCATTCATGGAAGCGGCGGAGTCGCTCTTGCCGGGGTCAGGATTTTCTACCGTGATCTTGACCGTTCCCACTTGGGCGGCCGTCGCGGTCCCAGTAGCTGTAAGCTGGGTGGGACCTACATATGTGGTAGATAGCGCGGTTCCGCCAAACAACACTTTGGATCCGCTCACAAAGTTGGCGCCGCCCACGTTCAGCATGAAATTGCCCACGGGGAGAAAGGTGGGACTCAAGGTCTGCAGCACTGGTATGGGGTTTTGGAGAGTCACAGCACTGGTAGCAGAACGGCTCTTGTCAGAATTGCTGACCGCCTTGATGGTCACTGAATTCGGTGTCGGCAGGGTCAGGGGCGCCCTGTACTTCCCGGTTTGGTCGATACTGCCGATGGTTGTATTCCCCGTCGCCACTCCGTTGACGTACCAGGTGAAGGTCTGGTTCATGCTTCCGGAACTTCCGGTGAGCTGGGCGGAGAACTGCGTAGTATCTCCGGAGCGCAGCGTAACGCTCGAGGGCGTAATCGTCATGCCGTTGGAGGTCGGTTCCGAACCCGAGGTACTCAAGCCGCCGCCGCAACCCGACCACACCACAATGGCTAGCCCAAGCACCACGGCGCCAACTAACCTTGCGCCTGAAAATTTTGTTGTTGCGATCATCTCTGATCCCCTTTCCTGAAGATCCGAGTACTGAAAAAGCGTTAGTGGGCGCGTCACAGGGGCGCGTCAAAAGTTTTTTGAGTGGCTGGTGAAGAGTAGTGAAACGTTGTGCTTAAGCGAAGGTCACCGTGGTTCCATTCTGGGACTGTGCCAATTCGGCACTAGAGCTGTTTTTCGGAAGCACTAGTGGCTCGGCCTTGTCATCCCTCTGGCTTCCACACGTACATGTACCGGAGTAACGAGCGCGCTGCTGATGGAGTCCATGGAGTCTCTGCCTGAGTCTGCCGCAACCCTCTGCGGCACCTACAGTTGGACATTGCTGCGTGGCTAGGTCAAAATAGCCGGTTCGTCTACGAACGACATTAGAACTGGGAGAACTGATCGAGTGAGCCAACTGGTGCGCGCCAAGATTACGGCCCTGGGTACCTACGTCCCGCCGCGGCTTCTGACCAACGACGATCTGGAAAAGCTGGTGGAGACCTCCAACGACTGGATTGTGGAGCGTACCGGGATCCGCGAGCGCCACATCGCAGACAAGGGCGTAGCCAGCAGCGACCTGGCCACCGAAGCCGCCCGGCGTGCCCTGGCCGAGCGCGGTCTGGAGGCCTCCGAACTGGACGTGATCATCGTGGCCACGGTCACGCCGGACATGTTCTTTCCCTCCACCGCCTGTCTGGTGCAGCACAAGCTGGGGGCGAAAGGGGTTTGGGGATTTGATCTTTCGGCGGCTTGCTCCGCCTTCGTGTACGCCCTCCAGACCGGGGCGCAATTTATTGCCACCGGCGCTCACAAGAAAGTCATGGTGATCGGGGCCGACGTGATGTCCTCGATCATCGATTACACCGACCGCGCCACCTGCGTGATCTTTGGCGACGGAGCCGGCGCAGTCATACTCGAGCCGGCTGAGGATGACTCGGTGGGCTTGATCGATTTCCTCCACGAAATGGATGGTTCGGGTGGCTGTTCGCTCTACATGCCGGGCGGAGGCAGCCTCCATCCCTCCACGCGCGAGACGGTGGAGAAGCGGATGCACTACGTTCATCAGGATGGCCAGGCGGTCTTCAAGTTCGCGGTTCGCAAGCAGGCGGAGATTTGCGAAAAACTCCTGACCCGCAACCGGCTGAAGGGGAGCGATATCGATACCTTCATTCCGCACCAGGCCAATCTGCGGATCATCAAGGCCACGGCAGAACGTCTCGGCCTGAAAGCGGAGAGCGTGGTGGTCAATATCGATCGTTACGGCAACACCACCGCCGGAACCATCCCCCTGGCGATGGAGACGGCCCGGCAGGAAGGCAAGCTCAAGAAGGGCAACCTGGTAATGTTGGCGTCGGTGGGTGCTGGGTTTACCGTGGGTGCGACGCTGTTGCGGTGGGCTATCTAATGATTCACTGGCGGCGGAGTGCGGGACCCAATCTGCCGGGCCGCTCGTAGATCCTATGGACGAACTCCTGAAAAGCCAGGTCCGTCACATTTTCGACAGCGCCAACTTCGTTCACGATCTGGGCATCCAGTTGACCCGGATCGAAGACGAATATTGCGAGAGCACTCTGGTGCCCGCCGAGCGTCACCGGCAACAGCATGGCCTGATCCATGCCGGCGTGCTGGCCACCATGGCGGACCATACCTCCGGCTGCGCGGCGCGTGGCGCCGTCGGGCTGGACTACGATGTAGTGAGTGTCGAGTTCAAGATAAATTTTTTGCGTCCGGCCGTAGCCGACCGGTTGCGTTGCCGCGGCAAGGTGCTGCGCGCTGGCAAGATGCTGGTCATCTGCGAGGCGGAAGTCTTCGCGGAGAAAGATGCAGAAGAAAAGCTGGTCTCCAAGGCCATGGTCACACTGGCCGTCAAGCGCGCTTTCTAGTTTTATATCAAAGCGGCTGTCATCCTGAGCGAAGCTGACCGATTCGTTCCGAATCGGTCGGCGCAGTCGAAGGATCCCTACCTTTCGAGCGCGGCGTCTTTTCTTATGTAGGCACGAGCTTCCGCGCTCGTGCTGCAGCGCCACGAACCCAGCACGAGCGAGGATGCTCGCGCCCACAGCTGGCGGTGATGCTTATAGGGGTCCTTCGACTCCGCGAGTGCTTCGCAAAGCGAAGCACTCGCTGCGCTCAGGATGACATCTGGCCGGACGGATTGCTTATCCGTTCTTCTGGCGCTCGAATGCCTTCTGCAAATACCTTCGAGCTTCATCCAGGGCACCCTGGGTGTTGTCGTTGGTTTGCAGGGCTTGGCGGTATTCATTGGTAGCGCGCTCGCGCTGTCCGGTGACGTCGAAGATCTTACCCAGCTGGATGTGGCTCCAGACTTCGGTCCAGCGCGGCTCGCCATCGCCGTTCAGGCATTCGCGGTAGGCGTTGGCCGCCGCCTGGTAGTTGCGCTGGAGGAAAAACACCTCGGCGATGCGATAGTGGGCCAGGGAACTATTCTTGTTGACGTCGAGCGCTTTGTTGAACTCCAGCAGCGCGCCGGCAAGATCTCCCTGCTGGGTCAGGCCCTGGCCGCGCTGGATGGAAGCTCGGAGCCTGACCTCGGATGAATTTTTCAGTACCCGGTCATCAGGATCGACCACGATTCGGCGCGGCTTGCCGTAGGTTTCAATGTTGAAGGCGGAATTTGTGCCTACCACTTCGACGCGCTTGTTCTCAGTCTTGCCGTCGGTATCGATCCTGAGGTCCACCGGCATGCGGAAAAGATCGAGGTCCTGCGAGATTTGGCCCACCACCCGGAAGCCTTTGCCGTTGCCCAGTCGGTAGATGGTGTACTTGGTCTTGAATTCCGGGGCGCCGGTGGAGTCGAGCCACTGGGAGAAGAACCAGGTAAGCTGCTGGCCATAGTTCTGCTCGGCCAGGGCGCGGAAATCATCCAGGGATGCCGACTTCCCCGCATACTTGGCGGCAAAGGTGCGCATGGTCTGATCGTACTTCTGATCGCCCAGCACCCAGCGCAACATGTGCAGGATCATGGCGCCCTTGTCAGTGACCAGAGACTGGAATTCGGGCGAGAAGATATCAAGTTTCCCAGCACTCGAGAGCGGGACGGTGTCGTAAGCCAGCGCCCCGACCGACATATCTTTGACCGTCTCCTCCAGTCCTGCCTCTCCCGCCGCCTGCTCGACATAACGCGCCTCGGAGTAACGAGCGAAGCCGTCGCTCAGCCACCAGTCATCGCGGGAGACGGGACTGACCGAAGCGCCCCACCACTGGTGCGCTATGGTGTTGGCCAGCAATCGGTAATTCACCTTGTCCGTGACCGCCCGGCTGGCGATGGCGGCGATTTCCGGCGCCCAGGCTGCGGGCACGGTGTCATCCGGGATCTCGACTACCTTCAGAGTGGTCGAAGGCGCGGGGCCGTAGAGAGTCACGTAGTAGGTGAATTCTTTGACTGCGGTGGTGGCGTAAGTGGCTCCCATGTTCTGATGGGCCGGCTTGAAGAAGACGTGCAGATCCAGTCCGGCTTCATCGCTTTTGAACTCCTGAAAAATGCCAGCCACGATGGTGCCCGGAAAATTGGGCTTGTCCCAGGTGAAAGAGAAGGTCTTGGTGGGCAGAGAGCCGGCAGGCCGTTTGGCTGTGGGGGCACTGCCCGCAGTTTCTTTTCCGCTGCCGATGACCACCATGTGCGCCGGCACGGTGAGGTTCACGGTTGCGGTGAATCGGTTGAGGCCGTACGCGTTCACCGGGAACCAGCGCCCGGCGTACAGCAGGTAGCTGGTGTCATCGCCGATGTAGGCCAGCTTGAGACCCTGCACCGGACTCTCGTCGGCGGAATCGAGCACGCCCTCGTAGTCGAACGTAAGCGTGGTCGAAGTGTCCTTGGCCAGCGGAGTGGCGAGCTGCACCCGCACGGTCGAATCCTGGGTCACGCGCTCGGCGCTAAGCGGCTTGCCTGCTGCATCGAGCACCTTGGTGACGCGTAGAGCATTGTGCAGCTCAAAGGTGGCGATATTCAGATCATCAAGCGCGGTGAACTTCACCTTGGTCTGCGCGGTAATCTTGTGGGCATGCGGAATGAGCTCGGCGTCGATCTGGTAGTCGTCCACTCGCAGCCGCATGGTCTCGGCTGCCCACGCCGGTAACGACATCAAAAGGAACGAGAAAACAAGGCACAGCCAGAGGACCCGACGCTGGCGCCAAGGTTGAAAAGAGATCAAAAGCAGTCTCCTAGCACAAGTACGATATTCCCTAAGATGAAGATTGTGGCGCAAAAGATGCTGGTAGGACAAGGTTTAGCCTGAATTTGACGCACTGACGGCTTCCCAAAGCGACATCACGGCCTGGGCGGCCCGATCCACGGGGTGGCGCCCCTCCTCGACTGGGCCGCGGAGCCGGGCTTTCACCCCAGCCAGCCCAGTGATCATTTTGTTTCGGGCAGGGCCCTCAACCAGGATTTCGTTAAGCCTGGTCACCACCTTTTCAGCGGTGAAATCCTGCTGCACCAACTCAGGCACAGCCTCTTCTCCTGCAATCAGGTTCACCATGGCGAAGTACGGTACTTTGACCCGCGGGCGCCCCAGCCGGTAGGTCAAAGGTGAGACCCGGTAAACCATCACGAATGGCGTTCCCATCATTGCCGCCTCGACGGTCGCGGTGCCGCTGGCCACAATCCCGGCGTGCGACTGGGCCAGCGCGGGCACAGCCTCCGGCACCAGGCGGATGCAGGGCTGGTTCGCGATCCCGGATTGCCGGATGAGCGCTTGCAGAAGACTCCGCTCCAGCGTGGGAGCCACCGGGAGCAGGAATTCGTATGCCGGGCCCAACTTGGCGGCCGACTCCAGAATCCCCGGCAGATTCATGCGCACTTCTTTCACCCGGCTGCCGGGCATGAGCGCGATCCAGGGCCTGATGGGGTCCAATTGATGCTGCGTCGCATAGGCCGCGCGATCAATTTCAGGGCGGGGAAGGTCGGCCAGGGGGTGACCGACGAAAGTCGCGTCCACTCCGCGGTCGCGATAAAACTTTTCTTCGAAAGGAAAAATCACCAGTGCTTTATCAACGTACTTCCGGAGCAGGCGCACCCGTCCCTGGCGCCAGGCCCAGAATTGCGGACAGACGTAATAGGCCACGGGAATGCCGCGCTTGTGCATCTGGCGCGCCACACGCCAATTGAACGCAGGAGAATCAATGACGATGGCCAGATCAGGCTTGCGCCTGTCGGCCTCTTTGATGAGTTTGTGAAACAGGCCCCATATTTTGGGCAGGTGGCTGAGAATTTCCGCGATGCCGACGACAGCCAGGTCCTTGGCATCGACCACAGTGTCGCAGCCCGCAGCCCGCATGCGGTCCCCGCCCACGCCAAAGAACTCCAGCTTTTGACTTAGTGTGGTCGCGGGCGACTCGCCCGCGAGGCGCTGCAAGGCGTCCATCAACAGCGCCCCGTACATTTCGCCGGAGGCCTCGCCGGCGGAGATCAGAATTCGCACGGAGGACATTGTAACGGGAGAACGTGTGGTCACGGGCGACTCGCCCGCGGGTAGCACTGGCATCCGGCCGACTGCTTAGAGGGGAATCCGTCAAGAGCGAAGTCGGAATTGTTCTGAGGCGGCGAGACGCCGCCTCGACAGCCGGCAAGACGCCGGCGCTACGAAGAAGAGACTGTCTTAGTCATCCGCGCCGGCCGTGACCTGCCCGCCGGCACCGACCGGAATCTCCTGGTCTTTATATTGCAGCTGGTAGAGCTTGTAATAAATCCCATGCTGGGCAAGCAGTTGCTGGTGGGTGCCGACTTCGCGCACCTGGCCCTTGTGCATGACGATGATCTTGTCGGCGCGCTGGATGGTCGAAAGCCGGTGGGCGATGACCACTGAGGTGCGGCCTTCGACCATGCGGCTGAGAGCATCGCGCACCCGCGACTCGGTTTCGGTGTCCACGCTCGACGTAGCCTCATCCAGAATCAGGATCTTCGGGTCGTGCGCCAGCGCCCTGGCAAACGAGATCAGTTGCTTCTGGCCGGTGGAGAGAGTTGAGCCGCGCTCGCGGACCTCTTCCTTGAAGCCTTGAGGCAGGGCGCGGATGAAGTCGGCCAGGTTCACATCTTCGGCGGCTTTTTCGATGTCCTCGTCCGTAATATCCTTCGTGCCCAGGCGAATGTTGCCCTCGACCGTTCCGGTAAACAGAAACGGATCCTGCAGCACCACGCCGTAGCGGCGGCGGAGTTCGGACAGGTCCATCTCCTTTACGTCCACGCCGTCGATCTTGATCGCGCCCTTTTGCACGTCATAGAAGCGCATGAGCAGCGAGATGATTGTGGTTTTGCCGGCGCCGGTGTGGCCAACAATGGCGACGGTTTCGCCGGGCTCGATGGTGAATGACACATCGCGGAGAATCCAGTCGGGCTCGGTCGAAACAATAGCCGAGCCCTGCTCGGCCTGGACAGATCGGAAACCCGTCCCCACATGGCCATTACCGGCCCGTGTGGCGCGGGCGCCCTCGCCCGCGGCTTTGCCGGTATCGCCCGGCACATTGCGGTAAGCGAACCAGACCTGATCAAACTCAATCCGTCCGGGTCCAGTCGGCGTCTTCGTCACCGCGGGCGATGTGATCTCGGCAGGCGTGTCCAGCAACTTGAATACGCGTTCGCTGGCCGCCATCGCTGATTGCAGGATATTGTATTTTTCGCTGAAGTCCTGAATGGGGCGGAAGAAACGCTGGGCGTACTGAATGAAGGCAGTGAGAATTCCGATGCTCACCACGGTGCGGACCACATGGAACGAGAGCAGGCTTCGGCGCGAGAAATCCACGGCCACGCTGCTCACCGTCAGTTCGCGGATGATGTCATTCCCGCCAAACCAGATCACACAGGCGATAGCAGTTGACGACAGAATTTCCACCACCGGGTAATAGACCGCGTGCGCCAGGATGGCGTCCTTGAAGGCTTCCATGTGGACGGCGTTTACTTCCGAAAACTTGTCGAAGGAGCGCTGTTCGCGGTTGAAAAGCTGCAACACCACCATGCCGCTGACGTGCTCCTGCATGTAGGCGTTGATGCGGGCAATGGCAGTGCGAATGCGCCGGTAGGAATCGCGAACTTTGTCTCGGAAGATTTTGGTGGCGTAGGCGATCAGCGGCAAGACCGCCAGCGTGATGAGCGCCAGCTTCCAGTTCATGCCCAGCATGATGGCGGTAATGCCGGCCAGCACGAACACGTCTTCGAAAATGGAGACCACGCCGGAGGTGAACATTTCATTCAAGGCATCGACGTCGGAGGTGACGCGCGTGACCAGGCGGCCGACCGGGTTCTTGTCGTAGAAGCCGATGTGCATGTGCTGCAGGTGGCGAAAGATCTGCTTGCGCAGATCGAACATCACCATCTGGCCTGCCCACTGCATGAAGTAGGTTTGCAGATAGTCGAGCAGGAAACCAAGCGCAATCAAGCCGACATACATGGCTGCGATTTGAGCAATTCCAACGTAGGGGTTGGCGCTCAAAAAAGAATCGAACGGAGTGCTCCTGGGCACCGGCACCAGGTAGCGGTCGATCTCGATGGCGACCAGGTAGGGCCCCAGAACATCGGCTACGGCCTTGATAAGAATGGAAACCAGGGAAATGCCGACCGGCCATTTGTAAGGGCGCAAATACTGGAGCAGCCGCTTCATCAGCCGGCTGTCATACGCTTTACCTAGTACCTCTTCTTCTTGGGCCATCGGCTATAGCACAAAGATACCCTAAATAGATGGGAAAATAAGAAGCGGGGATGGAAAAGGTTCGGGACGGTCGCGGCTTGCGTAGGCCCAGATGTCCCCATCTGGGCGGGCGAGCGCAGCTCGCCGAGATTGCTTCCGCGGGCCAAATACAGTTGCCAGGTCCCGCGGAGCCCTGCTCCGCCGGGCAGGTGAGACACCTGCCCCTACGCGATTTTCTTCAGCACTAGCGCCGAATTCTTCGACCCGAACCCAACGCAGTTGCAGATGGCGTGCTCGATGCTGGCCTTGCGGCCGATGTCGGGAACATAGTCCAGGTCGCACTCGGGATCGGGTGCATCCAGATTGATGGTGGGCGGAATCTTTCCATGCTCCATTGCAATCAGTGTAGCCGCGAGACTGGCTGAGCCGCACGCCCCTTGCGCGTGTCCAATCTGTGATTTGAGCCCGGACATGGGAATTTTTCTAGCGTGCTCTCCGAGCGCCAGTTTGAGCGCTAGGGTTTCCACCCGATCATTCATTTCGGTGGAAGTGCCGTGCAGGTTGACGTAATGGATGTCTTCCGGCTCCAGGCTGGCCTCTTCGAGCGCCAGCGTGATGGCGCGGGCGGGTTCTTCCGGTGAGTCGCTCATGCGCACCCGGTGAAAAGCCTCGCAGGTGGAACCGTACCCGGCGATTTCAGCATAGATATGGGCCCCGCGAGCACGGGCGTGATCGTAATCTTCGAGGATGAACATCCACGAGCCTTCGGCGATGACGAACCCGTCGCGGTCGGCGGAAAATGGGCGGGAGGCGCTTTCGGGAGCGTGGTTCCAGGACTGGGTGAGCGCACGCAGCAGCGAGTAGCCCTTGATGATCCCCGGCGTAATCGGCGAATCCACACCACCCACCAGAAACAGGGGCAGCACGCCAGCCTGAATATGCTGGTAGGCGTAACCGATGGCGTCGGTGGAAGAGGTGCAGCCCGCGGTCACCACGTGGCTGTAGCCACGAAATCCAAAACGCATGCTGATTTCGCTGGGCAACGTTCCCATGGTGCCGCTCGGGATGCAGAAGATGCTGACCTGCTTTACGTGTCCGCTGTGCCACAACCGGTATTGCTCTTCGGAAAATTCCTGTGCGCCGCCGCCTGTACCCAGAATCACGCCGATCTCCCGCTTCTCTTCCATCGACATGGCGGCCGGATCGAGACCCGCATCCTTGATCGCTTCCGTAGAAGCAGCCACCGCCAGCGGCACCACGCGGGAAACGTGTTTGCGTTCGCGCGCATCCACCCAGGCCAGTTCGTCAAACTCGGGAATCTCGCCCGCAATTTGGACCGGCAGGGATGATGGATCAAAACGGGAAATGCGTTTCACGCCCGACTTTCCGGCGAGAAGGGCGAGGCAAAAGGCTTCTTTGCCGATGCCATTGGGGCTGATCACGCCCAGTCCAGTGATGACGACCCGAGGAGCCATGCGTTTTCTAGACAATCCTAGATGCTCTGCCTCTTGCCCAGCGACTGTGCTTCAGATGCCTTCCCGACTGTACACGTTACGCGAAGTGGGATAATTAGTCACGATGTCCCTTGGCCT
>Ga0326726_10003972_pt1 | contig 13536 bp, 10 predicted proteins | sample MHFenrmetagenome_2_FD_207603 | JGI IMG/M metagenome (GOLD analysis project Ga0326726, IMG submission 207603) | Lab enriched peat soil microbial communities from Michigan Hollow, Ithaca, NY, United States - MHF15MN | ecosystem: Environmental > Terrestrial > Soil > Wetlands > Peat | place: USA... | reverse complement strand
AATCGCTTGAGATCCTCCTCCCGCAAGTAACAGAGCACTGGCTTCCCCAGCGCCATCGCCTCAACTGCCAACGCCCCATACCAGCCGATTAACAGCTGGTCCACGACCAGATCGGCTTGTTCAATGATGTCTTTCATCCGCGCATGTGGGACTCCCTCGACAACTTGCAGTTCGATCGGTATTCCCTCATTACGCAATCGCCCACAGGCCTGCTCAACATACCGCGTGCCTTTAATCGCACGATTCGTAGGGAGATGGAGAATCCTGACTGGTCGTGTTTCATCAGGCTTTTGGTCCTTCCTACTCACCGACGGCTTCCATTCATTCGGGTCGACGCTCGCATAGGGCAAAAACTCTGCACCGGGCAACACATGCAGTAGATCAGGGTTCAACGCGAACACATGGTCAGCATAGGCAAATATCTTCTTAATCCGCTTCATTCGAATGCGATCCAGGCCTTCTGTGCACCATGCCACATCGCATTCCTGGCAAGCTGAGGTTGTAAAATTCTCTCGGCTCCATGTCTTCATGCGCGCATCACAGCCCTGAAATGTCATCACTATTCGCTTGCCTAACTTCTTAAGAAGTGGCAACTCGAGATAATTGATGTCCCAGTGCCAATAGTCGAGAATAGTCATCCCCCAGTTAAAATGAAACACATCATATTCCCGAATGGCGTGCGTCAAAAACTTGGCAATCCGGTAGCCTCTTGCGGGCCATGTTCCGGACCTGAGCTGAAGATCAACGTCGTACGGATATCGACTGGAATCTCCACGGCGCACCATCACGTCACTCTGAATTCCTAACGCTCGTTCCGCCCTGGACAATCCCCATGGATTCCCCCCTGTGTCCGTTGGGCAGTGCAACACTTTCATTTCGATGTGCTGCTTTGTTCGCCCAATAGGTCTTTGGCCATGCGTTCAACGCCTTCCTTGAGCGTAACCTTAGGCGTCACCCCGAGCTTCAATTTCATCTTTTCGATATTGGCCACCATCGCCATCGGCCCTTTATCCGCCTCGTACTGATACACAGGATTCCGCCCCGTTACTTGTCCGATGAGTTCCGCAAGATCGAACACTGTCGTCGTTTCTCCACCCGCGACATTGATGGTCTCCGGACGAGTCAACTCAAGCGCACGAATGGTGGCATCGACGGCATCGGAAACATGAGTCGGACTCATTTCCACCCCCGTCTTCCCTGCAATGGTAACCGGTGCTCCTTGCAGCACTCTCGTCACCAACCCCGGCATGAACATATCCCGCTGGCCTTCGCCATACACGAAGTAATAACGAAGATTGACCGTGGCAAAATAGTCGCTGTAGGCATTGACCAAGCATTCTGCCGCATACTTTGATGCCAAATAGAAATTCATCGGTTGAGGAGTATCCGTCTCAAGTATAGGGCGAGACATATACCCGCAGACCCCTCCCGATGATGCATACACGAACACTTTACACTTGGCTTGCCTGGCATATTCCAGCAACTGCAAGGTGGAATCTGTATTCACTTTGAAAATATCCCTGGCTTGGTCTGGAAATTTACGAAACTGTCGCGATTGCGCCAAATGAAGCACGACATCCGCTGTGGCAGGAAGAGCTCCCGTGTCCAGGCTCGTAAGGTCTTGCTCAACACGGTGAACATGCGAATGTGCTGGCAAAATTCCGTCCTTTCTCGTCACACAATACAATTCATGTTCCGCCATTAGGCGCCTAATGGCATGTCCACCAACGAACCCTGTTCCACCAGTCACCACGATTTTCATTGAATTCCCTCCATCATTGGTGTCCTAAAGCCTAACTGACCGTAGAGATCAGCCATCCGTTCCCCAACGCGCTCAAGTGAGAATACTTCCTCGACATACTGTCGGCCTTGGACGCCTAAATCTCGACGCAATTCCGGGTTCTCAATGAGGGAAACCAATGTCTCCTTCAGTAAATCCGGGTTCGCACTCACAATCGGGCACCGAATACCCTTCGGCAAATACACATCCGGCTTCCGAATATATGCCACCACCGGCTTTCCCAGCGCCATCGCTTCAACCGCAAAGTTTCCATGCCAACCGATCAGAAATTGGTCAGCCACGATATCTGCACGTTTATACACTTCCATGGCCTCTTCATTACTCATCCCTTTAACCACATCGAGTTCAATAAGATATCCTTCTGCTTGTAACTCCCGAATGCAATCAAAAAGAAACCGTGATCCTTTGAACTGAGGATGGTTGGGCGCATGCACAATCCTGACTGGTCGGCTCGTGAGGGAAACTCCGACATATGGCCATTTTTTCAAATCGACCGCCCAATAGAACATGTCGTTTCGGCTTCCCGGTGTGTATTCGACCATATCTCCCATCGACAACGTGACATCCGCATAGCGGTGGACATGTGCAAGATTTCGCTCGGCCAGCCTCTCGTCGCAGATGCATGCCACCAGACGTTGAGTACAATCGAGACAGCAGTTGTATGCTCCCAAAGCTCGCGTCTTGGACTCCGTGCGCACATCCGCTCCGTAGGCTGACACGATAAGTTTTTTACCCAACAGCCTTAACAATGGAAACTCAAGACGCTTCCCTATGGTCCGATTGAGAAATCCACCATCAAAATACAGCTGAAAGATGTCATACCGAAGCGCCGCCCAGAGGAATACTCCCCAAGGGAGTAAGAGGGCTAGAGGCTTGTGCTTCCACCATCGCTCAAGGTTGTACGTGAACTCCTTCGTGATGTAGTAGGGGCGATATACGAGCGTGTCACTTTGAAACCCGCGCAGTCGATCCGCGGCGGCATTCGTGGCAATATTAATGATCGGTGTCGGACCCCAGATAATCTTGGGCCGAGACCCGGCGTTTCTCCATATCCTCTTCAGTACCACCCAGGGCCAACACACACCCACCGCCAACACCACAAATAACGGAATGATTGCACATTCCCCCGCAAACTTGAGCCAACGCTGGCATGTAGTCATTGTTGCAGCAACTCGCGATAGACTTCGATCTGTCGATCTGCCACCAACTCCCACCCGTGATATTTCGAAACCCATTCTCGTGACGCGAGCCCGATAGCCTCGCGACGATCTGAGCTGCCGAGCAATTCCATCAGCCGGCTAAAGATCTCGTTCTCCGTCCTTGCCGAAACGACCGGTGGCATCTCACCATAGCACCATTCATGAACTTCTCGATCAAAATGCAATATTACTGGCTTGCCGCATGCCATTGCCTCAGGAGTCACCGTTCCGAAGGTTCCAATCATAAACTGATCGAGTACCACGTCAGCGGCATTATAATAGTCAATGAGCTTCATTTTATTGAGTGGTGGAGTCCACACGATGCAATCACCTATCCCGAGCATTTCGATCATCTCTTTCGATCGCGCTACCTCCTGCCCCCATTCACATAGGATCAAGAGCAGTTTCCCTGGGAGGGCCTTCATACAGCGGGCAAACGCTTTGAGAAGAAGATCATTCCCCTTCAAGTCCCAATTATGACGTGATGGGGCAAACAGAATCAGATCCGCCTGATAACGATTTGTCAAGTTTCCCCGCAATGGCGTGTGAAGAGGCCGATATTTGGTTTCATCTACCGGATGAGGGATAAAGAGAAAGTTCTTCAGGCCAAGTCGCCGGGCCGCCGTGATCACGTCGGGATTCGTAATCACGACCTTCCCGGCCTGTCGATATGCCAGGCTCAGCAATCGGCCGCGCGCACTATTCTCAAACGGAATGTCCCGCATCGTGCCATGCTCAAAGGCGACATATGGCCGGCCTTTCGAGAACATCCACGCATCGATCGGATCTGTGGAATATGCCTGAATGAGATCATAGCCTTCAAACCACCCTTCGAATCGTTTTCGGTTATATGTATGACTCACAACATCCAATATACGAGGAGTGGGGCGGCTCTGTGTCCTCCTACATTCAAGATACATTCTTAAGACGCGAGTCCACAGCGTTGGCAATTGATACAAGAGATGTTCTATGAGGAACTGCCCCTTGAACTTTTGCTTACGGTTACGACTCGCCTTGATTAGGGTGTCCTGCAAGAACCAGGAGGGACGTTGGAATCCATTGAGATTTACCGAATTCCAATTGGGCGTATATTCATCAACCTGTCCTTCGAATATCGCGTCTTCCCATTCAGGCTGACCCATTACGTGAGTATAATCCCGACATAACACGTCTGCGTTGACGCCCTTTCGACGAAGGAATTTCGCATTGTTGTAGGCGTTGTTGGCAATGTTCCCAACGTGAAGTACCTTCATGCCCGAACTCCACGCATATGAATTGATTCACCACACTCGCCTCTTAAATACAGGTTCTTCCTGCCTGCGTACCGTACGGGCTTGGTAAGCATGACTTCATTAAACTTGTGTTCAGCAAACCACGACGCCACCTCAGCCCGCGTATGCAGATGATTGTACTTCGGGGTATATGCATCATAGAGACCATACTGTATGGTGGAGACCTGTAATGAATCGCTATTTTTTGGATACGGTGCGCAAATGATATGGTACTGCAAGAACGAATGAAGGTACTGATTTTTGATCATCAGGTAGCGGCACAACTCATACCGACGTCGCTCAGGAATTCGTTGGAGCAAATGTCTGAGCAGGTTGGTCCAGGCGAACTTCCAAGGATTATGTTTCTCATACACCATGGCATAAAATATGCCTCCTCGTTTCACCATGGTAACTACCTGGGCAAAGGCGTACTTGGTGTCGGGTGTATGATGCATCACGCCCCAGCACACGACAAAGTCAAAGCTCTTCGGACTGAATGGGAGTTGAAAGAGACTGGCCTGCAGCACAACCACGTTATCCATAGCTGCCGTAGCGGCATGCGCTGCCGCTACCCCAGAGTCTGTCAGGTCCACTGCCACAACCGTGGCGCCCAGCATGGCCATCGCATAGGTCCATCGCCCGGAGCCGCAGCCAACATCCAGCACGAGTTTTCCCTTAAAATACTCTCTCGGCAGATTCACATTCTCCAGCCACTGATCGACTAAAGCCTCCGTAAAGTGAAGGTATCGGGAGTCACGATAGTGTTCGTACGCGACATTAAACCCGCGCTTCACTTGTTGCTCACCCTGCGACAAGATCGGCAGAAATCGCGCGACCCCTTCCTTGACAGGAAATTCTTGCTTGCAGCTTCGGCACACGAACTGCTCACCCTCTCCCCCTAATGGCGCAGAACATGATGGGCACACAAGAATCTGTTCGAGGATCGCTCTCTTACTTCTGACATACGCCGTATCCATAGCTCAGTAGACCACTCTTCCCAGTCTAGAACGAATACGTTGATACAATTCATAGCCTCGTCCGAGTGCGATGAGGGGAAGAAGGGCTAATATGAACAAAGGCGATAAATGCTGATCTGGACTCGCCTTGAGTTGCTCAAGGACACGGAAGTATGTTTTGAGTAGATTACGATGTCCTCCTTCCTTCCCGCATACGAAATGAAACACGGCACCTTCGTTTCGGGAGAGCAAGCGATCCATGGAGAGCACCGCCTGAGATACCATCGGGCTTCGAAGTTTCGTAAACAAACAGGAAAACGCAAACCTTGAGCGGAAGTATAGAATCGAGGTCGGGAACTGATTTCGAAACAGGCTCACGATCTCATCTCTCGTAAAAGCCCGATGATACTCATGAATCGGCGGCTCACTCACAGGCTTGAATTGCTCGAGTCGATACAGATAATGCATGAGCCCCATGGCTAATCCACTGACTTCTCCGGACGTTGTCGGCAGGCTCATGACATGATCCTTGCTAGGTTCCTGCGCAATAAGCATCCCATAAGGAGCCAGAACTCGCTTGATATCTTTCAGCACTCCATCAGGAGTCGGCATATGATGAAGCACCGAGGAACAAATGACCGTCCAGACTGAATCTGCTTTAAACGGAATGTGTTCGCCGTCGCATACAATCGCTGTCAGAGCCGGCAACTTCTTCTTGGCCTCTCGCAGCATCGCAAGCGAAATATCAACCGTCACCACTCGGGGATACCCTTGCTCTATCAATCGTTGTGCAACCGGTCCAGTACCGCCCCCGACGTCCAACACAATCTGGCCCTTGACAGCATAGCGGTAGACGAGCTGCAAGAATTGTTTCAAATGTGCTCTCGAAACCGGTGAAGTGTAATAGTGAAAATCATAGCTCGCGGCCATATTCTGTTCGTAGGCTATTTCCGCTTCTTTCCATGGCTCCATGGTCAACCTAATTGTGCCAGCAATGAGATCGCTCCTCGTCAGAGCAAGGGTTCGTGAGACCAGCGGACGGGATGCTCACAGACCGTCTGCAGAGGGCGAACCGGGCGTTTGACAGTCAATTCACATACACATTCATGGTAGTCGTAAGGATCGAGCCGATAGATAGATTCTGGCCCTTGCTTCATCGGGAAGATACCGACAGAAATCCAGTATGACCCATCTCCCAGAAGAAGAGGATCAAATACGACATCGATAAACCCAGATTTCTGAAAGGTCCCCAATTCCATTGTCGTTTCGCCGGAGAAACAGCTGGTCACAAGCAATCCATCGACCCTCGTGACCAGCACATACACCGAGGGATTCTCATAGGTGCCGGTCGTTTCATAGTTCAGCCGAACGACCATCTTCTCGCCGGTAAAATAGACCGATTGAGACTGCCCCTTGCCATCCAGCAATGCCACAGATCGAATACGGATTTCTCCGGACCCCCAGCGGAGATTGCCTTGGCTCTGCGTGTTCTCCTTCTGTTTGGCTCTATCATGCTCTCGCACATAGAGATCATATGCACGGCAGACAGCCTGTGCCTCACCACACTGAATAAGTTTCCCCTGCTCGATCCAAAGAATCCGCTGACACAGACGGCTCAGAAGAAACGAATTATGGGAAACCAGCAACGCCGTCCCACCGTTGCTGAGAAAGCGTTGGAGAAACTGGATACACTTGTTTACAAAAGAGGCATCCCCGACAGCCAGAACCTCGTCGATCAGGAGTATGTCGGGCTCCAACGCCGTCGCAATCGCAAAAGCCAACCTCGCCTGCATCCCGGTCGAATATGTTCGCAGCGGCTGATCAACGACGTGAGCCAGTTCGGCGAAGTCGAGGATCGCATCAAACTTTTGCTCGACAGCGCGCCGACTCAATCCGAGGAGCATCCCATTGATCCGTATGTTCTCCGCGCCGGAATAGTCCGGATGAAATCCTATGCCTAACTCAAGCAACGCGGCGACCCGGCCCTTTACTTCAAACACTCCGCTGGTTGGCCGAGATAGCCCTGCCAGCAGTTTCAACAAGGTACTCTTTCCAGCTCCATTGCTGCCCATCACCCCAACGCTTTCACCTTTCAGAATTTCAAATGAGACATCCTCAAGAGCTGTTCGCGTCGAGTGGAACGGTTTTGTATTCAGACAAAGAAGCTCCTTGATGATATCCGTACGCCGCGGATAGCACCGGTAAGTCTTCGTAAGATTCTTTGCTTGGATGGCCAGCATATCGTGATTCGTCAGATGTAATCGGTTATAAAGAGGCGCATTCGACCGAAGACCCACCACCCACCAAGAAATGCCGCCCCAGATATTGTTCCAACGATTAGCCATACCTGAACCGGAGGCACTTGATCCATCAGAAGTATCATCCGATAGCCTTCCAGAAAGTATGACATTGGATTGTACGCGAACAGGACTGCGAGCGCGTGAGGCACCATTGCCGATGTATAGACGACCGGACTCAGGAACATGCCTATCGTCAGGACGAAGGGAAGGAGCTGATTCGTATCTCGGACGGCAACATTGAATGCCGAGAGTGCCCACGCAAGACCAATAGTAAACAATAATTGAGCCGCCAGCAGAAATGGCAGCAGAACAATCGTCCATCCGATATGGTGCAATGGAATCAATACTGCTACGAGCACCACAAGGCTAATCAGTCCTAAGATCGTTGCACTTACCACTTTGCTGACCGGAAGGATCTCGATGGGGAAACGTATCTTCGTTACCAATCCCACGTTTGATGAGATGGCGCCCGTCGCTGCCGCCACCGACTCAGAAAACATCTGCCAAGGAAGCAAGCCGCTCAGCAACACCAACAAATACTCCGCCGATGTTTGGGTAGGTCCACCTCGAGACTGAAAAACGAACCCGAATAACACCATGTATAGTACGATCAGCATCAAGGGCTTCAAAATGATCCAGCAAAGCCCCATGAGAGACCCACCATAGGTGCGCTTCAATTCATCAACGGTCAACACCCAGACCAATTCAAACCGATGCGGAAGTTCGGAAAGTCTTTCCGACCAGGGCTTAACTCCTACATGAACTTCGTCAGCGGTTATCATATTTCGAGTCTCTATGTGTTAGGTGTGGCACAGTAGATATAGGAGGAGAGTTCGTCATTGCCGCCGAAGCGGACCGGAATATGCTGAAAATCCTTCGCCATCCATGAAGAGACGATTCCAAAACTCAAAACTCAATAAGCTCCAAATGAGCAGCCTGTGGTTAACCGTTCCACTCAAGTGTTCATCCAGTACACGCTGAATAAATGATTCCTGGAAGTACCCTCGATCCTTTGTCCGTCGGTCTAACAAGATGCTCTTGACGAAGCCCATCAAGGGACCTTGGTACCACGATTGATCCGGCGCGCTGAATCCCTGCTTACGTTTCAATAAAATTGAGTCCGGCAGAATTCCCTCCATCGCCCGCCGAAACAAGTACTTGCCTGACAAATTCTCGTCGCCTTGTGGATTTTTCTCCCAGTGATGATTGATCAGATACCGGGTCGGCAGCTTCGTCACAAAATCGACTAACGCATGATCAAGTAGCGGAACCCGAGATTCAAGGGAATGCGCCATGCTCAACTTGTCCTCAATCACCAGCAAACCGTGCAGGAACGTCTTTGCTTCAAAATACAACGCCCGCCGAATAGGATCGGGGACTACTCCTCGCTGATCGACAATTCGACGAAAGCTGTCGAGTGGATGATGGTCGCTGGTGTGCTTGATGACATCGGAAGAGAAGAAGTCCGCATGTTGCTGGCAGGGGACCAAACGGTTCCAGTAGCCAAAATAACGACTGAGAAAATCCTCACCGTGCCGGTTCCCGTCTGCGGCCATCCGATAACGCCAAGGATAACCGGCGAATATTTCGTCCCCGCCCGTGCCTGCCAATACCACTTTGACGAACCTGCTTGCCAATCGCGCAGTGTAATAATATGGATAACACATGCCCGCGCGAAGATCTTCAATCGCCCAGATCACCCGAGGTAGAGCCCATTCCATATCTCCTGCGTGGAACACCATCTCGTAGTGTTCAGTCTTGAATAGTGCCGACAACCTCTCCGCATCATGGCGTTCATCGAAAGCCGCTTCAAAACCAGATACATTGGTCAGATCAAATCCGCCGGTAAACGTCATGAGCCGGGGCACACTCGCTGAAGCCAATGCCGTGATAGATCCAGAATCCATCCCCCCGCTCAGATATGCCCCGACTGGCACATCGCTCATTAACTGTCGCTTGATCGTGTCTTCCAAGAGATAACTAAGCCGTTCCCGCGCTTGGCTTTCTCCTATCTCCTCAATCTGACCAAAGTCGAAATCCCAATAGCGGCGGCGACTAATCACATCTTCCTTGACTGATAGACAATGTCCGGCTTCAAGCAGGTGCACTCCGTCAAAGAGCGTCGTTTCCCCAAAAGTATTTTGGAACGTAAAATAGTCTCTCAATGCCGAACGATTCACCCCGCGAGGAAAATCCTTTAGCGCCAGGAACGCCTTGACTTCTGACGCAAAGAATAATGAGCCACGCCATTCCGTATAATAGAGAGGCTTAATTCCAAATCTGTCCCGCGCCAGCATAAGTGTTCCACGGAGAGCGTCCCACACGGCAAAAGCAAACATGCCGTTCAAATGTTCAACACAACCTTCTCCGTATTCTTGGTAGAGATATAGGATGACCTCAGTATCTGTCGTTGAGACAAACTCATATCCCTTGCGTATCAACTCCTTTTTCAGTTCAAGATAGTTGTAGATCTCTCCATTGTAGGTGATCCATATCGTCTTCTCACGATTCGCCATCGGCTGATGCCCCGCCGTGGACAGATCAAGAATGGAGAGTCTCCGATGTCCGAGACCGAGTCGGTATGGCTGCTGGCCACCTGAGATCCTGGGGTGGCCTAATCTCTCGGTTTGCAAGTCAGGAACATTGCGAGAGCGATCGCTAGGCGTAATCTCCCACCAGGCAGGTTTCTTCCCTTCCGCAACCGGCGCAAGCAAGACATACCCCGCATCGTCAGGGCCTCGATGAGTTTGGGCATCGCACATTCGAACGATGTCGAGTGGCTCGATTGGCTTGCCGGCTAAACTATAGATACCTGCGATCCCACACATTGAACGCTATAATTCCTTTGTTAGTTCTTCTAAACCTTGATGCAGCGTCGTCTGCACTTGAAAGCCCAATAGGCGTTTCGCCTTTTCACTGCTCCCAACTCGTCTTATCATCGCGCCAGCCGCTTGCGGCTGGTACACAGGCTTAAGCGGAGACTGACACAATTCCAGCAACTTCATGGTAATGTCCTTGACCGTCACTTCCGTCCCGCTTCCCACATTGAACGCCTCTCCACTGACATCACTGGACATCGCCAGCACCGTACATCTCGCGACATCCCGAACGTGTACAAAATCGAAAGAGGCGGACCCATCCCCGTTAATGGCTGGCGCTTGCCCAGCTCGTATTTTCCCTAGCACGGCTGGAATCAGGCCGCCTACTTGTCGAGGCCCATAGACATTCATGTACCGAACCACCGCAAACGGAAGCTTAGACTCAAACGGCCGCAGCAGCAGTTCGCCGCACAGTTTCGATACTCCATACATACTACGAGCATTGAGCACATGTTGCTCATCCATAACCGCTGGGGTATCGCCGTAGACTGATGAAGCGGAGGAATAAACAAGCTTGCCGACCCCGGAGCGAATCGCCTCTTGAACCACACAGAACGTCCCGCGAATATTGACCTCAAACGCCAACTGAGGATCCTTATCGCAAGGCCCCAATGGCAATACAGCCATGTGGAATATTCCGTGAATTCCCCGAGAAGCCTTTTGCAGCGCAGCGCTGTCCAGAAGATCTCCTTCCACAAACGTCACACGCGAATCACGGCGAAGGCCAGCTACATTGCTTTCATTCATCACCTTATCAAACAGCACTACCCGAGCCGCCTTCTGAGCAAGAAGAAGCTCGGCCACATAGGCTCCAATAAAACCACTCCCCCCCGTGATCATGAACTGCCCGTTCTCAGTTTTCATGTATTTTCCTTTCCTCTTGGTTCACTTGACCTTTGAATCTTACCTCTAAACTCTCATGACTCAAAGTGTTCCAAGAGAATTACCCCTTCGATCTTGCACTCAAGAGCCGAGCTGAAAGGGTAATAAGAGAAGCGCCTTCTTAAACTATCTGAACGCGAAGGGGCACGCCGATCATAGCTTTTCAACACACAGTCGAACGCTATTACGACTCATTCTTCTTGGAGTCATCACATAACATCGGTAACGCGCTGCTCACAGACTTAAAATAGCGATGTCCCATGCCAAATATTAGAACGGCCGCCAGCAGCACGGCACCGAGAGAACCTAGCGTGGGGAAATGGCCATATAAGATCACTGTTCGGTGGGCTTCGATCGATAAGGAGTCACAAAATTCTGATTTTGTAACATCAATTCGATTACCACAACTTCGTCATAAATTCCTGGTTAATCGACCCAATCCAGATACAGTTCATAGCCATTGATTTGACGCTGAACCAGGTGACTTTGCAAATCATTTCGACATCTTGCGGAAGGCAGTTTGAACGTATCCCTCTTCACTGCTCTCACAGGCACAACGCCATAACTGTCCTTTCACATGTAATCAGAAACCACGAATATAGTCGGTTTCTAACCAGCACAAGAGAGCGATAAAGCAATTTCACCATGCCCACCGGACCACTCTTTCCACCATTCCCTCATTTGAAATCACGGCGCTGAAAAATCATACAGGCAGCTACCATTACGAATGCGGCATAAGTCACACCGTAGCTCACGGCCATAAGAAGGTAGCTCCAAGCGATAGGGATACCATGCACCGCCTCACTCTTGATATTGAAGTAGGCAAGGTCTGGAAGAGCATAGTAGAGGACATTGAGCACTCCGCTAACCAAGGGATTCTCCAGCTTGTCGCCCAGCGCCTTGAGGTCTCCAGTGAGGTGTCCGATCACATAGATAGCCAAGGTAAAGGTCGCGCTCAAGGTGGGTGTGGTGAAGGTCGATAACATGACCGCGACGGCAACAATCAGCAGGAGTTCGAGGAAAATCAGTCCGATGGCTTTCATGAGCCCCATATCCAGGCCGACACCGGCTAGCAAGAGGATAAGGACAAATCCCATCGCCATGATTGCAGTATTCACGAACAACGTCAGCCCAAGACCCGAGTACCGCCCAAGAAGGAACTGATATCGAGGAATAGGCTTGGAAATAATAGTATAGATCGTCCGTTTCTCGATTTCTTTGCTGACGAGTCCAATTCCGACAAAGATCGCAATCAAGACTCCAAAGAGGTTAATACTGGCCAAGCCCAGGTCCTTCATGATCTTGGCCTGTTCCCCCATCGTCAAGCTGCCAAGGAGAACGGAGCTGCCGATCAGCATCAAGCCAAAAAAGACAAGGTTATAGAGGATCTTGTCCCGTAGATTCTCTTTGAACGTGTTGAGAGCGATCACGATGATTCGCTTCATGTGCGATTCATTCCAGACTCTGTAAGAAAGAGATCTTCTAGCGACTGCTTGTGGGAGGTCAAAGAGATGACTCGGCCCTTCTGCTTGAGGATCAGATCGAGCAATCTATTGACTCTTTCCTCATCGTCCAGTTTGATCAAGACTTGATTGCCTCGTCTCATCACCGTAGCAGCCAGATCTCGTGTTCCTGAAAGCGCGGCTTCAGAAAAGTCTTCCACCACAAGCTCGACGGAGTTTACCGATGAGGCCCCCGCAAGTTCCCGGACTGTTCCCACTGCTTTAAGGCGCCCCTTGACTAAAATACCAATCCGATCGCAAATCATCTCCACATCGGGAAGAATGTGTGAACTGAAAAAAATGGTCTTTCCTTCGTGCTTTAGGCGAAGAATGATATCTCGCACATCCCGCCGGCCGATAGGATCTAACCCGGACATCGGTTCATCAAGAATCACCAGCCTTGGATCGTTGATCAACGCTTGAGCAATGCCGATCCGCTGGAGCATCCCCTTCGAGAATTTCCGCAGCTGACGGTGACGGGCGTCCGTCATTGAAACCAATTCCAAAAGCTCATCAATCTTCTTGGCAAGCTTTAACCCTCCGATTCCGAACAATTGGCCATAGAAGACAAGAAACTCTTCAGCCGTAAGGTACTCGTAGAAATATGGAGATTCGGGAAGAAATCCGATGTACTGTTTGACGGCCACATCACGAATCGAACGATCCAGGATCCACGCTTCCCCTGACGTAGGATAGACGATCCCCATGAGAAGTTTGATCGCCGTCGTCTTCCCAGCTCCATTGTG
>Ga0326726_10003971_pt1 | contig 13537 bp, 15 predicted proteins | sample MHFenrmetagenome_2_FD_207603 | JGI IMG/M metagenome (GOLD analysis project Ga0326726, IMG submission 207603) | Lab enriched peat soil microbial communities from Michigan Hollow, Ithaca, NY, United States - MHF15MN | ecosystem: Environmental > Terrestrial > Soil > Wetlands > Peat | place: USA... | reverse complement strand
CAAGACTCCATTTATTTGCAATTCAGACAAATATTCACTGCTGCTTAACCTGAAATATCTTCCGTCATCACAAAAAACAATGATGCTTAAAGTTTTCAGAATGGAACTTGATGGTCTTCAGCAACTGGAGGGAGAGGAAGCTGCAACTGATCCGTACCGGAGTTTCCGTACAAATGTCACTCAATATCTGCAGGATATTTACAGGTTTTTCAAACTCTCACCATACAAGAAGGAATTTGAGGATCTTTTCTTAGGTAAACTCGATATTTATAATTCAGAGGTTTTCAGGATTACAAGCAATGTTCAGGAAGCTGAATCTGGTCTGGCTGACTATTTTTTCAGCAAAAATTACTATTCTGATGCTCTTGATCTTTTTCTTCGGATAACAAAAGAGAAACCTGATGATTCACAACTATATGAAAAAATTGCATTCTGTTATCAACAGGAAGAAAACTATGAAGAAGCGCTCAGGTATTATCAAAGAGCTGAACTCATAGACAGGAAAATCTGGACATTGAAAAAGATTGGACTTTGCCTTCGTCGTCTGGGCAGAAAAGAGGAGGCACTGGATTATTATCTTCAAGCCGGTGCAATGGATAATGAAGATATGCATACGGCAATTATGACAGGACACTGTTATCTTGATCTCCGGGATTATGAAACTGCATTGAAATATTATTTCAGGGTTGAATATACTGATCCTGGAAACCTGAAGATCCTCAGGCCGATAGCATTCTGCTATTTTGCCCTGGGCCGGTTTTCGGATTCTGATAAGTATTATGAAAGGTTATCTTCAGGGAAGCTTAACGCCCACGACTATATAAACAAAGGACATCTTTCCCTTTGCAGGGGAAAGAAAAAAGAAGCAATTGATTTTTACAGGCTGGGAATTAACAGTGGTGAGATATCCCTGGAAGAATTTATGATAACTTTTGAAGAAGACAAACCGCTTTTAGTGTCGCTTGGCGTGAACCGGGAAGATCTTCCGATACTTCTTGATTACCTGTTATTCTCGATCGGTTGACAAGGTAGTATCGCGATCATTATGGAACGGACGAGGAGGCATAGGTCCCTGAGGCCCGGGTCCCTGATCCGGATTTCGGTTAGGGAATCGTCTTCTGTCATTTTTGAACCCTGTAGTATCATTATCACGTCTTTTTCTCTCCTGTCTCATCATTTCCTGACGTTTTTCATCCATCTCTTTCAGACGTGCAAGTTGCTCCTTTGTAAGGTTTGAATCGAGCTCTTTCCTCATTGCCCTGACATTTGAATCAAGTTCCTTTCTGAAATTGTCCTGAGTTTCACTGTTAAGTTTTCCGTATTTGTCAAGAATAAGGTCAATTTTTGCTTTCTGTGCTTCATCAGGCTGTATTGTTTTGTAAAATCCCTCCCGGAACCGGTCCTCCGAGAAATACATCCTTACAGGTCTGAGCCTGTGCAGGCGCAGCTGTGCTGAAGTCAGCATGCCAATTACAAATCCGATAATGAGGGTAATAATACCAAGCAATACTGGTCGTGTTTTCATAAAAATGTCAATTTCCTGTTAAGAGGCACAAAATACTTTCATCATTGCCGTTTCCCAGTCCCAGAAATGAATCAAAGGAAAGTGAACCCTGAACTATAAAAATAGAGATCATCAATAAAACGATAGCTGCAACTCCGGTAAGAGCTATACGGTAAAAAACACTATTCAGGTTACGGACAAATTCTATTTCGCGAACCACGGTATCTCCTGCAGAGAAAATCCTGTCAAGAACCCGGTCAGCGAATCCTTCTTTAAATCTGTAAGATACGCCAGCCTCCTCAATTTTGTCCGAAGCTTTTTCAGGATCGCTCTCCTTATCGAGCGATCTGATTAATAATTCCTTTAAATCTGAATTTTTCATATCAATTACAATTTCCTCAAAATATTCTTCATTTGTTCCTGAGCTCTTGACAGCCTTGAAAGGACTGTACCGAGCGGCAGATCCAGTATTTCGGCGGTTTCTTTTGTTGAATAACCTTGCAGCATCCTCATTGCTACTATAATCCGAAATTTTGGATCGAGATTCCCCAGAGCTTTGCCAACCAGTTCCGAAGCATCCTTTTTTTCCTCAGTTTCATAGTCAGCAACCTCAAACTCATACATTTCATTGTTCCCTTTCTGTGAGAACGTAGAAAAGAACCTTTTTCGTCTCTTTATTTCATTCAGGGTAAAATTTACAGCTATCTTCTGAATATATGTCGAGAGCTTTGCCTCGCCCCTGAATTCGGAAAGTGAATAGAACAGCTTAATAAATACATCCTGTCCGATATCTTCCGAGAACACCGAATCGCCAAGCATGCTTTTTACAGTACGAGCAACCATGTTCTGATATCGGATTACAATCTCACCGAAAGCCTGCTTATCGCCATCCAGTGATGCTCTTACCAGTTCATTTTCACTCTTCTGCTTGTACGATTCTCTAATCATACTCCTTATAGACAATTATTACAGGGACATTATTCCCTTGTGTTAATTTTTGTTAACATTGGAAGCTTTCTGTAAAATTCACACTTAGATGCAAAGTTCTTATTTCAGTAAAGAAGTATCTTTATCATTTACCAGCTCCAATTCGTAACTATTTGAATATCTGACCAGAAATAGCTTCTGATTTTCAAATCCTCCATTACTGGCTTTTCGCCTGAAGTCATATTCTGTATGAAGGAGATCGGGATTATGAATCTCCGGATGAGAAATAAACTCCTTCCCATGTATAGCCAATCCGGAAATAAAATAATAAGCAATATCATATCCCTGCCAAGCATAACTCATTTCAGAAGGTTCAGTAAGGAATTTTGCCCGGAAATCTGAGTTAAACTCGATTATATCCTGCTTTGCATAGTCGATCCAGTAAGGAGAATAGATCATAAGTCCAAGATCAAAGCATATTTTATGGTCAATATTGTCAAGATATCTCATATTCGGATATCCAAACACACTCAGATTATATTTCCTGGAAAGTGTATGAACATCTGTAATTGACTCACTCATAACCGGTGTATCTTCAGAAGCGATAATGATCACATTCCCTGTACGATCAGAGAGTGTTTGGGCAAGGCGATTAATTGAATCATTTCCAAATACCGACCTGCTGTAGAAAACCATATCCCTGAGCCGTATTTCCTCTAAGGGCATTTTGTAACTCAGCTCATTCAGGATCAAATTGCGGAATTTGTTTATATCCTGGATTTCTTGATCCGAATCGGAATGAATTAAAACGAGGTTACTGTTATAATAATCTCCCATTTTCCTGGCTATTGCATTCTGAATAACTTCAAGCGATGAACTTGCCATAAAGAGGAAAGGATTATTTTCCAGAAGTGAATTATTGTTTAATTGAACGGGAGATACAACAGGAATTCCAAGACTTCCTGCATAAGAGGCAACAATCGACAGATTCACCGAATGCACGGGACCTATAATAAGGTCCATTTTATCAAGCTTCCCCGATCTGATGAGTCTTACTACCTCAACAGTATCATTCTTTATATCAAACACATGAACATTAATATCAAGACCAAGCGCTCTTAATGTGTCGGCGGCAAGCAATATTCCCTCATACATTTCAACAAATCCAAGGCTCCTGGGATAAATCCAGTCATCTGAGCGGTTTATTTCCTGATAGATCTTTTTACCTTTAACCGATTTTGAAGAATCAATTTCGCTTCTCCTTGAGTTTTCTGAGAGATAAAAAGGAAGCAGTACTGCTATGTTGTACGAACCTCTCAGATTATTCACAGGAGTATATTCCGATGGTTTTTCAGCAAAAACAACCTGTTCTTCCTGGACAACCGGAACAGTATCAGCCTTAATTGGAACAACTTGCTGTTCTTCAGGGATCTTCATTCCAGGGATCCTGAGATAATCACCCACCTGCGGAAAACGCATATCCCTGTTCACTCTTCTCAATTCTCTGACAGTCAGGCCATATTGGCGAGCAATGGAAGCCATTGTCTCTCCATTTAATACTTTATGGTAATAGGGTTTTGTTTGCTGATTGGTAAACGTTTCCTTTGCATTCATAAATTCTTTCCGGGGTATTGCTATTTCATAACCCAGCGGGAGTTTGTTAATATCAATAGAAGGGTTGCTCTGAATGATTTCGTTTTCAGAAACGCTGTATTTTTTGGACAGAAAATAGATTGTCTCTCCACCCTGAAGTCTGTGATAGATAAACCTGCTTTCATCGCGGATTGCCAGTGGGACTGAGGCGGTTTGTGAATTAGAAGCCGCTGTTACCAGTTTTTCGGGTATCCTGAGACTTTGCCCTTCTTTCAGGCCATTCAGTGCAGGTGGGTTTTCCCTGGTTAGTTCTTCTGAAGCGATCCCATAAGCTTTTGATATTGAATATATTGTTTCTCCTTTTTTTACTATATGGAGATAATAAGTAACTCCTGAAATCACAATTTTATCCTTTGATCGCTCAACAGGAACCTGAGACCAGACCATTGCACTTAAAACCAGTATGGTCAGAAATAATATTAATGTTTTATATTTTGTTTTCCGGCTTATCATATTGACTGAAATGTTTCCAGAAATCTTATGCAGTTATTCTCAATTCTTGCCCTTACATCCGATATATCCGCCCGTTCAAATTTTTCACCGGTTATTTTCTCATAGAGCTCTATATATCTTCGTGAAATCTGGATTACAAAATCATCGGTCATTTCTGGTACTTTTTGCCCATGCTGACCCTGAAAACCATTTTCCATAAGCCATTCTCTTACAAATTCTTTTGACAGCTGCTTTTGAGGCAGCCCTTTATCAAAACGCTCCTGGTATTCGTCTGCATAAAAATAGCGCGAGGAATCAGGAGTATTAATTTCATCGATAAGCATTATTTTTCCGTCTTTATTACCAAATTCATATTTGGTATCAACAAGAATCAGACCATGTTGGGCAGCGATCTCTGAACCCCTCATAAAGACATCCATCGTATATTTTTCTATAACAGCATATTCATCTTCAGGAACAAGCCCGCTTTTTATAATTTCTTCCCTTGAGATATCCTCATCATGACGGCCATGCTCAGCTTTTGTTGTAGGGGTAATTAACGGCACCGGAAATCGTTCATGCTCCTTCATTCCGTCAGGCAGAGGTATACCACAAATCTTCCTTGCACCCGCTTTATAGGTTCTCCATGAGCTTCCGGTCAGATAAGCTCTCACGATCATCTCAAGAGGATATGGCTTACATATGTGCCCAATTGTCACAGTCGGATCGGGAGTGGCGATTTTCCAGTTAGGAACAATATCGCTGGTCGCATCGAGAAATTTAGCGGCGATCTGATTAAGCACCTGCCCTTTGTATGGTATTCCTCTGGGGAGCACAACATCGAATGCTGATATCCTGTCGGACACTACCATTAATAGATACTTGCCATCAATATTGTATACGTCTCTAACTTTTCCTACGTAAATACCTTTCTGTCCGGGAAAGTTGAAATCTGATGCTAAAATTGTCTTTTCCATATAATTCCGCTTTTTTTTTCTTCTCTGTGGATCTCTGCGTATTCTCTGTGGATCTCTGTGAAATAAAAACTTATACAGAGTGACACAGGGGATTCACGGAGTTACACAGAATTATGAGTTAATTACCATTAGTTTTGTTATCGTTTTCTTCCTTTTCATAAGCTCTCACAATCCTTTTCACGAGTTTATGACGGACGATATCCCTCTCATCGAATTTAATAATTGAAATGCCTTCAATTTCATCAAGTATTCTCATTGCCTGAAGCAATCCTGATTCTGATCTTTTAGGAAGATCGATCTGCGTCGTATCTCCTGTCATTATAAATTTAGAGCTTACACCCATCCTTGTCAGAAACATCTTTAGTTGACTTATCGTTGCATTCTGGGCTTCATCGAGAATAACAAAAGCATTTTCAAGTGTTCTACCTCTCATAAATGCAAGTGGTGCAATCTGGACCGTTCCATCTTCCATCCACGTCTCAAGTTTCTTGAAAGGGATCATATCATGTAATGCATCATATAAAGGCTGAAGGTAGGGATCAAGCTTATCCTTCATGTCGCCAGGCAGGAAACCAAGCCTTTCTCCTGCTTCGACAGCAGGACGTGCAAGAACTATCTTCTTTACCTCTCTTTCTTTCAATGCCTTCACTGCCAATGCGATGGAGGTATATGTTTTCCCTGTTCCGGCAGGACCCTCCGCTATTATCAGATCATTGGTCTTATAATCATTTACCAGATTGACCTGGTTTACCGTTCTGGCTCTGATCGGCTTACCGCTTGTCCCAAACACTATCACTTCTTCAAACTCACCGTTTGATGCAGATTTCATATGGGCAGCATCAAAAAAGTACTTTTCAATGTCCTGTTCTTCAAGCCGGTGATACTTTTGATAATACTCCAGGATCTCATTGAACTTTTCGGCAAATAATGTGATTTCTCCCTCCTCTCCCATGCATTTCAGTTCGTTACCCCGGGCAATAATCTTAATTTTCGGGTAAAACCCGCGGATCTTATTAAGCAGGGAATTATTTGTACCATAAAAGATTACAGGATCAATATCTTCAAGAAATATTATTAACTCTGTCATTGAAACTTAAAAAATCTTTAAAAAAACCTGCATTAAATTTTAACCCCTTTTGGCCTGCCTGCCGGCAGACAAGAGAAGTGCAGTATATGACTGCTTTGTAAAAAAAGATTAATAGAACCTTGACAAAGTAAGCTTATTTTTTCGTTAGAAGATTATCTTTGTCTTAAGTTTTTTCCCTATGGCGATAATAACCCTGACAACTGAATGGAGGCCTGACGATATTTACAATGGAATCCTTAAAGGAAAGCTTTGCAGTTTATGTCCGGGAACAACGGTTATCGATAATGCATCAAATATTGCACCCTTTAATATTTCCCACGCTTCTTTCGTCATAAGAAACACTTTCGAGAATTATCCTAAAGGTTCCGTACACATAATCTGTGTTCATTCAGAAGCTCAAAAAGGTGAGTGTTATTTAATAATTAAGGCAAGAGGTCACTTTTTCATTGGAACAGACAATGGCATTTTTAACCTTATACTTAACGCTGATCCAGACGAAATTATAAGGATTGAACCTGGCGGGATAAATGATGAACTTGAAATCTTTGCAAATGCTGCATCCGGGCTGTTAAAAGGTAAACATCCTTCTCAGCTTGGTACTCCGTTAAAGAACATAAGTGAAAGCCTGCCTCTCAGGGCTACTATTGATGCGGATGTAATTATAGGCAGCATAATTTTTATTGACTCCTATGGAAATGCAATTTCCAATATAACCAGGGAAGTATTTTACAGAGTTTTTGATAACAGGGAATTCAGGATATATATTCAGAGCAATAAAAATTACACAGAACATATTTCAAAAGCATACAGTGATGCGCCAGTTGGAGATTTGCTTGCCAGGTTTAATTCGCTTGATCTTCTTGAAATATCAATTAATGGTGCTAACGTGTCGGAATTGCTCAGCATAGAAGTTGGTTCTGCGGTAAGGGTTGATACTCCCAGCAAAACTGCACCATCTAACCGGTTGTTTTAAAATCATTTATGATGACTGACAGAGAAAAAAGCTGTGAGGAGTTCAGAAAACTCCTTGATATTATTGATGAACTCAGGGCCAAATGCCCGTGGGATATGAAGCAAACCAATGAAAGTCTAAGAAAGCTTACAATTGAAGAGACTTATGAACTGGCAGATGCAGTATTTTCAGGCGATGACAACGGTATAAGAAATGAGCTTGGAGACCTGATGCTTCACATAGTGTTTTATGCGAAAATCGGTTCAGAAAAAAACTTGTTTTCAATGGCTGATGTGCTGAAGGGCATTAATGAAAAACTTATTTACCGTCATCCTCATGTCTTTGGTGAAGTTCAGGTATCAGACGCTTCAGAGGTTGAAAAGAATTGGGAACATCTTAAAATAAAAGAAAATTCAGAATACAAGCCTGTATTGTCAGGTGTTCCGTCCTCCCTGCCGGCTATCATTAAGGCCAACAGGATCCAGGAAAAAGTCAGGGGCGTGGGATTCGATTGGGAGGTACGCAGCCAGATATGGGATAAAGTACTTGAGGAACTCACAGAGCTAAAGGAAGAGATTGAAAATCATGACATCCCAAGCATTGAATCAGAACTTGGAGATGTACTCTTTTCAATAATCAATGCTTCGCGCCTTTACGGGATTGATCCCGAAGCGGCACTTGAAAAAACAAACAGGAAGTTTATCAAGCGCTTCAACTACCTTGAAAAAGAGACAATGGTTAAGGGTAAATCGCTCCATGATATGAGTCTCGACGAGATGAACGTGATCTGGGAGGAAGCAAAGAAGAAAGATTGACCTCACCCTAAGGGTTGGCTAAAAAACTAACCACCTCCCCCTGACGCTTCGGTCAGGGTACTCCTCCTTAAAAAGGAGGAGAAATGTATAATATTGTATATCAATACTTTCCCCTCCTTTCCAGGGAGGGGTGTCATACCCGAAGGGTAATGACGGGGTGGTTCAGTAAACTTTTTCGACACCCTCCTCCTAACAAAATTTGTAGCTCAGCAGCTGATAAATAATCTTTGCCGCAACAAAATCCGGAGCTTTATTTGTCTGAGAGGGACACAATTCGACAACATCAAAGCCAACAACGTTTTTTTTCCATATTACTTCCTTTAGGAAATTCATAATTTCAAAATATTCCGGGCCGCCTGGTTCGGGAGTTCCTGTAGAGGCGATCAGGGAAGGATCAAAAACATCGAGGTCGATTGTTATATAGACATTCTCTGTAAGCTTATCAATTGCTTTCTCATATTTTGTCTTATCAACATACAATTCATGAGCAAGAAAGATCCTTTCCCAGTCTGCACTTGAAGCCTCTTCCCTCGACATGCTCCTGATGCCCACCTGGACCACAGGTGCAAATTCACGAATCCTTGCCATCGCACAGGCATGATTATATAAAGAACCTTCATATTCCTGTCTTAAATCCGAATGTGCATCAAGTTGCAGAATGGAAAGGTTTCCAAAATGCTCCGCAAAAGCTCTGGCCGATCCTATGCTGACAGTATGGTTCCCCCCTATAACTACCGGAAACTTCTCCTGATTCAATAACAAGAGTACCTTGCTATACACAGCATTTACAAGGCTTTCCGGAGATCTTTTCTCGATTATCGGTTCAATGGTATGGATCCCGAAAAGATGTGCCTCCGAATCAGTTTCAACATCATAAAACTCAAGATTTACTGATGCCTCCATTATTGCATCTGGGCCCTTATCGGCTCCCTTCATCCATGTACTGGTTTCGTCGTAAGGAACAGGAACGATGATTATCCTTGAAGCAGCATAATCATAAACTACCTCATTACCACCAAAATTCATGGGCAAATGGTTTTTATCCCTGCAAGTTTACTCTTTTGATTTGGGAGCGCTTTTCTTCTTTTTCTTCTCAGCCGGTGCGGCATTTTCAGCTTCAGAACCTGGTTTTTCTGTTTCGATGGCTTTCTCAGGTTCTTCCTTTACAAGCATTTCTTTTTTCTGAAGCAGGTTATACCAGAGAAATATTTTCTTTATGTCGCTTGCATATACTTTCTCCCTCGAATAATCGGGAATTATCTCCTCAAAATACTTTTTCAGCTTTTCAGTTTCAGCTTTTGAATCGATAGCCGGACCTCCCGATTCTTTCTCAAAGATCTTGTCGAATACTTTTCCAAGCGGCAAATCTTCATTTTCAGTAAAGACTGAAATGTCTTCAAGCGAACTTACTTTGGCTGAGCTGAATGCACTGCTTCTTTTGCCTGTTTCAATATGTTCAACTATGATTGCATTCTTTCCCTGGGCAATGAACTTGAAAAGGCCCGATTCCCCTGAAATTGCTAAAATGTCTTTTAATACCATTTAAATAACTTTTGTCTGCAAATTTAATTTTTGTTGCTTAATGTTTGATCAGGGTGAATTCTTTTTTTACAAATTGTCTTCAAATCATTTTCCTTTCTTTCTTTATCTTCTCATAAGCCTCATTCACCTTTTTGAATTTTTCATCAGCTGTTTTTCTGAATTCCTCACCAAGATGGCTCACTTTGTCGGGATGATATTTCATGGCCATTCGCCTGTAAGCTTTTTTTACCTCTTCGTCTGTCGCTGCTGGTTCAATTTCGAGGATTTTATAAGAAGAATCGGTTTCCGGGACAAACATATTCCTTATTGAAACATAATCGGATGATGTTATGCCTAAATACCCCGACATTTTTTCGATAACTTCAATTTCAGAAATGTTAATGTCGCCGTCAGCAACGCTGATATTGAAAAGAAGATGCAGAAGTTGAAGCCGGGATGAATAATCCATATTATGACTGATCTGGATACAGACATCTCTAACCGGGATATCCTGTTTAAGTATATCCTTAAGCATTAAAAGAGCCTCTCTTGCACTTGTCTGACCAAATTGTCTGATAAAAAACTCTTTTACATAATCCAGTTCCGATTTGACAACTTTGCCATCAGCTTTCATAATAGCTGCAACCAGTACCAGAAGACTCATTCCAAAATCACCGCGGGTAGTGTTCTGTACTGAAGTAGTATAATTTGAAGTCTGAACAGTGGTATTGTCGACCATTGAACCAACCAAAAAACCAAGAACTGCTCCGAGTGGTCCTCCCATTGCGAATCCCAGACCTCCTCCTATCCACTTCCCAAAATTTCCCATCTGTTATTTTTCTTTATTATAGAGTTTTAACATTTCTTCATGAATTCCAATAATAGCAGGAATTATCATATCATTTTCAGAATTGGAAATAACAAAATCCGACTGTTTTACTCTCGATTCGTCATCAATCTGATTTTTAATCCGTTCAATGATCTGTTCTCTTGAAAGCCTGTTTCCTCTGATAAGTCTTTCAATTCTTTCTTCCAAAGGAGTGACAACTGTCAGGATCTTGTCCATCAGCCTGAAAGCGCCGCTTTCAAAAAGTATTGCTGCCTCCATGATTGAATATGGAGAATCCTGTTTCTTCACCCATTCCCTGAATGAACTGGAAACAACCGGGTGAATCAATGAATTGACTTTTTCAAGCAATTCCTTATTGTTGAAGATGAGCTTTGCCAGTTCCGGCCGGTCAAGCCTACCAGAAGGAAAAAGATCCCTGCCAGCAAGCGAATTTATTTTAATCTGAAGATCCCGGTCATTATCCTGAATTTTTTTTGCTTCATCATCGGCTGAAAATACAGGAATGCCAAGGACTTCAAATACCTTGCAGACAGTGGTTTTACCGCTTCCCATTCCTCCGGTAACCCCGAGCTTTAAGCTTCTTCCCGTTAGTTTGATCATTTGATTTTCTTTTCGATTAGAAAATCAACCTTTTCAGGTGTAACTCTCAGGGAGCTGACAAATGGAGGGATATTACGAAACCCTACCGGGATTTTCTCTGATGAATTAAGGTCAACTCTAGCCATATCAAGAACGACTTCAAAAGGGATTTCATCAAGTTTCTTATAATCGCCTATGGCAACCAGGCATTTAACTGATACGACATCCGGAAAAATCTTTATACTGATTGAGTCGGGGCAGTTCAGGATTTTGACCGGAACATTGATTTCGGCTTCTGTAAATTGCTCAACAGGGATAGTAAGGGTTACTTTCTTTGCTGAAACAGTACACATTTTTGGTGTAATAAGGGCAAAACTTTTTGTGATGGTCTTATTCACGCCTTTAAGCTTTTTAAGCTTTGTTCTTACTGTTTTGACAGTATCAAGGATCCGTTTGGGACCAGTTATTGTAATGGTATCCGGGTTAGCCAGAATGTTACCTTTTACAAGATATTGTTTTGATGTGATGACTTCAATTTCCGGGATAACCTGAACCTGTTTGGCAATGATCCTGTCGAATGAAAAAAACAGAGTATCAGGCTTTATGGAAGTAATTTCACTTTCAGTCCTCAGGTGGTTTCTTAGTTTGGAAATAAGTCCTGAGGTTATTATGTAATAGCTTAGAGTTCTGCTCCCCGGAACTCTCCTGTAATTGATTGTTGAGACATCAAGTATCACAGGAGAACGGGTTCCCTCGAGTTTGAGCTTAAGTATTGAATAACCCGGACCCTTCAGATAAAGATCAAGGCTGGTAGGCAAATCGTCAACAAGTACTCTCTCTTCCGGAAGATTGATATACCTTACCGGGTATTTAATGTCATATTCGACAACCTTTTCAAGTGAATTGAGATACCAGAATATGAATGCAAGCAGAAGGAAGAAAGAAAAAACAACAAATTCCCTGTCAACGCCGTTTCCTCTTTTCTCCGTAAGTTTTTTAAGCCATATACTGCCTGACCATTTCACTCAGAAAATCTAAAATCCGGTTTAAACTGAATCGGTTGCAGGATCTTTGATAAGAGCACTTTTGTCTACTTTAAGCTTAAGATCACCGCCAACCTCAAGCATAACAAAATTATCCTTCACTTCATAGATCTTGCCGTAAATGCCTCCAGTTGTGACAACTTTATCACCTTTCTTGAGAGAGTTCCTGTAATTGGTCATCTCTTTCTGTTTTTTCATTTGCGGTCTGATCATAAAGAAATAGAAAACAACAAAGACAAGCAACAATGGAATAAAAGTTACAAGCGCATTGCTCTGGCCTGAACCTGTACCTGCTGGTTGTCCCATAAGAAGAATAAAAGCTAAACTGTTCATAATTATTGATTATTTGTGATTAGTTATTGGTGATTGGTGATTGGTAATTGGTAATTGCTGATGACAAAATTGTTAATTGTTAATTGCTAATTGCTTTTAGATACTACTTCTGCTGTTATTTTAAGAATGACTACTTCGGTTTTGGAGTTTGATCTGACGGAGATTGTTTTGGTCTGAATCCCGTTTCTTCCATTTGAATCAAAAACAACCTCAAGATTTCCACCTTTGCCAGCAGGAATCGGAGACCTGTTATATTTTGAAATTGTACAGCCACAGCTTGTTGAAGCTGATTCTATCACAAGGTTCCCGGGTCCCTTGTTTTCAAAAGCAAATATATGAGCAACCTTCTCCCCTTCTGTGATCTTGCCAAAGTCATATTCATATTCCATGAAACTAATTTCTGCCAGCTCTCCATTTGACTTAGACCCTGATTTTCCTTTTGTTTTCTCACTCTGACCCGTGTGGCATCCTGCAAAGACAATTAAAATGAAGACAAATGATAGAATTCCTTTCGTTCTCATTCTATAAATTATTCATTTTTTAATTTACAATATTCTCACCTATAAGTCCTTTACCAGTTTTCCTGAAAAGTCCTTTTTCCCTGATCTCTTTTACAATATTATCAAGAATTCCGTTGACAAATGTACTGCTTTTTGAGGTACAATAGTATTTTGCTATTTCAATATACTCATTAAGGGTCACCTTTACAGGTATTTCCTGGAATTCAATTATCTCGGTGATTGCCAACTGCATAACAAGAATATCCATAAGAGCAATGCGCTCGACTTCCCAGTTGGTTGTGTTTTTATCGATAAGTTCAGAATATTGCCTGGTATTAAGGATTGTCTTTCTGAATAAGATTCT
>Ga0326726_10003970_pt1 | contig 13540 bp, 9 predicted proteins | sample MHFenrmetagenome_2_FD_207603 | JGI IMG/M metagenome (GOLD analysis project Ga0326726, IMG submission 207603) | Lab enriched peat soil microbial communities from Michigan Hollow, Ithaca, NY, United States - MHF15MN | ecosystem: Environmental > Terrestrial > Soil > Wetlands > Peat | place: USA... | reverse complement strand
GCCTCGATCCTGAAGACTCCTGCATTGGCAGTTACCATCGGTGGAATTGACTTGCCAGCCAGAACACCCGTTGTTGCACGGCTCATCTGGCCGGTCCAAGGTACAGTGATCGTTTGGGTGGAATCCTGGGATGTCATACCGAGAGCGGGCAGGTTCCAGGCGGTGAGGATGGTCTTCAACAAGCTGTAATGCGAGTAGGGCGTGCCGTCAGTGACTTCAGCGAGGGTAGTTGGCGAAAGAAGTATCACTGCCACCTGCCCACCAGCCGGACTGCCCATTCCGCAGCAACTGGCGGTACTCTTATCGCCGCCTTCATCAAAGGCGACGATGATCAGGCTATTAATTCCAAGAGAGGGAGAATCCTGCAACCTGGCGATAATGTCAGTGACCCATGTATCGGCAGTGGCGGCGGAGCAATCGTGCCCCGAATTGCACAGGTTGGGCATAATAAGGGAAAAGTTCGGCAACTGGTTGTTGGCCAGGTCGCTGTCCAGGGTGGTCAGGGGGACAATGCTGCGGTCGCAGCGGGCAGGGTTAAGCCGGATGGAGTCGAAGTAGAGGAATGGATTGTGCTTCTGGACGTAGGGGTTCGCATCCCCAATAAAACAGGGGGAGGGCATGCTCTCCTCGTAAGATTTCCAGGTGCGCCCACTGGCTTCGATCAGGTCAGCCAGGTTGGGTTGATTGACGAAACAATCTTTGCAGTCGGAGGTGATGCCCTGGGTGCTGCCGCTGACCAGGGCAATATAGTTAGGCAGACTGGGATGAGATACCGCGAAATAATTGGACAGGAGTACTTCCTGCTGCGCGAGAGTGTCCAGCAGGGGCATTTGAGTATCCGGCCCGATCACACTCTTGTAATCCCGGTTTTCCAGCATGATCAGGACGATATGATCGAAATTGGGGATGCCAATTACAGGATCAGAAGGTGTTGGGTTGGGAACCTGCCCTGTTTGGGCTGATCCATTGACAGAACTCGCAGGTGAACAACTAACCAGGATCAAACAAGCCAAGGTGAATATAAGAATTTTTTTCATGTCCATTAATTCCTTATGAAGGCAATCTTTCAAAAGCAGTTAGTGGCGACGAATCACCAATACGACCATGCCGGTGAGAACCAGAATGGATAATCCAACAAGGGCAATGAGGCGGGAATATGGCAGAGGGTCCGGGAAAGTGGAGACAGGTTCGCTCGAATCAAACTGCCCGACCGTGGCCATGGGCAGGTGGTCGATGCCACTTAAAATATTCAAGTAAGTGAAACCGTAATTCTGGGATGGCTCGATATATGAGTTTTCGCTGAACTCGTTCCAACTGATGATACCCAGCGCATCGGGGGAGGAAGACATGGCGGTGTTAATCTGGGTGCGGAAGGTTCCGCCGTTGTCCCGAGAAACGATGGTGGTGCCGCCGATGGCAGTAGCATCGAACCCGGGAGCAGCCGGTGGAATCCAAATCCCGCCATCCTGGTGGACCGCCTGGCTCATTTGGGACAATTTATCCAGATAACCGGGAAAAGTGTCCGGGTTGACGGATGACCAATAATACGCATCCCCATCCACGAGCCCGGTCAAACGCTGATACCCGGCGACATTGCGTTCAGAAGCCAGGATCAGCAGCGAGGACCTGCTTCCCTGGGTAACCTGAGCAATTTCCTGAGGAGTGAACCTCCAGGTCCCAGACCAGATCATGAGGGGTTTCGAAAAGATATCGAAGACTGATTGCCCAGCAAAATGCTGGACGAAATAATCCAGGTCATCGGCGACGGTTTTGACAGGCAGAGGGTCCCGATTAAAATCCAAGCCCTCATAGATCACCGCCAATTTGAAATCCTCCTGTTCTGCGACCTGTACCAATTGCTCCAGGCGGCGGTTGAGCACATCGGTACTCTTCCAACTGACGATAAACCCATTTATTCCGGCAGACTTGGCCCACAAGATCTGCTGGCGCATTACCGAAATATCGTCGCTGGAGTACTTTCCCAGAATGGGATAATCCATTTTTGCCCGGTTCCAGGAACTGGTGTTATACCAAATATAGTAGTAAGCAAGGGTGGGGATGGGGCTGGCCGCGGGAACAGGAACCTGCTGTTGAGCCTGCGCGGGTGAAACACCCACAAAAACAACAGCAAGGAGTAATAGCAATGAGAACCAACCGAGAAAATTACTCCGCCTATTAGCCATAAAGAACCTCTCCTGATTCATTGTGCCCCGAATTCCTTCCTTGGTTCACCTCGTGAAGGAGAGTGAGAACCAGAGCTTGTGATCGTGGCGGAAAACCCAACAGGTTATTCTGCCGGGGCACAAATCAATAAATCAGGACCATTTAATAATTTCGTCGAGTGGACGAACTCCTTTTCCCTTCATTTGAAATCCATTCCCTCCAGCCGATTCGATCGAAGCACGCTCAACAGCCATGACCTGCGGCCGGTTCTTTCTCACCAGGAAGTTGAAAATCTGTGGACGGCCATATAAAAGAAGCCCAAGGGTGAGGACCATCCCAAACATGAACACCACAGCCAGATCCAAATAACTGATATTCTTTACGGATACAGATTGATTCCGTGAGAGAGCAATCGGTGTCCGGCTGGTCAGCCCGTACCCGCCGACCAAGACGACGGAGTAATTCCCGCGGGCAAGCGAATGGATTGCTACAGTCCCGGCCAAATCCAGCGGATAGTTTTTAACCGAACCATCAGGGGCCACCAAATTTATCGAACTACCAACTGGAAAATTAAACAAACCGTCAGTGGCACTGAAGCGGATCGAATAAAGAAGCATGGAAATCTGCCAGGTATCGTTTGGGAGGGCATAAAACTGCTGCTGTGACGAATTAACCACATTCGATCCTTCTGCCATTACACTGATCACGGAGTAGAGAAGAGGAGTCGGGACCAAGCCAACCCCAACGCGGGAAATCCGGCTGGAAGGGATCCAGCGGGGATCACCATTATCAACCACAAAGACATCCCCCTGCGCACTCCGATAGGTAACCTGGGTAACCCGTTGAGGGTCCACGGGAAACCTGGCCTGGTCCACAAAGTTTAGGTCAACCTGGTGATAAACGTTTAGACCCACCTGGATCTTCTTTTTCACAGGTACTGTAATATCCAGGTATTGTTGGACAGTCCCGTCCAGCCAACGTGAAAACTCGATTTTCTGGGTTGGATTATTATATTGGTCTACAAGGATCGTGAGACGATAGTCGCCCGGGTCACTTACCGGGATACCCACAGTTCCATCCGGTCCAGACACATATTGTTTACCTTCCATTTCAAAAAGAATGCCGGGAATTGCAGGAACGGTTTGGACCACGACAAGGGCCGGATAGATAATTAAATGAGTGGATGCCCCTGATCCAAAAAGCAAATGTGTTCCATTAAAAACTGCAGTAATCACATAAGTTCCAGTCGCACGATTTTTTGACGCGAAAGTCCGTGTAAAAAATCCATTTAAAGTGGAAGCGGTCTGCCCGAGGTATTCCCCGTTGATCGAGAAAATAATATGGGCACCTTCAACCGGATTTCCACTGATATTTCGGATGTAGCCGGACAAGGTGAAAGAATCCCCCACGCCTATATCCGCGGGTGTGACAAGAATCATATAAGAATTGACCCTGGCGGATGGCGAAGCGAGCAATGTGGAAGTCCCTGAACTTCGACCAGGGATCGACACACTGGCGATCACGGGCGTTGACAAGCCGTTCTGCAGCCCAAGATTCCCCCTGGAAGCGGCTGACACCGGGATTACTACTCCCCAAGGCAGAGCAAGCCCCAGCAAACCAAAAAACAAGAGGATTAGAATAAAGGTTCTTTTCATCGAGTGACTTTCTCCTAGTTCAGTCCCCGGGTGGAGCGTTGTTTTATTACGGCCAAACCCATGACCAATATAGACACCAGGAACGCAAGTCCGTAGGACGCATAGATGATCATGGTCGGGCTCTTTTTAACGACGGAAACCGGAGACCACGTTGAAGGCAGAAATTCCGCCTGGCGGGGCGCCTGCGTGAAATCAAATCCAGACAAGATATTATTGGCGGCAGAATCGCGGCTTGCCAGGGGAGCCAAATTCCAATTAGCCTCAATGAATTTCAGCACCGAGGTGAAGTCGAGCTGGGTGTTGTCAATGGAACCAACCTTCGCGTAGGGGCTTACAAGGATCCCGGGCACGCGCAACCCATATCCATAGTCATCCACCTGGGGAGGAACCACATGGTCGAACCAGCCGCCCCAATCGTCATAGAGAAGCATGAAGGCTGAACTATTCCAGGCGCTCGAGCGCATCAATTCCTGAATTAAATTCTTCACCGAGCGCTCGCCGGTGGCAGGATTTTCGGGGGGATGCTCACTGGCGCCGGAAGGAACGATATAGCTAACAGCAGGAAGTTTTCCCTCGCGCAAGTCTGTATAATATTGTTTAAGGTCGACAATATGACTCGATAAGGTTGGGTCATCAATAAAACGGTCAAAATAGAGGAGCGGAACCCAAACTACCTGAGAAGCCCGGTTACCCTGCGTATCCATTGTCCGGTAGTTAATGGCTGCATTGTAGTTTTCCACGTAGAATTTCCAGGAAACACCCGCGGCTTGCAGGCGATCGAAGATGGTGGGTACCTTCGCCAACAGACTGGAAATGGTTTGACCATGCGCCGGTGACGGCGTGGGAATCCCTGCCACCCAGAACATATGATTGGAGCCACTGCCATCTTTTGCCGAACTAAAAAACTGGTCGAATAAAACGTATTGGGAGGCAAGATTCCAATAATAAGGAATATCCTGGCCATCGTAATAACCCATGGAAAGGTGCCCATCTTGTTTGAGATTGTTAAGGGCAGATATAAATCCGTTCATTTGACCGTTATTGAATTGAGCCTGAAATGTGGCAGGGGTGTGGCTAAGGTCGGTGATGGTGGTGTTGCCAATGTGCCAGGGAGCCACCAGCGCGGATTTGACGTCATCCGGGTTGACCGGCATGAGCGTACCACTGGGGATTCCATTCGCTCCCGGATAAGTGCCAAAATAATTATCAAAGGTATGGTTCTCCTGCATGAGAACGACCAGGTGCTGGATGGGTGTGGTGGTCTGTGGGTCACCGGGGGTTGAAGGCTGATTAACCAAGCCGAGTTGGCTTGCTCCCAGGAAGATTGCCAGGACAATGCCGAAAAATTTATGGCGGATCATGGATGCACCTCATAAATAATAATGACCGGTGTGACAACCATATTTCCATGGCCGTCATTTACGGTGATGGATTCCGTGTGGACGACGCGCCCGTTATACTTTTTGACGTATGCCAGCACATGATCCGAAAAGAATGAAGACCTTGAGGCGGAAAACGAATCCCAAACAATGTACTGGAGATCGGAATTACGTATCTGCGAGTCAGGGTTAATGATTGGTTCATAAGAAGGGTTACGGTGCAAAGGATTGGGGCTGACAGACAGGCCGTAAGCCTTGCGCTGGCCATAGAATTCAATGATGTTCGCCATGGAAGGTCCTATGGTCATGAATGTCGCGTTGGCGGGAACATTCTCAACGATCCAGGCCCCTGCTTCCCGCCCACGAGGAACCCCGCCCGTCCCAGCCAGGAACGAAGAGGATGTTTCGGGCTGAACCTGCTTCCAACTAGCCGTGCCCAGCGAGAATAAAAGCCCTGCGGCCACCAGCCAGGATAGTCCAGGTGACACCGAGAAGTAAGCCGGAGACCTGGCGGGAAAATGGGCAGGCTGACCGTGATTCACCAATTTCGCGACCAACCTCCCTGCCAGTATTGCCACGGAGGGCGCAATGGGCAACAAATACTGATAACCTTTCACCGGCCATATTTGGAAAAATGCGAATGGTACGATGATCCAGGATAGGAGCAAAACCTCGCGCCAGGACCGCTCACGCCATAATACGATCAAACCCAAAACAGCAACCAGGATCAGGACGATCCCCAAAGCAGAGGGGAGAGTCTGCAGGTAGAAAGTCCATGGGTGGTTGGGCCGGCGGAAAAGCTGCCAGGTAAGGTAATTTCGACCTATGGAAGAGCCACCGGCAAGGAGGATGCTGAGCGGGAAAGGAGAAACGACCACAACAACCAGGAAGGCAGCAATGATCAAATCCCGAATGCGAACGCGCACAGCCGGTGACAACGCCAGGAAAACGAAAATCGCTCCCAACAAGATAATTCCCGTTTCCTTTGTAAGGACCGTCAGCCCCATGGCTACTCCAGATGCATACAACCAGGCTGGTTTTTGTGATTTGCCAAAGCGAGCCAACATATACAAAGTCAGGGTGGAGAAGAACACCATGGGTCCATCGAGCAGCAATTGCCGGGAAACCACCACGTGATAAGGCATGACTGCCATGACAGCAGCTGCAAGCGCTCCCGGTAACCGCCCGTAAAGGGTCTTACCAATCAGGTAGGCCAAATAAATAGTACCCAGGCCCACTGCAACTGCGAACAACCTTCCCACCAGGTCGCTGAAATATACCCGGTAGATCAGGGAGAGCACAAACTGTACCAACAGCGGGTGGGCGCGAAACACCGGAAAAATATCTTTCAAGACAGAGACGCCGCTAATGGCGGCAGCCTGCCCGGCGTAGACAGCCTCGTCGGTGTTATAGCCCATGGCGTTGATCTGCCAGAGGCGCAACCATGTGCCTGCTGCCAAGGCCAGAGCCAGGATCAGGCGGCTGACAACAAGTTCATTGAACCTGGTGGCTGCGACTGCCCGCGTGGATGGCAGGGTGGCGGTCCCGCTGATTTTCAACGGGGAACCGACCTTTCTTTCAGATCTTATATCCATTCAACCTCATTACGCTTTTACACGTTCCGGTAGACTGCTGAGACGAGGACGGGGGAATGTTTCAACCTCGAGGGCGCGGGTGATATCGCTGGATACCTTTTCATTGTGGACAAAGGCGGGTATCTGTGACCACCAATCAAGCTTGTTGGAGCTTAGTTCTGTCGCGGGTAAGGCACCCATTGCCTGGCGAATGATGCTGAATTCCTTCTCGTGCAGGTCGACATCGTCGATACAATACAGGAATTCTTTCACGTCTTCGTAGGGAGGAAATCCATAGGCGTCTTCACAGTTTTGCAACAGAACTTTCATAGCCTCGCCGTTCTCCACGGGCAGGATCTCTTCTTCTCCACGCTTGATGATGAACATGCCGGACAACTTTGCCTTGCTGGTGAGCTTGACCCTGGGGATCAGTTTGCTCACGAAATACTTAGGGGGCGGGACGATCATCTGGGTAAGCATGTTAATGGTCGCAGCAGGCAGGTGAGTTTTGCTGATGAGGAAGGCGAAACGACGACCAGAGCGGGAATGGATGCGGCTTTGAAATGGCAGACTAAGTTTTTCCCAAAAGGTCAGAGTGTCGGTATTCACCGCATGCAAGGTGTGGTAACTGATCGTGAGAGGCTTGGGATAATCCATGGCCGTCCCATTCGGTGAAACGATGGTCATATCATCGGAAATAAAAGCAGCCGGGTCGCTGTCGCGGCGCTGGTAAGCCAGGATTTTCAACAGGGTGGTGGTCTTGCCGGTATCCGTGCGGGCAGTAATCATATAGGCCGAATCACCGAATGCAATCGTAGCTCCATGAACCAGCGCATAACCCCGTTTGACAAAGGTCCAGCGCAGGAGGGGCTCCACCACGTTTGTATACAGGACGTGCGGCGAATGGCGCAGCAGAGGAGATGCAACCACGTCCACTTTTTGCTCTCCCATTTCGATGCCAACTTCAAACCCAAGATGTCCAAATATTTCACGATAGCGCATGTAATGCCCATAATCTTCAGGTAATTTCTGGGCCCGGGGAATGCCGATCCTCACGTTGATCGTAGGATCCTTGATCTCCGACGTGACCCGGAAGGGTGTGAGTTCGGGCAATTCCCCCTCAGAGGCCACCGTTACAATTTCGTGTATGTCGTAATAGTATTTGTTTCTCATAGAACGTCTCCATAGCTGCAATCCAGATTTTCGATTTGAGGCGGAGGAAGAAGCCTGGTCCCAGATCAGGTTATCTGCCACAAGGAACCGCAGGACAGTCAAAACTGCCAACGATACGAGATTTGAAACCACGTAGAAAATACCCAGCAAGGTGGTCATCAGGTAGATCATGGGCGTTCGCAATGCAAGGGCTATCAGGTTTACAACGAAGAAAAGTCCCAACCTGGCGGCAAGCGCTTTTGACTGGCTGGTATTCCGGTAAACCAGGGCTTCAGTCAGGGCAAAATTCCACACGGTAGAAGCGACCGTGGCGATGCCAGCCGAAACCAGGTAGTAGATATGCAATTTGTCGGTTGCCAGGAACAAGGCGAGGGAATTAATCAAAATACCCGTCACTCCGACCATGGCAAAACCCATGAATCTTAGCGAGCCTTCTCCAAAGCGCAATGTCCACAGCAGGTAGAGGTACTTCCAAACTTCCTTTGCGGATGCCTTGCTCTGCCCGGTGAGGCGCTCCCCAAAATGGAAGGGTACCTCTGCTTTGCGAAGGTTGGGGTTGCGGACGAGGATCTCCATGAGGATCTTGAAACCCTTGGGGCGAAGGGCGTCCAAATCCAATGCTTTGACACGCACCAGGAAGAACCCCGTCAGGGGGTCGCTTACCCCATGGAGACGGCGTGGAAAAAAGAGGCGGGCGGTAAAATCGAGGCCGAGGGAAATCAGGTTGCGGGCGGTATTAAGGCCGGTGACGCGACTCTCATCGCTGCGGCGGGTTGCAACCACCAGGTCGACGCGTTTTTCGAGGGCAGTTTTCAGCAGGACCGGCACAACCTCTGGCGGATGCTGCAGGTCACCGTCCATCACACAGGCGTAATCCGCGCTGGCTGCCTTTAGTCCGACCACCACTGCTCCCCCCAACCCGCCCACCTGCTGTTCGGGGGAGCGATGGATCAAACGGACATTTTGTGCAGGATAGTCTTTCACTGCCGCCTCGACAACCTTTGGGGTTTCATCGGTCGAATCGTCCACAAAGATGACCTCAATAAAGGTGCCATAAAACGCCTTGCGAATACTGGCAAGCAATTGCCTTACATTCCCAGCCTCATTCCGGGTTGGAACAATCACCGAGAGGGTGAGACCGTCCTTGTTCGCCCTGGTTTCCTGCGTAAAGATTTTGCTGGATACAACCTGGTCTGTGGTCATATTTACTCCTTTTTAGAATGAATAATTTTTGGTAAAAGAAACCCACGAGTTTTAACATGCAAAGTTAAACAACCTTCCGGTTGCAATAAATATCAGGTTCCACCCGCGGAACTGTTGAATTCAAGCCACGCAGAGAACGTCCAACAGATCGGAATTTTGGGCCATCAACTTATCCTTCTTGTCAAAGATATGCAGCCAATTGCTTTCCTCGCTGACCACCACCACCCGCATTTGGGGATAGCTCATGAGCAGGTTCCCAAGCACATCCATCCTGGCCAAGGGAGTAGATTCTCCGAGGATGACGATATCCGGTTTCACCTTGGATGTCTCAGCGATCAAACCATGCACATCATTGGCTCCGCTGGTAATTATCTTAAGCTCGCATTCTGAGCCGTGAAGAAGGTCGGTTAATGCCCGATTTAGCATCGAATCCTGTTTTGTAACGAGAACACAAGTAGTATTCATAAAACCTACCTATTGGGTATGATTTATCTTATTTGAATAATATATGGTTATCCGTGCTATGTCCATACCCCTACCATAGCCAACCTGGAATTAAAAAAGGGCCATCTATTGGCAGCCCTTTTTGAAAAGTGTTAACCCTTTTATCAAGAGGAGATTAACCCTCTCTTGATGTTCCTCGATACATAATCAGCTGTTTTTGATTAGAGATATATTCCTGTCCAATCCATTCTTGCGGGCGAAGGAGGCTACCTGGCGGCGGTTTTTTAACCCCAATTTTCCCAAAACATTCCGAATATGATGCTTGACCGTGTTTACTGATAGAAACAGGCGTTGAGCGATTTCGATGTTCGTGGCACCACTTTCTATTTCACGGATAACATCCAGCTCACGCGGGCTCAGGTTCACCAGCAGTTTTTCATCGCCAATCCTGGATTCAGGGGTGCGTGCGAATTCCTGCACGATCCGGCTGACCATTTTTCGCGAGACTGCTGCCTCCCCCCGGTCGAGGGCCCGCAGGCTGGACAGCAGTTCAGCGCTGCCAATATTTTTCAGCATGTAGCCCTTTGCCCCCAGGCGCAAAGCAGCAAATAGATTCTCATCACTTTCGTGGACGGTAAGGAATACAATTTTACAATCAGGCACACGGGCAAGGATTGCACGGGTGGCATCCAAGCCCGTTCCATCCGGCAGGGAAAAATCCATAAGGATGATGTCGGGTTTATGCAGGATTGCCTGCTCGCAACCCTCATGAACGGTACCCGCACAGCCAACCATTTCAAAATCCCTGGTGGAACTCAACAGACTCTCCAAGCCTTCCCGAAAAAGGATCTGGTCGTCTATTACCAACACTCTTTTGGTCACTTTTGCGGAAGTATTCAAACCGGTCATGAACCTGCTCCCAGCTGACCGCGAGACGGAATTGGGACAAGGATACTTGCCACCGTGCCGGTGTTTTCAGAAGTGATCAGGGTTACGTGCCCTTTCACCCTGGCCATGCGTTCATTCAGGATTTCCAAACCAAAGTGCTGGTCTGAATTTACCTGCTGCGGATCGAACCCAACCCCGTTATCCGAAATGTCCAGGGTTAATTCACTCTGACTCCAATCGGCGCGAATGATCACATTTGTCGCCCGGGCGTGCTTTTCCACGTTGCTGAGCAATTCTTCGAAAGCATAGAAGGTGGCGCTTTGGGCCTCTTCGGAAAGGAGGACAGGTTTCCCCTTTGTTTTGAAATCAAGTTTAAACTGAGCGCGCAGGGATAATTTCCTGGCATATTCCAGCAATAAGTTGGTCAACGTTTGAGTAGTTTCCGGGCGCATGGTTTCGAGAACCCCGCGCACAATCCCGTAAGATTCGTCAGCTGCATTGCGCATAAGTTCCAAATCGCTGAGCAACGTGTCAAGAGAAAGCTGCTCTTTGTTGGTAAGTAGTTGATCCATTTTTATATGCAGGTATCCCAGGCTTTGTCCCAGGTGGTCATGTAAATAATGAGACACCGACCGCCGTTCAGCCAGGGCTGTCTCCGAAGTGAGCATTTCCTGCAACACCTGGCGGTCCTGGCCTGCCTTGAGGGCGACTGCAAAATCATCACTGACATTCCTGAAAATATCCACCTGCTCGTCGTTCAGGGATTGTCCCGGTTCGAGAACGAATTGTAATACTGCCAGGAGCCTTTCTTCATCTCGAATAGCAAGGCAATACTTATATGCCTGGGAATAAAATCCTCCAGATAAGGGGTCGGGTTCACTTTGGAAAAACGCAAGTTCATTCCCGGACCTATTCCGGAAACATTCCTGGCAGGATGCCCCCATGCATAATTCAACCACATCTTCCCCCCCCCGGCTCCATTGGGCTGCCATCTCAAATTGGTTGGTAATGATATTGGATACAAACAAACATGACTGCCTGGCTTTCACAATGGTGCTCGGGAACGTGGCGATCCGATCGACCAGCACTTCCCACTCGTGATATCCTGAAAATTCCATGCTGAGTTTGTGCTTAGCATCCAGGATTCTTATGATGCGGGCCTGGTTGCGGAATCCCCTCGACAAGGAAGATAATAAAAGCCCAATCACCCACAAAAGGACTAGAAAAATAACTGTCTCGACAACATATATTAAAGGATCCTGTGTGTGGGAAAAATCGTAAACTTCAAAGGATACAAGCAGAATGGTCGCCAGGACGATCAGCCACCACTGGCGTTCGACAATCCAATTTAATGCACGCGGCACCTTGTTCTTCTCAGGAAAAACAGACAGGTTGACACTATTATTATGAAATGATTTCTTTTTCATAGTTTGCCTTTTAAATCCACTCCAGGCACAATCCATAAAGTCAGAGCCTTACCGAAAAAATTCATCTCCGAGATATGGATATTAACTTGGCTGATTATATCCAATTTATCATATTTAGCAATAGATGGGAATGAAATCCATCCAGGGAGGTCAAGCTTTGCTGGAGACGAGCAGGGCAATGCCGATCAGAACACCACCAACGACGAACAACGGGGTAATGTGCTCGCTCAAGAAAAGCACGCTAAGAAGAGTCCCAACCACGGGTTGAGCGAAAAAAGTCAGGGAAGCAGCTCCCGCATCCAGCATGGAAAACGCAGTATTCCACAAGTACATTGCCAATGCAGTGGAGATGATGCCAAGGAACAAGATGCCAGCCACCACCCCGAAACCAATGGTCCCCAATGGATGAGTCACCAACTCCCAGCCGCTTAGTGGCAGACAAAGCGGCAGCCCGCCAACGAACGCGATCAATGTGGTTGTCAGGACATCCGTGTTCCTGGTAACTTTGCGGATGAGGACCGAGTAGAGTGCCCAGGTTAAAGCTGCAGCTACCAGGCAGATATTGCCCCAGAAGAAGGTTGGTGCGAGGGTTGCATTGCGCGGGTCAATGACCGCCACCACGCCAAGGGTGGCAATCCCAAGAGCCAACAACCGACGGGGAGTGACCCTTTCTGCCAACAGGAGGGCAGCGAATAACAGGACAAAGGCCGGGGTAGCGGAAGTAACCAGCGAGCCATTGGCGGCAGAGGAGAGGTTCGTTCCCACGAATTGAAAGCCGAGAGAAACTCCATACCCCACCAGACCGACCCCAAAAATTTGCCAGAATTGGCGTCGACTCAGCTTCCAGCTTTTGCGGATCAGGACGAAGATGGTCAGCGTCACGATTCCCAGGACGAGACGTGTGACGATGAGCGAGAAGGGGGGGATGACTGCCATAACCACCTTGCTGACGACATACATGCCACCCCAGATGGCAGCCGCGGTTAATCCGGAAAGAAATCCCCAAACCTGGTTGGTCTGCGTAGATTTATTAAACATGAATGTTGCTGAGCCCCGTACGGGAAGGATTCGCGAAGTTTATTTTACTGCCAAAACCGGACATTCGCTGGTCCAGGTGGTAATATAAATGAAAAAGGAGGCAAGACGATCATTTTTATTCGTGAAAATATCTTTTCTCATGGATCGTTTTATCTCAATATTTCTTTAAGAAATCTCATATGTCTTTGGGTGTGACATCTGTCACTTCTACTTTTCAAGTCTCTTGGCTAAAATGGAACCTCGACATACTCCAGGGATTTATGAGCATTTATTCAGGAGAAGCGCATGAATCGTAAAACAAGCAACAATGTCAGAAAATATTTAATAGCCTGGCTTCCCGGGGATGGGGTGGGGGTAGACGTGCTGGATGCGACAAAAATTGTGCTGGACAAGATCAATTTAAATGCCGAGTATATCCATGGCGATATCGGCTGGGAATTCTGGTGCAAGGAAGGGGAGGCCTTCCCGGCTCGAACCATTGACCTGCTCAAGAAGGTTGACGCAGCCATGTTTGGCGCCATTACATCCAAGCCAGTCAAGACGGCCGAGGCTGAATTAGCTCCAGAATTAAAAGGTAAAGGGTTAACATACCGTTC